>Ga0209630_10001705_pt1 | contig 22931 bp, 21 predicted proteins | sample COG_01_FD_184745 | JGI IMG/M metagenome (GOLD analysis project Ga0209630, IMG submission 184745) | Pelagic Microbial community sample from North Sea - COGITO 998_met_01 (SPAdes) (version 2) | ecosystem: Environmental > Aquatic > Marine > Neritic zone/Coastal water | place: Helgoland, sampling... | reverse complement strand
AGATACACTACAACTTGTACAATCTGATAGACTACGGTAAGTTAATACGCGTTGTTACTGTACTTCCGTACATTGTAGTAGGCAGTGCTAGTACACATAGCATCACGTAGCCCAACGACAAGACTAAGTTGTACGGTACGAAGGTATTACTTTCGTACGAAAGTACTTTCGTACGAAAGTATCATACGAAAGTAGTACGAAAGTACGAAAGTACGAATAAATAGATACTTTCGTACTTTCGTACGAAAATAGATACTTTCGTACGAAGATACTGTAGAATACTTTCGTACTTCCGTACAATGTACACATAGAATATGTGTACACGTACACGTACAGTACCTTCGTACTATGTTTACCGTGCAAGAAAAAATGATAATAAATCCTCGACTGCACATATTCTTATTGGCCAGTATGAAAGATCCGCCAATCAAAGATTAGTTTTTATCAGTCAGACAGCAATCTGATCTGATCCTTGAGAAGCACTTTCGGCACTCTGCTCCGCACGAACTCTCAACCATGTCTTTCCACGCAAACAAAGCTACATGTTTGTCGTCAACTTCGAGTGCGCCCCTTCCCAATTTTCTTGAATCCCCAATGGATCCTCTGATACACATCGAGCGCACGCTTTTCCTCGAACGAACGAACAAGCGTACTTCCGCCGTAAAGCCGGGGTCTAAATCTTTTTTTTGCAGCTTCGTTTAGGATCGTCAGTGCAGAACTTCGTGCTAAAGCCAGGTGAGTATTCTACTAAATTGTCGCATGCTTCTTGTATTAAGTGTGTGACATCCTTAGACCTCACCGAGGCATCGCGGATGTTCATAAAAAACATTCCATGTTTTCTCGAGCTGTCACTGAAGGTATCAATCATCATAGCCAGCTGATTTGCGCAGGCCTCTCACATTCTTTGTTTGGTTGAATTTCAGCTAACCAAGCAGAGACAGATGCAGCTTCGAACGCAGCTGCACGCCCTGTGTATCCTTTTAGTGCCATCATTGGGCAGGAAGAGATGAAGTTTGCCGCCATAATGAACATCATCGATCCAAACATAGGAGGGATCATGGTGATGGGCGATCGAGGTACTGGGAAGTCGACTACAGTTCGGTCTTTGGTATGTTTTGATTGAATGAATCCCATTTGAGCCCTTTACTTTTCTTCTTCCACAGGTTGACCTACTGCCGCTAATTGACGTTGTCAAAGATGACCCTTTCATGAGCAGCCCAACTGACCCCAACTTGATGTCTCCAGATATACTCAAATTATTTCGTGAAGGGTATGCTACTATGTCAAAACGATTCCTGTGCCTTTATTTCACTTACATCAACTGTATATTTGGCTCTAAATGTATGATTTCGGCGGTCCCCTGCATATTGTTCGCCTCTTGAAACCACGAGAGTTCCCATAAACATGGTAGACCTACCGTTGGGCGCGACAGAGGATAGAGTGTGTGGAACCATAGACATCGAAAAAGCTCTGACAGGCAGGGAATAACCGGTCTTGATTGTGTTACATAGGATGCTGTCGCACGTTTTTTTTTCAACGCGAAATCCGACTTCCACCGCTGTTTGCTGCCCGCAACCCTTGCCAAGGAAGGGACGAAAGCTTTTGAACCTGGACTCCTAGCAAAGGAAAGTCTTGTCTCTTGTGACCATTTGTGGTATCACTTACCTATTTATCTCACCGTTTTCTCATATGCCAGGCTAATCGCGGAATTCTTTATGTCGATGAGGTTAACTTACTAGACGACCATCTTGTGGACGTTCTCCTTGACTCCGCGGTAAATTATTTTTCCTTCAGATGAGAGAGTTGTGTATATCGCTAAACAAACCTCTATGTCTCTAGGCTTCCGGTTGGAACACCGTCGAACGAGAAGGAATAAGCATATGTCATCCTGCCCGTTTCATTCTTATTGGTTCTGGGAATCCAGAGGTTTGCACTACTTATGAAACAGCGCACAGCTGGAGAGGGGAGTTTTTTTTATGCAAGACGTCTAAAACTTTTGCACAGGAGGGTGAACTTCGCCCCCAACTTCTTGATAGGTTTGGTATGCATGCACAGATCAAGACCGTGAAGTTGCCTGAGGTGTGTGATTCTTAACCACAGTTTTCACTGTTTGACCAAGAAAACCGAACGTATTTTCGTTGGTGCTGGACTCTAACCCTTGGAGCGAGTGAGAGTCGTTGAAGAGCGCACTGCTTTTGATACCTCACCCAATGAATTTCGCAAAAGTACACTTCATTTGTTGTTGTTTTCCAATTCTTTCGTTTGGTCAGCATTTGCACTGAGAACACGTCCATTTGCAGAGTACGAATCGGAACAGAGGGCGATAATCAGTAAACTTGACACTGCTCGGGAGTTGCTGCCTTCAGTTCAAGTACCAATGGAAATTCGGCTCAAGATTTCTCAGGTACGTTTCTTGCACGTATGACTGTTTACTTGTATTTCACAGTTTCATTTGTGTTAAGGTTTGTTCCGAGCTTGATGTCGACGGGCTCAGGGGAGACCTCGTCACTACCCGTGCTTCCAGAGCTGCTGCTGCATACAGGTTTGTGCTCAAGCATATGATTTCACAGTTTCTGGAATTTCGCCGTCTAAATAAATATATCTCGTGTACTCCAGGGGTGCCAACGAAGTCACCGATGAAGACGTCTACTCGGTGGTTACACTGTGTCTTCGTCACCGTCTGCGAAAGGATCCTATGGCGACTATTGACGAAGGCACGAAAGTGCTTGAGGTTTTCTCAAGTGTGTTCGGATATGATTCTGAGGAGTGAGCAAGAGTTGTTGATAAGTCCATGAATTTCATGATGGAAATATCCGCAGCTGATGTACTTATAGAGGAACTGCTCTCAACACACTACAGGAAAGGATGCTAAACAATTTGAAAATAACGTCACCACTGACAACAAAAGTGGTATTGCACAACCTTCAGAACAAACTTTCGAAAGGCAGCTTAAACTGCGTCTTCTGCCAGACCATCATGAACAAGAGAGTTTCATCGAGGAACTCACTGTCCCGGGGATGGAGAGCTCACAAGCCCTGCAGCATCATCCCATGCATCTCCTGAAAGAACGCTATCAATCGCTCGAGAGTTTTTATCGACGACTTTATCCACTATCCCGTAAGCAATCGCGTCCTTCGCCGTCAGATAAAGAGGACGTTGAATATCCTGTGTCATAAAGTTAGTCAGACAGGATACGATTCGAGAGACGATTAAAAAAACTCCACATTATCTATCTTCTCTTTGGAGTGACCAGTTGTCAGACTTAATATATCAACCATGGCTTTCTTTTGCTCAAGAACTTCTTTCCACTTGAGGTGGAGTTCAATAGCCTGTCGTTGACCAGTAGATGGTATCCTTGGCTGATGCAGCATCGCTGTTGCATGAGCTGTCATAAACCGTTTGCCCTTATTTCCAGCTGACAGTATCATGCAAGCTTGACCTATGGCAACCCCCGTGCCAACAGTATAAATCTGTTGAAGGGGAAAATTTTCAGCGAAACGAAGGTGGGGCACTTTATTGTTTGCATTATCAGAATATGGCAGCTTACCTCATTGCCTATATACTTCATGGTGTCATATATAGACGTAGCTTCAGTTTCAAAGCCTACAACCTCCCCATCAGCTCGCTGACAACCAGTAGAATTTATGTATATGTAGCATGGACGAGTAGCGTCCGTGTACTGCATGTAGAGAAGCTCGGATACGATGAGCTCGGTCACCGCTGGAACCAGCTGTGTCGCCACGATGGTGCTTCTCCGTTAGTAAATAAGTTTATCGTGGAGAAGAGTTTCATTTCTTCCGAAGACAGTCACAGAAGGTATTGGGTGGGACATACCGGCATCCCTATGTAAACAATCCGGCTGTCAAGAAGAAGCGAAGGTAGATCGGGAGGGGGCGTTTTGGGTTTGTGCTCGTTGTACGAGGAGCTCGGCGTGGCGCTTGCAGGAGAATAAGAGCACACAACCCCAGGTTTTCTTTTATCGCCGACTCTTTTGTTGGCGGGTTGAGTGTCACTCAATCCTTCGCTCCCTAAAAAAGCGAAAAAAGAGTAGAATACTTGTCAATTCAAAATGGTAGAGTTGTATGAACTCTCATTGATGTGTATGGTAAAAAAATTGACAAGCATACATCTTGGCGTGAGAGCGGCTGCACAAACGACTCTAGGTACTGAGACTGGACGCCTATCAGTGTATACACCAACTCGGCGAAATGAAGTTTTAGAGCGAGCCCGAATACTTAACTTGCGTGGAATCACTTTCGGCCGGGTGGACTCAAGCCGCGATGATATGGAATGATTGCCCGAAAAGGCACGGAAATACCACATGAAGAGGTTACCAGTACAATGGCTTCAGGGAAACGAATTAGGGCTATCTTATGGAAGTACAACTACAGTACGTTGTACTTTCGTACGTTGTACTTACTTCCGGAAGTACGAAGGTACGAAAGTACGAACCGGAAATAATAATACGAAGTACGAAAGTACAACTATTCTATTTTCGAGGTAAGTTGTTACTTTATTTCGTACGAAAATAGAATACCTTCGAAAAGGTACGTGTACGTGTACAACTACACGTGTACGGAAGTAAATATTTGTTACGAACGAAGGTACTTAAAGTACTACCGAAGTATCATACGAAAGTATCAAAGAAAGTACGTGTAGTTGTACAGTACACGTACACGTACGTGTACATTATTGCTTGCTTCGTACGGAAGAAGGTATTTTCGTACGAAAGTACTTCCGGAAATACTTCCGGAAGTACGAAAGTACAACTATGTACGGAAGTAATGATAATGATACACGTACAGTATGCTATCGCACAATATTTATTCTAAAAATGACACAAATATATTGAGCGGGCGATTCTATAAACGCGGTTGTACTTCCGTACACAGTACTGTCTACTGTACCTTCATACGAAGGTAGAATTTACAGCATGCAGCTACATGCACGCTGCGAAGATATGCAAGGGATATTAATTTATAAGAAGGTAGGTAGCTAGGTACCTTGGTATTCAGTGCACTCAGCGGCAGGGGAGGCTGCACTGAGCGCGTTTTGAGCAAGAACCGCCATCACACCGGTATTCAGTGCACTCAACCCAACTGACCGACGGCCGAAGCGCTGGAGGCGCTTTTTTATAATGGGCTATATCCGATAGGAAATATCTAGTGTTTATTATTCCACAGGGAGTAAGTTGTTATTTACTATTATTTATTTGATACAAGTACCTTCGAAGGTACCTTCGTAGACTACAATGTACATACACGTACAACGTTGTACACGTACACGTACACGTATCACTCACGCATCTATCACCATAAAAATACGAAGGTAGTCTACAGTACGTGTAGATACACTATGATAGTCTACAATGTATGTACATTCAATCAGTTTATATTCAATCCTACACGTACGTGCGTGGGATGTGAAATAGTACGTGTACAGCTGTACACGTACGTGTACTGCTCAGGGATACCATAGTCACGTACAGTGTGTTTTCAAATAAAAAAAGGTACACGTACAACTAGTGAATGATGCTGTGCGTGTACACGTACAGTACGTGTACAGCTGTACACGTACTTCCGGAAATAGAAATGATACCTTCGAAGATAGATACGAAGGTACTTTCGTACTTTCGTACTTTCGTACTTTCGTACTTTCGTACTTTCGTACTTTCGTACGAAAGTACGAAGGTACTTTCGTACTTTCGTACTTTCGAAAGTACTTTCGTACCTTCGAAGGTATTATTCATGTCTACGGTACCATATGAAGATATTGATTGCAGTCGTACGTTTCTTATGTAAGACGTGTGTCGTGTAGCCCGAGGGTACTTGTCGTGAATTCGTTTACTTTGTTTACAGGCGCCTTCTCGATACTGCATCGGCGTCTCTGTGTTGCGACGTGTAGATTCGGTTTATCGCACTTCTTAAGCTGATCACTGCCACTCGACGTTTAGTACAATAATTTTAACAGTACGGTTTATATCGTCTTGGGTTTCTAAGTTGTATGACATTTTTTTACGATTCCTTAAGTGGTCATTCATTCTCTTTTATGACCCTCAAAGAAGTGCCTCGGTATTACTGCGGTATGTTTAGTCAAGGTCTTTTCGTTTCTCCTCCTTGATTACGATTCTTTGTTTCAGATTACTGTGATGCTTACCTGACACATGACTCTGTACGTTTATAAGTGAACTTGTTTAGTCTGGCTTTCCTTTGTGGAAAAGACTTACGACTGGCGAATTACTGATTTCTTCTTACAGCCCTCTGTTCGAAAACAGCACAATGCTGGCTACAAACACAAGGTACTAGAACTACACTTTCCTGATATTAAAGTTCATTGACTTCTCATCAAAGTATGCGTAGGCAAATGTTCGCAACTATTATATGCAGTTTGAAGAGCAGACTACTCTTTCTTTTATAGATAAGAAGTTGAGTTCTTTTGATGGAAGCGCGTTCACAGCTTATCAGCACGAAATAAGTCGGGTTCTGAAAGAGCAGATTGAGCGCCGTTCCAGTGATATTTTATGAAAAGAGTCACTTTTACAGGTGCAGACATCTTGCACAAGAAAACATTGCTGTGGTTGATTGAAGAGTGCATTTCGCTGAGAAGTGTAAGGATATGAACTTTTTTTCGTGGTCCACCAGGTCCACCAACTTATCACTGCCCACCAATATATTTCATTTGAGATGACAAGAAGATTTCAGAGAAGCAGGATTCTTTAGTCTGACTCTGAAGCCAAATTAATATCCTTAATACCGTGTAATGATACGTACAGCTAAAAATTTAATGAAATCAAATATTTCCTACTTTTGTTCTTTAGATTAATGAGTGTCGACACTGAGAACAAGGGAAAAGCAATATGGTTCTCGTAGCCGCGCTTCAACAAGAATTGTACGGACATATTTTTACCTTAGCCTACATATGTACCAAAGACCTTTTCCGTTAGCTCAGTTGGTCAGAGCGTGGTGCTTATATGCGCGGCATTGATCGGCATAGCTGAAGAACACATATACGATGACTCGTCCCTGAGTCTCATGGCAACGCCAAGGTCACGGGTTCGAGACCCGTACGGAGAAAAATAGTTTTTCGCGATCCCTGTGGCCTTGACATACTTGTACGTTGTAATTGTACGGAAGCGCAAATATGTACACTTTTGGAAACATTATTAGGGTATTATTAGGGTGCATGTGCTCTTCAAATAGATAGCGAGAGTCTTCTATTTCTTTGATACTTCCGTTCAAATGTTTGCACGGGAGTACAAGTTGTGACATGCATGTTGCGCTACGCTTATACTGGGCTGATAACAAACTAGTGCCAGTGTACACGTACTAAGCTCCGGAAAAAAATGCTTCTGCTTTGAGTGAATCGGTACAGTATAACTGTCTAAAGTAAAATACTCGGATGTAGCATACATCTACTCACACCTTCGAAGGGAATTAAACCCCAACACACTAGGTTGTCACCTGTGTCCTGACCCTGATACCAAACTGAAGGCTGAGCGTTGGTCCCTTGGACTGCACGTTGCTCAATTTGTAAGTGTACGTACTGTGTTAAGTGAAGTTCAAACCCCACAAAAAACCTCGTTGTCCGGAATTTCATCGTAGCGATGAGCAGACGACTCAGAGCAACGAGCACGTATGGACTTGAGCACAAAAAGTTAAAGAAAAGAAGGCCTGCTTGAACATGGAGACTGCGACGTGTGCTGACCCCCCAGCTTAAGAGGACATGATTTATGTTCTAAAGAGATATCTGTGATGAAAACGGAGGATGGAACAATCCTTCAGGTCTCATACCGTCTCTTCAGCAATCATCTCTTCACTGAAATTATGTACACAGTTTACGAAAAAATCAACTCTTGCTGGATCTTCTTTGCCCGTGAGACCAGCTCCGAGGTTGGCGATAAGCTTCTGTGGACCAAATTCAGTCAGCATGCGCTTTACTCCGGACTCAATTGCTTTCAAATCCCCCCCAGTATCTATATGAAGTAAGGCAGGGTCAAAGTTCCCTTGAAGTTGACCAGGTTCTACTCCCCTTGCACTTGCCTCTTCTTGAAGTATAGCACGAGCATCATGACCTCGCATCGTCGTGTCGACTGTCATGACATCGTAACCGGCATGTTGAAGATAATGTAGTCCATATGGAGCATCGCGAGTGAATCCAAGAATGGGTGTGTCAGGATGGCGGGATCTGATCTCAATCGCTATCCGTTCAAGGCAAGGATAAGCAAAGTTGATAAAGTTCTCTTCATCAATATGTTCACACATGGCTTCAAATACTTGCACCATATGAACTCCGGCGTGAATCTGAGCGTCCAAATAATCAATGACAACAGTTGTCAGCGAATCCAGAAGTAAGCGCGACTCTTTCGGGTGATCTCTGAGCCAAAGCATACCGTTGCCAGTGTTTTTCTTCGAACTGCCACCAACCATGTAGTAAAGCAATGTCCATGGAGCAGCAGAAAAACCAATGAGAGGGACGCCTAGATTTTCTCTGTCTATCTGGCGATTGATTTCTTTGATTGCTTCAAGGACATGCCCTAACTTCTTGTGGACATCAACAGAACTTGGCAAGCGCTCCAGGTCTTCAGGCTTATTCAACGGATTCACCACCACGATTCCCCTTCCACCGGGCATCTCCACGTTAATGTTCATCGCTTCAGCGACGACAAGAATATCAGAAAAAAGGATTCCGGCATCTACATTGTACCTTCGAACAGGCTGGAGTGTGCACTCTGCTACATCTTTCGGATCCTTGAGGAGCTCAAGAAAGTTTTTGTTCTTCACCTTTTTGTATTCATTGTATTCCGGAAGGTGCCGTCCAGCTTGCCGGAATAACCACACGGGAGTGCGGTCAACTTTTTCACCTTTTGCCGCACGTAGCATGGAGTCATTAGGAGGAGTTGAATTCGCCAGCTTCACAGCGTTACTCCCGGACTGCGCCGCTTGAACACAGTGTTGACGGTCACATAAAAACGTTGGATAAGGTGTGAAGATGCCAGTTTAGTATCGAAGAGTAAACCCTACTGTGCAAGCTGGCGAAACTTCCGAGTATGAGTGGCGCTACGAGCGCGAGGTGCGAACACGGTATGGTAGGAACTTGCACTCATGTCCGTTAGCTAAATAGTCCACTCGCTGCGGATGTCACGCTGAATCGGAACATAAAACTGACTCAGATAGAACATAAACCATTGTATCATCCGTACGTGTACTATGATCGATATGTATGATAGTACGGAAGTACAGTACATTGTACACGTAACTTTCGAAAGTACTTTCGTACCTTCGTACCTTCGTACGCAACATAATAAACGAAGATATGAAAGTATTCTTATTTTCGATACTTTCGAAAGTATGACAAATAAAGGAAACATACAGTACACGTACTGTACACGTGTACACGTACGTAGATAAACAACTTAGATTTCGATATTTAAATATTTTTCAGCTCGCGGAGAAAACAGCGTCGCAGGGCTGAACGCCGGCATTGGCGCCGCGCCGCGGCACCGCGCCACGGTCATGGCGCGCACGAGGCGAAAAAATGGAAGGGAGAGAGGTCGTCCGTGCGTTCCACTGGATGCTATGAAATTTCAAGCGACGCGGTTTCCGTGAGCGCGAATCTGCTGACTCGATTGCGCGTTTCCGCGCTCCATTTCGTCGCGAGCGCGTAAAAAAATATTCCAATCGCAGAAATATATATTGCGCACGATGCGATGGGGAAGCAGTCACGAATGTAATTATAAAAATATTTAAATATCGAAATCTACCTATGTTACCTTCGTCATACTTTCGTACTTTCGTACTTTCGTAAATAAAGTACGTACATATTTTATTCATATTACTGTAATATCATACTTCCGGAAATAATTCAGGTAGGGCTTAAAGGGCGTAGTACAGTACTGTATGTCACACCTTCGTAGTTGATAGATACTCGTACACGTACGTGTACACTTTTACGTGTAATAATATGACAAGTTTGTGTTGTCAAAAATGTCAGACATATTTGTTGCCATACACGCATATTGAATGCTGTAGTAGTAGCTGCGTGTACATTGGTACGGAAGTACGGAAGTACTTCCGTACTGTACAACTATGCAGGATAGTACGAAAGTACATCCGTGCTGTATGTAGGATAAGTTGTTAGTCAATTTATAAAAGTGAACCTGTTAGTTTTATGTACACGTACCCCTGTTTTGACACTGATATCAGCCTTCCATGAACGCGCGCGGCTCGAGCGAATCGACGAAACTGACCGGCGCTCGATCGGCGCGAGGAGTGCCACTTGTAGTCATTAGGGCATATTTAGACTAGGAGGGCTACACGTACACGTCCTGTACGTGTAGTTTATTTCCGTACATCCGTACTGTACACGTACGTGTACTTCCGGAAGTACGGAAGTATCTATTTCCGCACCTTCGTACCCTACGGAAATAGATGCGTACTGTACACGTACGTGTACTTCCGGAAGTATTCTGAATCTTCCGGAAGTAAGTTACTTATTCTGAATCTTCGAAGGTATTCTATACCTTCGAAGGTACTTTCGTAAGTTGTTAATAAAATATCTATTTTCGTATGTGTACAGCTACAGTACACGTACACGTCCTGTACACGTACTGTACACGTTCTGCATCTCTGGGAGATTATAAAAATAAAAGGAAGCACCGCGTGTGTCCACGTCTCCACCACCGCCGAAACTGTAGCTGTCATACTTCTGTCATCTTCTGGAGGCGTGTCCAAGGAGCGATTTTGGAATCGAAAACTTGAATCATAAACGATGGGTAAAGGCGGAGATGCATCTTTCGCGTGTAAGGATACGTGCATCAATCCTGGTCGTCAATATACGCAAATCCGTGGTCAGGTGACGACTTCGCTCGTCCACGCACTGCTTTCATGCAGCCTTAGCCTGTCACCTGCGAACATCAAACTTCACCCAGACTTTGTTGATAATTTTTTATAGCATCACAATTTGCTCATTATTGAATCTGCTAGTCAACGCAGGTGTATGACATAACTGACTTTGCTCTGTCGCACCCGGGAGGTGCTCAGCTGCTAGCTCTTGCCGCGGGCAGAGATGCCACCATCTTGTTTGAGAGCCACCACTTGCGTCCAGACGTGGTGACCAAAACACTCAGCACGCTTCCCAGAGTCAAGGCTGAAATCGGCTTGTGTCCAGACGAAACTTTTCCGAAACCCCTCGACTCCCTCGTGTATACGAACATTCAGCAGCGAGTGCGTGCTGAGATCTTGGCTCCACTTGAAAAGGCTCAAGGCCGCAAAACAGCTGGTCGCGGTGGCTGCCAGTTAGATGTCGCAGCGGTAATCCTATTTTCTCTAGTGGTGTCGTGTTGGTATGTGTTATCGCCCACCATCTTCTCTGGCTGTATGCTCGGATTTGCGGGCTACTGGGCGGGCACGGGACTTCAACACACGGCGAACCACGGCGGTTTATGTCAAAGTGCAAGGTGGAACGAGTTTTGGGGTTGGTTTGGATGCGATATTCTACTTGGTAAATCCAGCCTAGAATGGCGTTACCACCACATGGTGTCGCATCACTCCTACTGTAACGATTCACAGCGAGACCAGGATGTGTACACTTCGTTTCCTGTTATTCGTCTTGATGAGTCTCAGGAATGGTTCTGGTTCCATCGATTCCAACCCTATTACACCCCACTTGTTTGGCCTCTCCTATATGCTTTCACGCAGATTGGCGATTTCATAAATGTGCTTCTAAGGAAAGCCTCGCCTGGAGTTCAGTACCTCGGAGTGACGAACACTGAAGTATTATTGTATGTCTTGGGCAAGATATTTCATTTTGCATTCATTTTCGCACTTCCAGCGTATTGCCATGGAGTCTCAAGAGTGTTAGTACCGTTTTTGGCATACGGCCTAGTTGGCTCGTTCGTTCTTTGCTGGTTTTTCATAGTCAGCCATAATCTGGATGGGTTACAACCGAATCAGTTATCAAAAGGTTCGCGTGAAGACTGGGGGCGATGGCAGATCGAGACTTCGGCCACTTGGGGAAACAGCTTCTGGTCATTCTTCTCTGGTGGGCTTAACTATCAAATAGAGCATCACTTGTTCCCCGGAACTGCTCATAACCTGTACCCCGCTATGCAGTCTATTATTAAGGACGAGTGCTTTAAAGCTGGCATTACATATAATGGTTTTGACGGCTACCTGGGCATTTTTTCAATCACGTCAAGGATGTTCAGTTTTCTGTCGAATATGAGCATCAACCCATGTAAGCAGAAGTGCTGAAGAGAGAACTGTCTATCTGTTAATTTCGTTTTCAAAACCACCTTTAATTTCAATAAAAATCTGTGTTCACTGAAATGTGTGTCAAACTATGGCTCGTCAATCATGTCCGTAAGCAACTGGCGGCAAGTTGATTCTGTTATCATCTGCTGCAAACGGCACAGTACCTCTGCTGGCGGATACTCATGAAGAGGCAGTGCCATAAAATCAGCCAAAAACTGTCTGACTCGAATGGAATTTTGTGACCGCACTTTTTCTTCAGGGGTTTTTTCCTCTTGATCATCTATTCGCTTCCGCTTCGCACTCTCATCTCCTCCACGCGGTCCATAGTGCTGATCCAGTGAAGTATATTTTACTTCACTTGTGTTCACCGAGAAATTGTCGAGTTCCGTAGCTTTCTCCTGAGCGATTCTCAGCACGTCTGCAGGGAACCGCGCGAACTCAGCACACTGAATGCCAAACGACTGATCACAGGCACCTGGCAACAAACGGTAAAGCATCGTAAGCTTGCGGCTCTCCATACTTATCTTGGCATCGACATGAAGATTGGAAACGCCTTCGGGGCTCTGAATAGCGGTCAGCTCATGAAAATGTGTTGCAAACAGACAAGGTGCCTTTATGTTGTTCGAAATATGCTGTGAAATAGCCCAGGCCAGGCCGAAACCATCGTATGTAGATGTTCCGCGACCGAGCTCATCGATAATGATGAGAGAGGACGATGTTGCCGACTTCAAGATCGCCGAAGTCTCTAACATTTCTGCCATGAAAGTGGAGATCCCGCGTAGCTGGCAGTCTCCTGCACCCACGCGGGCGAAAATAGCATCACGAATGGCGATCTTAGCCATATTACAAGGTACAAAGGAACCAACCTGTGCCATTATTATACAGACACCGACCTGGCGAATGAATGTCGACTTGCCTCCCATATTCGGACCCGTTATGATCTGGAACCAGCTGTTTCCTTGCTCAAGTTTGCACGTATTCGCAATAAACTGAGATCCCTCTTGCGCTTCAATGCAAGGGTGCCGACTGCCCCCAAGATATATCTCCCTAGTGTCAGCCTCAAAAATGTTTTTTTTTGCCGTCATAGTTGGACGAACAAACGGTTCTGGCGCCGATATCGCCACCTCAGCGAAGCTTGTGAGGACATCAACCTCAGCACATATTGCACTCACATGTAAGAACACATCCGCGAACGAAGATGCTACATCTACGATTCGTTCAACTAGCTGCCTTTGCTGAGACGCATACATTCTGTCCAGATCAGTCCGCTTACAACTTAGTGCACGCAGTTGCTTATTGGTGAATTTTGTACCATCCTTCTTCGCCTCAAGGACCTGATAGTTTGCTAGAAGTTTCTTGCGTACAGTCACCTCATCTTTTTTCGTCAACCGCAAATACCAGCCATGCATATTATTGTGCTCAAGCTTGAGCACCTTGTCCACAGGAGTGCAAAGATCTTCAGCAGAGCTTTCAAAAACTTTGTGAATTTCCTGCGAGGCAGCATCTTTCAATTTCTTCAGCTTGCCCAGCTCCTCATCGTAGGAGGGAGATACTACATACTCATCAGGAATCCTGTCGAGATCAACTGCTGCTTCAAGTAAGGCCTCGAATCTGCCGAGGTGTTCCTCGTCATGCAACTTGAGCAGTGCACTTGAGTATCTGCTGCTCATCATCAATCCATATCGGTCTTTCATGCGAACACACACTTCTGCGATGTGAGGAATCGCAGTAGATGCCTGGTACAGTCGACACAAGTCCAACAGAGTAGCACGGCGACGCTCAAGCTTACGCGTTAAGCGCTCCATATCTGGAAGGGAACGCAGGTGAACTCTACGAAGCGTGTCCCTTGCCTCGGGATCATCAACTAAAGCCTCCACAACATCATGCCGACCTGAAATCTCCTCGGCGTCTACTAAAGGTTGTTTCAGCCATCTTAGAAGCAAGCGTCGTCCCATGGCTGAACAGCACCTATTGAGAAGGCCGTATATACTAAAGCTTCCTGCAGTCTCAGCTGCTGCAGACGGCGCAGCAGATGAAATAGAGGCTTTCTCTGGTAGAACATTAAGAGCGCGGAGTGCAGAAGAATCTAGTCGCATGTAACGACCGGTATCATGCGTGACTAGTGTGCACCTCCCATGATTTATTGGGTCCGTTGCTAGCTCAGAAAATCGCAAAACAGCCGCTAGAGTCGCCGCCGCACCTTCCTTTTCGAGGAGGGAGCGGTGAAGTTCAACCTCTGCAGTTGCTGCTGCTGTACCTGCACTCATTGGTGTTCTTTCAGCGACGAGAAGACGCTCTAGATCGCTTTCCAAGTTTCGTGAATCAAAATCAGAAGTTCTGCGCCCAGTTGCTAGCGCACCGCACCGCTCAACTATATGCCTGAGCACCTTTCCTTCTGGAGTTGCCATGCTCTCGCGAGGCATCAAACACTCTTTCGTACCCAGCTGACATATGACTGCCTCAAGGGTGCAGAAATGCTCATCATCCACAAATTCACAGGCCCCAAGTTCACGAGTTGTCAGGTTTGCGTAAGCAACACCAACCAGACGTTGATCATGTCGGATAGCAATGCGAACAGCAGTGACAACAGGTGTGTCAACCAGTTCACTGGCACAATAGAGCTCCTCTTCGAAAGCGCACAGTCTGCCTGGGCTCGCGGTCCGCACTAGTTTCCAACCTTGCCTTGGAGAATCTTCATAAAGTTCAACGCTGCGATCGTTCACATCAAGGAGGACAGTGCGAATGACCGTCTCAAACATACTGCGATTGAAAGTGACCCCGGGCAACGCAGACTCCCCGTGACCGATGTAGCGCACAACAGTGGTGGTATTGTAGAAGTTACGCGCAACGAAGTTGGCATCTTCTCCGTGTACAGAAAAGAACTCTTTGACTTTAAAGATGCGGAGCACGTTCTTGTCGTCAGGGAGAGACCGGAAGTAGGATATGAAACCTTTCTTGTCGTTCTCTGCTTTGGAAAGACAGCATGAGAGCAAAACTTAAAAGTTTCCAAAAGTGCTTTAAAAAAAACGAGTCGCGGACCCAACGAAAAACTCAGGCACATACCGTTAAAACTCAGATCATGAGGTTCATGCGTATGTGCTGACGTCACGATAGCAGCCATGTTACCTCCCGGTGGTTTCTGTTTCCAATATGCTGCTAACCCTTGCCCTGCTGTGAAGCGGGGGCTGAGGTTGTTTCTCGCAATAAAAGTTGTTTATGGTACTGTACGTACACGTGTACAGTACGTGTACAATTGTCCGGAGTACTTCCATTCTTCGTTCCGTACGAAAGTACGAAAGTACTTTCGTACGTTCGTATTCTATCTACACGTACTCGTACGGGTACATCTGTACGAAGATACCTTCGTACATACAAGCTATCTACCTTCGAAGGTATTAGACATACAGCTGTACACGTCCGTGTACGTGTACAGTAGGGCTCTTTCAACCTCGTGAAAACCTCCCTCTCAGGGTGCTGTTGATTTAATTTCCATTTACAACGATGAGACTGTTTAATGATGTCGCTAAAATATCTTCATACTTTTTACAAAAGTTTAACCCTTTAAGCTCCGTCAATTCACTCTAATTCGCGGCGTAAAGAGCTGACAGTAGGCTAGTTGTACAGATGTACTCTCGAAAGTACTTTTAAGTACACTTTTGTTTTTATACAGGTAAACAACTTACACAATATCTTGCTTGCTTGTAAGTTGCTTCCGGAAATAGATACGAGTACACGTACGTGTACGTGTAGTGTACGTGTACTTCCGGAAGATAGTTCACAACTTATTAATATTAATATTAATATTTATATTTAATAATGTACCTTCGTATACAATAGCTATGTTTCATGTACTCAGTCGAAGTAGTACGGAGTACAACGCGGTACAACGTAGTACTACCAAATCAGGAACCTAGACTACACGTAGACACTGGGTCTGCAAGGGTCAACGTGTCAAGTTCAAGATACACGTAATAAGTACGAAAGTACCTTCGTACGAAGGTAGCTGATAAGTTTTGTACACGTACAACGCTGTACTTTCGAAACTATTCTAGACTATCTATCGTACACGTACACGTACAGGTACAGTATTTCCGGATAGATAGATACCTTCGTACCAGTTGCGCTAAGTCACCAAATTACGAGTGACGCCAAATTAATTTGCGATTTTTTTATTCCAAATTCGTATGAGCGTCAGTCAGACGCGCCCCCTCACGTCCGCGCTTCCCCATGCGCCGCCGCAGCTTGGATTGACCTGAAATTTTGCAGAGCAGCCATTTGCGAATTTAGACACCAGATCTATGCATATACGCCGCGGGAAAAAGACGGGAATACCGTTTTCGGACCATACCTACAAGCTAGATAAGTTTACATACAACTTAGCTACCTCCATCCACAATTAATATAAATAATATCATATTAATAATAATATGGAAGTATCATAGTAACAACTTATCATAAATAAAATATATTGTTAGCTGTATGTATGTATTTATGAGTTATTTATGTATGTACAGTAACAACTTACAGTTACTATAAAAATATAAAACATGTACGAAGGTAACTTATGTGTACCAAGAATTTTACATAAACCTGCTGCTGTCTGAAAACTTGCGTAAAACTGGGCGTGCTCGTGCTAAAGTACGCCACAACATCTTCTTTTATTCGAAGCATGGGGTCATAGCTTCATACGCTCTACCGCGTCAAAGGTCACTCTAAAAAGGATTCAAATCCATAGTCTATCCCCTGGCAGGCTTTCTGCCATGTTACGACAACTCGACAACTCATCGTCTTGCGTTGCGCGAGTAATCCAGAACCCTCATCTGTAACCCTTGACAATCCGGAAAAAAATGTCATCCTTATTTTCGCTTTTTATGCTCGGAAGAGTCATCTTCATCGTCATCGCTACGCACATCCTCTGCTGAGCCGCACGTGATAACCTTTATAGCTACTCTGAGCACAAGTGTAAACCAATAAATCTGGAGTGCTAAAAGAACATACAGCAATATGATGCATGTCCGTCCACCGATTTGCTGCTTCCAATACGGTGCAGATTCTCTGTGAGCTGTCCAAACGACATAGGGGTAAAGTCCAAGCCGCATTATCGCAAAAAGAAACATAAAAACCATAAAAAAAAAGTCTGCTGCTGCCTGACATGACTTCTTCCGAGCACCGCCTCGAACATCTCCAACATATTTGAACTGTTTGGCTATATGGAGAGGAACGTCCGCCGGATCAAGAAGCACCATCACTACCGCGCCAACACGAGTCCAGCCGTATGTATAGGAGAGGCCTATGAGCCAAACTGTAACAAAGTGGTGCAGTGCCATCTCCCGAAAATCCTTCCGCTTATGTTCAACAAGCAAAGAAACCAGTCCTTGGCCGTAGCGGGCTGCATAGAGGACATAGTAAGCCTTAAGCGCGTCGGAAATATATATCATTTTTCCAGAATGAAACTCCTTGAACCATAGCGACGGGGTCCAAAACCAATCTTGCCGTGGCACGATTATGGCACCAAAACTTGAGAAGGTGAGATAAAAAAACATCTCAAGTGAGCTCTGTTGTGAGTCGTGAGGGGTTGTACGTAAGCTGGTGCGATGTTCAATACGAATGCAATACAGAAACGAGGAAAGGATGAAGTGACCAAAAGTAGGTGCACCGTGGCAGATTTAGTCGGTACCTGTGCAAACTTTTGTACCTTCGCGCGTGTAGACCACTTTCCAAGCAATTGTGCAGCTACGGGCTCAACAAAGAATATGCGGAGAGCCCAGTTAAAAAGAAACAGTATGAACGAGAGGAGAAGAAATACCAACACGTCCGTGTGACCTTCAATGATCGGAGGGCGTAGCTTGGCCTGCTGTGAGAAGGACTGTTCGAACAAAATGAAGACAAGTACATCCGGATAATATTCACCTTAGAAACGGTTCCCCGCAGCTGATGAAAGAATGCAGAGATAATCCATTTGGTCTCCGCGGTAACAGTCGACCATCCGGCAATCTTATGCATCGACTTGACTGTGAGAGAAAGCCAGCTTTGAGCGTAAACTCTGCGAAGATGAAGAAAGGTTTACACAGCCATAATGCAGACAGAGAATCCAGTGACTTTCGACCTTCGATGGTTTTATGGCTACGTGAGTGCTACATGTAAACGTATTTATGTACACGTACAGTACAGTACGTAGATATCGATAGCTATTAGCGATAGCAGTGCGATAGCTACCTTCGTAGATAGCTAGCTAGCTACCTTCGTAGATACGTTTAGATAGGCCCGTAATAAATAATAAACGAACGTTGTACGAAAGTACGAAAGTACATGGCTACACGCACATATTCTATTTTACGTACACGCACGTAGTGCATACTGCATAGAGCCTGCATACGTGCATAGAGCATAGCTGCATACTACTCTCGAAAGTACTTTGAGGTGAAAGTACTTTCGAAAGTACGAAAGTACCTTCGAAGGTACATAGCTACATACGTACATAGGTCTACAGCTCTACACCAGGGGATAACTTACTAAAATTTCGACACTATGTAAATACTGCACGTGTACATGACTGCCGGAAAAAAAAGTAAATAAATACGTATGTACTGCAGTTTTAACTCACAATCGACGGTCTAATTTCGCTCGACCCGCAAAAGTCTTCGCCTTCGAAAAACTATGTAAACTTTTGTAATACTTACTCATTATTTATTTACTTTTAAAAGATAACCCCTGGCCCCTTACACACATACGTACTTCCGTACACAGCAGGGGTTTATCTTTTACTAAAATTTCGACACCTACTGTAGTAGTACAGTGAAAATACATGAGCACTATCGCTAGTTTGTACTTTCGTACTTTTGAGAAATAAATAGATACTTAGTGAATATACTGTACGTGTACTGTAGAGTAGTCAGTTGGCCAAGAAATGAATAAATAAGTACACTATTATGAATACTTCAATATTTATTTATCTTATTTATAAGTTGTTATTCTATCTAAAAACTATAAACAACTTTATCTACCTTCGAAGGTAGATAAAGTTGTTATACGAAGATATCGCGCGCGGGTGCTGGCGCGTACACTTTTATTCGTGTTTGTACACGTGTAGTCACGAGTTCGTTTTTTCGCTGGTTTTTTTCGAATTACGTGGATGGAGGGCGAGTACGTTCTTTTGCTGGTTTTTTTCGAATTACGTGGATGGAGGACTACACGTGTACAACGTACGAAAGTACTTCGGAAGTACTTCCGGAAGTACTTCGGAAGTACTTTCGTACTTTCGTACTGTGTACGTACTGTAGCTCTGATTACAAAAAGACTTCAGCTCTGACAACGTACGTTGTACTGTACAACGAACGTACCTTCGTACACGTTTTGTACGTGTAAACGCGGTGTACTGCACCTTAAAACATCTTTTTGGACTAGCCCCACTGTACGTGTACACGTACACGTACACGTAGTCGGTTTCGACCGAGATCAAACTAAACTATCTTTGTTCAAGCGCGTTCTTTCACTCGGCCGAGCTCGTTTTTTTCAGTCCGATCCGAAACTCTCTTGTCCCTGTTGGACGGAGGACGATGTCAAGCCGGGAGCGAAAGGGAGGGGAGGTATAAGAAGTGGTCTGTTTTGTCACCTGTCGCGACCACGCGTACTACAAACCAAATATCTAGACCCGTGTGTGCAAGTCGGATACGAGTAGAAACTTTTCATACTAAATACTCACATACCGAGACGAGGTCTCGACGGCCAATTCTTGTACACGTACACGTAGTTGTACAGTACGTGTACTGTAAATAAATCCCGAATAAATGTGTACGTGTAAGTTGCTTTCGAAAGTACTTTCGTACGAAAGTACATTAGTAAGTAACAACTTGCTTATTACGAAAGTACGTTGTACTTTCGAAAGTACGAAAGTACTTTCGAGGTACTTTCGTACTTTGTACGTTGTACGAAAGTACGAAAGTAGTCCGGAAATAAAATCACAATCTTATTTTATTTTCGTACTTTCGTACTTTCGTACAATACTCGTACAGTACTGTACACGTACAGGTGTAAGTCAGGTGTACATGTAAACATCATTACCTTCGGTACGAAAGTACCTTCGTACGAAGGTACGAAAGTACTTTACCTGATGCTGGGATCTTCGAGCTGATGGCGGCGGTCCCGAACGAGGATCCCCCTCCCCACACGATCGCGACGTCTTTAAATGCTCGGGGCAAGCGTGCGCCAGGTGAGCAGTATGGGAAATCCAGCACGGCGAAACGTTTGGCGTCGGGATTGGACGCGTGGGCATCAGAGGGCGCCGTCTCCAGTCGCGCGGAAGACGACGGTGACGGCGCGACGACGTTGGACGCGGGACGCACGTCTAATGCGCCCTCTAAACCCGGACGTAAGCGGCACGTGTGTTTCAGATACGGGAACTACCACCGGTACTACGGCTACCGCGTCGGCGCGTCACTTGAGGACCACCGCGTCTCCCACCTCGACGCGAAGTGGTTTGAAGGAAAACGAGTCCTCGACATCGGCTGCAACGAAGGGCTCGTCTCGCTGTCCGTCGCGGTGAACTTTAAACCGAACAGCGTTATTGGGATCGACATCGATCCTCACCTCGTCGACCAGGCGCAGAGGAAGCTGCAGAGGTTGCGTCGAGCCGCGGCGGCGGCTGCGAGGAGACTGGAGAAAGCCATGGCGGTGGCAGCAGGCGAACACCTTGGCGCGGAGAGGACATCGATCGTGGACGCGCTCGCAGGGTCAAGCAGTGATAGCGTCGGTGAAGTCTCTGTCGGGATTAGGGCAGACGAGACGCGCACGGCGGGCGGAATCAGGACCGCGAGCGCAGACGACGAGGAAGTGGTCAATGACTACGCCCCGGGGTTTCCGCAGTCGCGCGTTGACCTCACGGACGCCGCTCCCTCTCTTGGCGGCGTCACGTTTCGGCATGGGAACATTCTCCATGAGGCGAACACCCCAAACTCGTTCGACGTCGTATTGTGTCTCTCCGTCACGAAGTGGATCCAATTAAATTGGGGAGATGTGGGGGTGAAAAAAATGTTCAAATACGTGTATGACTCGCTCGCACCGGGGGGGGGGTTCGTCCTCGAGCCGCAGCCGTGGAAGTCATACCGACAGGCTTTTCGGAAACAGAAGATGCCGGAGGAAACGAGGGCGCACTACCGCGCGATAACACTCCGGCCGAGTCAATATGCGGGATGGCTCGTAGGGCCTGAGTGCGGGTGCGTTTTTGTTTTGGCGCTCGACGTCCACTGTTTCCCGTTTCACGACTGACACTGGCAGACTGATGCGCACGACACCTCCGCAGGTTCGCGTCCGCGAGAACATTGCGAGCGGCAGACTTGAACCACGCGGACGACTTCGATAGGACGGTTATGTTGTGCGTCAAAGGCGGCGGCGAGGGCGACAAGCACTGACAACAGGTGATTAATGTAGGTAGACAACGCGCACGACACGTGCTGAATGTTGCAAGGTTCCCTGACACGAAACCGTCGCACGAAGCGTCTGTAATTAACAGTCCAACGGCGGGGACGCGTCCACCGGACATCCACTTCCTTCCGAACCCCATTCGGACCACGACCCGTCGTACAAGGGGGTCACCATGTCCCTAGACCGACCGGCAATGGCGGCACCAAGAGCTAAGACACACGCTGTCACGCCCGTTCCACAGCTAAAAACAACAGGCTCGTTTAATATGTCCACGCCCGAGGCGCCGAACATATTGATGATCGATTTCTTTGATTTGAACGTTCCATCGTCGTTCAAAAGTGAAACGAACGGGACGCACTTCGACGACGGGACGCGCCCTTTTCTAACCCCTGGCCTCGGTTCCGGCTTTTCCCCCGCCCACCGTGCCCTAGGACGCGCGTCCACGAGCGTGAATTCTGCTGGTTCCGACGAGAACGCATCCGAGCGTGGGATGCACCGCGCTAGGACATCATCTTTCGTGAACACGAACCCCGCGGCGACTGGCGTTTGTGACGGTTTATACGCGGTGCTCGTGACGGTCGTTCCCGCGTTCGCGACGGCGTCCGACGCAATCGTCGCCGCACTGACGAAAGCCATGTCCTCAATGACGTCAACATCCATAGGATATCCCGCTTTTTCGTATGCAGGGGCGCCGCCGTCAAGAACGGCGACATTTTCGTGCCCGAAAGCCCGGAACATGAACCATCCCCGCGCGGCGCTGAACAGCCCTGCGCCGTCATAGCACACCACAACATCGGAGTTCTTTATCCCGAGCGCGTCGCACGCGGCTGCGAATTGCGTGGACGACGGCATCATGTGCGGTAGAGGTGAGGACCTATCCGATATCTCATCCACGTCGAAGTATCGCGCGTTCGAGACCCTTGGGCCGCTCGCGTGCTCCGCGACGCCGTCCCGCCCGGCGTTGGGGAGGTACCACGAGCAGTCTAAGACTTTGACATCGTCGCGATCCGTGTTTGAAGCGAGCCACGCGGGGGTGACGACCGTGTTCACTCGCGCATCGAGGTACGCGTTCACGTTCGACGCGTCTGACTCGGGTGAGAAGCAAGAAGCCATCGTGCGGAGGGAGGGGCGAGCGCGGTGAATGCGCGTGGGGATCGTCGCCACGAGCGCGGTGGACGCGTGCCACCGCATCAAACGCGTGTACAACGAAATGCTTCCGAACAACGTACGAAAGTACAATAATGGTACAGTACAGTAAGT
>Ga0209630_10001700_pt1 | contig 22946 bp, 20 predicted proteins | sample COG_01_FD_184745 | JGI IMG/M metagenome (GOLD analysis project Ga0209630, IMG submission 184745) | Pelagic Microbial community sample from North Sea - COGITO 998_met_01 (SPAdes) (version 2) | ecosystem: Environmental > Aquatic > Marine > Neritic zone/Coastal water | place: Helgoland, sampling... | reverse complement strand
TGTTTAAATGATCCACCTTCGTCAGCCAAAAGACTGAAGGCAAACAGAACGAATATTATTGAATATATTTTTTTTACCATTGTGCCCAATTAATCCCCCATGTAAAACCTAAAGGACCATTCATATAGCCATAAGAAAAACCACTATATTCACTGGGATCAGGTTCTGTTCTAAAATCATTGCAGCCACCGTCAGAATAATCAGCACACCATACAAAATATGACTGGAATATTCCTTTATAAAAATCAGTATTATCTAGAACATCATCTGCTGCTATTACAGTTCCAGTTAGGTCAACTACTTTAGCTGTATAGATATCTACACCTGCACTTCTATTAAAAGAGACAGATTTTTGATTCTGAAGAGCGACTTGCTCAACACCATTTACATACCACTTTAGAGTAAGTTTAGAAGTATCATATTCTGCATCAACCGTCATTTCCCAAGCAGCATTATCTGCAGTAAAACCAAAATCAACATCATCAAATGCATAATAGAAGCCTTGGTTTTGAATAGATCCTATTGCAAAGCCCTCAACATTTACATCTCCATACCCACCACTAGAACATGAATCCATTATTGAGCAAAAAGTTGGCCTGTAATTATCAAACTCTCCATAATAATTACCCTCAAAGAGTCCAACACCTGCACAATCAGGATTTTTTCCTATAAATGGATAGTAGGGTTCGCCTCCATCTGGGTCATCTGTTAAAGAGCCCCAAATATTTACAAGACAGCCACAGTTTGTTCCAGGAACATACTCACCTGAATCTCGATCATAAATTCTTCCATCACCAACGTTATAACAAACCTCTATATCTCTTCCTAAAACATTTAGCTGATCATCAATATGATGATTCCACTTTAGTAATGAAACATCACTTTGGGTTGATGTATTGACGTTGTCATCAGCATATTGACTAACATCTCTATCATCATCAGTTCTGTACTCGTCCCCCATATATCCATGAGCATGGCCTAGCTCATGCATCAGAGTTGTGCTTGTTCTCTCAGGGTCAGTATCTCTAATCTTTTGAATATTTCTTGATCCTAAATTTACTCCTCTGCCCTGAACTCTAGTTAAGGTAGAAACCAAGGTGTAGTCTGCAAGGAGATCTGCAAAGATGTCAGTATCCATATCACCAATGCAATAGATATCCTCATCAAAGTCATAACAACCAGTTCTAACTCCGAGGGGTGATGTTCCATCTGGATCTACTGGCTCTGCTGAAATAATTGTGAAATAGTCTTCATTAAAAAATTCAGATGCGTCTGAATCATTCAATTTGTTGATTGAAGCAATTAGTGCTCTTCTATATAAATCAACATCAGAGATTCCATCTAGTGAATCTGCTATAAATAAATATTTAGTTCTTCCAAGAGAGCTAGGGTTTCCAGATAAATAGTAAACCATATAATCTTTAGGAGTTTTTGTTCCACCATCAGCACCAAAACCATCTTCAGGATCGTCGTCTTGCTGAATAGTTACTGTTGTTTTGTTTGAAACAAACCAAGCTTCAAAACTTACAACACCACTATTTGCACTATCAGAAGCTCTTAGTTGTGCAGTATAAAGTCCAGCTTTTTGAAGACTAGACAGATCTAAAGCAAGAGTTCCAGAGCCGTTAGTATTATCAGTAGCATCTAGAGTAAAAACTGCATCTATAGTTTGATCTCCAATAAGTGCATCAAAAGTAAGGCTTTCTAAACTAGTATCAACATCACTAACTGTTAATCTAAATGTCTGACTGTCTTCAAACAGCATTGTAGTTTTAGAAAAGCTACTCACTGTTTCAAAGGCCAACAAAGGAGGATCATCCACTGAATTGACAGTAATGGTTCCGGTTCCAGTTCGAGTTATATTTTTTTCAGATACATTAACTGAATATTGAAATTGATCGGTTCCAAAAAAGTTACTATTCGGTACGTACTTAATTGAACCGCCAGCACTTAATGTTAGAACGCCCGATGAAACATCTGATGTAATAGCATAAGTCAGGGTAACTGATTCGTTTGCAGTTGCTGCTATTGAGCCATTAAGATCAGTATCCTCATTGGTTGAAAATATTCCTGAAGCTAGTGTTAAAACAAATGCAACTGGTGCTGGTGCTGCTGAGCCACCACCGCCACCACCGCCACCGCAAGATACTAATAAGAAAACAAGAAGTAGATGAGTGTATTTCATACAAAAAAGTATAACTCAACTTAACGAAAAAAAAAGGGGCTATAAAAGCCCCTTTTTAATGATTTTTTTCTATTTTAGAAAAGTACTCTGAAACCAACTTTATAGATAGGTCCATGCTCTTGATATAAGAAAGTCATTTCTTCATATCTTGAATAAAGCAGAACATCTTCATCAGTTACGTTAATACCTTCAACAAATACCGCAGCATTATCATTAATGTTATATGTAGCGTTAAAGTCAACAGTACTTCTTTCAGTAACAAATAATGGGTTGTACTGATCATAACCAGTGAAGTATTCACCTGTCATGTTGTAAGCAACTCTAGCTGAAACTTTTTCATTTTCATAGAAAACTGAGAAGTTAGCTGCATCACCAAATCCTGGTAAAGCAAATTGCTCAGCTGAATCAACTGGATAGACTTCTGCATCAGTATCGCCACCGATCTTAGTAATGTTAGCCATTACACCAAAGTCATTATCAAATAAATGCTGAACCGCCAGCTCCATTCCATCAAGCGTACCATCATATTGGTTGATAGGTTTAGCTAAATTAAAGATGTATAAAGGATCATCAGAATTACTCTGGAATACAGCGTTTCCATTACCTGGATCTGCAAAACAGTCAGCTGCACCGTTACAACCAAACGTAAAGCCTGTGTTATTTAACCAAGCCCAGTCTAGCGCATTAGACCAACCACAAGCCCAGTAGCCTTGAGGTGCAGTCCATTGACATAAAGCGTCATCATTTTCAGGAACGTTTAATGAAGCTCTAGGACCTCTTGTGATATCAGTAACACCATTGAATGAGCCTTGCTCAAAACCAGCTCCGTGATAGCCTTCAATTTCTTTAACAAAGAAGTTTACAGCAACATAACTACCTTCTTTATAGTAGTACTCATATGCTAAATCAAAGTTTGTTGATTCGTATGGCTCTAGTGCTGGGTTACCAGTAGATAGAGTTGCTGGATACATCCAACTGAATGTGCTTGAGTTAACTGCTGTATCCATTTGCTCTAAAGCAGGTCTAGCAATAGTTTTACTTGCTGCAAATTTTATAACTCTATTTTCAGCATGCTCGAATGATACGTTTATGCTTGGAAGAACATAGTCATTTGAACCATAACCAGTGTATGAAGCAGGTCCAGTAAGAAGACCAACTTTATCACCATAAGTGAATGCACCTAAGCTATGTACAGTATTAGTTGGAACAGTTGTATCTGAAGTTGAAGATCTATCTTCTTCTTCATATCTTAGACCAAACTGAGCTCTAAGCTCTTGGCCTTTTTCAGTTACAGTCTCGAAGTTAAAGTTAACAAATAGTGCATCAAGTGATTCAGTAATAACTGATCTTGAATCTCTATCACCGTAACAACCTTCTAACTGACCCCAGTTTGAAGTCTTTTCGTCATAGATACTAGTTGCAACTAAACCATTAGGGTTTCCTGCAGCATCGAAAGCATCATTTCTGTAACAAGATGCAGGCCAATCTGAACCAGGACCATACGCATTCCACCAAGTACCGTCACCAGTATTTAAATCACCGATAAAACCAGCTCTACCAAACCAGTAGAACATATCTTCTTTAGTCATATCAAAGTAATAGAAATCATTACCTGAACCTAAGAAATTGTTAATTGAAACTTTGTTTAAAACATCGTCAGGTAAAAATGCATATGTCATGTTGACTGGATCACCATCTGCAATATGTCCAGTTCTTACATAGTTGAACCATTTTTGGCTGTTGAATGTTGTTTCTTGTTGAGATACACCAAAGTCCACAGAAACTAATGATTCCATGAATAAGCCTTGTGTATTTTCCCAAGCACCAATAATTTGAAGCTGATCTAAATCACTTCTTCTTTCTTGGTAATTAATATAAGCCTCTCTTGGACCCATATCGCTTGAATCAAACTCAGTAGCTCCAGTATCTGCGCCTTGGAAGTTTTTATCGACACCCCAAGATAATGCACCTGCTGAATTTTGAGTGAAATCAAATGTTCTATCTCTGAAACAAGCTGAAGCTTCGTTGACTGGGTACCAGTCCCATGAAGCCCAACATCCGTTACCAAATGTTACTGAACTTGTTGCACTTCCACCTGGGTTGCCTTTATATGCAGCAGATGAATCGTGATAGTCTACAGAAAGAGTTAAATCATCTGTAACTCTGAATTCTAGATTCAGACCAATAGACTTATTGTTTGTATTATCTTCAGCAAAACGGAAGTTATTGTTAAAAATACCACCATTAAAATATGTACCGTTTACTTCACCAGCTGTCACAGCACCATTTTGATTAATAGTTAAAGCAGTTGTATCCCAACCAGATAACCATGAACCAGCTTGAACACCGAACTGCTCTGAGAATACTGATGAAACAGTATAATCTAAAGTAGCTGTTACTCTGCCAAGCTCGTATTGGAAAGTAGTTTGAAGGTTTTGTCTTTCTCTTTCGTTATCCATGTTTTGATAAAGAAGACCGCTTGGGTAAAAGAAAGCTCCGTCCGCTCTTGCATTTGATGAGTTAAAAGCTGCATTAGCAGGAACGTTATTAATTATAGGACTTGGTAACCATGTTATTTCATTAGTACCAGATTCTCTGTTGTGCATAACGTGATGTGATCCAGAAACTGAGAAACCCCACTCTCCACCGTTGTACTCACCTTTTCTGATAAATACTAAATCAACCTCTGGAGTTGATGAATCACCAGTAACAACTTTGTCATGCTTCATTAATCTTGCTGAGATACCAAAAGTATTTTCTGCATTTAATGGCTTAGTTGTAACCATATTAATTGTTGCGCCTAATCCACCAGTTGGAAGAATTGCATTAGCTGATTTGTATACTTCAACAGCAGCAACACCTGAGGATGAGATATCACCAAAGTCAAATGATCTACCGCCAACCCATAATGGTGGAACAGTAGGCATTGATCTTCCGTTTAAAGTAACTAGGTTAAATTCAGGTCCTAGCCCCCTAACAGTTACAGATGTACTTTCACCATTATCTCTATTAGTTGTAACACCAACTAATCTTGATAGTGCTTCAGCAATATTTCTATCGGCAAATTTACCAATATCTTCTGCAGTGATAGCATCAACAACACCAACGTTGTCTCTTTTAATAGAAATAGCATCGATCAAACTTGATCTAATACCAGTTGTAACAACTTCTTCAACTGCTGCATCTTCAGATTCTTCTTCTTGAGCAGAAATAGCTGTTGTCATAGATAATGGCAGTAAAACCATTAGTGATAATAAGTATTTATTCACGGAATATTCCCCTGTTATATATAGAACTGCGGCCATTAAACAACATTGTTAGAAAAACGTCAAGAATAAACACAAACTAAAAAAAAATGTAAAAAATTTACATCTTTAAGTAGTCTATTTTACAAAAAAACCCAGCCTTTAAAAGACTGGGTTTATAAATGAATTTGTTTTAGATTAAGTGATTACTTATCTAGTTTCACGAGGTCTAGATTCATTCACAACTAATTTTCTGCCCTCTATTTCCGTATCATTAAGAGCTGCAATTGCTGCTTCAGCACCATCACTCATTTCAACAAAACCAAAACCTCTAGAACGATTAGTCATTCTGTCAGTTATAATTTTTGCTGAAGTAACAGAACCATGTTCTGCAAAAAGATTTTCAAGGTCTTGGTCGCTCATGCCCCAAGAAAGATTTCCAACGTATATATTCATAGTATCCAATAATTAAAAAAAATGTATCTTACAATAAAAATATCATTATTTGTTAAATAATTTAATCTTTTAAAAACTCTATAGTCTCCTTTCCAAACTCTGACCACCAATCCATTCCCATTAAATGTATCTTTTCTAAATTATTATCTGAACTATCATCGAGAATTTTATTAATTTTACCTAATGAAGAATTAATTCTGAGATACGATTGATCCAATATATCCTCAGCAATATCATGATGTATTTCTGAATCAAGCATCATTCCCATGATATCGTTTCTTAACCAACCAACACCACCCCAAATAGATGAAGTCTTACCATCTATCTTTTTTTTATTTAGGCCAGCACCAATACTAAGAATTTTTATTCTATCAGTTTGAAAATATTCTTTAGCTTGAGCAAAACCAATCATAGATGGATTATTTGTAACAACACCACCATCTATCATCCATGAACCATTTTCCATTTGATATGTAGGAAAGTACATAGGTGCTGCACTGGATGCACAAACAGCATCTATGATGCTTATATTTGGTGAGTCAAAGCTACTATGTATTACGTGAGTTCTTTTTTCAATGTCATATGTCAATGTAACTAAGGGTTTTTTTACATCATTCAAAAGGTGTGATGAAAAAATCTCCTTTAATACTTCCACCCTTCCTTCAGTTTCATATCTAGGTCTCGCTTGGATTAATGATGCCTTATCCCAAAAAAATGAAGTCTTCATTATTCGATCTAAATAATCTTTGGACCAATATCTCTTGACCTCATCTGCAGTCATTTTGCCATAGGCAAAACATGCTGCATTTAGAGCTCCAGCACTAGTCCCCACAAACATATCAAATGTATCAAATATTTTTTTTCCTGAGGCAGCTTCGAGTTTTTTTAAAAAGATGATCCCAGCAATAGCTCTTACCCCACCACCGTCGAGTGAAAGAATTTTTTTATATTTTGGTTTCGGTTGGTTTTTTTTAAAGAGATTAAAAAAATTGTTCATCGTTTAATTGTAAACTGATAAAAAAATTTAGATATAAAAAAAGGGCCACGAATGACCCTTTTTTAATTAGAAAAGCAATATTAGTTTTTAAGACCTGATACAGCATTTGTATTTGAAGTTTCCTTCGTTACACTTTTAAGAACAGTACAGCTGCCTTTTGAAGAATCAAGTGTAAATGCAACACAAGATGATCTACTAACGCAAAGTGCCTGGCAAGCCTCAACATTTCTGTATTTCTTTGAAGTCTTTACAGTAGCTATTTTACCTGAAAATGAGATATCAGCTTTAGGCGTAAAGTTCATATCTGCAGCATAAGTAGGGATTGCGAAGATTAGCACTGTTAAAGTGATTAGCGATGTGAGTTTTTTCATATTTATACCTTTAGGGGGGTTGTAATTAAAATATAGTGCTTACTTATGTAAGCAGTGCACACATCATAAGTGAATATGTATGCACTGTATACATTAAAAGTATATAGATAATGAATCTAATTTTTAACTATATTTATGTCTAGGAGCTTGCTAGCTTGGTTCAGACTTCCGGCGTTAATTACATTTACGAATCCAGCATCAGTTAGTATTCGTGTAGCCTTACCAGATCTATTTCCACTTCTGCAATAGAGATAAATTTCTTCATCTTTTTTAACAGACTCTTTGATATTTAGAATATCCTGCCATTCAATATTTTGTGCATTTTCAAGATGTCCGCCTAGCCATTCATCAGGAGTCCTGACATCAATAACAATAGTGGCATTGATTAAAGGTAAAAAACATAAGCTTATTAGAAGAAATTTAATGCGCATACTAGGCCCAGTCTTCAAGAATCATGTCAGATGCTTTTTCACCAATCATAATAGTAGGAGCATTTGTATTTCCACCCACCAGTGTTGGCATAACAGATGCGTCTACAACTCTTAAACCAGAAACTTTATGAACTTTTAACCTTTCATTAACAACGGACATGTCATCACTTCCCATCTTACATGTACCAACCGGATGATATACAGTGTCAGCATCTTCTCTTATAGCCTGTTCGATATCTTCATCATTATCCAAATCAACAGGTCTCTGCACATGTGCGCTTGTATATTTAGATAAGGGTTCTTTATTCATAATCTTCATCATTTTTTTATAGCCGGCTATCATATCTCTCATATCATCTGGATGAGATAAAAATTTAGGATCTATCTTTGGATCATCTGATGGATCTGATGATTGCAGTGTCACCTCTCCTCTTGACTTAGGTCTTAATAAGCAAGTATGACAACTCAAGCCAGTGCCCCAAACAGTTTCCCTTCCATGATCAACAACCATACCGGGAGCAAAATGCAGCTGTATGTCTGGAACTGTAATATCATTTCTTGAGCGTATAAAGCCCCCTGCCTCTGCTACAGTAGATGTGAACATTCCGGTTTTAGTTAAGATGTACTTGATCAGTTCTAAAGGATATTTAAAAAATATTGTCCCTAGTGAGAATCCAAATAAATTAAGGGATTTATATTTATGAACAGATAAATAATCTATATGGTCTTGAAGATTTTTACCAACACCAGGAAGCTCAACTTTATGATCAATTCCATGCTTTGTAATTTCTTCTTCTGGCCCGACCCCTGATCTTAATAGAACTTGAGGTGATCCAAATGCACCTGATGATAATAAAACCTCTTTGGAGGCTCTAATTTCAAATTCATTTCCATCTTCGTCAATACAAGATACTCCAGTAGCTCTATCATTGTTAATTAAAATTTTATTGACATTGGTATCTGTTAGTACCGTTAGGTTTTCTCGCTCTAAAGCAGGGACTAAATAAGCTTTTGCTGCACTGCATCTTTTGCCACCTTTTTGAGTGGTTTGATAATACCCAATACCCTCTTGATTTTCTCCATTGAAATCATCATTGAAACCAAATATTGAAGATCCTGTTTCTACAAACTCATCTACAGGTTTATTTTTGTGTCTAATCTTAGCTACATTTAATGGTCCATTTTGCCCATGAAAGCTATCTTGATGAACTTCATTGTGCTCAGCTTTTTTAAAATAAGGCAGTACCTCATCATATGACCAGCCACTGTTTCCTAGATCAGACCAATGGTCATAGTCCCATTTATGACCTCTTACATAAAGCATGGCGTTAATTGAACTGGAGCCTCCTAGCGTTTTACCTCTTGGTTGATAGCCTCTTCTATGCTCTTCATTTTCAGGCTCCACTTCATGAACTCCACCAGCAGAATCTACAACTGATGTAACGGGCTCAAGAACTTTTACTTTAGCAAATTCTTTTTGAGGCTCAGTATTATAATTCCAACTATATTTACTTCCATCACCTAAAAATGCAAAGCCCAATGGAACATGAAGCCTTACGTCAGTATCTTTTGAGCCAGCCTCTATTAAGCAAACATTGAAATCAGGATTTGAACTCAGCCTGTTTGCTAAAACACAGCCAGCTGAACCAGCACCTAAAATAATAAAGTCATATTCTTTCATGAAATTCTCCCAAAAACGTTATCTACAGTTTATGTTTAACTTCTATATCTGTAAACTAATTCATACTGGTTATGTTAAATCGTGATTATGAGCTTGTTTAATATATTTATTCTTTTCTGGGTTGCTGTGGCAGTAATTACCTTTATTTATTTATTTTTTAATAACGCACCCTATGGTCGTCATATTAAAGATGGATGGGGTCGAAATATTTCTGCCAGAACTGGATGGGTAATAATGGAATCGCCCTGCGTTATTCTAATGATAATATTTGGTTTAATTGTAAGAAATGATCTAGATTTAGTTCATGAAGTTTTCTTGATGATTTGGTTAACGCATTACATACATAGAACATTTATCTATCCATTTGTCATCGATATGACCAATCCAAAAATGCCAATAAGTATAGCTATATCCGCATTTTGTTTTAATCTTGTGAATGTAAGCATTCAGGCATTTGGAATATTTTATTTTACAAACTATTCATCTGATTGGCTTTCATCAAGTACTTTTATAATAGGCTTATCTTTATTTTTTATTGGTATGTTTATTAATATCACTTCTGATTATTTAATAGTAGGTCTAAGGAAAAAGAATGGTCCAGGCTACCACTTGCCAAATAAATTCCTACATAAGTATATTTCTTCCCCAAACTATTTTGGAGAAATTATTGAATGGATTGGTTGGGCTGTATTAACTTGGAGTGTTTCAGGTTTAGTATTCTTGATTTGGACTATAGCTAATCTCTTCCCAAGGGCAATAGCTCATCATAAATGGTACAAAGAAAAATTTGATGACTACCCTGAAAATAGGAAAGCAATCATTCCTGGAATAATTTAAATCAAATCGTAATCAGTGATTTGTTTTGCTGCTGCAAGAATAGACTCTTCTGCGCTAATAGGCTTCCAACCCAGAACATCTATTGCTTTTGTAGTATTGCAGTCCCTTTGTTTTCCAGCCATTTTAGAAATAGTTTTTAAGTCACTTTTGAACATTGCCATAGCTTTTAATAAAAAGTTTGGCATATTTTTTTCTGGAGCTTTATAGCCATTAGCATTTAAAACATTAGCTATATCACTCATCCACATCTCTTTTTCAGAAACAATAAACCTTTCTCCATTTGATTGATCATTTTTCATAGCTAATATATGAGCCTTTGCTACATCCCTTACATCAACAATACCAATATGAATTTTTGCTAGAGCTGGCATGGAACCATTAAGCATTCTTAAAATCATTGAATTAGAAATACCAACATCATCAGACAATGATGGCCCTAACACTCCAACAGGATTGATTACAGTTAGTGGAAAACTTACATTGTTTTCTTGTACGTAATCCCATGCAGCCTTTTCAGCTAGAGTCTTGCTCTTTGAATAGAAAGTCATTTTGTCATTAGATGTATCAGACCAATGGGTTTCATTAAAACTTGTAGTGCCATCAAAAGTGTCGCCCACAGCAGCAAAGGAGGAAGTTAAAACTACCTTTTTAATATTATGTTTATCAGCAAATTTTAGTGCTCTTAATGCGCCCTCTACAGCCGGCTTTACAAAAAACTCCTCTGTTTCATTTGAAAGTACAAATGGGGATGCGACATGAAGAAGATAATCACAGCTTTCCATAGCCTGGTCCCAACCCTCATCACTCATTAAATCTACTGGAAATAAACTAAGGTTTTCTGTAGAGGTATTATGTTTTTCTAACGACTCTCTGACCTCAGATTCTCTTTGCATCGAACGCAAGGTTCCATTGACAGCATAACCTTGTTCAAGAAGCTGTTGAATGCAGTGTAGACCAATAAATCCAGTAGCGCCGGTTACTAATACTTTTTCCATAATTATCTCTATTTTAAATTGACGCAATAATCATACATTACTAGATATGTATATTACTATTGAGCTATGAAAAAAATTATTACAATATTTACACTGTCATCTATAGTTATATTGCTTCAGGCAGAAGCAATTGAAACCAGATCTTTATGCGTTGATCAGACTCTAAAAAAAATATTAAAAACTGAAAGCTCTAAAAAAGAACGTCCAGTTATATTTGATCAAAGTGCTGATGATGAAGAGCTACTTCTCCTAATGCAGCAAATTGTTGTAAAAGAAAATGATAGAGATTTTTTAGTTGCTGATCTTGATACCATATGGAATTGGGATAGAAAAAATGGAATGAAGTTTATATATAAGCTGCTTGATTTGATGAATAGGAATTATGAAATAGATTCTGTTCAATCACCCCTAAAAGAAATATACATTCAACAAGCCAATGAGATGTGCGAAGGCCTAAATTAATAGACCTTCATTATCTTTAACTATCTTTTAAAGCCATTCATAAGTGTTCTATGGTCTTTGGTAAAAGCAGACATAGCTTCTTTTAGCTCATCGCTCGTATTGCCCATAACTTGAAAGTTGGTAATAACAAACGTTTCAATAAACTGCTCCTTATGAGATGCCTTATCAAATGCATTCATGTGAAACAAAGCATCTTCATTAGTGTGATAAACCTCCATTAAAGATACTTTTGATTTATCTTCAGAGATCCAATACTTATAGTACATTGTCTTAGGCTCTGTTTTCTTAACAGCAGAAACCAAGTAATCAACAAACTCTTCAACCCCTTCAGATTTACCCTCAGCAATATCCATATCTAGATAAAAAATAATGGGCTCAGATTTATGATGCATTGCCATCAAGAAGGATGGAACGATTAAGGTTAATAGTAATAATTTTTTCATAATATTATCCTCTTAGTTTGACATGAACGTTGGCATGAACTCCTTGTTCTCTGCGTTATATAAAGTATATCCATGGTAAAGATCTGGCACATCACCGCAAGAAGCGAATTCACTAAAAATTGGGAACATTGATTCTCTAACGCTTGCCTCAAATGAAACATTTGCTTTATTCATTGATGCCTCGCTATTAGTAAAGTTAGCCCAAAGGAATCCATTGGTATCATCGGTATAAAAATAATTTCCTAGATGATATGAAGTATCAGAATAATCTGCATTACTTACAGCCTCTGTGAACCCAGATAAGAAGGCGATTGCTTCCTCTTGTGTTGAGCCATCATTGAACTCACAAAGATGAACTTCGCTATAAAAATATCCTGAATCAGGAAGCTCACTGTATTGACTTGATGCTATTGGAAAAACACTATTGAAACCATTTCTAGCCTCTCCATCACACTGCAGGACAGAAGCATATTTTTCATTCCATTCATTAGCTTCCTTGTTTTGAACCCACTCTGACCAGGCCTGGTCTGCTAATTCTTTTGATGCCCACTGAACTTCCCACCAGCCTGTATTTGGGACTGAATTGGTATCTGCAGCTGGAGCATAACCCCAGACGCCTTGTAGATTTTCATTTGTTAATAGTTTTTGCCATTCTGCAATCATCTTTGTTAGATTTTCAGTTGAATAGTCTGGACCAGAGGTACATGGCATAAATTCTGTGTAATATATATTTGATAGTCTGTCCTCAACAGTATTTTCTGAGTTGCTGCTCGTTTCCTCCATTGAGCAACTAACAATAAATACCAAAGGTAATACAAAGTTAAATAAATTTTTCATAATTCTCCCTAGATAAGTAATAAGTAATTATTCTCTCACTTAAAAAGATCAAGTCAAATATGAAAAAAATATATAATTTATAGAACTAAATAAAAAGTTTCTAACTAGTTAACGCCCCAAAACCTCTCAAAATATTCGACCAGTAGATATATACCCACCCCACCCGGCTGGTACTCCTGCCCCGTGGACACATTTTTATAATGTATGGAAACATTTGTGGAAACATACGTTTTATAGAAATGCTTAATCTATCAGGGTGATGCTTGGAAACACTATGGAAACATAGCCCATAAAAAAAGCCTACAGTTGTAGGCTTCTTAGTAAATTGGCATCCCGTAGGGGAGTCGAACCCCTGTTGCCGAGATGAAAACCCGGTGTCCTAGGCCTCTAGACGAACGGGACTAGATGCGAAGCGTATTATATGGAATCGAGAGCAATTAGCAAAGGGAAAAATATTATTTTATCTTCTTATTTATGGCTGCAAGAAACCCTCTAAGAAAGCTAGCTTCCATTTCATCAGGATGAAGTCTACTAAACATTCTTTTGATCCTAGATATAATCTTTTTTGGGTTGTCTGGGTGAATAACATCTATGTTAACTGCCGTCTCAATAAAATGATCAATTAGCATTTGTAGGTTCTCAGAATCTACCTCTGGATAGTCATGCCAGTCTCTTGCTTCGGTATCATGCGATGCCTTAAAAATTTCATAGCAAAGGATCTGAGTTGACATTGCTAGGTTTAGGACTGGATATTCAGGGTTCGCCGGTATCTCTATATGGGTATTGGCTAACTGGAGTTCTTCATTAGTAAGACCCCTATCCTCTCTTCCAAATAATATAGACACGCCCTTCTCATTACTAGATTGATTGCAAATGATTGATGCCGCCTCTTCTGAATTTACTGTTGGCCATTGGATAGTTCTATTTCTTGAAGAGGTTGCATAAACATAGGTGCTGTCTTGAATGGCCTCCTCTATGGAAGAAAAGACAGTTGCATTATCAAGGACGTCGGTTGCATTACCAGAAAGAGCATTAGCCTCACCTGATGGGAACTTCCTTGGATTAACCAAAGATAGTCTTGAGAGACCCATTGTTTTCATTGCCCTTGCTACGGAGCCAATGTTACCTGGATGTGATGTTTCCACTAAAACAATATTAATTAAATTACTTTGTAATCTCATATGCCTATTATCTCCATTTCCATTACAATAGCGACATGTCTATACCAGCTTTATTAAATGTGAACCAACTTGCAGCCCGAAAAGGAGCTCATGAGCTAGAATTTTCTGTAAAAAAAGTTCACAGCCTTGATGCATCCAAAGGTGGTCCTGAGGGATATCTCAAAGCAATAAAAAGAAGAGTTGAGGAAATGGTTATAGAAGAAATTAGAAGGTTCTATCCTGAAGATAACTTCTTTGGAACTGAAACAGGATCTGAGGTAAATAATTCAAATATTACCTGGCTTTTAAAAGCCATCGATGGCGAGACAAACTTTATAAACGGCTATCCACATTTTTCAATATCATTATGTTCAATGATTGATTCTGTTCCAACAACAGCAGTCATAATTGATCCTATAAGAAGAGAAGAGTTTTCAGCATCAAAAGGGTCAGGATCTGATTTAAATAATGGAAAGATTAGAGTTAGTAAGCAAAGTGGCTTAGATGACTCAATACTCACTTATTCGACTTCAAAAGAAGTCAGTAAGGATTATGTTTATGACTTTGACCAAACCTATAAGGAGCTAGCAAACCAGAATCTTGCAATAAGAAATTCAGGCTCTATAGCCTTAGATCTAGCTTACATAGCTACAGGCAGAATTGATGGGATGTGGGCTCATAATGTAAGACTTTGGGATGTTGCAGCTGGACTGCTTATCGCTCAAGAATCAGGAGCGCTGATTAGTAACTTTAATGGTGATCCAAAATATCTAGATGGTGATCACTTTGTTTGTTCAGCTCCAAAGGTATATAAGTCTATCTTAAAATCAGTAAAGCCTTACTTTAAAGCTTAAAGAATATCATCGAAGTCAGCGCCTTCAGGCTCTGGTACTGCTAAGTCCTCTTGAGTAAGAGTTAATGACATTAGCATATTTGCAACAACATAGATTGATGAGTAGGTTCCAACTAAAACACCTAAGATTAATGCAAGACTGAATCCCTTGATCATCTCTCCACCAAAAATAAATAAAGCAAAAAGTACAAGCAAAGTTGTTAATGATGTAACAACAGTTCTACCTAAAGTTTGGTTTAAAGATAAATCTATCATGTCTTGTGAACCTAGCTCTCTCTGAGTTCTAAAGTTCTCTCTAATTCTGTCTGATACTACTATCGTATCGTTTAATGAATAACCAATTACGGCCAGAAGTGCTGCTAGAACGGTTAGATCAAAGTCCCAGCCAAATACAGAAAAGAGTCCCAATATTATTACCACATCATGACCTAGAGCAGAAACTGCACCCAATGCAAATTTATATTGGAATCTGAAAGCGACATAGAAAAGAATCATAAATAAAGCAACTAACATTCCGAGACCACCCTGATCTCTTAGCTCTGCACCAACCTGCGGTCCAACAAATTCAACTCTTTTGAGTTCACCTTTAAACCCATTGGACTCAAGAATATTAAAAATATTTTCTCCAATAGAGCTATTACCATTCTGGTCTGCAACCTTAATTAAGACATCAAGATTAGTTCCAAAATTAACTACTTGGGAGTCGTCATATCCATTATCTATTAATGTATTTCTAATTGTTTCAAGTTCTACTGGTGTTTCGTATGTGACCTCTACTAATGTACCGCCACTGAAATCTAATCCCAAACTTAGTCCTCTAAAGGACAAGGAAAGAATTGAAACAGCAAATAAAGCAACCGATGCCATAGCAGCAATTTTTCTGTATTTCATGAATTGGAATCTAATATCCATTATATTTTTAATTCCTTAATATTCTTATTTCCATAAATTAAATTAACCATTGCTCTTGTACACATGATGGCTGTGAACATTGACGTAACAATTCCAATTGAAAGTGTTATTGCAAAACCTTTTACAGGACCAGTCCCAATAATATAAAGAATTAAGGCTGCAATAAGCGTTGTTACATTCGCATCAAAAATAGTTACGAAGGCTCTTGAGAATCCATCATGAATGGCCGACTGCGGATCTTTTTCTTTGAGCTCCTCTCTGATACGAGCAAAAATAAGAACGTTGGCATCAACAGCCATACCAACGGTAAGAACAATACCTGCTATTCCCGGTAATGTTAGTGTTGCTCCTAACAAAGACATGATTCCAGTTATAAGAACTAAATTTAAAAATAAAGATACATTCGCAGCAATACCAAAAACTCTATAGTAAAGAGTCATAAATATTACAACCAAAGCAAAGCCAATCATTATTGATCTCATTCCAAGTTCAATATTTTCTTTACCCAGGCTTGGTCCAACAGTCCTTTCTTCAACAAATTTCATTGGCGCAGCTAATGCTCCAGCTCTTAGTAACAGCGCAAGCTCACTGGCCTCTTGAGGGTTACCTACCCCAGTTATTCTGAAGCTAGTTCCAAGAACAGCCTGAATAGTTGCTAGGCTAATTATGTTTTTTTCAATATAGGTTGTTTGTTCAATAATGTTATTGCCATTCTCATCTGTTACAAGCTCTGATTTACTTTTTTGCTCTACAAACAAAACTGCTAGTTTTCTACCAATATTTCCAGATGTAGCTTTTTGCATGGCTCTTCCACCCTGCATATCTAAAGTTATATTTACTTGAGAAAAACCACTTTCATCAAAGCCAGTATTGGCATTGGTTACTCTGTCACCAGATACAACTACAGCTTTTTCTAAAAATGCCGTTGCATAATCATTGTCTTTAAAATTAAATTCTTCTTTTCGGAGAGGTGAAGTTCTAGAGTTTGCCTCTAGCCTAAACTCAAGGTTTGCTGTTTTTCCAATTATTTTCTTTGCAGCAGTAGGATCTTGAACTCCTGGAAGCTGAACTACGATTCTTGTTGCGCCTTGCCTTTGAACGATAGGCTCAGATACTCCAAGCTCATTCACTCGATTTCTAAGAGTTGTTAAATTCTGACCAACTGCATAATCTCTAATCTCTCTAAGTGCTACATCCGAGTACTCTAAAATTAAGGTATTCGAACTTGGTCTTTCAGTAATAATATATTGAAGTCCAGTTAAGCCAGGACTATCGTTTCTATATTTTTTAAGGGCTTTGTTATAACTATCCTGATCTCTAAATTTAAAATGCAAAGCAAGATCTTTAATAGATGAATCACTGAAGGCGATCCTATCTTCCTTGAATGTTTTCCTATAAGTGTCTAAGAGAAGTTCTAACCTGCCTTGTTTAGCAGTATCGATATCAACCTCTAGTAAAAAGTGAACACCACCAGATAGATCAAGCCCTAGCTTTACTGGTTTTCCACCCAAATCTTTCAACCAGTCTGGGGTCGTTGGTTCTAAATTTAAGGCGATAATAACTCTGTCTAGAAGAGTGTTCTGAAGTATTGTTTTTGAATCAAGTTGTTGATCTAAGGTAGAAAATTTAATAACAATTTTGTTATCTCTTAAAAATATTTCTTCATACCCAGATCCATTTTTTTCTAATATAGTTACCAGCTCATTCATTAAAGGCTGGTCAGCAGACTTACCAGAATCCGTGTAGGCCACTTGAATAGATGGCTGTGTAGGATAGAGGTTTGGTAGCGCATAAGTGAAGCCCAACACTACTACACATAGTATTAAAAGATATTGGGTTATTGAAAACTTATTCACTATATTGTCTTAGATAGAATCTATGGTTCCTTTAGGTAGAATATTCGCTATTGCGGTTTTCTGAAGTTTGATAACTGTTCCGGATGAAATTTCAATTGATACATAAAGGTCTTTGACTTCTATTACTTTGCCAAGTATTCCGCCTGCTCCAATAATTTCAGTACCCTTCTCTACTTGAGAAACCATATCTGCAATTTCTTTATTTCTTTTATTTTGCGGTCTAATAATCATGAAATACATGAGTACAAATAAGAATCCCACAAATATTAATGGTGATAATACTGACGGTTGTGCTGTTTCCATATTCTATATCCTAGTTGGGCCCTTCGGGCATTTCTAAATTTCGCATATTATAGAAGTCTTTTACAAAGTTCGCGAATAAATTCTTCTCAATAGACTCTCTAATATTTCTCATAAGGGACTGATAATAGTAAATATTATGGTAGCTAGACAAAATAGCACCAAGCATTTCATTGGTTCTATCAAGATGATTTAAATAAGCTCTTGAGTAATCTTTACAAACTTTACAATCGCAGTTCTCATCTACAGCATCTTCGCTCATCTTATAAGGAGCATTTCTAATATTAACTACTCCTGTGGATGTGATTAGCTGACCATTTCTTGCATTCCTTGTAGGTAGAACACAATCAAACATATCTATTCCATACCTTACTGCTTCGACGATATCCTCTGGCTTGCCAACACCCATGAGATATCTTGGTTTATCCATTGGTAATTTATCGGCCATAAATGATAGTATTTTTGTTTTCTCTTTTTTAGATTCACCTACACTAAGACCGCCAAGAGCTATTCCATCAAAACCAATATCCATAAGACTATTCAGAGATTGTTCTCTTAGGTCTTCATGCATTCCGCCCTGAACAATTCCAAAAAGTGCTGAATCTGATTTATGAGCATCCTTGCATCTTTTAGCCCATCTCATTGAGAGCTCCATAGATTTCTTTGCCTGTTCATGAGTGGATGGGTAGTCAGTGCATTCATCAAATGCCATGACAATATCAGAACCTAAATTTTCCTGTATTTGAATAGAATCCTCTGGTGTCATAAAGATCTTCTTGCCATCATATGGCGAGCTGAACTTTACTCCCTCTTCTGATATTTTTACAAGATTTCCAAGACTCCATACCTGAAAACCACCTGAATCTGTAAGAATGGGTCTATCCCAATTAGAGAACTTATGCAGACCACCCAAATCACGAACCGCCTCATCCCCAGGTCTCAGCATTAAATGATAAGTATTACCTAGGATAATTTCAGCGCCGGTAGATTTTAAATCCTCAACCGTTAAACCCTTAACAGTTCCGTTTGTACCTACAGGCATAAAGGCTGGTGTTTGAATTTTGCCTCGAGGGAAATCTAACTCTGCTCTTCTAGCAAACTCAGATTTATTTTTTACATTAAATTTCATTTTTTTCTAAAAGCATTGCATCGCCGTATGATAAAAATCTATATTCCATATCAACAGCAGTTTTATATATATGTCGCATATTGTCATAGCCAATGAATGCAGATACAAGCATTAATAAAGACGATTGAGGTAAATGGAAGTTTGTTATTAATCTATCGACTGCTTTAAATGTATATCCAGGATAAATAAAAAGCTTTGTATAGCCGCTATAACCTCTATCATTATCTTCAATAAATGCTGTCTCAAGTGCTCTTGTGGCAGTCGTGCCTACTGCAAATACTTTTCTTCCTGCTTTCTTTGTTGCCTTGACTAGGGCAACTACATCATCTGAAACCTCTAAGTATTCACTATGAATATCATGATCCTCAATATTATCTACTTTAACTGGTTGAAACGTACCAGCCCCGACACTAAGATTGACTGTTGCCATTTGTACACCAATATCTTTAAGTTGATTCAGTAACTCATCATCAAAGTGAAGGCCTGCTGTTGGAGCAGCAACCGACTCTTGTAAATCCTTGTCTTCGTAAACTGTTGCGTACCTGTCTTTATCTAGGTCCTCATCAGGTCGCTTTATATATGGAGGAAGAGGAACATGGCCTATTGTGTTAAAAACATCTAATGGAGATCTATCGAACTGTAATATAAAAAAATTATCCTGCCTATCTACGCATTTAGTTGTGTATTTACCTAAGAGAATAACTGCCCCTATTTTAGGACTTCTGCCTGAACGGATTTGAACAAGCGCTTTGTTATCTTCCATTATTCTCTCAAGCATCACCTCAACAGAGCCGCCAGATTCTTTGTTGCCATAAACCCTAGCTGGGATCACAGAGGTATTATTTACAACTAAAAGATCTCCTTCTTCAAAATAATTTATAACATCAATAAAGGTCTTATGATCTATTTCATTTGAATAAACCAATAATCTACTAGAGCTTCTTTCATCTAACGGATAGTTAGCTATTAGCTTTTCAGGAAGATCATAATTAAAATCTGAGGTTTTCATGAGAAGCTGATTTTAAATTAGATAATACTTAGCTACAATGCCCATCGAGCCCCATTGGCGGAATTGGTAGACGCGCGCGATTCAAAATCGCGTTCCTTTGGGAGTGCCTGTTCGACTCAGGCATGGGGCACCATTACTGTAAATTAATTTACAGTAATATCAGCACCCATCCCAGCATGAACATCACAATAATAATATAAGGTCGAAGGAGTATCTGCAGTAATTTTAATTGTTGTAACTCCGCTTGATTTAGTAACTTCATTCATATATTCGTTGCCTCCTCCATGAGTGCCGTCATCAACTGATGAAAATCTTAAAGGATGTGCACTAGAGTGATTGAATGTATAAGTAGTGCCAACATTTAAAGTCAATGATTTTTTTTGTACTCCATCAATAACATATACGTTTCCAGAGCCACTAGAATTGGCTTCAATACTAACTTCAATTGTTTCCGTTGGATTAATAACCTCATTTAATGGTTCTTGTTTACTAATCATTGAAAAAGTTGATATGAATGATTGTTGAGGTGCAGAAAATAGATCATTATCTTGAGCATTAAAAGTCCCTTGAATTTGAGCAACATAATCTAAATGACCTTCCCCATCAAGATCTAGCATACCACCCCTTATCATGAGTTTTGTTCCATCAAAACCCCAATCCAATGCATTATCAAATAAAGTAAACTGAGCTCTATTTGGAAAATAATCCAAAGCAACTTCCTCAAAATTTCCATTTCCGTCATTAACAGCAAGTGTCAATCTAGGATAGATTTTAAAATCTTCTCCACCGTATATAGCTTGCGTATCAATTAAATCAAGATCACCGTCTCCATCAAAATCTTGAAGAGTTAAAACACCCTCACCAATACCTGTTCCAGAAAGAGATGGATCAAGCTCGGAACGTGGTTGATAAGAAAATCTTGAAGTTGTCTCATCAGTAAATGTACCGTCTCCATTACTTATAAGAACTTGAACATGTCTGCCAGCATAATATGGAGATTTTCGAGTTGATGCTACAAGAATATCTTCGTTTCCATCACCATTTATATCAGCACTTGCAGCATAGTTATAATTGGCATTTTTTGGTCCATAAAATGGCTCGGGCACAACTTTCCAATCCTGTGAATCTAAATAAGTTGGATTATCCTTATCCAATGGACCTAGTAGCACATGTCCCCATTCTTTAGCGCCATCAGTTCCATTCTCTTCAAAGGTTTTATTAGCCCAAAAAATAGCCAAGTCATCTATGCCATCATTATTATAATCACCAATAGTTGATGCATGAGGATAAGAGTTATGGACTCTTTCGGTCTGGAGTCCGCAACAAGGCCTATTAACCTGTTGTTGATTAAGGCCAACAATATCAAAATTTCCACTACTATCACTAAAGTAGACAGTAGAATTCATAAAAACATCTATATCACCATCGCCATCAACATCACCCGAACTTCCATCATGAGCAAAGTTGTTTTGAGTTTGGGGGATTAATTGAAGAGATGGCTGGCCTTGTTCAATTTGAATATTTTTATGAATCGAGTTACCAGACATTAAAATTAAGTGTGGGTATGGGTTCCAGCTATTTGTATTATTTTCATTTATTATTGGTACGCCAAAACTACCAATAAACGCATCATCAATGCCATCGCTATTGAAATCTGAGACCACCACATGATAAGGGGCAGGCAAACGTGGCACTTCACCATTTTCATATTTTGTTGTGTCTTCTGTTAATCTTCCGGTTCCGTCATTGAATAAAATATGAATCGTGCTCCAATAAGATTTATCTGCATCTGATCCAAAACTTTTAAATACCCTGTCACCAATATCTGCTACGAAAAGCACATCCTGATCACCATCACCATCAAAGTCACCTGCAACAGTATCAGCTGGAATAAAACCTGGAGTAGAAGGATTTTCTACAGTAGAGCAATCATTAGGAGTTGGGTAACAATATATAGTTCCAGCGGGGATTGTTTTAGTTTCTGTTCTTGCAAAAGGAATAATATCCCAAATAAAATAATTATCATTTTCTAGTGATTGAGCTATGTCTGCAGCCGGATTAAACTCAAGAAAATCATCAAAATTTAATGCCACATTATTAAAATTAACATCGATTGATACCTCCTGAGACTCTTCAATTGAATCACTCAAGCTTAAACTAACATTTAAGACAATAGTCTCTGTATTGTATGTAGCTGGAGCTCTGGCAGAAAAAACACCATCTATTACTTCTGGAAAAAGTATATTTTTTCCTGAAGACTGGGTCACACTTATTGTTCCTTCCTGTCCATCATCAAGTGCATAATCTGCAACACTAATTGTAAATGGCTCATAATCGGAGAGACTACTAGGTGCTGTGATGGTGAAGGTTAAAACCCCATCTACTGTTACATTTTTAGATGAGCTGCCTCCGCTGCCAGTACATGTAAGGGTAAATGTATTAGTTCCTTTCTTTTTAATTTTTACAGACTCAGAACCAGATAATGACTTAGATCCTTCCCAATCTCCACTTGCAGAACAACTGGACGCATTCGAAGATGTCCATGTTAGCGTCACGTTTTGATTGATTTCAGATGTATTACTAGAAGATGATAGATTTACAACTGGAAGAGGTGCTGCTGGTGTAGAGGGCTCACTCCCTCCACCGCCACCGCCACCGCATGATGTTATGAAAATAGAAGTTAGGATTGTTGAAAATAAAAATTTAGATTTGTTCATAGTTGATATATGTTTTTAAAAAAAAATATATAAAAAATATATCATAGTTATGAAAAAAAAATATTTTTTT
>Ga0209630_10001698_pt1 | contig 22957 bp, 22 predicted proteins | sample COG_01_FD_184745 | JGI IMG/M metagenome (GOLD analysis project Ga0209630, IMG submission 184745) | Pelagic Microbial community sample from North Sea - COGITO 998_met_01 (SPAdes) (version 2) | ecosystem: Environmental > Aquatic > Marine > Neritic zone/Coastal water | place: Helgoland, sampling... | reverse complement strand
TGGTATATTCATTGCCGTTGTGGCACGTCGAACCAAATCAAACTGGGGTATTAAGTCTTCTGGTGGCGGTGGTCGGTGAGCTTTATACTCGCTGTATATTTCGTTTCTAAACGTTTTTCTAGCTTGATCAAAAATTACAGCAATATGATCGGCATCTGTGTCATCAACAAGTTTCATGAGCATTTGGGTAAACCCATATACAGCATTTGTTGGGGTGCCGTCTGGTCGGGACATTTTAATTTTGACACCGAAGTATGCCCGAAACAAGAACCCTGAGCCATCAATGAGAAATACATGTTTCATGATATTAGTTTCTTAGTTAATGTGTTGGTGTTGAGGATTTTGGAGCATTAAAAATAAATTTTTGACTGCAATAGGGACATGTTATTTCATTCTCAACATTGATATATAAATATACATTTGGATGTCCTGAGCTCCCCCCCCCACCATCACAACTGATAGATTTTGTGTGTACAATGTTTGGTTTTTGAACGAACGTATTATTCATTTTTATCTATTCTCAGTTTGCAAGTTTTTATCAATTATTCAATAAAATTTGAATGTTGACCATATCTAGGTTGAATGATAACCCACAAATATGAAAGGGCCAACCTTAGACATGATTGCCCCAACAATTTATTAGGAACCTTCATCAAGATGAATACATTGACTAATGATAATTTGCCTGATTATGCGATAGAAATCAGTGGATTAAATAAAACCTACAAAGGGACCTCTCTTCAGGCTTCAAAGGAGGCTCTGCTTGACATAAACCTAAAAATTCCAAGAGGGTCTTTTTTTGGTTTGCTCGGTCCAAATGGAGCTGGAAAATCGACTATTATTAACATAATGGCTGGTTTGGTTATAAAAAGTTCAGGAAATGTAAAGGTTTGGGATTTTGATATTATTGAGCAGATGCGTCAGGCTAGGTCGTCAATTGGAATAGTCCCGCAAGAGCTTAACATTGATCCATTTTTCACACCCCGTGAAGTTCTTGAAACACAAGCAGGTCTGTATGGTGTTAAGAAGTCAGATAGGAGAACAGATGATATACTAGCCGCTGTAAGATTATCTGATAAAGCAGATGCTTATGCGCGATCTCTCTCAGGTGGAATGAGAAGGCGAATGCTGGTTGCAAAAGCGATGGTGCATTCCCCTCCAGTCCTAGTTCTTGATGAACCCACAGCTGGAGTTGATGTTGAGCTTAGACAACAACTTTGGTCGTATATACGCGAACTCCGAGCTCAAGGAACTACAATTCTTCTTACCACGCATTATTTAGAAGAAGCAGAAGAACTTTGCGATGAAATAGCTATTATTAATCATGGTAAATTGGTTACGAGCCAGAAAACGGAAGATTTATTGAGAACCCTAGAATCTAAAGAGCTAATTATAACCTTAGATAAAGATATAAAGAAACTTCCTGATTCCTTAATTAATCTAAACACTGAAATAGTTGCTGAGCGTAAAATTATAGTCAGGATACCTCCGGATGAAGTGACAGTGGATTCGGTTATTGATGCTATTAGGAATTCGGGTTTTGGTATTAATGATTTAACCACCAAACAAAGTGATTTAGAGGATATTTTCATAGCCATGACCAGTGATAAAACTTGATGAGCAGAATTTTAAGTTATTACTTATCTAAGGCAAAATATCTTATGTATATGGTGATCATTGAGATAAAAGGGCTTCGGGAATATATAGCATACCGTACTATTGCCTCTTAAATAAAATTTATATTTACAGTGACTTTTTCTTGACTTTGCCGAAAAAGGGGCTATACGAAGCCCGTTATTACGTTACATAGAAGTCTTATGTGCTCCCTGTTTGAAGTTGCTCTATCGCTATCGACCAGTTGCTTTACTGACATCGTGAACGTTGAACTGTAAAAAGGCATAATGCCTTTCTACAAAAATTAGAGTTGTAAAGGAAATAAAGTTATGGTTGACGGAACAGTAAAGTGGTTTAACGCAACAAAAGGATTTGGTTTTATTGAACCCGAAGATGGCGGGAAAGATGCGTTTGTCCATATATCCGCAGTTGAAAGAGCAGGTATTGGTACGTTAAATGATGGACAGAAAGTAACTTATGAGTTGGTTTCAGGTCGTGACGGCAAAGAGGCGGCGGAAAATATTCAGCTCCGGGATTAGTGTAAAGCTAAAATACTAATTTAGTATTTTTTGAATTTAGATGGGGAGCATCCGTGTTCCCCATTTTTTTATAAATATTTTTATCTTTATTCAATACCTGTAGTTTAGTTGTTATAATCAGATTTAAAAATTCGTAATCCGAGTATCGGCTAATAACAAACTTAGTATGCCATAAAACAATGAGGAGAATAACGATGTTATTTTTTTCTCGTTGACATAGTAATAGCTCTAAAAGCTTAGCCCAGAAAATTTGGAAAAGATATTTTGGTAATAAAATAAATGCATGAGAAAGAGATAATATCTAAAACTTGTTTAATGAATATTTCTACCAACCCTAAGGATAACCTTTATCTTTATATGTTTAAACTTCCATCAATAATCTAAAACCCGACTATAATAAACATAAAAAAAGTTTACCTTAGATACTGTCTGCTTTTGGATATGATAAAGCTGTGTTTTTTTTAAACAAGAAAATTAGTTTGTTTTTTATTCTAAAACCTCAATTTATTCTGCTAGGTGTGATAATATTAATTATTATAAAATCAAAACAAATACTGTACTTATGGGACCTTTAATTTGGAACCAGATTCCAGCGCTTCCGGTGGCATGACGATATAGTTTATTAGTTTTCTTATATTTTTCTTCATCCTCCGGATTTTGAAAGAATTCGAATGCACTCAATAATTTGCCATTTCTACGAGGTATTATATTTTCCATCGCGTCAAACATGACCCACTTTTCTGATTCTACGGAATAATATTCAACAAATACATGGTTTGCTATTTCTTTATTTTTTTCTTTCGAAATTCTTAATAATCGAGTTTTAAAACCTAGTTCCCTTAATAAAGTGGTTGCAGTCTCTGAAATAGTTCCACAACCACATTTGTAATTTACAAATCTATAAATTAAATCCTCGGGGTTTCTATCTTTTTCAGGTTTTGTTTCTATCTCTCGTAAAACTTCATCTTGACTAAACTTGGGAAATTTAGAATTTTTTTTCCAGTTTAGATGGATAAATCTCATTAAGCTCTTGGCAACTCTATCTGATGTAATTCCTTTATATATTTTGAAAGCATCAAAATATTCATTCATAAAAGACTCGTAATTTCTTATTCCCGACATTGAGTAATTTATTGTTAGTTGCTCTTTAAAGGGACGATTAAAATTAGCTGTTCCACTGCGATTATCCCCATAGCTAGGATCGTTTATTAGGTTATGGTATAAGTTGGAGTTAGAACTGGTCGGATCAATAAGAATACGTTTTGTATAAAAAACTCTATTAATATAAGGCGCTTGAAAAAATGTATATTTATATAAATTAATGATATGATGCTGATAAAAATAACCAGTAATAAGCAAGCCTACACTTATTAGAATAAAAAGAATACGATAAATCGTAATGCCGCGATAAGACATTAAAAGATTTCTTTCAAACAAGAGATGACTAACTATATAAAAAATTCATTTGTGTTAATATAACGTTTAAAGTTGCGTGAAATCTGTTTATTATAACGACTTTATTGCAAGAGTTAATACCCAAAAATTTTATTAAACTATATCAGCAATTATAAATTTATTATTTAAAATACCATAGATGTAGTTTTCTAGTTACATAACAAACAAAAAAATGTTCAACATGTAATCATTGGTGATAGGCAAGATCAATACTTATAATTTTCTATTTGATGAGGTAATAGAACGTGAAAAGATTTAGACACAATTATACGAATTTGGCTATTATAATTTTAAATACCATACTTATCTTTGCTATTTTTGAGATTTCTGCACGAGTTGCTTTGTTTCATCTAGTTCCAGAGTCTAAATTTTTACGCTTTAAGCTGCCAGATGAATGGCCGCGTAAAAGTTTAAAATTAACACCTCACCCATATCTTTCGTATTCAACAACACCAGGATATATTAATTTTAATAATGGTAGAAAAGAGTTTGTTCATAACTCACTGGGGTTTCGCGGCGACGAGATTACAAAGATTAAGAAAAATGGGGTATTTCGTATTGTTGCTCTAGGAGGTTCTACCACATATACTTCTGGTACCGCTCTAAATTCAAATACATATCCTTCTCTACTGGAAAAAATATTAATTGATAAATACCATTATTCGAATATTGAGGTAATTAATGCGGGTGTTCCAGGTTATACCTCATGGGAAAGTTTGGTTAATTTTCAGTTTAGGGTCTTAGACTTAAACCCGGATTTAATAATCGTTTATCATGGAACTAATGACACACATGCGAGGTTAGTGCACCCAATGGTTTATCAGAGTGATAATACTGGGAGCAGAAAGCACTGGGAAAATCCAGCTATACCATTCTGGGAATATAGTGTTTTGGCTAGGTTTTTTGCCCGACTTAGAATTGATAAACCGCCCTCTGAAAATGATTTTACCGGCGCGATTACAGCGCATAATCCTGGTCCTAATCCTATGGAGACCTTAAGGCAAAATCCGCCCACCTATTTTAAACGTAATCTCTCAAATATTATTGCGATTGCAAAACATAAGAATATTAAAATTATGTTTGCCACTTGGGCCAGTTCCCCTAACTTAGGATACGCTAAATTAAAACATTATAAAAAAGGCTTCTCTGAAGCTGTTGAAATAGTGCAACAACTTGGATCAAAAAATGCTATCCCAGTATTTGAATTTCACAAGTTAATGCCAACGGACTCCAAATATTGGACTGATGGCATTCATGTAAATTCAAAAGGAAGCTTGATTAAAGCAGAGCTTTTCGCGAAATTTATTGTGCAGAAGAGGTTAATCCCAGACGCTCTCAGAGAATGACTTTATTACTAATTTTATAATCCATGTATTTGAAATCAAAAAGAGGTCAGTAATGTCAATAAAGAAAAAAAAATTATTGATTTTAATACCAGCTTTTAATGAAGCTGAAACCATTAAGAAAACTGTTCTGGAAATTAAAGCTAACTTTCAGAGTATTGAGAATCTCGGAATAAAACCAGAAATCCTAGTTATAGATGATGGCTCTACGGATGAAACGTCATCAATCGCGAAAAAGGCAGGTGCGGACAAGGTAATTGAGAACGGACGCAATATAAAATTAGGCGCGACTGTCTGGCGTGGATTAGTTTACGCTCGTAACGCTGGCTATGATATTTTAATTAAAATTGATGCGGACCTTCAGCACGATCCAAGTGATTTAGTATCTGTTATTAAACCTATTGAAGAGGGACACGCAAATATTGTTTATGGCAGTAGGTTTGAGCTTATTAGCTATAAAATGCCCGTTATTCGTCGTATCGGAAATAAAATTTTTACGGGCCTAATGAATTTACTAACTAACTGGAATATTTCCGACTCGCAACCGGGTATTTTTGCTGTAGATAAATATTACTTACAGGTGGCATTCCTTCCTGGAAACTATAACTATACCCAGCAATTATTATTGGATGGATATCATAAAGGTATGATGTTTAGTCAGGTTCCTGTGAAATTTAGAGAAAGGGCAAGGGGCACCTCGTTTGTTAGCCTCAGCTATCCATTTCGAGTGCTGCCTCAAATTCTTATGGTTTTAGTTTCCATACGGCCCCTCTCTATTTTTGGCCCTATTGCTGTTCTTTTTATCGGGCTAGCAGCAGCAGATTTTCTCATCGAAATTATGATTTGGTTTTTTGGAAATTCTGATAAACCAGTCAATAATGTTAATTTTGTACTTGGAACCGGATTGGTTGGAATGCAGGCTCTTTTTTTTGGGTTGCTTTCAGAACTAATTGTGCGCTTGAAGAAATAAGGGTTATTTTTTTTCACAATAATACCTGCCAGAGATATTGGGATCAGCAATAATAAAGAAGTTATCATGATCATTTGCGCATCTTTTATTATTAGTTAATTTCAACAAATAACCCCTTAGTTTAGGGTGCCGGCCTATAGGCCAAATAACATCTACTCCAGATAGTACTGTTGTAAAGTCTTTTTCACGGATGGATTGACTCGTCTGGATATTTTTCAGACCTAGCATACTTAGATTTTTAAAAATATATCGTATATTGGGTTTTTGAAAATTTTTCTCGATCGTATAATAACGAGCGACTAGTATATCAAAACCGACTTTATCATCAGATATTATCAGTATTTTTCTAAAGTTTGTTTGTTTTTTATTAATTAACGACGTTAATGCGGGCAATCCATCTCTGATAGTTCTCACCCGTTTATTAAGGTATGGCTCCTCATCTCTTTGATATGTTTCTTTAAATGATGAGTTGGCTTGAAATATTGTACCAGTTATTAAAAATACTGTAGAGGTCAGATAAATACCATACAAAACTCTTCTGGTATTGTTCACACCAAAAAGATATTTTGATCCTCTTTTGAGTTTTAGAATGACTAAGATTAAACCAAACAATAGACCTGTGAGGTGTAAAACTCGCAACGGAATTCGGATATATCTCTCTAACGAGGATAAATACGAGTTAAACCCGTCACCACACATGAGATAGTTCCAATAGAGTGATGTGCAATAAACAAAGCAGAAAGATAATATGGCTATTGCTGTTATCCGCCATTTGGGGGTGGACAACATCCATAATAAAGAGGTTAAAGAAATTAGAGTAATTGGCAATTTATAGTTTATCAAATACTGATATATTGCTGATATAAAATCTTTTGCCAGTTGGCCCGCTCTATCTAAACTAATTTTGCCCAACACTTCTGGGTCCAATAATCTTATAAGTGAAGTTGTGCAACGATTTGTAGTTTTTAATTCTGACCATATCAGGTAAGTTATTATAACTGGAACGGTTATTAAGAGCACAATTATTAAAGAATCAAATAGCTTTTTTCTTGGAGATTTTGGTACCTTTATGAAAGAAGTTAATTGAGTATAAATAAAATAGCTGGCTATTATTAATGATGTTGGAAGAAATACAATCATTGAAGATTTGATTAGATATCCAAATGAAATTAAAATTCCAAGGCATCCGGCCAGTATTAACCAATATTTTTTTAACTCTGATGCAATAACTAAAATTAATATACACGAGCAAACAAGATAAATTTGAGGTCGTTCAACCAACATGTCTGTAGGTATTAGTTTCCAGGTAGCTTCAGCTAGAATCAGTAATAGTAATATTGACCAAGCTAGAATTCTAATATCAAACTTTGAGGCCAGAAGTCGATTTTTAAGGATAATATATATTGACTCATACACTAAACTTAAGAAACTAAAATGTAGAATACTCAGCATAAATAAACTATGATATTCGTTAAATCTTCCCTGTAGCAGTGATGGGTAAGCACCGAGTAGTCGCCAACCAGGTGTATATTCTGGATGGGCGTATGAAATACCCGGAGATAAGAGAGCGTTCTGAAAAAATATGTGTTTTGAAACACCTAACCAATTAGTATATTCATCCCAAGAATAGGCCAGATATTTTTGCGGACCATGCAAAATTGATAAGATTAACAATAGTATAAAAAATATAAATAATGGGTGGAATAGGAACTCAACCCAAGATATTTGTGTCCTCGCGGCATATAGATTTATTATTAATATCAGAATTCCAGATACTGTGGTCCAAAAAGAAGCGATGCTGAGAGGCACCTTTAATACAACACCAGTGAAAAAGAGAATTAGGGTTATAAATGCTAAACCCATAATTGTGCGAATCCCCCATCCACCGTTCAATTGTCTAAATAAGCGAAGAGAAATTAATAGAGAGCCCCAACCTAAGCTCGGAAGGAGAATAAAAAGGAGTGTTGCAAATATATTCATAAACTAGGAATGTTTTGATTAATAAAATCTATTTGATTTTTTTAATACTATTGGTGGTTTGGAGCTATGTGTCAATAATTTTACATTTACTAAGAAACCGAACATTGAAACTTTGTAAATTTTTGTAATTTATAGTTATAGCAAATTTGCTCACCTTACTAAAACTTATTATGTAGTTTGGGATTTTGGTTAAATTCAGATAAATAGAAAAATGCTGGCCCAAAATTTTGAAAGAGAATAATTTAAATTGCGAGAATAAAATATAATTACTCTTTTGAAATTTAGAAAAATAATTTAGATATGATACTTCCTGAAATAAAATATGTTGGTTACGTGTTATTTAAACAATGGTGATTTTGAAGAATAAACTTTTAATATTTATGCATTGGTTGTTGATGCTTGCAGCTATATTTTGTGATTTATTCATTATTTTTCACTCTATAATCGTTGGCGATACTACAATTGAAAACCAACAATTAATTATAATATTTACCTTACCTATTTTAATTTTCCTAATTTTATTGCGTATTAAAAAAAAGATTTGGGTTATTTTTCCATGGCAACATTGAATATTTTCTGGCTCAATATTTAAAAATATACTTATTTAATGCTGCTAATGTTATTTTTAGCGTTTCAACCTAATTCAAACAGGATGCACTCACTGCGTTATTCAAACTTTTCATCACCATGTATTTAAAGCAATTGAAAATTTGCAGTAAAAAAAAGACTATGGATTGGGTAGATAAGCAAATTCGTTAGGTGCTATAATATGTTTATGAAACGCTCTCATTTTTTTTCAATTTTATTCACAGTCTATTTTTTATATCCATTTCCTGGGTTTACACAAAAGCTGTCAATTGATGATCTAATAGAACGTGACGGAATATATTATGAAGTCTTTGACGACAATCCATTTAATGGTCGTGTAGAGGGTATTTTAAATGGTCAAATTATTAATGGAAAGTGGGAAGGCGTCTGGACACATTTCTATAAAAATGGTCCTTTAGGATCAAGAATTAATTATAAAAAAGGCAAAAAAGATGGTTCTTTTGAGACGTACCATGAAAATGGCCAGTTATTATCTCGAGGAACTTATGTGAATGGTGTATTAAACGGCATCATGAAAATCTATGATATTCGGGGACAATTAAAGGCACAAAGATTTTTTAAACAAGGTATCCAGAGCTATCAAAAATAGTCTTGTTAGATTAATTTGGGGGTAAAATGCAACTAAATAACAAATCAATAATATTTATTGGAACAGGCGCCAATGGAAGTTCGATTGCCTCGGATATCATCGATGCAGGCTACGAAATAAAATGTTATGATCAGTGGCCGGATAATGTAGAAGTTATAAAAAGAGATGGGTTTACAATTCATACTCCTGATGGGGTGCAAAATACTAAAGCTGAGGTCTTACACCTTTGTCAGTTGGCTGAGTCTATAACAAAATTTGATATCGTCTTAATGGCTCTAAAATCTTACGACACCAATTGGGTTTGCGAGATGATAAAACCTTATTTGGCTGAGGATGGTGTTTTAGTTGGTATTCAGAATGGAATGACCGCTGAGACTATTGCAAGTTATGTCGGCATTGAGAGAACATTAGGGTGTGTCGTAGAGCTCTCATCTGAGATGATTGAGCCGGGCATTGTTCAGCGTAATACTTCAAAAAAGAAAACTTGGTTTGGGCTGGGAACACTTGATAGTATAAACAATCAACATTACGAGGATGTAAAGAATCTGTTAAATTCCGCTGGTAAAGTTTCGGTATGCAAAAATATTTTATCAGCAAAATGGATGAAACTTCTAGTTAATACTATGAGCCTTGGGCCATTTGCATTACTAGGTCTTCCCGTTCAAGAAGGTTTAAACACGCCCGGTATGCGTGACTTAGTTTTAGCAATCGGTGATGAGACAATGTCATTGGGGCATAGGCTGGGTTATAATATTGAGCCCATTATGGGATTAAGTGAAGATGTGATGACCGAATCTAACCGTCTGCCAGAAATTCTTCTAGATACGCTTGTCGAACATATTGGGCCATCAGCCCGCGACTGTATACTCCAAGATATGTTAAAGGGACGACGCACAGAGATAGATATGATAAATGGTTTGGTTGTGGAGGAATTATACAAGTTCGAGAGGGTTGCTCCATATAATGCTGCCGTTATAGAGGTGGGAAACATGATAGTTTCAGGACAGTTATCTCCGAAACCAGAAAATATCAATATACTGAAGAAAATTATCAGAAGAAATTTAGATAAAGTTGAGTAGTATTTAACTCACTGAATGAACATCCCTCAACCTTTTTTTATCGGAGGAGCTATAATGACTGGACAGAGAAAATTTATTAAGATGTGGGCGCGAACTGTTGGAATGCCCATTGGTAATACCGATAACGATAAACCTGAATTCTTACCCATTACACAGACAGATGTGAGAAAAGCTCTTGCAATGCGTACTTTCTGGATTTTACTTCATATAATAACATGTATAATGATTATTGCAGGTAATTTAAAAACTTTAGGTTGGATTTAACACTTAAAAATAGTCTGATACTTATTTCTGAAACAATTTTGAGTCTAGTGCCTTGAATACCTAAAACATTGTTATTATCCAAATATTTGAGTATCAATCCTATTTTAAATAATGTTTAAAACACTTTAACTGGAGAAATTTCAAAAATGTCAATTCGTGATTGTATTGCACCAGATAGAAATCCTAAAAAGCCAAATATAATTTTACCGAGGGGATCAATAGATACTCACGTGCATATATTTGAGAAAGATTTCCCACTTTTTGATGGCCGCGGTTATAATCCACCAGATTCTACACTCGAGGATTTAGAGCACCTGCATCAAACTCTTGGTATCGACCGAGTTGTTTTTACACAACCCTCGGTTTATGGCGTTGATAATTCGGCTATCTTAAAAGGAATGAACACATTAAATCAAAAAACTCCAGTTAGAGCGCGTGGAGTATGTGCAATTAAAATGGATGCTACAGATGAATTTTTAAATGGATTACATGATCAGGGTATACGCGGTGTTAGGTTAAACCTAGATAATAAGGGCGGTATGCCTCTTGAATTAAAAGATATTTCAGAATTAGAGGCAAGAATTAAACCTTTTGGCTGGCACTTGGAATATCTTTTTCCTGGTAATACTATTGAGGAGTTAGAGCCAACGCTTATGGCGTCAAGCGTTCCAATAATGATTGGTCATTTTGCTTATCAGCTAGCAACACATGGAATTAATGCTTCGGGTTTTCAAGTGTTATTGAAATTAATTAAAGAGGGTAATACTTGGGTGAAAATTTCTGGTGCCAACCGTGTAAGTGAGACAGATTTACCGCCATACGATGATGTTAGACCAATGGCTCGGGCATTAGTAGAGGCAAATTCGGATAATGTGGTTTGGGGAACTGATTGGCCACATCCAAATAAATATAAGGTTAATCCGAATGATGGTGATCTTGTGAATGCTTTCGGTGATTGGATCTCTGACTCTCTATTGAGAGAGAAAATTTTGGTCTCAAATCCAGAGAAATTTTATTCCTTTGGTGATTTCGCTCGTGAGTAAAATCCATGCTAGGAGAGTGTCGTGATGAATAATGATATAAAGGTCGCTTTAATTACAGGAGGTGGCACTGGAATTGGAAGATCAAGTGCTTTGGCTCTTCAGAAGATAGGATTTAACGTTATCATTTGTGGTCGAAGGGAAGACCCGCTCAAAGAAACGGCACTCTTGGCAGACCCTCAACATCCAAAGATTACCGTATGTATCACAGATGTCTCTGAAGGAAAATCTGTCGGGATACTGTTTAATAAAATATTGGAAGATTTTGGGCGTTTGGATGTCATATTTAACAATGCTGGAATGGGTGCACCTCGAGTACCTTTTGATACCTTAAAAGAAAATGATTGGAGGCGTTGTGTTGACGTTAATTTGACTGGTACATTTCTGTGTGCTCAGGCTGCGTTCAAGGTCATGAAGGAACAAAAACCGCAGGGGGGACGAATTATTAATAATGGTTCCGTATCAGCTCACTCACCTCGACCTAATACAATTGCTTATACTGCGACAAAACATGCTATTACGGGTTTAACTAAATCAATAGCTCTTGATGGCCGGGCCTTCAATATTGCCTGTTCTCAAATTGATATAGGGAATGCAGACACCGCGATCGGAAGTAGGTTTAAAGAGGGGGTGCCACAAGCAACTGGTGAAATAAAACCCGAACCAGTTATTGATCCCGATGAATGCGGGAGAGTTATTGCTTATATGTCTCAATTACCTCTGAACACTAATATTCTCAATATGACCCTAATGGCAACCAACATGCCATTTGTGGGAAGGGGTTAAATTTTTAGTCAAAAATAGCAATGGATAGGTCATCAAGTATTGCGCATTGCTCAAAGCATTATGTGTTAAATTGCGTTTATATTTGCTAAAACTGATTTATGGGAAAAGTAAAGATTTTAGTAATTTTCAGCCTACTTTTTATTTTATATTTTCAATATAAAAGAATAGGTGACAATTATAGTTCATTTACTGAATTTCTGTCGAATAATAAGCCAAATAATTCAATATTATTGGATAATAATATTGGCGAAAAACCTAAATCATTGCTGCAAGAGAGAAAAAACTCTTTAAAACAAAATAAATCCAATAGTAGTCTTGAATCCAACAGTATTGAACCAGTTAAAAAAAATAGTCAAAAACTAGTCGATTCTGATCGCAATCCGGCAGAGGCTGTCGAGTTTAAGGATTTGATAAAACTAAATAGCCTCTATTATAAGAAGAAATCAGATATTCCATATACTGGTTTTGTTAGTGGATTAGAAAATGGAAAAATTGAAAATGGAAAAATTAATGGACTCTGGATAAGTTATTTTAAAAATGGTTTTTTAAGATACAAAGCTAATTATAAAAATGGCGTGCGCGAGGGTAAATGGTTTGAATACTCGGACAATGGAAATTTATATGAAGAGGGACTCTATAAAAATGACCAACGCGAAGGACTTTGGAAAAGATATTTTAAAAGTGGACAAATAAGTTATTCGGTAACCTATGAAAAAGATGAAGAGAATGGAAATGTTTATTCTTATTCGGAAGAAACTGGTGCACTAATTTGGAAGGGAAAATACACTAGAGGTGAAAAGACTGGGCTTTGGGAATATTATGATAAGGATGGCAATGTTGAGATAAAAGAACGGTATCGACGCGGAAATAAAGAAGGTTTGACAGAATGGTTCCATAAAAATGGGAAATTAAGGAATATTGGTAATTATGTTGACGGTATAAGACAAGATGGTTTTTGGGAAGAGTATTATAATAATGGAGAATTACGTTTCAAAGGTAGCTTTTTGAATGGGGAACGTTCAGGGTCTTGGGAAGAATATTGGACGAACGGTAAGCCAAAAGAGTTAGGTAAATATGTTAATGGTAAACGTCACGGTATCTGGAATTATTACGATGATATGGGGCAGCTTATAAGAGCAAAGGATTTTAGAGAAGGAAAAGAGATAAAATTTTGAGAGAATATTGCTGGGAACTATTATCTTTTCCGTAAATCGGACCACCAGTTTTTTAATTTTGCAACTGAAAATTGGTCCTCACTGGGATTATTATTAACTGGCTCGGGCTCTTGAGCCTCAATTATATTATTTTCATCTTCAGTTTTAATATTTTTTTGTTCTTTTGAGTCTATTATTTTATTCTTTAGTTGGGCAAGTAGCCCCAAGAAGTCTCTCCAAGAGTTATTTTCTTCATCCTCTTTCTCTGCGGGAACTGGACTCCCTAACCTTTGGCGGGTTACTGTTCGAAGACCTTTTTGGGTATATTTGAATTTATCATTCTCCCACATCCCCTGCTGAATTCTGCCATCAGCTAGAGTATATGCACCTTGACCGTTTTTTTTACCTTTTCGCCATTCACCCTCATATACGTCACCTGCGAATTCAGATAATGCTCCCCAAGTATAAATTCCTTGTCCATGGTATTCTCCATTTCGATATTCGCCTACATAAGAGTTACTAGCAAAATTTGATTGAGACCCAAAGGTCATAGATCCTTCTCCATTTGGGACCCCATTTTTTACATGACCAATATAAATATCACCATTTATGTATTTGATGGTTCCTTTTCCATTTGGCTTGCCGTTGCGCACCTCACCAGAATAGATGTCCCCACTCTTGTATGAGAGATTACCTTTGCCGTTTGGTTTTCCATTTTGGATTTTTCCGACGAATATATTACCTTTATCTTCATTCGGAGCGAAGTAGTAGTAAGCTCCATTACCGGCAAAGGATCCTTTCTCCCATTTTCCCGTGTAGTAGTCTCCTGGAGTTTGCGACGTTGGGCCATAGGTGAAAGTTCCTTCGCCGTCAAAGTCACCATCTTTCCATTCGCCTTTGTATTTATTTCCATTGGTAAATGTATAAGTGCCTATTCCTTGGTAAGAACCATTACTAAATTCACCATCATAGGTTTCCCCATCTGTAAAAACAAAGATGCCTTTGCCGTGGCGTTTACCATCTTTGTACGTCCCCGAATATTTCTTACCATTGGGATAAGTATATTCCCCATAACAATCGGACCAACGAGATGGTGATGGATTATCTTCTTCAGGGCAAAGTGGCAAGGCAAGAGAGCTATTGATACCTCCCCATAAAATAAAAATAATAATACCGTATGAGCTTAACTGATTTTTCATAACAAATTTGGCATAAATTATAATTAAAACCACATTAATTTTTGTAGGTAGCTTAGTTGCACACTATAATTCTTTTCATCACTATACATAACATTTTTTTATAAATAACACTCCAATCAATCATTTTTAGGTATATTTTCCTGAATTTTAATAGTCTTCTCTATTAGTTTTTCATAGGCCTTTATTTTATTGCCCAACTGATTGAGTTTAGATTGCTTTTCTAATATTTTATTTTCATAATTTGCCCTGACAATACGTGTATTTCGTTTTTCTTTAGTAATTTCTTTCTCTAACACTTTATTTTTATTCTTTAACTTAAGGTGTTTTGTTTTTTCTAAAGATAGAGATGTTTCTAAATTTTTCATTCTTCTTATTATTAATTTATAGTCTGCAGTAAGTTTCGTAAATGATTGTCTATTTTTCTCAGTAATTAATGCTATCTTTTTGATCAATTTAGTATTATCTTGTTTTAATTTTTTAGTGGTATTTCTCTCTATATTTAGTAATTCATTTGAAACTTGTATTTCAGACTGTAAAGCTGCGTTATCTTTACCCTGACCTGACATTTTTGTTATAATTGAACCGACCTTAGTTGTTAAACCTTCAATCTCCCTAGTTCTGATCTCATTTTGGGAACGTATTAACTCAATCTTGCTCTGGGTTTTGCTGATTATATCTTTGGTTTTTTTGATATTCTGCCTTGTTCTTGAACTTAATTCATCCAGATTTGGAATTGTGCTCTGTGCATAAATTACTGGGGATACAAACATAAATGGAAGTGTAAAACATGTAAGGCAGGAAAGTTTAATAATGGACTTCAACATTATTAATATTCTCCATTTTTTTAAAACCCTTATTTGACCTCTTTTTTTTTACATATATTTTTTATGAGTATCAAATAGTATTCTATATGATTCTGAGCAAAATTTCCATTATTTAGTTGGGGCAATAAAATTATTGCCCCAACTTCTTGAAATGACATGCTTTCTTATGCCGCTGCTTTTGATTTATCTGAACTCAATTTTTCAGTCTCATCTGTTGATGAAAGATCTGAAATAGAATTAATCGTAATTTTTCGCGGTCTAAGTGACTCTGGAACTTCGCGAGTTAGATCAATATGCAACAAGCCATTTTCAAGAGTCGAATCAATCACTTTTACGTAATCGGCTAAACTAAATACTCGTTTGAACGATCTACCAGCAATTCCCTGATGTAGTAATTTACTGTTTTTACTAGACCCTATTTTACCTATAATCGATAATGAGTTTTCTCTTAGCTCAATTTCTAATTCTGTTTTATTAAAACCTGCGACCGCAAGTGTTATTCGATATGATCCGTCACCAGACGTTTCTATGTTGTAAGGTGGATACGAATTTGGTGACGTTCCATCATCTAATGTAAGACTATTTAACAAACTTTGTATTCGGTCAAACCCGATGGAGTGACGAAAGAGTGGGGTAAAATCATAACTATTCATTGCACATTCTCCTTTAAAAGCAATATGAGGTTTAAAAATTCACCAAATGGTCAAATTTTTCTTTTAAAACAAATTAACTAACGACCCGGTTATTTGGCATCGAAAATATTCTTTGCTAATATTTAAATAGTTCATTTAAAACTCGTTTCAATGCTTATATTATTTTTTATTATGCTGAGGCTAATCCTAATTCAGCTACTATATTCTGGCAATTTCTGTAAATATTAATTAGTTTATTCTCTCACATTAAAAGCTGGCTTTCCTATGGACATTGATTCTCGCACCAAACGAATAATTGGGATATTTTTGGTAGTATTAGCTATGGCGCTTTTCTCGCTTAAGGATTCATTTGTTAAGATGTTGGACGGTTATTATTCGCCTGTATTTATTATGTGGGTACAGATGTTGTTTGCGAGCATATTTTGGACCCCGGTCATTACTGCAAAATATGGAGTTAAAAGTCTGATTCCAGAAAATAAAATATTGCAAATTCTTCGTTCGAGTTTTGTTATAACGGGAATTGGAATGTTTTATTGGTCTATCAGTTTAATTCCACTTGCGGAGGCAACAGCGATCTCTTTCACAGCCCCATTGGTAACAACCGCAATTTCCCCAATAATTTTAAAAGAAAAAATTGGAATTAGACGGTGGATTTCTGTTTTAATTGGTTTTGGAGGGGTTTTGTTAATATTAAAACCGGACTTTGGAGGGGATCGATTGGGATACTTGGTTGCTTTTGGTGCTGGGATTTCCATTGGTTTCTTTTATACTTTTAATCGCCTTCTTGCTGGTAAGGCGCCCCCTCTTGTTAACTTAACATATTCCTCGACTATTGGAGCTATTCTTCTTGCCCCTTTAATTTTTTCTGTTTGGGTGCCAATTCGCATAGAAGATTGGCATTTACTTATTGGATTTGCCGCGATAGCTGCTATGGGTCAAACCTGTTTGTTTTTTGCATTTGTGTATGGAGAAGCATCAATCTTGGCACCTATTACGTTATCCCAGATTATTTTTGCAACTTTATTTGGATATATATTCTTCTTACAGTTTCCGGATAATCTATCAGTCGTTGGTATTTTTGTAGTTATTATCAGTGCTGTGTATATTGCCCTCAGGGAAACAAGAAATCGAACATAAAGTCTCGATAAGAGTATTTTGTTTTTATTTAGACACGAGCATTTATCAGAGGTTTACAAGAATAAAATATTAACTAAGTTAATCAAATGATGAATTTAAATATATGTGATTATGATGCTTGAAGAACTCCAAAAAACTATTGACCGACCTAGTCAAAGTACGGTTAATCTTTTAATTAACGAACTAAAACAATCGTTTGGAAATCGCCTATTAACATCTCTTGCGGCGAGAGAATTTCATGCGCGCGATTTTTCATCTTATGAAGCCATACCCCCTGATGCTGTTGTAATGGCAAAAACAACTGCTGATGTGGTTTTTGTAGTGCAAGCTTGCTCAAAATATAAAGTTCCCGTGATACCATTTGGTACAGGTACTTCAGCGGAGGGACATTTGGCGGCATTGTATGGGGGAGTTTCTCTAGATGTGTCAGAAATGAAAAATATATTAGAAGTTAATTCTGAAGATATGGATGTTACGGTCGAGCCAGGTGTGACTCGCAAACAACTGAATGAGCATTTAAGAGACACTGGTTTATTTTTTCCAATAGACCCCGGGGCTGATGCATCGCTGGGTGGGATGGCATCAACTCGAGCGTCAGGCACCAACGCTGTGCGTTATGGAACAATGAAAGATAATGTATTGAGCCTTGAAGTTGTTTTATCTGACGGGAGAGTTATTAGAACTTCGAGGCGTGCTCGGAAATCATCTTCAGGATACGACCTGACGAGACTTTTTGTAGGATCTGAGGGAACGCTTGGTGTAATCACCAAGGTAACGTTAAAATTATTTGGGATTCCGGAGGCAACCTCTGCAGCAGTAGTCTCATTTGAGTCATTGGGTGGAGCAGTAGATTCTGTTATCGAGGCAATACAGTGGGGAATACCTATGGCCCGTATCGAGTTGCTTGATGACGTACAAATGTCAGCAATTAATAACTATGCTGGATTGAATTATGCAATAAAAAATACCTTATTTCTCGAATTTCATGGAACCGAGTCGGGCGTGGAAAGTCAAGCAGAGCTTATGTCTAAATTGTGCAAAGAACATGGTGGAGAAGATTTTTCATGGACCTCAAATTCGGAAGAACGTGATAAGTTATGGGCTGCTCGCCATGATGCTGCATACTCATGTATTGCACTGCGTCCCGGATGCTCCGTAATGCCCACAGATGTATGTGTCCCAATCTCAAGATTATCAGAGTGTATACTGGCAGCTAAACAAGATATTGAGGATGCCGGCATTATAGCTCCAATAGTGGGCCATGTTGGTGATGGCAATTTTCATGTACAAATGCTAATACACCCAGATACGAGAGAAGAAGATCTGAGAGTATGCGGAGAAATTAACAAGAAGATAATCGAAAGAGCAATCTCGATGGATGGTACATGTACTGGAGAGCATGGTGTTGGTCAGGGTAAAATTAAATATTTATCGCAAGAACACGGTGAAGCTTTGTCCGCAATGAGAATGATAAAAAAGACCTTTGATCCCTTAGGAATTATGAATCCAGGCAAGATGATTATTGCGGCTGATTAGAGTAATCCGCAACAATGGGGTTTTATTAGTTATCTATATACTTATTACCTAATCCCTGATTTTTATATACTAAAGCGATCAACCCAATAGGATTTATATGCCTAATCTCTTAAAATTTCCACAAGCTTTTGCTGCTGTTTTGTGGGCAGCCTTATCTTCTGGCATTTTGACTACAATGTGGGTGATTGTTCGACATCTTTCTGATCGTATACATCCTCTTGAGATCACGTTTTTTGGTACTTTTTTTGGTTTTTTGTTTTTCTCATTTAGTACAATAAAATATGGGAGTAAGGTTTTTAAGACGTTTAAGCTGAAGCTTCATTTTTATAGGGGTACTGTAAATGGAATTGCAATTTTATCTTGGTTCACTGCTTTAACGCTTATTCCTTTGGCTGATGCCTCTGCACTCAATCTTCTGGCACCACTATGTACGAGTATAGGGGCTGTAATGTTTCTCGGCGAGAGAATGGGACCAAGACGTTGGATGGCTCTAGGTATTGGCGTTATCGGGGCAATAGTCGTAATGAGGCCCGGGTTTGGCTATATCAATGGTATAGGATTATGGCTGGTGTTCATAACAGTTGTCGCTAGCGCTGTTCAAAGACTATTGGGTAAATCAGTAATTTCACAGGACAGTTCAACAACGTGTGTTTTATACCTTACATTATTTATGATTCCAGTTGCATTAGTTTCTGCTTCATTTGTCTGGATATGGCCAGCATTTGGGGATTTCCCCTGGCTAATTTTAATAGGTGCTTTATTAAGTCTGGGCCATTATGCGCTAATGCGTTCATTAGACCTAGCTGATGTTAGTGCACTTGAACCTGTCAATTTCACTCGATTAATTTGGGGAGCTTTATTTGGCTTTCTATTCTTTCAGGAAACCCCAGATTTATATACTTGGATCGGCGGATTTATGATTATTTCGGCAACTAGTTACGTCGCGCATCGAGAGTCAAAACTTAAAAAAGTTAAACCCAACAATTAGATTTTCTTACCTTATATTAAAACTAAACGAGAAACTCAATATTTTCTGATTAAATAGCTTTTTTAATTATGAAGCTTCTCAATGAAACAATAAAAAAGTTTCAATAGGTGAAATCATGGTTAGAAAATAGATGCCTTTTTTTCTATACGAGAGCATTTAGAACATACACATTTGAGTCATTTTTATAAAAGGAATCAAAATGCCAATAAAAAATGGTAAGCAGTTTTTAGATACTCTGTCAGCAGAGAGAGAAATATATATTGAAGGGGAACGTGTAAAGGACGTAATTTCAGATCCCCGTTTCTCTGGAGCTACAAAAACAATGGCTCATTTAATGGATATACAATCTGATCCAGATCTCAGCGACGTAATGACCTACAATTCCCCCACGTCTGGAGATAAAGTCGGTATAACCCACATACAGCCCCAATCTCGCGATGACGTGATTGCACGTAATGATGCAATAAAGGTTTGGATGGATGCGAGTTGTGGAATGATGGGTCGAAGCCCAGATTATAAAAATTGTATCATTTCAAGCTACGCAGCGGCAAAAGATGTATTTAAGCGTGATGCTTTTGATGGAAGCCAAAATATTCAGAATTTTTATGAGCATGTCAGAGAAAATGACGCAGTTACGACTCACGTTTTGGTTAATCCACAAGTTGACAGATCAAAACCTGCACATTTGGAAACTTCGGATATTGTAGCGCAAATAGTGAAGGAAACTGATGCGGGAATAGTCATAAGAGGTGCAAGAATGGTAGCAACGTTGTGCGCAATGGCTAATGAATTGTTAGTTATGCCAGCGGCTGCGACTTGGTCAAATGAGACAAGAGATACTTCAGATTTTTCTTTTGGTTTTGCAATCCCAACTTCCACGCCAGGACTTAAATTTATTTGTAGGCCACCGGTGGCTCATACAAATACGCCAAGTCTAATGGATCATCCTCTATCACTTCAGTATGATGAGTCAGATGGGATGGTGATATTTGATGATGTATTGGTTCCATGGGAAAGGGTGTTTATTCATCGCGACCCGGATTTTGATCTTAAAGTTAATCCAAATTCTTATATTGCTCATTCGATGTTGATGCAATCGGTAGTGAGAGCACAAGCAAAATCCGAATTTATGATGGCATTAGCATTCTCTATCGCTCGATCTACAAAAATTGACCAACATATTCCGGTCCAAGTAAAATTAGCTGAAATGATCTCTATGACAGAATTTGTTCGTTCATGTCGAATAACAGCTGAACATGATGCTCATGAAACTGAGTTTGGAACGTGGGTAGGGGGAATTAGGCCTTTACAAACCTGGCAGACTTTCTTCTTTGAAATGTATAATAGGCAATGCGAGATTATTACTACATTGGGTGCAGGGGGATTAGTTGCGGTGCCATCATTCGCAGAAATAGCTGGAGACTTGAAAGAAGATGTTGAAAAGTATTTTCAAGTTGCCAATGCAGACGCTCCAGGGCGTATTAAATTAATGCGATTGGCTTATGATTCAGCACTATCAAGTTTTGCCGGAAGACAACGCTTGTATGAGCAGTACTACACGGGGGACCCAATGAGAACCCAGGCAGCTTTATTTAATTCCTATGATAAGGACACTCATATCGAGCGAGTTTGGACTATGTTGGATGAATTAGAAAAACGATCCTAATTTTTTCAATGTTAAATTTTTATTGAATATTAGTGTATTTTTTTATTTCTGAGTAAATTAATAGACAGATAATTATTATGACTAATATCATACTGCTGTAGAATAGAGAGGCGTGGATTCCAAAGTAGCTGCCGCCAAATCCTATCGATATTCCACTGAAGGTCTTTAACCCTAAACTCGAGGAGCTAAATAAACCTATAGTTCTTCCTCGGAGATCCGTCGGAGTATTTAGTTGAACCAGTGTTTGAGCCATGGAGTTAAAAGAGAGATCAAGAAATCCCGCAAAAAATAATAACAATAATGATAAATAAAAATTTATTGATAAAGCAAATCCTGCCATAAGGCCGCACCATAAAATCGCCAAACAAAATGCTACTCGAGCTTTTAGTGGCAAGATCGGTCTAATTTCTAATAAAATACCTGCTATTAGGGCTCCTGCCGCACTTGCTGTTAAAAGGGCACTATATAAAACAGATGCTTGATTGGCGCCCAACGCCTTAGCAAACTCGGGCATCTGTGCCTGATATGCATTGCCTACCAGAAGTGAAACCACTCCTGCAAGAAGTATCATCGTAATAATAATTCGGTGTCCCGAAATATCATGAAATGTCTTAATTATATCTGAAAAACCCCGTATAATTTTCTTTGAAGGAGTGTCTTTAGGGCTTTCTAGCCCTAATTTATTTTGTTCATATTTGTGCCCATAAGGCGCTTTCCAGAGCCAAATTAGCAGTGGTAAGTAGATTAAAGCATTTATAAATATACCCCATGCGGGTCCAGCCATTAAAAGAAGCGCCCCACCGACTGCCGGCCCAAGTAAAATACCAAGTGTTCTGGATGTGGCAGTCAGCCTGACACCGCTCTCTAATTGTTTGTCTCCAACTATGTCATGAACAAATAATAAACTCGCAGGTCCCCACAGTACGCCGGCAAAACCATGGATAATTAATAAAATTACGGCGTGCCACATTTCTAAAGTGTCAGAAACAAAAAAGTAACCCCAACCTAAAGAGACAAAAATAAATAGAATCATACCTAATTGAATAATTCTACGCGGGTCATACTTATCAGCTAGTGCGCCAGCATGGATTGAGAAAAGAAGAAATGGAAGCCAATGGGCAATCACTGCAAAACCTGCTAAAGCGGGAGATTGAAACTTTTCAAATATTACCCAGTAACTAATTACGTGTTCAATAAAATCAGCCATCATCGCGAGAGCTGCACCGATAAAATAAACTCTAAAACCTGGATGTCTCAGTGCAAGAAATGATTTTGGGCTAGATCGAAATGTTTTGTAAGGTTTACCTGAAGTGTTTGCCAATATGCTATCCCAGTGACGGCTAAGAGCTGTAAAAGCTACGAATATGAAATTTTAAAACTTACTTGGACGGATGCTAGAAAAAAATATACATTTTTATAGGCCTTACACCCTCTGGGGGAATAGTGTCAATAACTGGCAGCTGTTAGGAGAAACCAAATGATTTATGCTTTAGGTGATTTAATGCCGCGTTATTCGGGAGATAGCCACTGGG
>Ga0209630_10001693_pt1 | contig 22993 bp, 14 predicted proteins | sample COG_01_FD_184745 | JGI IMG/M metagenome (GOLD analysis project Ga0209630, IMG submission 184745) | Pelagic Microbial community sample from North Sea - COGITO 998_met_01 (SPAdes) (version 2) | ecosystem: Environmental > Aquatic > Marine > Neritic zone/Coastal water | place: Helgoland, sampling... | reverse complement strand
CTAATCTCCCCAAGAGCCGCAATAGGCGTTCGGCAAGAACCGTCAAGAACTTTTAATAAGGCGCGCTCTGCGGAAACACGTATCACTGTCTCATGGTGATTAAGGGCCGCTAGATATAATTGAGAACTTTCATCATCTGCGCGACAAGTAATTCCAATAGCACCCTGCGCCACGGCAGGTAAAATTTCTTCGGGCTCTATTATAGAAGTAGCAACATCGGGTCGACCCAGACGATTGAGCCCTGCCATAGCCAGTAACGTAGCATCAACATCGCCAGAACTTAGTTTCTTTAAGCGAGTTTCCACATTACCACGAAAAGTGACAACTTGAAGATCAGGACGTTGATGTAAAATAAGAGCTTGACGGCGCAACGAGGCAGTTCCAATAACGCTACCTTTTGGAAGACCCGCTATTGATTTAGCCTTTTCACTTATAAAAACATCACGGGTGTCTTCACGCTCAAGCATGCATGGCAAAACTATTCCGTCAGGCAGCCATGTTGGCACGTCTTTCATGGAATGGACCGCTACATCAATGCAACCATCCAACATGGCGTCGTCTATTTCTTTGGTAAATAGACCTTTGCCGCCAATTTCAGATAAAGCTCGATTCTGAACCATATCGCCAGTCGTCTTGATAACCGTAATTTTGATCCGATTAACTAATTCGGGAAATGCTGAAGCCAATAGCGACCTGAGTTCTCTAGCCTGAGCTTGGGCCAACGGGCTACCACGGGTACCAATACGAAAGGAAGATAATGATTTCATAAAAAAACTTTGCCCAAAGTTGTGGTTCAATTGTTCCTCAGAGAGTAAGGTTCTTCTTTTGCTTGGCAAGAACAAATATTATGTAAGAGTATTTACAGATGATCGTGCTAGGGATTGAAACAAGTTGTGATGAAACTGCCGCCGCAGTTGTGAATAGCGACGGAGTGATTTTAGCCGAAACTATACTTTCACAATTAGATGATCATCGCCCATACGGCGGCGTTGTGCCGGAGGTAGCAGCACGAGCTCATTTGGAAAATGTGGACGTACTGATAAGCAAAACCATGGCCAAAGCTAGAATCAAGTTTCACGAACTCGATGCTGTTGCTGCAACTGGTGGACCGGGGCTGATAGGTGGGGTTATTGTTGGCATAATGACGGCAAAGGCTATTGCTACCGCATGTAATTTACCATTTCTCGCCATTAACCACATGGAAGGTCATGCGTTAAGTCCCCGGTTGAGCAAAATAAACAAGCTCGCCTTTCCGTATTTGTTGTTGCTAATGTCCGGTGGTCATTGTCAGTTATTAAATGTTAAAGGATCGGGTCGCTATAAACGTCTAGGCACGACAATTGACGACGCTCTTGGAGAGGCATTTGATAAGACGGCAAAAATGCTTGGAATTGGATATCCTGGCGGCCCAGCTGTTGAAACTGCAGCTAAAAACGGTAATGCGGCGCGTTTTGCACTGCCACGACCCATGAAAGGTCGTCCTGGGTGTGATTTCTCTTTTTCTGGCCTAAAGACAGCGGTTCGTCATATTACCCTGGGTCTACCTACAGGGCCCCTGCTAAAAACAGACATTTCCGATTTGTGTGCTGGTTTTCAGGCAGCAGCAGGTGATGTACTTGCCGATCGTATTGACCACGCACTAGATATTTTTTTTACAGACCATCCAGATAGTAACTCTTTGGTTTTAGCAGGTGGTGTTGCTGCCAACCAGTTCCTGCGTAAAAGGCTACAAATACTTGCTAATCAACGTTCCGTTGACCTGATTGCTCCTCCCGCCAGTCTATGTACAGATAACGGGGCAATGATTGCCTGGGCAGCTATCGAGCGAATTCAAGATGTGGGTATCGAGAACGCTCGGGATAATTTAAACTTTAAGCCTCGACCACGCTGGCCTCTTGACCCGGACGCACCAAAGGCCGCCTTTGCAGGGGCCAAAGCTTAACAGACGCTAGGATGCCAAAGCTTGAATGAATTCTGGCAACAGGGCATAACAATCTTATGAGTATAATTCAAAAAATAGGGATTATCGGAGCGGGAGCATGGGGGACAGCACTAGCCATAACGGCTAGACGTGCAGGTCGTGATGTTGTTATTCAAGCCCACGAGGCCGATGTCGCCAACACCATCAATCAAGTTCATGAAAATTCATTTTTTTTACCAGGTATTCCAATTGATAAAGGCATCTGGGCAACCACTGACTTAAGTAAAATAGCAGCCTGCGATGCTGTTTTTTTAGCCATGCCCGCACAGTATCTACGTGCGGTAACAGGTGAAATGGCGACTTTTTGGCGAGCTGGTGTTCCAGCTTTAATCTGCGCCAAAGGCATTGAGCAGAAAACTGGTTTACTACTGAGTGAAATAGCCACCCAAACTTTACCTGGTGTGAAGCTTGCCGTATTGTCAGGGCCAACTTTTGCTATCGAGGTAGCCAAGGGTCTGCCAACGGCAGTTACTCTCGCATCAAAAGATGTGAATACGTTGGTGGCCTTATCAAAAGCTATCTCGACGCCAACTTTTAGAGCATACAGATCTCACGATATCATTGGTGTTGAGCTTGGTGGTGCTATCAAGAACGTACTAGCCATTGGCTGCGGCATTATTGAGGGGCGCAAGCTAGGAGACAATGCCCGTGCTGCGTTTATAACTCGCGGTCTAGCTGAAATAGCACGTATGGCAAAGGCAAAAGGTGCTGATCCTGGGACTATGCTCGGCCTGTCCGGTCTGGGCGATCTATCTCTGACGTGTAATGCAATGCAATCGAGAAACTTCTCCCTCGGCGTTGCCTTAGGAGAAGGACAAGTTCTTGGAGATATTCTGGCCAAACGCCACTCGATCGCCGAAGGGGTTTTTACTGCATCATCTGCAGTCCAGCTAGCCAAAATCCTAAATGTTGAAATGCCACTGTGTACAGCCATGGACAGCATTCTCAACAAGAATGGTGATATCGACAAAACTATTAGAAACCTACTGGCAAGGCCTGTAGGTGACGAGGACCAACTCAGATAGGCCCTACTGATTAAAAGGACATTCAACCATGCACTTCATTATTCATTGCACTGATAAACCAGACAGCACCAATCTTCGTTCTGTAACCCGCAAGGCTCATATCGATTTTATAGAAAGACACCGGGACAGTATCTTTGTTGCTGGACCAACACTTAACGAAGACGGTGAAGGCATGAATGGTTCCTTACTAGTAGTAGATTTTCCCAGTCTCGCAGATGCCAATGCTTTTGCAGCCAGCGATCCATATGCTAAAGCAGGTTTATTTGAAAGTGTCATAATTAAACCGTGGAAAATGATTTTTGAGCCAGAATCTTAAAAAAATATGAGAGCCATCCCTCAAAAACTTTGTGAGATTAACCAAATAGCCGACGATGGTTCCGCTGGATTTGTTGCCGAAAAAAATGGCAAAAAAAAGAGTTTTATCGTGGTTCGAAAAAAAAATAAGGTCTTTGTTTATGTTAATAGTTGCCCGCACATTGGCACACCACTAGATTTTTTTCCTGGACGTTTTCTCAATCCGAATAAAAACTTAATTATGTGCTCCACCCACGGTGCGCTCTTCAGGGTTAATGACGGCTTTTGTATCTCTGGACCTTGTGCCGAACAGTCCCTTACCAAGGTCCCCATCAATATCGTCAAGGGATCAATTTTTCTTCTCCAATATTGAAAGTGTTTTTTCAGCTCTTGTTTCACACCGTATTTTTAAGGTAATCAATTTCAGGTTGCATCGCAGAGACTGTTATCCTTAAAAATAAATATAACAACAGTCGCGACTTTAAAAATGTAGAGAGGTTTTAGCAACATGTCAGACAGTGATACTTATCCCGTCCCCACTGGACTTGCCGAGACGGCATGGGCAGATAAAGACAAATACTTGGCCATGTACAAACAGTCCGTTGAAGACAATGAGGGGTTTTGGCGGGCAGAAGGCAAAAGAATCAACTGGATCAAACCTTATACTCAAGTCAAAAAAGTGAATTTCAACGCACCAAACGTCTCTATCAAATGGTACTATGATGGCACCTTGAACGCATCCGTCAACTGCCTTGATAGGCATCTGGAAAAGCGTGGCAATCAAACTGCCATTATTTGGGAAGGCGATAGCGCTAATGAAGTAAAGAATATTACATACCAGGAACTTCACGATGAAGTCTGTCGTTTTTCTAATGCAATGAAGTCACGCGGGATCAAAAAAGGCGATGTAGTAACAATTTATATGCCCATGGTTTCCGAGGCTGCTGTAGTTATGCTGGCCTGCACCCGAATAGGTGCCATCCACTCTGTTGTTTTTGGTGGCTTCTCACCAGAAGCCCTCGCTGGTCGTATTAATGATTGTAAATCTCGTTACGTAATCACAGCTGATGAAGGTATTCGTGGTGGCAAAATTATACCGCTGAAAGGAAATACTGACAAAGCTCTTGAGAGCTGTCCGGGTGTTGAAACAGTTTTTGTAATCACACGAACCGGCAATAACGTTGGCTGGGTTGACGGTAGAGACGTTAATTATGAAACAGCCTGCAAAGAGGCCACCACAAATTGTCCACCAGAAGAAATGGACGCTGAAGACCCCATGTTCATCCTTTACACGTCAGGATCAACAGGTAAGCCTAAGGGCGTGCTGCATACTACCGGAGGCTATATGGTTTATGCGGCAATGACTCATCAATACGTCTTTGATTATCACGATGGAGATATTTACTGGTGTACGGCTGATGTTGGCTGGGTGACAGGCCACACTTACGTGGTATACGGTCCACTTGCCAACGGTGGAACAACATTATTATTCGAGGGCCTTCCTACCTACCCAAACAGCTCGCGTATGTGGGAAATTTGCGACAGACACAGCGTTAATATTTTTTACACTGCACCAACAGCCATTCGAGCCTTAATGCGCGACGGTAACGGACCAGTAAACAAGACCTCCAGACAATCAATCCGCCTTCTTGGCACCGTCGGTGAACCAATCAACCCTGAGGCATGGAGCTGGTACTACAATGTAGTCGGTGCAAGTCGTTGTCCGATCGTAGACACGTGGTGGCAAACAGAAACAGGGGGAATCATGATAACACCACTGCCCGGAGCTACGGACATGAAACCAGGATCTGCAACACGTCCTTTCTTTGGCGTTCAGCCACAATTGGTAGATGGAGAAGGTAATATCCTAACGGGAGCTTTGTCAGGTAACTTGTGTATCATCGATTCGTGGCCAGGCCAAATGCGAACCATTTTCGGTGATCACAACCGTTTTATGCAAACATACTTTTCAACATATCAGGGTAAATATTTCACTGGTGATGGTTGTCGGCGCGATGAAGATGGCTATTACTGGATCACTGGTCGTGTTGATGATGTAATAAATGTATCAGGTCACCGCATGGGAACTGCAGAAGTGGAAAGTGCGCTTGTTGCCCATCGACATGTAGCCGAGGCAGCGGTCGTTGGCGCGCCTCACAAAATAAAGGGGCAGGGCATCTATGCCTATGTCACCCTTAACGCGGGTGTAGAATCGAGCGACGACTTAAAAAAAGAGTTGGTACAGTGGGTCAGAAAAGAGATAGGCCCTATTGCCTCACCCGACTGGATTCAGTGGGCACCAGGACTGCCTAAAACGCGTTCTGGTAAAATAATGCGGCGCATATTACGCAAAATTGGAGAAAATGACTTTGCCTCACTGGGTGATATATCCACCCTTGCCGAACCAGCTGTCGTTGGCGATCTAATCATGAACAGACAAAATAAGTAACACGCAAACACCATGATCAAAAAATAAGATGAACTGCCATTTTTTATAAACATCAAATAGCATTTACACTCAACGATTGTAAAAGGAGCAACAGTTAAGTGTAATAACTTATGACAAGTAAATTAAAAGTCCACACAACGACCCTTTCGCTCCCAATCACCGTAGCGAGTGGGCTCAAGGCCTATGGGGCCACCTGTTTCCTTTGCATCATCACCCTTAGTGATTGGCTGAGGTTTTTTTTTGCTGGAGCCTTCAGTTTCAAGATTATCTTTTTTCTCATAATTTACTGTCATATTCACATCCTATTTTTTAATTCAATCATTCAAGCATTGCTTTGGCAACGACTTTCCGGCATGAACGCCCATGGCCGTTCCATCACAAAATTCGCGCACCATTGCTTTTGAACTGATCAACGCTGTTCTGAAACACCGTAGACCCCTTGACGACGTCCTTGAAGAATATACTGATTTTAACTCTTTAGAGCCGCGCGAAAGGGCTTTTGCACGTAATTTAACAGCAACTATCCTACGCCGATTAGGCCAGATTGACGATCTTATTAACTATTGTCTGGAACGCCCTTTACCACGTCGCGCAATTGCCGTACGTGACGTCCTAAGACTAGGTGTCTGCCAATTGATGTTCTTAAGGACCCCTGCTCATGCAGCCGTCGACACAACGGTATCTATGCTTGATGAAATTAATCTAGGACACTATAAAAAACTCGTAAATGCGATCATGCGAAGACTTTCACGGGAGGGTAGAAAACTCATAGAGAACCAAGATGCAGAGCATTTGAATACTCCAGAATGGCTTTGGAGCAGCTGGACGAATGCATACGGCAAAGGAGCCTGCCGTCGCATTGCTATGGCCCATCTTAGCGAACCACCACTAGATATAACTGCTAAAGAAAATGTAGAAATCTGGGCAACGAGGCTAGGAGCAAAAATACTCCCAACAGGAACTTTACGCCTCACAAAGACAACTAATGTAAAGCAAATTGTCGGTTTCGATGAGGGTGCCTGGTGGGTGCAGGACGCTGCTGCGACCTTACCTGTCGCTCTTCTTGGGAATGTTGAAGGAAAATATATTATTGACCTTTGTGCAGCACCGGGTGGTAAAACGGCTCAACTATTAAGCCAGGGCGCTATAGTCAGCTCCGTTGAGCGTTCCCCAAAGCGCCTAAAACGCTTCGAAGAAAATTTAGCACGCCTAAATATGACAGCTGAAGCTTTCTGTAGCGATGCCGCCCAGTGGGCACCCAGTAAAAAAGCAGATGCGGTGTTACTTGACGCACCGTGTTCTTCAACGGGCACCATCCGCCGTCACCCAGACATTCAACACCTGAAGATGTCAGATGATGTAAAAAAACTTGCTACCGCTCAGTATCATTTACTAGAAGCAGCCCTTCAAATGGTCAAACCCGGAGGTAAGGTTATCTTCTGCACTTGTTCGTTACAGCCTGAGGAAGGGCCAGAGCTTATTGAAAAAATTCTCAGGAAGCATTCTTCTGTATACATAGAGGCAGTTAGGTCTGAAGAAATTGGAGGCCTCGATGAATTGATACGTGGCGAAGGCACTATAAGGTGCTTGCCTTATCATCTAATAGAGCAAGGAGGCATGGATGGGTTTTTTATCGCCCGCCTGATATCCTACTAATTTTTTTGAAGCAGGACATGCGGTCTTAGCTAAATACAATTATATTAAGTTGAAGAGTGAGAGGTCGTTTAAACTTATCACCACCTTTTTTCTAGTTTTTTTTGTCCAAGTAAAAATAGTGTCAGGCTGTACTAATAATTAAAGACTTATAATTTCCAGGAATGCTAAAAAAGAAAAAACTAAATAATTTCTCGTATTTTTTTGAGGTTTTAAATTAATTAAGAATTTTACTAAAAGGCATGCTGAAAAATTTTTACTATTTGTTCAAGGCATATCTCCAAATTATTTTGTCCTTAACAAAAATAAATCCGCTAATTATATTGGTTTTTACAGCCATACTTGCCCGGGTCCCAAGAAACTGTTAACAAATTCTAGGAGGGATGGATGATAATTTGTGCCATCCCCGTCCATTAAAAGGTATTGTCGATGAAGCAAGGATCTCTGTCCGTTTTATCGCCTTCAAACACTGGGCGAAAGCTACGCCACTTGCTTTACGCAAGTCCACTCTATCGGCTGACGCTAAAAGGAAGGGCCCCCGACAGGCTGCGCCTAACCCCACCGACTTTTCGCCTTGGCGATCCAGAAACTGGACGTAGGGCAATCGATGGAACTTTTACTTTGTCTCATCACAAGGTCAAATTAGGCAAAGAGCCCTGGAGCACTCAATTGAAAGACCCTGATCAGCTTGCCGATTTACACGGCTTTTCTTGGTTAACCGATTTGTATGCAGTTGGGACTGTTGAGGCACGGATGAAGGCAGGCCAGTTGCTGTGTAGTTGGTTGGAATATAACCAAAAGTGGCAAGATTTGTCATGGCGACCCGACATTCTCGGTGAGCGTTTGTCTTCTTGGCTTTACTGTTTCGAATTTGTTTCGGCCAAAGACGAGAAAATTAAATCGGTCCTACTAAATATGGCTATGATTCAAGCCCGCCACCTTGGTCGAAGCTGTGCGCAAGCACCAAAAGACGCACGGTCTTTTAAGGCTATTCAGGGTCTTATCTTTTCTGCCGTCTGCCTACCTGGGGCTGAAATAATGCTGGACGTATCCTTTGATCTTCTCGACAGGGAGATTGATTGGCAGGTCTTGCCAGACGGCGGACATATTGAGCGCAACCCATCACTAGCACTTGAAATTCTATCACGTTTCAATCATATCAAGGCACTGCTATTGGCCGCCCATATTGAAGTCCCTATCCAGCTACAGAGCGCCATTGATAAAATACCACCCATGGTACGCGCGCTTCGACTTGGTGATGGCGGCTTAGCTCAGTTTAACGGGGGCTACGAGGAAGAACGTAATTTAATTGATACGGTACTTGCTGATACCGGGGCAAGGGGAAAAGCATTAGCTAGCGCGCCACACAGCGGATTTCAAAGATTGGCTGCTGGGCGTACGTTAATTATTGTAGATACTGGAAAGCCGGCCTTGTCAGGCATGCGAAATAGCCACGCTGGAACTTTGAGTTTTGAGATGAGCGTTGGAAAAGATCGTCTTGTTGTTAATTGCGGCACTGCAAGTTCTGAAGACCGCGAATGGTTTTCCGCCATGCAAGCTACGGCAGCTCATTCAACTTTGTCGGTAAACAGTTTGAACTCAAGCCTATTAGACAAGCATGGAATTGTTTTGGGCCCTATGATTGTTGAGTGTAGGCGCAGCGAAGCAGATGGAGCTGTCTGGCTTGATACCTCCCACGATGGATTTCTTAACAGGGTCGGCGTCATCCACAGGCGAAAACTCTATTTGGATACCTCAGGTGAAGACTTCAGGGGAGAGGATGTAATTGAGGGTTCTTCTGGTAAAGATTACACGATACGTTTTCATCTTCACCCCAACGTCCAAGCATCCCAATCCCGGGGGCGCAGAAACGTACTATTAAAATTATTTAGAGGTGCTGGTTGGGAGTTTCAGGCATCCGGCGGTACCATTTGTTTGCAAGAAAGTGTTTATTTAAATGGCCATGATGGACCGAGAAGATCCAATCAAATTGTAGTCTCAGGGTCACTCCAAAGTGATGGCGCCAAAATAAAATGGCGTTTTCATAAGTTCTAGTCCGGCTTGTTGCTTATTAGAGAAACTTATTTTTGAAAAAAAGCTAAGTAAACTAGCAAACCTGCAATCAGCAATGGTTATATTGCGACGGTAGATGCCTAACTATACTTTAATGGTAATTGATCTGGAGCATGTTTCAATACTTGTAAATTATTGAACGTGGCTAGCCTAAGGATACAGATTTATTAGATAAAGAACCTCAAACCTATTGTTAATTTAAAGTTGGAGTAGTTAAATTATTAACAATATTTTCAATCCCATTTTCTCCTAGGTGCAGACGCACTCGAGATAAATTTTTGCTAGCAACGGCAGCAAGACGCTCTGCATTAAGCACCATGTAGACGTCAAGAGCCTGATCGAAGGCATTGGCTGCGCCCTCAAAATGAGATTGATCATCGGTTAATTTGCCAAGCAGAAACATAGCTGAGCCGAGGTTATTCTGGGCTGCGGCCCATTGAAGAGGGCTTTTTTCCTTATGACGAACTTCCAGCACTCCCAGACAAGCATTGACTGCTTTCTCCAGCACTTCGGCGTTGTGAAGTTGTTCACCTAAAACCTGAGCGGCTTGGGCAAAGTTACTCATCACATCGGCCCAGCGTACGGGAAATTCTTTACGGTTGAAAACCTGTAAGGCGGCTTGAAAAGCCACTAGTGATTTTTTCAGAATTTCCTGTTCGCCAATTTTCATATCAAGTTTAAAAAGAACTAGTCCCAATCTATTTTGTGCCGATGCCCATTGCATAGGAAAATTGTCAGAGCGAAAAATTTCTAGGCAAGCTTCTAAAGCTCCAGCAGCCTGGCGCAAAGTATCTTCATCAGATGTATGCTCAACTATTGCCTGTAAGGATGCACCCAGATGCTTTTGCGTCAGAGCCCAGTCTATTGGGCTGTCCCCGCGTGATAATTGTTCAAGGGTTGCCCGGTATGTCTGTACAGCTACATGATATAAGTCAGTAGTGCCACGATGGAAAGCCAGAGTAGCCACTGCGTTACCATAACACATCTGAATCGAGGCTCGCTCACGGTTGCTCAAGTTCTGAGGTAAACTTTGAACAGCAGGCATTGCCGCATAAAGTGCCTCCGAAAGGGCTTGTCCTAGGCGCATTCGCTTACCCTCATCCTTAAAGGACGTAACTGATAAAGCAACAGCGAGTAAAAGTTCTGCCAGTTCATATTCAAAATCTACAGGTAGCATTAACACGGTTGAAGGCAAAGTATAGCCGGGTCGGTCATCACTGCCCACATTCGAAGACAGAAAATGTAGATGCAATGTTGTGCCTGGTGGTGGTATATAGCCATAAATTATAAGGTCACCATTCGAATCGTGGAGTGTACTTGCTGCTAACCCTCGTAATTTCATAAGGCGGTCATCTGGGTGAAGATCAACATCAATATCCAGTTTTTCATTAAAGGCCTTTACCTTGATGCCCGGACGCCTGCCAAGGGATTTGACAATATGGCGTCTCTGGTGATCAGCCCCTTCTTGGTCCTCACTTAGCAACGGAAGCACCTTGATTTCAATGCGACCTGAGTTATTACCACCACGAAGTGCAAATTTTTTGAACAGACCCATGACGGAAAAATTTCCACCATTCTTCTCAAGCCTTGCTATAGCTGTTTTGGGATGGGATAAACGTTCGTTGGCCTGATAAAGACGTTTTACCATCTTCCCCATCACATCAACTGCAATTCCTGCCTCGCTCTCAAGGGCTTGAAGAAACGCATCACGTGTAGTTTCTTCAACCACTATATCACCAACGGCAATAGCATTTATAGAACGCACACCGCCGTCAATAATGCCAATCTCGCCAAACATCTCGTTGGGTTCCAGCATAGCAAGCATAACCGGGCCATGCTGACCGATTTTACTCAGCTCCACATTACCTTGCAAAAGAACATAAACCGAGGTACTTCGTTCATCTTCTCGGAATAGAAAATCACCATCTTTAAATCTTCGTTCGATTTTTTCCACATATGCCTCGGACGTATTTTAGATTAATAAGGATGCTGACCCCCTGCACTGCATATCCGCAACAACTGCGCAAAGAAACAGACAAAATCTAAAATTAAACACATTAGGTAAACAAAAGATTTCTCTCATCTTAAAAGTAGATAAAATATTCTAAATTATTGTTGTGAAGTTGGGTCTTAAGAATAAGTTTTTAAATTAAGCCAATATAAGACCGATTGAGATAATTTCAAACTAGATGGATGCTGCTCTTGAACTGATATCAAGACGGGCACCGTCAAGAAGCACAAGACCGTTACGGTCAATCAAATTACGAAGCGAAATAACGTAATCTACGCCACGCTCCGAATATTTATGAAGTTTCCCAGCCAAAACCCGGCCATCGATAGCACTACCCGAGCGGCGAGTGCTTTGACGCGTTTTTCTGAAGCTTTTGTATGCACGATGGCTATTCAAATTAAGAGCATATGCTCGTACAGAGTCTATCAGCGTTTCAAAAGATTGAACTTTATGGCTTTTTCCTTCATCACGCTTCAAAGGCACCAGCCCGTTAGAAGTTGCTCTTGCCCATTGGCCAAACATAGCGTTGCCCTCTCTAGCAAAACGTGATGCTCCCCAACCGCTCTCTTCCGCCGCTTGGGCTAATGCAAGAGAAGTTGGAACTATGTCAATACGGCTGATTAGAGCATCTATGTCACCATCGTTGACCTTGTACCGTTCTGTCATCACGCGCAACCACAAACGATCGGCAGCACTAGGCTTCTCACCTAATGCAGTTTGGTAACGTAATTTCCACAAATGGCGCCTATCATTCAAAATTTCTTCATTTACCTGCAACACAAGGGGTAACACTGCCCGAAAAAAAATTGCCTTACGCTGTTCATTCTCGGGCACCTGGGACAGGTCGCCAGGCAGACTGGTAAGAAATACTCGTGGTACGGGCTGATTATCCGACTTTACCTTATCCAATTGGTAGCCCAAGCGCGTAAATGTCTTGTGCAAAGCTTTTGCACTTGAGCCGATCGGCACAGCTTCAATATTATAACCGCCTAGTTCATCTGTGGGTGCGCTTGTGACGGGCCCCGGCGACAAGCTACCACTTAAAGTCAAAGGTTCTGCCATACCTATAGAGGAATGAGGCCTCTTTATACCGCTTTTAGGCGGATTTAACCAGGCAGCAGAAATCAACACAATCACAAAGACCCCGACAAGGGTAAGTGCTGCACGTTCAAAGTACATTGTTTTCTCACAATCCGTCCGAGAATGGTTCACTATTTCCAAGTCTGATTTATTTTGCCGCATTTGATTGCCTGTCCAAACAAAAAACATTGACAAAACATACACTAAATATAGTAAACAAATCAATAATAATACTAAATATAGTGTCTATAATTTAGCGACGTAATGAATATTACGCAATAATAATAAAATCAATAAGTCAAAATTCAATATGTCATGACTTTTCTATCCACAAAGCTCGCAAATTATAAGCATTTGGAAACAAAACTATATGTTTGTCACAGAACTTAACTAAGCTGAGCGAACTTCCGTCACTTCTGGGATATAGTGGATCAACATTTTTTCAATGCCATCTTTCAGTGTAGCGGTAGAAGACGGGCAACCAGCGCAAGCACCCTGCATGGTTAGGTAAACAATACCCTCTTCGAAAGAATGAAAAATTATATCACCGCCATCCTGAGCAACTGCTGGACGCACGCGAGTTTCCAGTAACTCCTTAATCTGGGACTCAATTGAACCATCAGCTAAATCGTCATCTTCGGGATCAGCAACATCAACATCAGCCTCTAGAATAACTGGCTTCCCAGAGCTGAAATGTTCCATTATTGCGCCAAGAACTAGGGGCTTCATTGTCTCCCATTCCTTGGTATCCGCTTTGGTAACTGCAATAAAATCATTCCCTAAGTAAACTGCATCAACGCCTTCCGTTTCAAATAGGTGAACAGCCAAGGGCGAACGCGACGCCATTTCAGAATTAGTGAAGTTTGCCGTGCCTGCTGCCATCACTTCACAACCCGGTAAAAATTTAAGTGTTGCTGGATTTGGAGTAATTTCAGTCTGAATAAACATTTTATAATTCACCTTTACTGCTTAAAGCTGTGTGTAAGATGCGTCACTAAATAAGTGGTCCTCAATTATTTAAAAATCAAGGGGGGGGGGAGGAAGAATTAGACTCATGCCCTACTTTTTAAAAAGCCAATAGTTTTGCGAACTTCATCTAACACTGGCTCCGCCATTACGCGAGCTCTTTCTGCACCTTGAGAAAGCACAGAATCAACATATTCTGTGTCAGCCATAAGACGGCGCATTTCATCTTGAATTGGCGACAGCTTGGCAACTGCTAAATCTGCTAATTCCTTCTTCAAGGTGGAAAATTGTTCAGCACCGTATTGCTGGCAGACTTCCTCAATGTCAGTATCGGATAGCGCCGCAAAAATATTCATGAGATTTGCAGCTTCCGGTCTTCCTTCAAAGTCATCTTGGCTCTTAGGCAAAATATCAGAATCAGATTTTGCCTTTCGGATCTTTTTGGTAATTGCAGCCGCATCGTCAGTCATATTTATACGTGATAGATCAGATGGATCCGATTTGCTCATTTTCTTTGTGCCGTCACGAAGTGACATAACCCTTGTCCCTGCTCCAAAAATCAAAGGACTAACAACAGGGAATACATCTTTTTTAAAGTCATTATTGAACTTTTGAGCAATGTCACGGGTCAGCTCAAGATGTTGTTTTTGGTCCTCTCCGACGGGAACATGTGTCGCTTTATAAAGCAAAATATCGGCAGCCATAAGACACGGGTAGGCAAATAAACCAATGGAGGCATTCTCCTTTTGCTTTCCGGCCTTTTCCTTAAATTGGGTCATGCGGTTAAGCCAGCCCATACGCGCCACACAATTGAATATCCAAGCTAATTCCGCGTGACCAGGTGCCTGGCTTTGATTGAAAACAATGTTCTTTTTTGGGTCAATACCTGATGCCAACAAGGCAGCTGTGACTTCCCGGGTGCTGGCGCGGAGCATTTCCGGCTCTTGCCATGCTGTAATAGCGTGCATATCGACTACACAGAACAAACATTCGTAATCATCCTGTAGACGCACCCAATTACGGATTGCCCCTAGGTAATTTCCCAAGTGAAGATCGCCAGTGGGTTGAACGCCCGAGAATATTCTGTTCATAACTTTAGACCCTGAGCCTTCATCATAAAAAATTTTGTAGCCTTATGTAATATAGGTCAAGTGAAAGCAATGGCTAATGTAGACATTTAACATCACGTCGTTTCACCGCCCCACTGATTAAGGCCAACGCCCCAAAGCTGGCAACACCTCCAACAACGAGGGCTGCAAGAGCAAAAGATCGCTCAAACTCTGCACCACTGCCAATCCAGGGAGCCAACTTAGCTAGCGCCAAATAAAGCGCCAAACTCATGCCAGTGCTTGCAAATAGTGTTCTTGGGATGCGGTTTTTCAAGCGATCATCAAAAACAAAATGGCCTCGCTTATATAGTATGAACATCATCACACTAGCGTTTAACCAACTTGACGCTGTTGTTGCCATAGCGATTCCCACATGTAAATAAAAATTCATGAGGATCACGCTAAGAACAACATTAACTATCATTGCCACGGCTGCAATTTTCACCGGTGTCGCTGTATCACCACGCCCAAAGAAGCCTGGTGCCAAGGACTTAATTAAAACGTAGGCAGGAAGGCCAAGAGCAAACATCGCCAATGCCGCCGCTGTTGCACTTGTCTGAATATCGCCAAAGGCTCCGCGCTGAAATAGAACCTTAACCACAGGATCCGCCATTACAAATAAGGCACAGGCTGCAGGCGCACTTAGTAAAATTGAAAATTCAACAGCACGATTCTGACTATTTTGGGCAGCTACTTCGTCGCCAGCCTTGATCTGCCGCGATAGCAAGGGAAGCAATGCGGTACCAACCGCAACCCCAACAACTCCCAAGGGCAGTTGGTTCACCCTATCAGCAAAAAATAAATATGAGATAGATCCTTCTGGTAGAAAAGAAGCGATGATGGTATCTACCAAAAGATTAATCTGGTAAATTCCTGCACCCAAAGCCACGGGCAAAGCACGAACCAATAAAAGCCTGACATTCTCGCTAAAGGCAAGAATTGGCCTGCAAATCCAAATACCATTTTTTCCACAATGAAAAGCGATCCAAAACAACTGCACAAAACCAGCCAGAAAAATAGCCCATGCAAGTGTGTGTCCAGGACTTTTCGACATAGGCGCCCAAAACAAAAGAGCCCCGATCAACGACAGGTTAAGTAAAATTGGCGTCGCTGCTGCTGCTGCAAACTTACCAAAGGAATTCAATACACCGGCGAATAACGAAACCAGAGAGATTAACAAGATATAAGGGAAAGTAATCCGTGTCAGCTCAACGGCCAGATCAAACTTTCTTGGATCATCTAGAAATCCTGGAGCAAATACCCTCATGGCCCAAGGCATAGTGATCTCCAGAATAATAACCAGAACTAATAAGCCACTAAGCAGTATCCCCATAGCTTGGTCAGCGAATTCTTTGGCTTTTGCCTTGCCTTCCTCCTCCAAAATTCCTGCAAAAATTGGGACAAAAGCCATGGAAAATGCACCTTCGGCAAAAAGCCTGCGGAACAGGTTGGGAAATTTAAAGGCAACAAAAAACACATCCGCCGCCATACCCGCGCCCAAGTTGGCCGCAATCAAAATATCGCGAGCAAAGCCAAAAACTCGACTAACCATAGTCATTGAACCAACAGTAGCAATGGAGCGTAACAAAGCCATGTAGACTGAATAGCTGGTAATTAGAGTATTGAAAAGATGGGATTAGGCCTCAGTGGATATTTGAGGCATTTTTTTTTTTGCTTTTTTCTTGCCTGACTTGTCGTCCTTAATATCTTTGGGCAGTTCAATAGCATCTAAGAGAGCACGTTTAATTTGGGCGATTTTACCCTCGTGCTCCACGCGGAGGCCAAATACGTCCTTAACATAAAATACATCGACAACCCGCTCCCCATAAGTTGAAATATGGGCCGAAGCAATTTGCAAGCCGATGGTAGTAAGGGCCTCTGTAGCATCATTGAGGAAGCCCAAACGATCACGGCCATTCACTTCAATCACCGTATATTTAGCACTGACCGTGTTGTCGATCAGAACCCTAGGCGGCACCTTAAAGACGCGTGTCCGGCTCAACATAGTCTTGTCACGGGCCTTTTTAAGTTCTTTGGAAGGTTGCAGCTTGCCATTCAGGGCAGCTTTAATTCGTACTTTAAGACGTTTCAGGTTTTCTTTTTTATTAAAAGGACCACCATTTATATCCTGAATCCAAAAGGTATCAAGCGCCATACCATGTGCAAGGGTTGATATTCTGGCATCAAGGATGGTTGCATTAGTCAGAGACATTGCCCCGGCAATTTGAGCAAAAATTCCCGGATGGTCATGGGTGTATATGACAACTTCGCTAACCTCTCGCTCAGCATCAACGCGATCAACAATGGTGATGTCCTGACCAATATTGTCGGCCTTGGAAACAATGTGCGCGTGATGGGCGTGAGATGAGGCATCGTAGCTAAGCCAATAATCATCGTAGCCCTTTGCCAAGTGGGCCTCCACATCTGCATCTTCCCATTTAAAGAGCTGTTCTTTTAATTCTTCCTTGGCACGAATAACCCTATTGACCCGGGCTTCCTGAGTTGTTGTCCCGGCTATGTGCTCCTGAGCACTATAATAAAGATCACGCAGCAACTGCGCCTTCCAGCCATTCCATACTCCGGGCCCAACAGCACGAATATCGCACACTGTTAAAATGAAAAGAAGGCGTAGACGTTCTGGGGACTGTACCAACCCAACAAAGTCACTAATCGTTTGAGGATCATCTATATCACGCCTGAAGGCAGTATTGCTCATAGCTAAATGGTGCTTCACCAGCCACGAGACAGTCTCTGTTTCACCATCATTAAGACCCAGGCGTGGACAGAGATACAGGGCCATGGCGCTACCAATCTCCGCATGATCACCACCACGACCCTTGGCTATATCATGCAACAAAACAGCAAGAAAAAGTGCGGAGCGTGACTGCACTTCGCGGGCGACAGAACTCTCCGCCGGTAATTCATCTACCAAAAAGCCCCTTTCTACTTGCGATAGAATCCCAATGGCACGTATGGTGTGCTCATCAACAGTGTATACGTGATACATATCATATTGCATTTGAGCAACAACCCGCTCAAATTCTGGAATAAAGCGACCTAGCACACCAGCCTCGTTCATACGCTTAAGGGCTAATTCTGGATCTTTTTTTGAGGTCAAAATCTCCATGAATATCCGGTTGGCTTCCAAATCCACGCGCATTGCTTTTTTTATCAGCCCCAGAGACTGAGTAACTGCACGTAAAGCGCTTGGGTGTATATCTAGCTCAAGACGTTGGGCTTCGGCAAAAAGAGATAAAAGTTTTATAGGTTGCCTTTTTAAAGAGTCATCACTTTCTAAAGTCAGTCGATCGCCATCAACAATGAAGCCGTTTGTATTTCGACGCATGAAAGACAATCTAGGAATTTGGAAACGACGTTTCTGGTGTTTTGCTTCAAGAACCGCACAGATTATTCGGGTAAGGCTACCAACGTCTTTAGCAATAAGAAAGTAATGCTTCATGAAACGCTCAACACCACGCGCTCCAGCATGATCCTTATAGGCCATTCTTTGGGCAAGTTCACTTTGCACATTAAAAACAAGGCGTTCCTCAGGACGGCCAGACACATAATGCAAGTGATTACGAACGGTACATAGGAAGTTCTGAGCCTTGGCAAAACGCTTAGCATCACGTTTAGTAAATACGCTTTTTTCAATAAGGTCAGAGACGTCGTCAACTTGGTAAAGATATTTAGCAATCCAGAATAGCGTTTGCAAATCACGCAAACCGCCCTTTCCTTCTTTTATATTGGGTTCCAGAACATAGCGGGTATCACCCATACGCTCATGACGTGTGTCGCGTTCGCATAGCTTGGCCTCAACAAAAGCTGAACTGGATGACGCTTCCACGTCAGCTGAGAAGTTTTTCTTAAATCGTAGATAAAGTTGTTCATCTCCCCACAGGAAACGTGCCTCGAGTAGGGAAGTACGAATAGTTAAATCGTCGTTAGAAAGCTTGACCGCTTCATTGATAGAGCGAGTAGCATGGCCGACCTTAAGTCCCAAATCCCATAACATATAGAGCATGTACTCAATGATCTGCTCAGTACGAGGAGTACGTTTGTAATTAAGCAGAAACATCAAATCTACATCTGAAAACGGCGCCAATTCTCCGCGGCCGTATCCGCCTGTAGCAACAATGGCAATCTGTTCACCCTTGGTCGGATTTGCAACAGGATAAACATAAGTAACGACTGTATCGTATAGCACGCGAACTAATTGATCGATTAGAAAAGCTTGAGCGCGCACTGTTTCACTTCCTTTAACGTGCTCTTTTTCAAAACGTCTTCGTACTTCATTATTTCCATCTGCCAGAGCCTCTTTAAAAATATTCAGCACGTCTGCACGGTTGCGATTTGTGATGCCAGACCAAGCTGCCATTTCCTCAAAGCGAGCAAACAGGACTTTACGATTAATTATTTCACGTTGCTTTGATATTTTTTTCAAGGCTTGGTCCATAACTAGCCTTTCAACAAGCCTCTGAGAGTATAAAGGGCTTCTAGAGCTTCTTTTGGGGTTAGCTCGTCTGGATGCATTTCCTCTAAAGCCAAATCTACCAATGACGGACTTCTAGTTTTTGGAGGCCCGACAGTGGTGCTTTGAAACAAGGGTAAATCGTCAGCCAGTTTAGTCAGAGCTGAAGATTGATCGCCAGTTTCTAGTTTATAGAGAACTTCCTCAGCTCGAGTGACAACTGCTTGAGGTAATCCGGCCAAGTCAGCAACGTGAATACCATAAGAGCGATCTGCCGCTCCGTGACCAACTTCATGCATGAAGACTACATTACCCTGCCATTCTTTTACCTTCATTGTGTGGCATGCGAGCTGGTCCAAGCGTGAGCTTAGCACCGTCAATTCATGATAGTGGGTCGCAAATAAAGCCCGACTTTGATTGACATTGTGTAAGTTTTCTATCACGGCCCATGCAATTGATAAGCCATCGAAGGTAGCAGTACCACGACCAATCTCATCTAGAATGACTAATGCTTGTGGCCCTGCCTGATTAAGGATTGCAGCCGTTTCGACCATTTCCACCATAAATGTGGAGCGCCCCCGCGCCAAATCATCTGCTGCGCCAACGCGAGAATAAAGTTGGTCCACCGTGCCAATATGAGCGCTTTCTGCAGGAACGTATGAACCCATTTGGGCCATCACAGCAATCAGGGCATTTTGCCGCAAGAACGTACTTTTACCTGCCATATTGGGACCAGTTAAAAGCCACAAACGACCATCATCATCTGCACCAGAATTAAGACAGCAATCATTGGCTACAAACGCCGGCTCACCCCGTTCGGTGAGAGCAACTTCAACTACCGGATGACGCGCACCCTTGAGATCAAACGCTGTAGACCCATCAATGCGAGGACGGACATAATACCGTTGGCAGGCTAAGTCTGCAAGCGCCGAAGCAACATCAAGGCGGGCTAGGGATTGGGCTGCAAGGGCAATTTTTTCAAGTCGAGCCATTACCTCATTGAGTAAATCGTCAAATAGGTCAAGCTCAATAGCCAGTGCCTTATCAGCAGCATGAGCAATTTTTTGCTCCAGCTCGCCAAGCTCTACTGTTGAAAAGCGCATCGCATTGGCCATGGTCTGACGATGAATAAAAGTGTCTCCACGGCCTGAACTTATTCTTTCACCCTGCTTAGCTGGAACCTCGACAAAATAACCCAGAATATTGTTGTGTTTAACCTTCAAACTGGCCACACCCGTTTCATCTACATAACGGCTTTGAAAGGCCGCTATAAGGCGGCGGCTCTCGTCCCTAAGGGACCGAATATCATCTAGCTCTGCTGCAAAACCCTGAGCGATAAAACCACCATCACGGGCATAAAATGGGAGCTCCGCCCCCAGAGCTTGTGAAAAATGTTCAATCATATCACGATGATCGCCAAGCCCCATAATGGTACCAAGGATACCTTTTGGCACATTTGAAAGAGATGGATTTTCAAGGGTGGCACGCAAGTTCATACCCAACTGTAAACCGTCACGAATTGCCCCTAAGTCGCGGGGGCCTCCGCGTCCTATACTCAGACGTGACAATGCACGTTCAATATCAGGACAACGCTTTAGAGAAATACGAAAGTCCGTTAAGCTACGCTCGCTATCAACAAAAAACTGGACCATATCCAGTCGCTCATCGATTTTCGTGGGGTCACGCAGTGGAGCAGCAAGATGTGATGCCAACAAACGTGCACCCGAACCACTAAGGGTTCTATCCATGACGCTTAGCAATGATCCTTTTTTCTCCCCACTAAGCGTCACGGTCAGTTCTAAATTGCGTCGAGTCGCCGCATCAATTTCCATCACCTGATTAAGCGTTAATCGCTTTGGTCTTGAAAGACGAGGCAAACGTCCTTTCTGTGTCAGTTCAATATAACTCACCAAAGCGGCAGCAGCGGCCAATTCAGCCCGGTTGAAATCACCAAAACCCTCAAGCATCTTAACGCCGTAAAGTGCTTGCAAACGCCTCTCTCCATTGGCGCTATCAAAATGAGTTTGCGGTTGTATAGACAACTGCTTACTCCACTCGTTAAGGGTTTCACATAATTCAGGCTTCTTAGTCAAAACATCAGATATGAGAAGCTCACCTGGTCCAATGCGCGCAAGAGCAGCCGAGAGAAAACTCACTTCAAGTGGTTGGGTTAGGAATTCCCCTGTAGAAATTTCAATCCAAGCCAGACCCAGTTTACCACCAGCTTCAGCAACTGCCGCTAAATAGTTATGGGTTCGAGCATCAAGCAAGGTTTCTTCAATCAATGTGCCGGGAGTGACTATACGCTGGACAGCACGCCTAACAATTGACTTTGCGCCACGTTTTTTTGCTTCAGACGGATCTTCCACCTGCTCACAAATCGCGACCCTTAGGCCGCTGGATATCAATTTATTTAGATAACCCTCATGACTATTAACAGGCACACCACACATTGGTATGTCCTCACCCAGATATTTGCCACGCTTAGTTAGAGTAATGTCAAGAATTGCAGCAGCTTGGATCGCATCATCGAAGAAGAGTTCGTAAAAGTCACCCATGCGATAAAACAGGACGGTCTCTGGGTGTTCCGCCTTGATTTTAAGAAACTGCAACATCATTGGCGTCACACCGTCTTTTTTTGACGCATTGATGGACTTTTTATCAGACACTAACTGAATAGCTTGAGGCTGCACATTTATATTTCTTTGGCTATTACCTTCGGACACGCGTTCCATCCAGAGCTTTTACTGTTGAGCATTTATTGTCACACTGAAAACTAAGTGATTTTATTCTTTAAGGCTAGGAATCATAGCACCCTTATGCACAATAGAAGTATCTCCCTCGGACTTTAAGGAAATAAAAGACGTGGATAATAAAAAATACAACATCTCCGATTTAGAGGCCCTGAAATTCCACGCAAGTGGCCGACCTGGCAAGCTAGAAATTCGAGCAACAAAGCCACTGACATCCCAGCGCGATTTGTCGCTGGCCTACTCACCGGGCGTAGCCGCCCCTTGCCTTGAGATCAAGCGCAACCCTTCGCTTGCTTATGACTATACCGCCAAGGGTAATCTAGTAGCTATCATTTCTAACGGCTCCGCAGTGCTTGGGCTTGGTAATTTAGGCGCAATTGCGTCTAAACCTGTAATGGAAGGAAAAGCCGTACTATTTAAACGCTTTGCCGACGTGGACGGTATCGACCTGGAAGTTGATACTCAAGAAGTGGGGGAATTTATTAACTGTGTCAAATATTTAGGCGCCACTTTTGGAGGCATTAATTTAGAAGATATTAAGGCTCCTGAATGTTTCATCATTGAGCAAGAGTTGCGCGAAATTATGGACATTCCAGTATTTCATGATGATCAACATGGCACTGCCATTATTACAGCTGCAGCTTTGATTAACGCTCTAGACCTGACAAATCGCGATATCAACAAAACCAAGCTAGTAGCCAATGGCGCTGGAGCGGCGTCTATTGCATGTATTGAATTGATCAAAAAAATGGGCATGCCCCATAAAAATATAACAATGTGCGACACTAAGGGGGTCATTTATCAAGGACGCAAGGAAGGTATGAACCAATGGAAGTCTGCACACGCAATAAAAACTGAGGCACGCACACTCCAAGACGCGATGGTTGGCGTAGATATTTTCTTAGGCCTCTCCATCAAAGACGCACTGAGCCCTGAAATGGTTCTATCCATGGCAGAAAAACCGATCATATTTGCTATGGCTAATCCGGATCCAGAAATTATTCCAGAGGTAGCAAAAGCTATAAGATCAGACGTTTTAATTGCTACTGGACGTTCAGACTATCCTAACCAGGTCAACAATGTACTCGGCTTTCCCTACATCTTCCGTGGTGCTTTGGATGTCCGTGC
>Ga0209630_10001692_pt1 | contig 22995 bp, 19 predicted proteins | sample COG_01_FD_184745 | JGI IMG/M metagenome (GOLD analysis project Ga0209630, IMG submission 184745) | Pelagic Microbial community sample from North Sea - COGITO 998_met_01 (SPAdes) (version 2) | ecosystem: Environmental > Aquatic > Marine > Neritic zone/Coastal water | place: Helgoland, sampling... | reverse complement strand
CTAAATGCTGCTTTGGATCTGGTTTATAAATTGTAACCTCTTCAAGAAGGGCATCTGTTTTTTGTCCACTTTTGTATAATTGATATCCAGCTCTGGGAATATCAACTGCAAACATAGACTGATCAGCATTAATTGTTACAAGAGAGAATTGATCAATAACGTCTGGAGAAATTTGATCCAAAATCCCAGTTAATCTTCCCAATGCTTGAGCATTATTAAGGTATTTTGATTGAGCAAATGTAATCTCATATACATTTTTGTCTACATTAGCTGTTTGTAAATAGATTTTATTATCTCTTAGTAACTGAAGAGATGATTTGTATAAAAATTCAGCCTTTTCTGCATTTACAACCTTTCTATAGATTTCAGCATTTTCTATTTTTGCAGGGGGGTCAGTTTTTGATATTAACGACGATCCTCGGGAACTATAATTTCCGGCAATAGAGAACCCAAAACTTAAAGTATTATTTCTAATGTAACCTAATTTTAAATGAAAATTCTTAGTAACAGGAAAAACAAACGAATAATTAAACCTTTTATCCTGAGCAACAGGTAAGTATCCCTCACCACCATCTTCGTAACTACCATAATTTGTTGAATCATATTCAATTTTAAGCCTTGTTCCATTGAGCTTAGGCAGAAAGATTTCTACTCCCCCGAAAATACCAGCCTGCTCGCCACCAAAGAACTTTCCATAGTTGACTTCACCACCTTGAGTATCTGAAAGCACACTTCTATTTCTACTGTTAAACCTTGAATCAATTTTTGCTAAAGGGTTGCTAACATTTTTATTTGAAAGGGTCCCAAATCCTAAACCAAGAGTAAAATCAATATTTCCAATTAATTTTGAAGCGACAATATATTCACCTGCAAATAAAGCAGAACCACCAAAATCTCTAAATCCAACTGCAATTTGAGGAATTAAATCTCTTTCCTTTATTAATCTAAACTTTGCATCAAAACTCTTGTCTTTGTATGATTGTTTGCCACTAAATTCGGGAGAGTCACTGTAAAGCCAGTTATTCACATCTGTGTACTGGTAAGAAGCTTCAAACCAATCAAATGGATGTCCCATGATTGAACCTCTTAGATATGGCTCAGCATGAGTCCAAGTAAAACCGACTGTACCGCCTGGATGCATCCTTGCACTTGGCATCTGAATCAATCCAATAGTTCCATAATTGGAATAAGTTGGTTGTGAGAAATGAGGATAAATATAATCTACTAATTGAGCCTTCGCATCAAACGTAATGCATGAAAGAATCACAACGAGGATTGTTTCATTCCTCATTTAAGAGATTAATTATCAGAAATTGCGGCTATTGATGCTGCGGTTACTGAGAGATTAGCTAAAACGGGAGTAATTGTTTCTACCAATGCTATTGAGTCAAGCGGCCTTGCCTGCCTTGGAACAATTAAAGTCCCTCCTGGAAGGATATCATCTCTTTCAAAAGGCATGAAAGGTAAAATGGGAAACTGAAATCCATTTTTTCTTCTGAGAGAAACACCGTTCGGTTGAACTACATATATTTTGGACTTGTCGGCCTCTTTTTTTACTCCCCCGGCAAGCTTCAAGTAATAATCAAAATCCGCCCCAACTTTATGAGGAACTGTAACTGGGTTCAAAACCTGTCCAACAATCGTGACTGTATTTAATAGTTTTGGCATATAGATTATATCGCCATCATGAAGAGTGATGTTTTGAGATGGATTTGAGGATATGAGACTTGGATTAAGCTCGGTAACCAACCTTCCGATAGCTTGTGTGCTGTCCATTGAAGTCATAAGGCTTATCAAACCTACAAGATCAGTTGAATTCTGTTTTAAGTAGCCACTTGCCACAGCAGATGACAAGATTTCTGATAATTCGGCTTTTGATCGTTGAATTGCTTCCTGCTCTATTTCCTTTACAGACTTTCTGGTTAGAATTCCCGCAAGCGGATAAGCCTCTGGAGTTAATCCTCCAGCTCTTTCATAGATTTCACTTAAAGTAACACCTTTAGATATTTGATATGTACCTGGATTATTGAATTCACCCTTTAAAGCAACATAGCCCAGAGGCATAGATTGTTCATTTATTTGAAGATTTAACATAGTAATATTCTTTAAATTTACTAATTCTTCATAAGGATACATGCCAAATCCTCGAGCTCTTACTCCAACATCAAAGCTTGGAATTGAATTTAATTTACTAACTAAAACTCCACCTGAGAGATTAAAAATTTCTAAGGCATTTAGATCTCTTGTGGTTGGGTAAAGTCCAGGAAATCTAACATTACCAACTACAGGGATAGAATTAATAATTAAAATAGGAATTAATTCTGGATTTCTAGTTAGCAATTCAGGGCAGGCTATGCTTCTAGAACTTTGAAAAAGATCTAGCTTCGCTTTAACAAAGTTTGAAATAGGGTTTACCAATAAACTATCCAAAGATCTTAGACAAACATTGGTGTTAGCTAAATCGGAATAATTACCATTATTAGCATTATTAGCATTATTCTCAGTTTGCATATTTGCTAGGCTTACGCCTTGTGAAGGCTCTTTATTTGGATAAAGTTTATTTTTTAGAAATGAATGTATCTCTTTAGATTGAACATAATTTATATCATCTTTAGAAAACACAAAAACCTGATCTCCAGAATATAAATTTAATTTATTAAGCTCTTCTTGGTTCGCTAAGTTAAACATTACCAATCTATAAGATTTTGAAGAGAAATTTAGTCTCTTTAACAATGCGAAACCTGTATAAGTATTTTCAAGAAGATCTCTTTGTATATCAACAATACTTCCAAGTGTAGGATTTTTATCAAGAGCATATTTACCAGCATTTCTAATAGCTCCATTTAATGCAATAGATTGAAGTGTTTGACCCTCAGAAGAATTAACAGTGATTTTATCGCCATTGGCTAACAAAAAGTTCATTTCCTTAGGATTAATGATTATTTTTTCTCCGCTGGGCAACAACCTTTCAACTGAAATGTTGCTCATATCTGCAAATGGCGTTGTACCAAGAGCGAATGAAATTACTTGTGATAAAGATTGATTATCTTTAATTTCATATATTGCAGGTCTTATAATTTCTCCAATTATTGAAACACTCGATTGAAGTCCACCAACTAATACTGAATCGCCATCGTTAAGATTGTAATCGGCTGAACTTACATCTCCATTTATTAATAAATCATATAAGTCAATACTTTTAACAGTTTCATTTTTTCTAATTATTTTAATATCTCTTAGTGAGCTATTATCTTTAACTCCTCCAGAGGAAATTAGGGCATTTAAGGAAGTACCAAAGGCATTTAATGCATATGTGCCAGGTGATCTTACGTTACCAAGTGCAAAAACTTGCTTGGATCTTATTCGGTGAAGCGAAACAAAGGCTTCTGTTCCGGCATATTTACTAGAAATATCAGTTTTAATCTTTAATGCTGCCTCAAAGTAAGGTAATCCAGCTACTTGATATTCTCCAATATCTGGGATAATGATTGAGCCATTCATATCCACCACGATTGAAGATTCGTCGAGACTAAATCCTCCAAATAAAGAAATTTTTAGTTCATCACCAATCTTGATAATATAATTATTATCTAGAGGCAAACTGTCATAAAAATTAAACTCATTCGAGTAGCCAGAAAAAATTTCTTGGCCAAAGAGTTTCAGGGTATTAAATTCTTTTGGGAAATCTTCTTTTGATTTATAAGATTCATACTCGTCTACTAGAAAGCAAGCCCTGTGATCTCGCTGACATAACTCAATAGCATGTTCAATTCTTTTCTTGTTAATCTCTGCAAATGTAATATCTTCAATATCTTGCTCTTCCAATTTTGACATATTGGAATAAATATTCTGAAGCTCATTTTTCACAAATGACTTGTAACCTTCTTGGCTACTTTCAGAAAAGTTAGCGCTATCACTCCCATCACCCTCTATCGCACTCATGATTTGCTCTAATTGAGGTGAAGATTCCTGCGCAGTTAAAAGCATGGGAGTTAAAAGAAATAAACCAAATATTGCCAAGGAAGGTTTAAAACTTTTTAAGTAGATAAATGCATTAATATTGATATGGTTCATAGTGAGTTATTATACACTCAAGAGTAGAAATTTATTACTAGCTATTTTGATTCTTATTTACTTAAAAAGTTCATTTAAAATTATCAAAAGTTAATGAATTATTAAAACAATAATCATGAAAAAAAATACCTTACATACTTTATCCGAAACATTATATATATCCATAGATGGAATTATGGAGCCATTAGGCTATTCACAAGTATTCAAATACTTAGAAAATCTATCTCAAGACTATCAAATCAATCTCATTAGTTTTGAAAAAATACAACATTTAAAAGATATTGATGCTCTTACAGATATGATTAAAAAATGTAATCAAAATAATATTATCTGGTATAGATTCAAGTACAGAAATGGATTCTTTGGATTTGGGCAATTGATAAATATTCTTAATTTATTCATTTGGCCAATCTATATAAATCTCAAACGAAAAATTTCTATAGTTCACATCAGAAGTTATATGCCAGGCCTTGCAATACCTATCTTAAAATTTTTTTTTAAATTTAATTTTATTTTTGATATTAGAGGTTTTTGGGCAGACGAAAAACATGATAGATCGGGGTGGAGTAAAGAATCTTACAAATATAGATTTTTTAAAGTATTGGAAAAGTATCTAATTAAAAAAGCAGACTTCATTGTAACTCTTACAAAACAGTCAAAATGTATTATTGTAGATGATTTTAAAAAGAAGCCCTCACGTATTAAAGTTATTCCAACATGTGTTGATTCAGAGGAAATTTGTATACAACCATTTATCAGGAAATCTCATAACCTTGTAGTGGGATACCTTGGGTCAACAGACACCGCATATGACTTTAATAAGTTTTGTTTTTTTCTCAATCAAATAAAAACTCTTGAATGCGGAATTGAGTTGAGAGTATTTACTGGAGAAAAAAATAAAGAAGTAAAAGAAGCTTTGGCTAGAAATAATTTAGGTGATGTGAAAACACAAATCAGGTTTATTAAAAGAAAAGACCTGGCTTATGAATTATCGCAGTTGGATTGTTTAGGGTTTTATTTGAAAGAAAATTTTTCAATTAAAGCTTCTATGCCTACAAAGATTGCAGAAGCTCTATCATGTGGAATACCAATTATATGTAATGCATTTAATTTAGATATAGAGGAGTTAATTAGCATAAATAATATAGGGCTAATTTATAATTTTACTGATGAACTTCAAAATCTAGAGATCGATGAAATATTAAAATATCGATCAAATGATCACATTAAGAATAGATGCATTGAAATAGCAAATACATATTTTTCAATTGCTCAGGCTACTATAGAATATGATGCAATTTACTCCGAACTAAATTATTGAATGAAAAAAATTCTATTTATTTGCCCTTATCCCTTAAAAGTTGCAGCTGGGCAAAGACTTAAATTTGAACCTCATTTTAAACAATTAGAACTTTCTGGTTATGAGATAACTGTTCATTCATTTATGAATGATAGGTTATGGAAAATTGCATCCAAGAATGGTTTCATATTTCAGAAAATTTTGTTTACTTTGTGGGGCTTGTTAAGAAGAATATATTTAATTTTTTTTCTAAGAAAGTTTGATTGTGTATATATATTTATGAATGTTTTTCCATTTGGTCCGCCTGCTCTTGAAAGTCTATACCTAAAATTTTCAAAAAAGATAATTTTTGATATTGAAGATAATCTTTTGTCAGATGAAATAGGCAGCATCAATTTAATTGCTTCAATTCTAAAATCAAAAAATAAAGCTAAGTATTTAATTCAAAATGTTGATCATGTAATTGCAAGCTCGCCTGATCTGAAAGAAAAATGTAATATTATTTCCGGTAAAGATAACGCAATATTCATACCACCTACCTTAGAAAAAAATAGATTCATACCAAAACAAAATTTCAATTGCAATAATCAAAAATTAGTAATTGGTTGGACTGGGACTTTTTCATCACGTATTTTTATCGATATGCTGATTCCTCATTTAGAAGAATTATATAAAAAATGTCCATTCAAATTTATTGTGATTGGTAATTTTGAGATGGCGAATAAAAATTTAGATATTGAGGTTTTGCAATGGAATGAGAAAGATGAAATCCAGCAGCTGCATAGAATTGATATCGGGCTATATCCACTCCAGGAAAGTGAATGGGTTTCTGGAAAGAGTGGCTTGAAAGCTCTTCAATATATGTCAATGGGAATACCTGCGGTATGCACAGCCGTAGGCAATGTCATGAATTTTATTGAGCATGATAAAGATGGAGTTCTAATTTACAATCATAATGAATGGGTGCCTAAATTAGAGAATCTAATCCAAGATCATGAAAAGCGAAGGAGAATAGGTGAATGCGCAAGGCAAAAATTTCTTAAAGACTTCTCACAAGATACAATTTATGAAAAATACTTGTCACTAATAGATAATTAGATGAAAAAAATATATATGAGTGGATGTGGAGGGATGCTAGGTGAAGCATTTTATAATACATTCAAAGATTCATTTCAATTAAGCTGCTCTGATATAGATGTAAATGAGCCTTGGTTGCACTTCCTTGATTTCCGAGATTTTACTAGTTACAAAAAGGAGGTAAATAAATTTCAACCTAATTATTTATTTCATATTGGTGCTTTTACTGACCTAGAATTCTGTGAAAAAAATATAGACGAGACATATCTCACTAATACTATTTCGGTTGAAAATGCAGTTTATATTGCTAATGAGTTAAATATTCCCCTTCTTTTCATATCAACAGCAGGGATTTTTGACGGCTCTAAGGAAGAATACGATGATTGGGATCAACCGAATCCGTTATGTCATTACGCAAGAAGTAAATATGCTGCAGAAAAATTTGTCCTAAATTCTGCAAAACTACCATTGGTACTCAGAGCGGGCTGGATGATGGGTGGAGGTCCAAATAAGGACAAAAAATTTGTCTCGAAAATTCTTAAACAGATTAAAGATGGCAAAGAAATATTGCATGTAGTCGATGATAAGCTTGGCACTCCAACATATACTTATGATTTTGCTAAAAATGCTAAATCTTTGATTGAGAATGAAGTTTGGGGTCTATACAATCTAGTGTGCCAAGGAACTACTGGGAGGTATGAGGTAGCAAAGAAAATACTTTCGATTTTAAAGCTGGAAGATAAAATTAAAATAAAGAGAGTAAACTCTAGTTTTTTTGCAAATGAGTATTTCGCACCTCGTCCTAGTTCGGAACGCTTGATTAACAAAAAACTTCAGCTCAGGGGGCTTGATACGATGAGAGACTGGAAAATATGTCTTGATGAATATTTAAAAGAATCTTATAAAGATTATTTATTATGAACTTAATTTCTAAATGGCATTTCAATGACTCAGTTTGTGAAATAATACCGAATAAAATAGAAGATCAAAGAGGCTTCTTTTCTGAGATTTATAGGACAGATATATACAAAGATCTTGGAATCAATGAAGGATTCATGCAGGAAAATCATTCTTTTTCAAGACAAAAATATACTTTCAGGGGTCTGCACCTTCAAAAGCCACCTTATGAACAAGCAAAATTAATTCGAGTAGTAAATGGAAGTATTTTAGATATAGCGATTGATCTTAGATTGAATTCACCCACATATTTAGAGCATAAGTTTTTTGATATTAGTGCCAAAAATTTTAAACAACTCTATTTGCCCATCGGATTTGCGCATGGTTTCTTAACTCTTGAGGATAATACTGAAATTACATATAAAGTTTCTAATAAATATGAGCCATCAAGCGATGTTACTTTATCAATTTTTGATAACGAGCTTGGTATTAATCTTCCTTGTGATTTTGAAGAGATGCACCTTTCAGACAAAGATCAAAATGGCCAAAGCTTAAAAGCCTTAGGTAAAGTTTTTGAATGAAAGTTTTAGTTACAGGGGGTCTTGGGTTCATTGGATCTGCGCTTGTGAGATTAATTCTTGATGAGAGTAATGATGAGGTTCTCAATATAGATAAGTGCACTTATGCTGCAATGCCAGAAGCATTAGAAGGAAAAGAACTATCTCAAAACTACAATTTTCAACAAGTTGACATAGCTGACTATGAAAAAATTTATCAAGCAATTAAACAATTTAAACCTAATAAAATTTTTCATCTAGCCGCTGAAAGTCATGTAGATAACTCAATAGAAAATCCTTCTTCATTCATTGAAACAAATATTATTGGAACCTTTAATATTCTTCAATCAATAAAAGAACTTAAAGATGATCTTCCAAATGATTTTGTGATGATTCATGTTTCTACTGATGAGGTATTTGGGACGCTGTCTTTTGAAGAAAATCCATTTAATGAAGAGTCTCCTTACTTACCAAATTCTCCATATTCAGCCTCTAAAGCTAGCTCAGATCTATTGGTAAGATCTTGGCATGAAACATATGGAATCAAAGCAGTCATTACGAATTGCTCCAATAATTATGGGCCATGGCAAAATCCTGAAAAATTAATTCCCAAGATAATATTTAATGCTCTTCAAGGAAATGATATCCCAATCTATGGAACTGGAGAAAATATAAGGGATTGGCTGCATGTTAGCGATCATGTTGCTGCATTATTATCTGTTGGAGAAACAAATGAAATCTTCAGCAGATATGTTATTGGAGGTAATCAAGAGATGTCTAATATCAACCTTACAAAAATGATTTGTAATTACCTAGATAAAGTTGAATCAAAAAGTTCTAGCTATTTCAATCAAGTAAAATTTACAGAAGATAGACTTGGTCACGATCTAAGATACGCAATAGATGCTTCTTGTATTTCTGATAAACTTGGCTTTAAACCAGCTTATAAACTTTCACAAGGAATTGAAGATACAGTTGACTGGTATTTAAAAAATAAATCATGGGTTGAAATGAAGGCAAAAACTAAAAGATAATCTTAAAAATTATGAAAGGAATAATATTAGCAGGTGGATCTGGGACAAGACTACATCCATCAACCATAAGCGTCTCTAAACAATTGCTGCCTGTTTATGACAAGCCTCTTATTTACTATCCTCTATGTAATCTCCTCTCTGCAGGTATAGATGATATTTTGATAATCTCAACATCTGAAAATATTCCCCTTTATAAAAAATTATTTAATGATGGTTCTCACCTTGGAATAAAAATTTCTTATCAAAAACAAGATCAACCAAATGGAATAGCTGAAGCTTTTATTATTGGTGAGGAATTTATTGATAGTGAAAATGTTGCTTTAATACTTGGAGATAATATTTTTCATGGCAGTCAAGTAGTCGATTTAATCAATAAACAATCAAGCACAGTGCTTGAAGGCGCAAGAATATTTGCCTACAAAGTACCAGACCCGCAAAGATATGGAGTTGTTGAGTTCAATAAAAAAAATTCAGTCATATCAATTGAAGAAAAACCACAGCTTCCTAAGTCTAATTTTGCAGTAACTGGTTTGTATGTATACGATAATGAAGTATGTAAGCATGCAAAAAAATTATCACCCTCTCCTCGAGGAGAGCTTGAAATTACTGACTTGAATAATTTGTATTTAAGTCAAAACAAACTTGAGGTTGTGCTTTTAGATTCTGGAGTGGCATGGCTTGATGCCGGCACACCAGACTCATTATTAGAAGCTGCACATTTCGTTCAAACCATACAGAATAGACAGCTCATCCAAATAGGCTGCCTAGAAGAAATTTCTTTTAAAAAAGGTTTTATTTCTTCAGATCAATTTAGAAAACTTGCAGTGAGCGCTCCAAAAAATAAATATGGAGAATATCTTAGAGACTTAGCTAATGTTTCTTAAAATATCCTTTTTTGTTTTTAGTAATAAAAAATGCAGCCAATAGAAATGGATAAAATAATGTGAATCTATATCTCACAAAAGTTCCTTCATTTGCCATTATCACACTGTATAGCATTGAACTTAATAGAAGAATAAATAACAGTAGTATTAGCTCATTGTTTCTATAAGCTTGGTCTTTAAAAGTAATATAAGCAAAGACACAAATTAAAAAAATACTTTCTATAGTCTGCATTACTTGAAATGGGTTGCTCCAATTCCATGGCATTGGAAGTAATAAAAAAATAGGTAACTTAATCAAACTCTTTAATATTGCTCCTTCGATTGAAAATATTTCTAAAGAGTCTTTAACTTCCTGACCATACAAACTCCATGCTGCATAAGAAGAATAGCCATTTCCAACAGAAAAATTTTCAGCGGCAAAACCCCATCTATAAATATTAATTAAAGTTAAGACTTGATCCTCAAATGCAAAGCCAATGATTAAAATAAACAGTCCAAACAAAGCCATAAGAGCAAATGATTGATGTGCCCGAAAAATTGTTCGTCCGATAAAATATAAGCTCAAGAATACAAACATCTGTATCTTAAGAATAAAAATGGGGTACAAAAAAATTATTGAAAGTAAGTATCTATTTTTTAAAAGTGAAATTAAAAATAGTATTGAAAAAATCATTATCAGCGAATCCCTTAAAGCCAATGATGAGTAAAGCACTATGCTGGGAATCAAGAAAAATAATAACACTTGATTTTCATTGTTGAAATAACGCTTGAACCAAAGAAAAGATAGAAATAAAAATAGCTTATTTGAGAACGCTAACGAAGTTACCGTCATAAAATTTGGTAATGGAGCCAGGCCTAAGATTTTGCCGGTCAAGTCAACATGGGGTTGCTGAAAATAAGATTCCCCATTTGATTTTAGTAAAAAGGTCTCGCCAGAATATAGAAACTGATCTCCAAACAAATATGGTGATATTAAAAAATAATTTAAAACCAATGGAGAGAAAAAAATTAATAGCCATGCTATTAATGAATTTATATTAATTAACTGAATCTTATATAAATATAATGCTAAAAAGGCTAGAAATGAAAAATTTGCTAATTCAAAGAGATAATAAAAAAAAGTTCCGCCATAATCAATAAATTGAAAATACTCGTTTACCATAATTCATCTTTATTTTTTAAAATAAATAAATATGAGGTGGATAAAAAGAAAAAGATAATTATATTTGAAAGAAATATTGCTGAAATATTTGGAGTAACTGGATATTCAGAAGAATGAGGCGGATCAATAAAATAAACATTATATGGCATATCATTTTTTAATGTAGCTATCTTTAGATATTCTTGATTGATGCTGTTGGATAATGCTGCTGATATTGCAGAGTTTTTTGAAACTGCAAGCTGTTCAAATGAAGCCTCGATTATTTGATTTGACTTTGCAATTAAATATTCTTTTGCGTAATTATCTGTTTCCAAAATAACAGCACGAATAAACCTAATTGCAAAATCTTTATCTCTTGCAAGAGTGGATACAGTAATATTAGTTTGCTCTAGATCTCTTTGAGTATTAATAGTATCTTTTATATAAGCCTGTAAGTCATGAGCGGAATAAAATTGATTAAGTTGATAGCCTGTAATCCATGCGCTGAGCCTATCGCTTAGCTTATGCTTTCTTGGAATTTTACTAAAACCTTCCTCGTCTAATTGTCCATTTCCAAAAATCTCTGAGCCCCACCCATTTTCCCATAGTCTTTGCGCTACTATATAGGATCTCATATTCGAAATGATTTCATCATATGATTTATCAAGACTACTCGTCCCAACAACCTTGCTTAAAATTGAGCTTGATGACCCGCCAGTGCCAATCTGAATACTGCCTCCAGATGACTGAGCCTCCCTTAATGTAGCCGAGATAAGAAACTTAGGTATAGAAATCTGAATAATTAGAAGGCTGAAAATTAAAGAAATTCCTATTGCTACAAGTGATTGTTTTACCAAAACATATTCTTTTAAAAATAGTTTAGATAATTCAAAATTTTGCTTCAGGTTAATTCTTTTAAGGATATTCATTACATTTAACTCCTATTTACAGTATAGATATACTTTTCATTGTATCAACATCTTCACTAATATTAGTTATTAGTTGATTCCAACCAACTTTGAAACATTAAGATGCTCCAAAGTTTAATTGTCCAATTTCTTCTTTCTGACAAATGTTCTTGCCATATTAATTGAACATGGTCAGCATTAAGATAGCCCTCTTTCTTTACTCTGTTATGATTAAGTAATCCCTCGGCCCATTCTTTAAGGGGTCCTCTAAGCCAATCCCCCAAAGGAATACTAAAACCAGCTTTAGGCCGCTCAATTAAGCTCTTTGGAACGTGTTTATATAAAATATTTCGCAATATAACCTTGGATTTAAAGCCTTGAATTTTCATCTCTAGAGGCATTCTCCATGCCAGCTCAACAACCTTATGGTCTAAAAAGGGAACTCTTGTTTCAAGGCTTACGCCCATTGCTGCCCTATCTACCTTACATAAAATATCATCAGTCATATAGTTTAATGTATCTCTAAACATCATTCTTGATGCAAAATTTTTCATACCATTTTCAGGCAGCGAGTCAGCTAAAGAAGCAGTTAGAATTCTTGAAGGGACATAATTTTTATCTGATAAAACTATCTTTTCAGCATCAGGCTCTATGATTAAACTTTCAAATAGCTCATCTTCCGAATGAACTTTTACAAGTCTGATTGCAAGTTTATGAACTTTATCGCCAAAATGATTGAAAGTTTGATTTTTAAAAACAAGCTTTAAACAAACCTGAAAGCTATCCCAAAAAGATACTGGCAGCATTAAAATAGTTTTACCAATGATCCTTCTTAAAAATTTTGGCAACCATACTATTTTTTGCCATAGAGATGGCGCCATTAGGTAACGATTGTAACCTCCAAATATTTCATCTCCGGCATCCCCAGATAATGAAACGGTCACAGACTGTTTTGCAGCCTTGCTAACAAAATATGTTGGTATTTGAGAATAATCTGCAAAAGGCTCGTCATAAAGCTTAGGAAGCTCTGGAATAAGGGATTGAGCATCCTCTGCCGAAACAAAAAGTTCTGAATGCTCAGTATGTAGATGCTTAGCAACATCTGCAGCAAATGGTGATTCGTCAAATTCTGGATCCTCGAAACCAATAGTAAATGTCTTAATAGGTTTCAAATTTTGTTTTTGCATCAATGAAACTATTAAAGAAGAGTCAATACCTCCAGATAGAAATGCTCCAAGTGGAACATCGGCAAGACTTTGCATCTTAATTACTCTATTCAATTCGCTTTCTAAAGCGGCCTCTGCGGATGCATAGTCATCAAAAAGATTTTTAGAGGAGGTATTAACAACCTCTTTTAAGTCATACCATTTAGAGATTGTCATGCTTTCATATTCAAAAGTTTTGCCTGACAACACGTGAGGAGCTTTGCTGATCTTTTCAATGGGGGGTTTTGAGGATATTTTGAGGATACACCCTGGCTCTAACTTATAAATTCCTTCATATATGCTAAGAGGACTAGGAACATACATATAACTAAAGTACTGAATGAGGGCTTCTTTTGAAATCTGATTAGAAAAATCTGGTAAGGCTTTGAAAGCCTTTAATTCTGATGCAAAACAAAAGGCAGAGAATTGATTTTGTTGCGCCCAACCATAGTAAAGTGGTTTTTCGCCGAAACGATCTCTAATAAGATAGAAATCTTTATTGATTTTATCCCATAATGCAATTGCAAACATTCCTCTAACTCTAGGCAGTGTTGAGTTGATTCCCCATTGGTCAAATGCTTCAAGCAAAGTTTCAGTATCAGAAGTACTTTTCCATTGAATTAATGGATTTTCTTTTTCTAATTCATCTCTAATTTCAAGGTGATTGTAGATCTCTCCGTTATAAGTAATTATCAAATTACCTGAGTGAGAAGTCATCGGCTGCAAACCTCCCTGAGATGTATCTAAGATAGATAGCCTCCTGTGACCAAAATACCAATGAGATTCATTATCAATATATATGTTTGTATCATCAGGGCCTCGATGAATGAGAGATTGTGTCATCTCTATAATAGATTTCTTGGCTTGAACTGGATCAATAGTAGTTGATTGATATAAACCTGCTATGCCACACATTTATTTTTTCATTCGTTGGAAATGCCAGTTTACTGTTTCAGCCAAACCTGCATTTATTCTATGAGTTGGTTTGAACGACAATAAATCAGATATCTTTGATATATCTGCCTGAGAATGACGAACATCCCCCTCTCTAAAATCTCTGTAATTCAATTTGCTATGTGGTATTTTTGTAACTTTATCAATTAACTTTTTTAATTGAATATAAAGCTCATTCAGCGAGGTTCTGTCTCCCAATGCGACATTATAAATATTATTTAAGGCATCTTTATCAGGCGTTATTGCTGCAAGGATGTTTGCTTGTACTGCATTGTCCACATAGCAAAAATCCCTACTTGTTTTTCCATCCCCATTAATAAAAATATCTTCATTTTGCATGATTGCATGAATCCATAATGGAATTACAGCAGCATAAGCACTCTTGGCAGTTTGCCTTCTTCCAAAAACATTAAAATATCTTAAGCCAATAGAATCTAAACCATAGGTTTGATGAAATACGTCAGCATATAACTCATTAACATACTTGGTAACAGCATAGGGACTGAGAGGTTTTCCAATAATGTGCTCCCTTTTTGGCAACTTCCTGTGATCTCCGTAAGTGGAACTACTAGCAGCATAGACAAAACGCTTTACATTAGAATCTTTTGCTGCAACTAGCATATTTAAAAAACCTGAAATATTACTCTTATTTGTTGCAATAGGATCTTTTATACTACGAGGCACTGATCCGAGGGCTGCTTGATGCAAAATATAGTCTACATTATGGCAGGCTTTTTGACATATTTTAATGTTTGTAATGTCTCCTTTAATGAAGGTAAAGTTTTTCCATTTCCTTGATGAGAGCAATGACTTAACTTCATCTAAGTTTTCTTTATTGCCAGTAGAAAAATTATCAACTCCTACAACTATTTGATTTAAGTCCAAAAGTGTTTCTAAGAGATTGCTTCCAATAAAACCAGCAACTCCAGTAATAAGCCAAGTCTTTTGATTGGATATTAATTTTTTTTTGATTCTAGCGTAAGAGGACATTGATAAGTTATAGGCGCTTTTCAACTTGAGCTTGAGAAAATAAATACTTGAGATCATAAATAATATGTTTTGACTTACCAAATGATTTAATTTTTTTAATGCCAAGTTTTTTAAATTGTTTATGAGCAACAGCAATCACTATTGCATCATATTTATCTATTTCAGGTTTATCTAACAAATCTATATCATATTCTTTTTTTGCAGAAAATTTATCTACCCAAGGATCATAAACACTAACTTTACAGTTATACTCTTTGAGTTCAGAAATAATATCTACTACCTTTGTATTTCTTATATCAGGACAATCTTCTTTAAACGAAAGCCCAAGTATTAGAATTTTTGACTGATTAATTTTGATACCTTTTTTGGCCAATAATTTTATTAGTTGAGAAGATACAAATGAAGCCATAGCATCGTTCATCCTTCTGCCAGCAAGAATTATTTCAGGATTGTAACCGAGGCTTTCTGCCTTATGGGTTAGATAATATGGATCAACTCCTATGCAATGCCCGCCAACTAAACCAGGTCGAAATTTTAAAAAGTTCCACTTTGTTTCTGCAGCCCTTAAGACAGACTCTGTATCAATCTCCATTAGATTAAAAATAATTGCTAGCTCGTTGATCAAGGAAATATTGAGATCTCTTTGCGTATTTTCAATAACTTTTGCGGCTTCAGCAACTTTGATACTTTCTGCTTGATGAGTTCCAGCAATAATAATTTTTCTGTAGATTTGATCTATAAACTTTGCAGACTTAGGGCTTGATCCAGAAGTCACCTTCATGATATTTGGTAGACGGTGTTGCTTGTCACCGGGATTAATTCGTTCGGGTGAATAGCCAACATGAAAGTCTTTATTGAGAGATAGTCCAGAATGTTGCTCTAAGACGGGTATGCAGTCTTCCTCTGTAGCCCCTGGATATACAGTAGACTCATATACAACTGTGTCATTCTTCTTAAGAATCTTGCCAATAAGTCTTGAAGCACTTAATAGAGGTTCTAGGTCTGGTCTTTTGTTTGCATTGATTGGGGTAGGAACAGTTACAATGAAAAAGTTACATTCTTTTAATTCATCAACCTCTGATGTGAAAAGTATATTTTTTAACTTATGCAATGATGTTCTATCAACCTCATTCGTTGAATCAATGCCTTTATTTAAATCAGATACTCTATCGGAATTTATATCAAAGCCAACAACTGAAAAATGATGACTGAATTCAACCGCTAGCGGCAAACCAACGTAACCCATTCCAATGACTCCGATTTTAGTATTTTTAAATTTCATATTTTTTATTCAGAAAAGAATTCTTAAGCAAAGAGCATTAAATAATGGCCTATATTAACTCTTGATATATTTTTTATAGAGATTATAAATGAATGTAAGCCATTTTTCGTCATTGGGATAATCTTTATATGCCTTAGGCTCCGAATTCAGAATTTCATCAAATTCAGTTAAAGATAAATCAAGTTTCTTTCGCACGTACTTACGATCTGCATTTAACATAGATTCGTTGTAGGGAGGTTTTTTTAAAGCCTCAATAGCATCATCTCGTTTCATTGTTCCAGAACAAATTTGAGATGAAAAAGTAGCTTTCCGATAATCTAAATTAAATTTTTTAGGCTGAATGTAAGATTGAACAAATCTTGTATATACAGACTCATGATGTTTTCCACCATATTCATGGTATCCCACTTTCTCCTTTAGTACCTTGAGAGCCATAGATTTATCAAATGGAAGTAGATTTAATAAATAGACCATTTTTATCCGCCTGAAAAATTTATAGTACATTTCAGCTTTCCAATCAAAAGATGGAAAAGACCTCATTTTTGTGCTTCCAAATATATGATGTATGGATTTAAGTAATTTTAAATCCTTTGGGTTATAAAACCATGAGTCAGGTAAAATTCCCTCCGTTGCATAATTTCCGCCACCTATAATAAATTTTATATTATTTTTTGAAGCGACTTTATGTAAAATTGATGCGATAGCAACATCTGTAGGCATTTCCACTTCTACAATCGATGACTTTAAAACCGATAGCTGTATGTCTTTAAACTCTGCCCAATTTAAGACATAGCTCTCATAATCAATTTCAAGATTAGTACACAAACTTCTAATATTTTTAACTGATTCTTCTGAGTTCCAACCATTATCCATATGAACTGCAAGCGGCCTAAGACCCAGTTCCTTAACAATATATGCTACATAGCTACTATCAACGCCACCACTTAGTCCAATCAGACAATCATATTTTTTATTTTTACCGGCATCTTTAATCTTATTTATCATTTGCGCTAGTTGAGCTTCTCTCTCTTTGCCTTTAGGAACAATAGTTTTTATTTCATCAAAAAAAGTTTCGCAATGATTGCAAAAGCCCTGATCATTAAATGTAATTTTAGGATCAGTAGTATCCATCACGCATCTTTTGCAAATTTGATATTGATTCATTTTTTTAATTATTAATAAGATCTCATTAATCTATACTAATTATTTCGTTCCAAGATGGATAGTTAATCAAGACTCCCTTATTGGTTCCTTGATAAACAAAAAAACTGCCCGCGGCAATGCCTCTAACATTTACGGACTTGTAAAGGCTCTGGATATGCTGAATTGTTCCAGCTCCTCCCAAAGCAGTAGTGGGTATTGATACGCTATCGCAGATACTCTTAATTAATTCAATATCATAGCCCTGCATAGATCCATCAAGAGATATAGATTGAACAATAATCTCACCCGCTCCCATTGCTTTAACTTTCTTAGCCACGTCTACCGGGAGTAATTTTGTTGATTTCTTACCATTCTTAACATAAACATAATTCGTTGTTCCTAAAAAATTTTTTTTAATATCAATGCACACAGCAATTGTGGAGGAACCAAAATGATCTACAGCATTTTTTATAAAGTCAGGATTAGAAATTGCATAAGAGTTGAGCACTACCTTTTCCGCTCCATAGGCTATTATTTCTTGAATATCTTCAATAGAGCTAATACCTCCGCCAACTGAAAAAGGCATATTGGCCTCTTCACCAACCTGCCTAATTATATCTGATGATATCCTCCTGCCTTGCGATGTTGCATCAATATCCAAAAGCACTAATTCATCAGCTTTAAGTTCATTAAAAATTTTTACTGCATTGATTGGATCGCCAATATAATTATGGTTTTTAAATTTTACAGATTTTACCAAAGCATCATTTTTTAATAGCAGTACAGGAATTAATCGTGGTCTAAACATTTTGCTATACAGATTATATAGATAAGAAATTTTTTAACAATTTTCTGCCAGCAGAATGACTTTTTTCAGGGTGAAACTGAACGCCAAAAATATTGTCCTTCTGGACCCCAGAGCAAAAATTTTCAATGTAACTTGTTTCATTTAGAATGATATCTTTGCTATGAGGTTGCATGTAAAAAGAGTGGACAAAGTAAAATTCATCTTCAGATGTGATGTCTTCCATCAAGGGACTGCTTTTCATCGAAGTAATGGTATTCCATCCGATGTGTGGAATCTTAAATCTATGTGGCTCGGTAGTTTTAAATCTTTTTACAGACGAATCCATCCAACCTAAGCCATCTACATTACCCTCCTCACTAAAATCAGCCATTAACTGCATGCCTAAACATATACCTAATACTGGTTTTTTTTGCATAATTGCAAAATCATTTAGGGGATCTATTAAATTGAGTTGATTTAAATTCTTCATGGCATTAGCAAAATGGCCTACACCACATAAAACAATCTTATCTGCTTTAAAAATATCTTCAGGATCTGAAGATATTGAAACTGACGCCCCTTCCTGAAGTATTTTCTTTTGAACGGAAAAGATGTTTCCCATTCCGTAATCCACAATATGAATATTCATAACTAACTTAATTATTTTTGAAGTTTTGTAGTAAATTTATTAATGGTAAAACACTCAATTTTTAAAAAAATCTTCTATTTGAAATGAGCTTAAACTTCTTAAATCATCATTATTAAGATAACCTTTATACCAATTTACTGTTTTTTCAATAGCATTTTCTAAATCCCATTTAGGAAACCAGCCAAGCTGAAACTGAGCTTTACTAATATCTAAACTCAATGATTTAGCTTCATGAGGTTGAGTGCTGGAGTCAATTTCTGCAATATTTTTTATCCCCCAGGACGAAGAGAATAACTCTACAATTTCATTTACTGTTCTAATGTCACGATTATTTGGGCCAAAATTCCAGCAATCATTTTTACTGGAACCAGATTCAAAAAGTCTCTGTCCAACCTCCATATATCCTGAAAGAGGCTCAAAAACATGTTGCCAAGGTCTGGTTGCTAGGGGGTTTCTTAGTGAGATTTTAGAATTATTTTGAATAGCTCTAAATAAGTCAGGAATAAGTCTATCTTCAGAAAAATCGCCGCCTCCAATAACATTTCCAGCTCTCACACTGCTTATGCCAGGAAAGGATTTAACTTCATTGAAGAATGAGTGCTGATATGAGCGTATCAATAATTCGGCACAAGCTTTACTACTTGAGTATGGATCATGACCACCCAATGGATCATTTTCTCTATATCCCCAATCCCATTCATGATTTTCATAGCACTTATCAGTAGTTACCATAACTGCCGCCTGAACTGAGTTAGATTCTTTGATGGCTTCCAAAATAATCAATGTTCCAATTACATTAGTCTCGTAAGTTAATAAGGGGTCTGTATATGAATGCCGAACAAGTGGCTGAGCTGCTAAATGAAAGACAATTTCTGGATTAAAAGAGCTAAAAATTCTTTTAATTTCATCACCATTTCTAATATCACAATCTATAGTGTTAGTAATTTTATTAAGATTTAAGCTGGAATATAAATGCGTATTTTGATGAAATTCAGAGCTTGAAACACCCTGAACAATTGATCCATAGGTATTTAATATATAACTCAACCAAGCACCCTTAAAGCCTGTATCGCCTGTAATCAGAACACGCTTTCCATTCCAGAAACTAGCGCTCATGAGGATATTTGTTTTGGGTAATCAGACATCTTAGATCCATTAAAAATTGTATTGTATTTGGTAATTAATTTAGAATTTTCTCATATTCTTGAATAATTTTCTTAGGTTTATATTCTGCAGCTCTTTTTATAAGAAGTTCTCTAGAGAGAGGACTGGTTAAAGCTGCAATTATAGATTCTGCCATTGATGAAGGGTCATTGATTTGGCACAACTCTCCTAGCTCGCCACCTTTGAGAATTTCAGCCGGTCCTGATGTATTTGTGGAAACAACATTCAAACCCACAGAAAAAGCTTCAATAATTACCAAACCAAAGCCCTCATAGTCTGATGACAACACAAATAAGGTTGATAACTCCAAGTATGGAATTGGATCGGGGACCCAGCCTGGAAGAAATATACTCTTTTGCAAATCATGCTCGATAATATATTTCTCGATTTTAGGTCTTTCATCTCCATCGCCGAGAATCAATAAATTTATTTTTTTTTGATACTCACTTTTCAAAATGTCTATTGATTTAACTAAATTTAAAAAATTTTTACATTCTTTAAGCTGACCTACTGAAATAAGATTAATTTCATGGGCTTTCAACCATTCTAGGATCTTTTTGTTGTGAATTTCATTTGAATTTTGAGAATTTTGATGAAAAGGATTATAAATAACTTTTATTTTATTTGCAGGGGCTCCTAATATTTTGAGATCAGACTTGATACCGTTTGAGACCGCAACAATGCTATTCGCAAACCTATAAAAAACTTTAATTGAGAGTTGCAAGAGTGTTTTAAAAAATACTCCTTTATTCTTAAACTGAACTGAAAGCTCGCAGTGCTCAATTATAACAAAGTTAGTTTGAGGCTTAATAAGCTTTACGAGAAAACTAAGAACAGTGATTGGCCAAAGGTTAGCTATTAAATTATCAAAAGTATTTTTGTAAAAAAAATTTAGAAGTGTTGGAGGCGAATATTTTATATTTTTACAATTTAGAAGTACTATTTTTATGTTTGGACTTAAAATATTTGTAAAATCATTTTTCTGACCAAGCATTGCGATTGAGACATCCCTTCCTGAAAGCGATAGCTCATTCGCAAGAGTAACAATGACTTTTTCGGAACCACCAAAAGCTAGATCGAATGTAAGAAAGCATACTGATCCATCTTTTATTTTATCTTTCAATAACTTAATTAACTAAAGTTGAGAAAAAAATTTATTACATGAATCATAAAAATGATTAATCATCTCAGGGTTGAGGCCATGATGAAGCGCCAATAGAATGCCACCTCTCATAACATTATCTGCATTTACAAAATCGTCAGCTTTACCAATACAATCAATATCTTTATAGCCGGGTTGCCTTAATAAATTTCCGGTAAAGACAACTCTTGTTTGTATATTACGTTTTTCAAGAAATATCTGTAGGTCCGTTCTGGTGAATGGTGCATCTTCTTTAACGATTAACGGAAAAGCAAGCCAGCCAGTTTCAGCTCTTGGATTTTGCTTGGGTAAAACTAAAAATTCTTCATGGGTCTTGAAGAACTGCATATGACTATTAAAATTATCTTGCCTTGCTGAAATATTCTGATTCAATTTTTCAAGCTGAACTAAAGCAAAAGCAGCGCTGATCTCAGATGGCTCTAATTGATATCCAATCTCTTCAAATACAAACTTTGCATCATATTGAATACCATCTAAGTGAACATTGAATCTATTTTCAATACTTTCACTATCATTAAAAAGAGATGAGCTGCGGCCCCAAGACCTTAACAGTTTAGATTTCTCATAAACAGAATCATCATCAGTAACAAGCATACCTCCATTACCTGCTCCATTTATGACATGAGAGCCATAAAAGCTAGTAATAGCTGCATCACAAAAAGAACCGGTTGACTGCTCATTAAGTTTAGCGCCAAGAGTATCGGCAGAATCACAAATAACCTTGAGGTTATGTTTTTTTGCAAGGGTTTGAATAGCATCCCATTCACATATATTACCCATCAAATCAGGCGCAATAATTGCTGAAGTATTATCATTGATCGCTTTCTCTATCTGCGAAACATCTACGCAGTATGTATCTATCCCAACATCTACAAAGTGGGGTTTAAGATTATTTTTTACCAAACAACCTACAGTTGTAGCAAAAGTCAACACGGGAGTAATGACCTCTGATTCAGGGGGTAACTGCAATGATTCAATAAGAACGTATAAAGCAGAAGAGCCAGAATTAACCATTACACCTCTTTTTTTATTGAACAATTTAGCAATTTTGTCTTCAAAAGTAGACACATTAGTAGACATTTGTGTAGTAGTTTTAAGGACTTTTACGACCGCATCTATTTCATCTTGGCCATGAACAGTTGAACCATAAGGAACTCTTAAAAAATTTGACATGATAGATACCTTTTGCTGAAAATTTTCTCCATGATTATAGCAAACTCTTTTGTGTGATGGTGAGAATAATAGTTGCTAATATTATTGTGTAATAATTTGTAAATGATAGCTAAATTTATAAAATAATTAAGCACCAGATAGGATTTTATTTACTAACATTTTAAGAGCAGTAGGTAATTTCAAACAAAACAGTGAAATTAAAAAGTGCTTGTTCAACATGGAGTGAATTTTTGCATCACTATAAGCAGAATAAAGATTCTCTATTGCCTATGCAATCTCCTGATTGGTCCTAAAGCAATGCCAACTGCAATTAATTTTAAGATCGCTTAAATGACAATAAACTGTTTTACAATCTTTGGGCGAAAGATTATTTGCCTCAATTAATCTTTGCATGCTTCTCGAATGAGTATCAAGATTTATTTTAAATGCTTTACCAAGCCTTGATTCATGCTCAGACATTACAATCAATGGTTTATTTAAGAAAAAAATTTGAAGCTAAGCGCAAGATGAATATATAAAACTTCTCCTTCAGAAAAAATAGAATTGTCAGGTCTATATATTGCATAGCACTCACTTTTTATTAGCGGAGAAATGGGATTGACTGATCCTGGATT
>Ga0209630_10001690_pt1 | contig 23008 bp, 31 predicted proteins | sample COG_01_FD_184745 | JGI IMG/M metagenome (GOLD analysis project Ga0209630, IMG submission 184745) | Pelagic Microbial community sample from North Sea - COGITO 998_met_01 (SPAdes) (version 2) | ecosystem: Environmental > Aquatic > Marine > Neritic zone/Coastal water | place: Helgoland, sampling... | reverse complement strand
ATACCAAGAAAGCATCAAACAGGCGTTATCACAAAGCGGTCTAGAAAATCTGTGCCTTCTAAATATGATCTTGCTGTTGGGTCTAGCAACAACGAGTTTGTTATCAAGGATGTTGTCAAGGTTTTTGACAACCCCAATCATTCAGCGTTTACCAGAACGCTTTCTTTAGCACTTCGTCATGGCGTACCAGTACAATACATGGTCGAGCAGCTGCAAAAAGATAAAAATGCTGACCTCTTTGATTTCTCTAAGGTCATTGCTCGTTGTCTTAAAAAGTATATTGTTGATGGCACAAAGGCAAGCAATGGCGTTTTCGATACCACATGTTGTGACAATCCTAACATAATATATCAAGAAGGTTGTGCGACGTGTGTAAATTGTGGCTTTGGAAAATGTGGATAAATAAAAAAATAAGGAGTTAAGACTAAAATGCATTGGACTACTGATATTGATCCTAAGATAAAGGAAATAGAGCTAAGAAAGCAACCCGTAATTATCAGGGTGAATAAATTTACTGAGGAATCTGCAAAAAAGTTTGCACAAGAAATGGCTCAAGCGCACAACACAGGTCAAAAAGTAATCCCTGTTGTAATTGATTCATACGGCGGCCAAGTTTATAGCCTTATGTCAATGATCTCCGCGATTAAGCATGCTGAGGTGCCTGTCGCTACGATTGTAGAAGGTAAAGCCATGTCATGTGGCGCTGTGCTCTTTTCTTTCGGTGAAGAAGGAATGAGATATATGGATCCTAACGCTACAGTTATGATTCATGATGTATCTGGTATGGATTTTGGAAAAGTAGAGGAGCTAAAGGCTGGTGCCAAAGAGGCTGACAGACTTAACTCTATTATCTACACAATGATGGCTCGTAACTGCGGAAAGAAAGATGATCACTTTATGAAGATCGTTGATAAGAAAAAGCACGCTGACTGGTTTCTAGATGCAACTGAAGCTAAAAAGCATAATATGGCAAATCATCTTCGAGTCCCTAAGGTAAACATTAAAGTTTCTGTAGACATAGATTTCGAGTAAAACATGTCACAAGATAGTACTAGCAGAAAAGAACTTCTTGAGATTCTTGCTGATCTTGAGCATCGGCAGTGGGCTCATTGGACGAGATATATGTTAGATAACTACACACCTGAAAATGTGGAACGATGGAGAAAGCAAGTACAAACTGAGTACGAAGACTTATCTGAAAGAGAGAAAGACAGCGATAGAACATGGGCTACGACTGTTTTGTTTCACTTTGATGAATATGAAAGAGAAAAAAAGAGAGTAAAAAATGGATAAAGTTTTCTACAACAAGAGTTCTGCTGACTCATTAGGTTGGGATCCATCATGGTTTGGAGCAGACGCTCATGATGATAGCTTGACAGACGCAATCAAAGAGTGGCAAAGCAAAAACAAATTAACAGCAGACGGTCTTTGCGGTCCTGCTACGTATCGAAGAATATGGACTGAAAGAGAAGATGAAATATCAGATCATGCTCCAGCTACTGCTACTTGCGGTCCAGGCGATAAGTTTATCGTTCATAATGGAAAGTTTTTTCCAATAGATTGGGACAAGGTAGTTTTATGGGATGAGCCGAATGGCTTCGGATGTCCTGATGGGACGTATACTAGCTACGCCGGAAAGCCAGATAGAAAACCGCATTTTTTTGTTAATCATTGGGATGTATGTCTCTCTACAGAGTCTATGGCTAAAGTCATCATCAATCGCGGAATATCTATCCATTTTGGAATAGACAATGACGGAACGATATACCAGCTACTAGATACGCAACACGCTGCCTGGCAAGCCGGCGGCCGAAAATGGAATCATGAAAGTATCGGTGTCGAAATCGCAAACGCCTTTTATCCTAAGTACCAGTCTTGGTATGAAAGGAAAGGCTTCGGCGCTAGACCTGTAAACGCCAAGGGTAGTGTTAAATGCCACGGCGTCGGTATCGAGGAGCACTTAGGGTTTTATGATGTTCAAATAGAGGCCTTAAAGGCTCTTTGGGCTGCTATCCACAAAGGAATTGGTATACCTTTAGAATGCCCAACAGATAGTAACGGAAATCTTGTCGAAACTGTTGACAAAGAGTGCGAAAAGTCAAATTTTTCTGGATTTATTAATCACTATAATTTAACAACTAGAAAAATAGACTGCGCCGGACTAGACTTGGTTAAGCTTACAAATGAGTGTAAAAAGAAATGATAATACATATTGACTACGTATGGGTAGACGGCTTAGCGTCACCGCTGATAAGATCTAAGACTAAAGTACTAAATGCAAAAGTTGGAGAGGATGGAGACTTTGAGTTACAGGTTGGAGAATGGAACTTTGACGGGTCCTCAACATCTCAAGCAACGACCAAGAATTCTGAAACAATTTTAAGCCCTAAAAGATTGTATCAGCTTTCGCAACAACACTACGTTGCACTTTGTGAAGTTGACAATCCTGACAAAGATCGGTCACCACATGCTACAAATCATAGGGCTTTCGTTAGAGAAAGACTAGATGAAAATAGCAAAGGCATTTGGATAGGTTTTGAACAAGAGTTTTTTCTTACAAAAAAAGACAAAAACGTTCTTTGGCCAAAAAGCGGAGGTGAGCCAATAGACGACTCTAGATATTATTGCTCATCAGGAGGTCCAATCAAGCACCGTCGATTGATCAGGGAGTTTGCTAACCTTTGTAACAACACAGGGATAAATATCGTTGGATATAACACAGAAGTATCCCCTGGGCAATGGGAATACCAAGTGTTTGCAAAAGACCCGTTGAAGGCAGCTGATGATTTATGGGTAAGCCGTTATCTACTACAACTTTCTGCTGAAACGTATGATATAGGTATCGACTGGCATCCAAAGCCACATGCAGGCTGGAATGGTTCTGGGTGTCATACAAACTTTTCAACCTCTAGAATGCGAGACGTTGGTGGTGAAGACTTGTTCAAGGAAATACTTGATACCGCCCAAGCGCTTCATAGACCCCATATGGAAAAATACGGAGACCAAAACCAGCTTAGGATGACAGGCATTCACGAAACATCTTCATACGATGAATTTTCTTTCGGTATAGCTTCAAGATCAACATCTTTCCGAATTCCGTCTAGCGTTCCAGAAAATAAATGGTCTGGGTATTTGGAGGACCGGCGACCTGCTTCAAATTGTGATCCGTACAAGGTCGTTTCTTGCGTCTTAGATTTTGCAAAGTAAAGTGAGCTACTAATGAAAAAAAATATTGAGTTGTATAACGATGGTATAGGCGTAGTCGAGTATGTCGATCACATGGGATCGGACTTAACTATTGTTAATAGCGCTAGAGTTTCTTTCGGAAAGCATAAGGAAAAATTAGATGAAAAAGATGAAAAGCTTATTAGATATCTTGTCAAGCATAAGCACACAAGCACGTTTGAGCATAATGTTATCACTTTTCGGTTTGTGGTTCCTTTGTTTATTAGGAGCCAGCACCACCGTCATCGTACTTGGAGTTACAACGAAATTAGCCGGCGTTATACTGAACTTGATTTAAGGTTCTATGAACCAGAAGCGTTCAGAACACAGCACAAGAGCAACCGACAGGCAAGCAATGCCGAAGAGATGATTAATCCTATAATGAATCCAGAAGATGTAAGCGATCCAAAGTTTGGTGAATGGATTCATCCAGTCAGTGCTTCCGAGATCGTCAAAGCGCACAATTCAGATTCGCTTGTCTTGTTTAACCAGCTGATCGAAGCAGGCGTTTGCCGAGAACAAGCCCGTGGAGTTCTACCACAGAACCTCTACACCGAATACTACGGCACAGTCAATCTCTCAAATCTTTTAAAATTTATTGAATTGCGTACGCATGAAGGTGCACAGCAGGAAATACAGCAGGTAGCAAATGCCTGCATGGACATAGCTGAATCCCTCTGGCCGGTTGCAGTAGGGACCTATCGAAAGCTTAGACAAAACTAGAATACCAACTGCAACTTGCGATATATTTAAAGTTTGTAGTCTTTAGTTTACTGGAGTTCGTTCATGGATTGTGAAGCAAAAGAGTCTATTACCAAACTTAGACAGCTAAGGGACAGCCTTTGCAGAAAGCAGTCAGAGTGGAAGAAGGCTTTTGCAGTTAAGGATATGATCGTCATTAAGCTTAAAGATATAAAACAAACTGCACTTGATTCTGATATTAGCAGAGACGCTCTCGTTCAAGAGATTGACGCTCTCCTTATCTTAGTAGATCCAGAGCGCCAACAAGAATTGGAGAGCTAAATGTCATCAGGAAACGATTGGGCTGAATATTCAAGACTTGTCTTAAAAGAGCTAGAAACGCTTGCAAGCAGTATACAGTCACTTAATACTGAAATACAAGACCTCAAGCAAGAGATTGCTCGAATGAGAGAGCGGGAAGACCGTGTTGATGAACTTAGGACTTGGAAAGAAAAGGTTGATGAAGTTGCATCACCTACACAGCTTCAGGTCGCGCTAAAAGAAGTAGATGATCTTAAGCAATTTAAGACAAAGGCTGTTACAATCTTTGCCGTTGTTCAGTTCGGTATGGCGTTTTGGGCTTGGGCTTCAAAGTTTATGTAAAATGTCCTTATAGCTTTATAATGCTATATGCCTGAAGGACCAGAAGTAAAGCGAACCGTCGACAATCTTAGAGAGTGCTTTTTGAATAAAAGCATTAGCACCTTTAAGTTCACGTCCGGACGCTATAAGAAAAAAAACCCAATCGGATATCTCGACATGTGCGAGGACATGCCTAGATTCGTGACTGCTGTTGGTTGCAAAGGAAAATTTATATATTTTCTTTTCGGCGATGGAAGCAGTTTATGGAATACGTTAGGGATGTCCGGCCGGTGGTCAGTCGACGGAGGGGCCCATGTCCGCGCCGTCATGACAACTACGCAAAAACAAAGAATGCTTTATTTAGATACAAGAAACTTCGGCACTTTCAAGTTTGTAAACACTTACGACGAGCTGTCAAAAAAGCTTAATTCTTTAGGTCCTGATATGCTTTCTGATGATGTTAGCTTTGATTGCTTTAAGCAAAGCCTTACAAAGAACTCGAGGCCCTCTAAGACAATCGGCCAGCTTTTAATGGATCAAAAAGTAGTGTCAGGTATTGGAAACTATTTAAAAGCTGAAATTTTATATGATGCTAAAATATCTCCATATCGTATTTGTAGCGACATTAGCGACATCGAAATGGCACGTATTTTATCTTCTTCGCTTCGATTAATTAGGATTTCATATAATCTAGGCGGCGCCACCTTAGAGGGCTGGTCAAGGCATTCTGCACAAAAAGGTGTGTACAATCGTAGGTTCGCTGTTTACAATCAAAAGTTGGATCCTCAAGGCAACAAAGTTGTAAGAGAAACAACTCCAGATAATAGGACCACCCACTGGGTACCAAGTTTACAAAAATAAGGAAGAACAAATGGAAAATTTAACGCTAACAGACAACGCTATTTCACATATCGCAAAGCTAGTTCAAGTCGCTATCTTAACTGGTACTGACATCGTAGACAATCTTAGGATGGTAAAGTTTACGAATCTAAATGGAACCTTAGAGATTTCTCCTGAATATCATGAGACATTCGAATCAAATATCGAAAGAATGCTACAAAATGCCACAACTGAGCGTGTGGAAGATCAGGAATAGAGAATGTCAGTAAATAAGCCACAAGATAGATTAGATGATATTTTTGCTCTGCGCGAAGAGTTTATGAATCTAATTAACGAAGAAGTACCAGGAGCGTATCCTGAATCGTGGCCTGTCGATTTGTCAATTAAGTCTAATCAAAAAGCCATAAGGGAATTTGCTTTTCGCGGAATGGAAGAGCTTTTTGAAGCTTTACTACATTTAAAGAATTGGAAAGACCACCGCGCAGGTGAAGGCTCATTTGATAGAGGCGAATTTCTTGAAGAAATGATTGATGCGTATAAATACTTTACTGCCATACTTGTCCTAATGGGCGTTGACAGCAATGAGTTTTTTAACGCGTACGTTAGCAAGCACAATAAGATTTGCGAGCGTTTAGGAACTACTCAGGAATAGTCTACATACTTAAATGTATGAAGAAAACATCTAGATTAGCAAAAAGAAAATTTAAGCTTGTCAGCTCTGAACTAAAGATGCTCCAAGCGTATAAGATAGATATGTCTCTGCTTTTAGAGGATTACACTTCGGAGTTCTTAAGAGACATTTCTTTCATAAAAACGGCCGCCGCTCAAGATATTTCACCACTCGAACAGCCAGATAAAAAAGATGCTAAAAAAGATGCGGACACCTTAGTAATAGATCCTAATGAAGAAATTCAAGAGTGGAAAAAAACAAAAGAAGGCTGGGAAAAAACTTATGGGTCAAACTCTGAGAAGAGTGAAGACTCAAGCGAGCTAGAGGATATTGGTACCAAGCCTGAACCCCCTGCTTGGGCAAAAAAATTGTACAAAAAAATCGCTATGATTTCTCATCCTGACCGTACTATTGGTAACCACAGAGAAAAAAAGCTAAGTAAGATCTTTAGGGACTGCGCACACATTATGTCTGAAGGCACCTTTAATGATCTTTTAGGTTACGCCTTAGAGTTGGACATAGACGTATTAGACGATAACGCTGACGCTTTACCAATCCTGAGCGAGCGAGTTAAGGTCTTAAAAAAAGAGATAGAAGATATTCAAAAATCCATAGAATGGCTATGGGGTGAATGTTTAGACGTTCCAGACATAAGGTTAAGACTAGCAGCAAGCATCCTTGCTAAAGAAGGGCTAACTGTGAACAATGAGGTGCTAGACCATATTATGATAAAGTTAAAGGAGCATAATGCCGGCACCAGGAACGATAGTAAACATAGCTGAATTTATCAGAGCCTATGATGAAAAAAACGTAAGTTACTGGATAGATGGCCCAGTTCTTATTCTTGAAGTTAATGAGTATGACGTGACTCTTCTTGTTGACGATTTAGTGCTTTATACTAGCTCCAATAGTCATGTGTTTGACCAGCTAGAGGTTTGATGGTATGTCTCCTGAAATTCAAAAAATCATTTTAGAAGCAGCTCGACAAGCCGGAGATGAGCTAAAAGGAAAGCTTCCACCTCATCCTATGCACCCAAAAGGTCGTAACTCTTACGCTCATGTTTTTGAAAGAATAAAGGCGAAAATGGGGCGTAGTTATAAGCAATGTGAAGATTGGGAAGCTCAAAAAATTCTTAACATTATAGAATATTACTGCAAAAATCCTTGCTAAAATACGTGAAAAAAGACTCGTTTTATTGTATAATGTTTACAGTACAAACAGGAGTTTTTATATGCGCAAGCCTCTTATCACACCACCAGATAGGTTTATTTCCCTTCATTCTCATGATGGGTTTAGCACATTTGATGGTCTAGGGTATCCACAAGAACACATCGATTATGTCATTGAGAATGGTATGGACGGGTGGTGTTTGACCAACCACGGTCACATGAATTCTTTCGGTCATGCATTTCTGCATGCAGAAAAGATACAAAAAAGAGGTGGCAATTTTAAGTTTGTTCCTGGCTGTGAAATGTACGTTCACCCTGATCTTGAGGCCTGGAAGCTTGATATGGAAATCAGGCAAGCAGCTAAGAAAGGTGACAAGGAATCTCTTCGTATTCTTAGGGCTCAACGCGAGGCGATCACCACTCCTTTAACTGCCATCATTGACGGTGATGATGAAATTGTTGATATCGGAAAGTCTGAAGCTGGTCTTACTGTAGAAAACGAAGAAGAGACAAAGTCTGGTAAGTTTTACGATCCTATTAAGCGGCGCCACCACCTTGTTGTTTTGCCGAAGACAAGCGAGGGTCTGCAACGTTTATTTCATCTTGTTAGTCGCGGCTACAGAGAAGGCTTCTATCGCTTTCCTCGAATCGACTATAAGATGCTAAAGGAAGCTGCCCAAGGCGGCCACTTGATGGTTTCTACAGCATGTATTGGTGGTCCAATTGCTTACGAGGTGTTTAAGCATGCTCAGCAGGTAGAGTTTAATGACCTTAAGCATGACCTTCTTGATAACGATAATTTCAAGTCCAAGGTCATGACAGGCGTGGGTAATGCATATCAGGGTCTAGTTGATGCAGTCGGGATTGATGATGTGCATCTAGAGCTACAATTTAATAAACTACCAGCCCAGCACTTGGTTAACCGCGCAATCATTGAGTTCGCAAAGAACAACGGTATAAATGATAAGCTCGTTGTAACAACTGATTCTCACTATGCTCGTCCTGAGCACTGGCGTGAGCGGGAGCTATACAAGAAGCTCGGTTGGTTGAACTATCGAGAGATGGATCCTTCAAAGCTACCGCAATCAAAGGAAGAACTCAAATGCGAGTTGTATCCAAAGAACAGCGAGCAGCTATGGGATACCTTCTTAGAGTCAACCGACGGTATGGACTTTTACGATGATGAAGTCGTAAAGGATGCGATCCATCGCCCATACGATATTGTTCATAACAAGATATCTACAATTACTCCTGATCGCTCCATGAAGCTGCCGTCCTATGTCGTACCAGAAGGAATGACTGATGATAAGGCGCTTCTGGAAGCGTGCAAAAAAGGTCTTGTAGCACGAGGTCTAGCTGGAGAACAAAAGTACGTTGAACGTCTTAAGACAGAGCTTAAGGTCATCAAGGAAAAGAATTTCTCAAGGTACTTTTTGACTATGGAAGCGATCATCGAGATTGCCAAGAAAGCTATGCTAGTCGGCCCCGGACGTGGTTCTGCTGCCGGCAGTTTGGTCGCGTATGTTCTAAAGCTAACAGACGTTGATCCTTTTGAATACGATCTAATGTTTGGCCGGTTCCTTAATCCGCACCGTGAAGGCGCTCCTGATATCGATACAGACGTCGGTGATCGTGATCTTCTTATTAACATGATGAAAGAAGAATGGGGTGATGAAAACATCGTTCCAATTTCTAACTACAACACGTTTAAGCTCAAGTCGCTAGTTAAGGACATTTCGAGATTTTACGGTATTCCGTTTGGTGAGGTTAACAAGGCTCTAGCGCCGGTTGAGGAAGACGTAAAAAGAGCAGTGTTTAAGCAAGGTACTGATAAAAACCTGTTTGTGCTGTTGTACGACGATGCAATTAAGCACTCAAAGACATTCCGCGAGTTTATCGAAAAGCACCCTGAGGTAGCCGCACCAATCCAAGTTTTGTTTAAACAAAATAAGGCGCTTGGAAAGCACGCCGGTGGTTGTATCGTTGCAGAAAACATTGCAGAAAGAATGCCACTCATCAAGGCAAAGGGAGAGCTACAAACTCCTTGGGCAGAAGGTATGAACTATAAGCACCTAGAAACGTTCGGGTGGATTAAGTTTGACCTCCTCGGTCTAGAAACGCTAAGAATAATCCAGCGTACTATCGAGTTGATTTTGCAGCGAAAGGAAGGGATCCAAAACCCAACGTTTGACCAGGTCCATGAGTGGTTCGACAATAATATGAACCCGAAGGTTCTAGACATGGATGATCAGCACGTCTATGAGCATGTTTATGCTAAGGGTCGCTGGGCTGGAATCTTTCAGTTGGCCGGCCGCGGCGCTCAAAACTTGTTTAAGAAAGCAAAGCCTAAGAGTATTATCGACATTGCAACGTTGACCTCCATCTATCGTCCCGGTCCATTAACAGCAAAGGTAGATAAGCTCTATATCAATGCTAAGAATAATCCAGATAAGGTCGATTACGGTCATCCGCTGATCAAGGAAGTCCTTGAGGAAACATACGGCTTGATCGTGTTCCAGGAGCAGGTTATGAAGCTGTGCTCTGTGGTGGCTGGCTTCCCTGAGGAAGAAACAGATACAGTGCGACGTAGTATTATGAAGCGTAAAGCTTCCGAGGCTGCAGAGTCCCTTGCGAAGGCCCGAGCGATTAAGGAACAGTTTGTCGCAGGTTCAGTAAAGAACGGAGTTGACAAGCAACTTGCTGATGACCTTTACGAAAAAATTCTATTCTTTGCTGGGTACGGCTTTAACAAATCCCACGCTGTATGTTACGCTATTGATTCTTATTATTGCGCTTGGCTTTTAACTTACTTTGAAGAAGAGTGGTTATGCGCTTACCTCGAAGCAATGTCTGGTAACGACAGAAAGCGTGCAAAAGCCTTCGCTGAGGTTAAGGCTCTCGGCTACCGAGTAGTTCCGATTGACATCAACTACGCTACCAAGAACTGGACTATTCTTGAAGGTAAGAAGTTTATGCCATCGCTGCTGTCATGTAAGGGGATTGGTGAATCAGCAATCGATGAACTGGTCGCTAATCGCCCATACAAGTCAATTGATGATTTGTTGTGGACTGAAGAAGGTAAATGGCGTCACTCTAAGTTTAACAAGCGTGCTATGGAGGCGCTTATCAATATTCGTGCGTTTAAGTCCATGGACCTCATCGGCGATGGAAAGATGTTTGAAAGCTATAAGCACATGCATGAAGTTGTTATTGGTAACCAGAATGATATTAAAAAGTGGACTAAGCGTGATCCAGAGCGAGGTAGGAGCAACTTCAAAGAAGCTCTTCTGGATACAGCAGGCACCGGGCCATGGTCTCGCCGAGAGATGGTGGAGAATAGTATGAAGCACTTCGGTTCTTTTAACGCTTCCACTCTTGTAGGCGATAACGTCCAAGCAAGACTTGCTGATAAGAATGTTCGGTGTATTGATGAGATTGATGCGCATGGTCATGATGTCTATTGGTTTCTTGTTTCTGATGTCAAGGCTAAGTTGACAAAAAATAAAAAGCCTTACCTTCTGGTAACCGCTACAGGTTTAGGTGGTAAGACCTTCCGGATGTTCTGCTGGGGATGGGATGGACAAACTGATTTACCGTTGTACAGCTTATGTCTTGCCGAGATTAAAAAGACTGACTTTGGTTTTCAAACTTCTATGAGTAAAGTCAAGCTTCTTCGTATATGATTAACTTGTTACAAACTATCTACACTTATCAATAAATGGAGTAATTTTTTACCATGCATTTAGGTACTTACGAAGGCTTTACAGACTGCTACATCGATATGATTTCCAAGGTTATGCGTGAGCCGCAATACGAGTCTGCACCTCGAGGTCAAAACATTAGAGAAATTCTTGGGGCATCATTCACGATTAAAAACCCGCGTGATAGAATTCCTTATGTAGTAGGCCGAAAATTCGGTATGAGTTACATGGTCGCCGAATTAATCTGGTATTTATCAGGCGACAATAGCACTAAGTGGATCTCAAAATATTCATCGTTTTGGAAGGATATTAGTGATGATGGTGTAACTGCTAACTCTGCATATGGAGCTCGTCTTTTTAAGCCTCATGATAAGATTGCTCAAGGTCGGTATACACAGCTCGATTATATTATCGAGGAGCTCCAAAGAGATCCTGATTCGCGCCGGGCAGTTATGCACTTAAGGGTGCCTGATGATTCTATTGATGCAAAGTTAGATGTTCCTTGCACTCTAGCACTACAATTTTTTATTAGAGGTGGAAAGCTTCACCAAGTTGCAAACATGCGTAGTTCAGACGTGATTTTTGGTATCGCTTATGATATTCCAGCTTTTACGATATTTCAGGAACTGATTGCTAATGAACTTAACGTAGAAGTAGGGACCTACACTCACACGAGTAATTCACTTCACATTTATGAGCGCCATTTCGATATGGCTGAAAAAATCATTCGTCCGGGATACGTAAATGATTCTTTGATGCTTCAGCAAAAAAACGGTCCTATGCCGCCCCTGATAGGAAATGTCATAGCCGTCCAAAGTAAAGTAAGCGAAATTTACGAATACGAAGCACAGTTGCAGGTTTGTGAATCGCTACAAGACGTGATCGGTGTTTATGAATCAAGTCAGGAATTTGCCGATACGATGTTTAAAGACTTTGCCACCGTGCTTGCCGCAGCGCGCTTGAGAAAGTTAGGGTACAAGCAAGAGGCTCGTAAAGTGTCTGCACAAACTGACTTCGCAGGTTATTCTTTTAATGTTAGGAGAGATTTAAATGTATAAGAAGTATGATTACCTTGTTGTTGGCGCAGGATTGTTCGGCGCAACTTTTGCTAGAGAAATGACAGATGCTGGATATAAATGTCTAGTTATTGACAGAAGAGACCATATCGGCGGAAATGTATACACTGAAAAGAAAAACAACATTGACGTGCATGTTTATGGAGCTCACATCTTTCATACTAACAGCGATCGTATTTGGGAGTACGTCAATCGATTTGCTGAGTTTAATAACTACATCAATAAGCCAAAGGTTCGCTTTGATGGTAACATTTATTCTTTTCCTATTAATTTAATGACGCTGCACCAGCTTTGGGGAGTAACTACTCCAGCAGAGGCAGAAGAGAAGCTTAAAGAAGTAAGAATCCCTTGCGAAAATCCGGATAACTTAGAGGATTGGATTCTATCTCAGGTCGGCCCTGAAATTTACCAAACGTTTATTAGGGGTTATACCATGAAGCAATGGCAAAGAGATCCCAAAGAACTCCCAGCCTCCATTATCAAGCGTCTTCCAATTAGATTGATATTCGAAGAAAACTATTTCTTTGACAAATACCAAGGGATCCCAGTCAACGGATATACTTCAATGGTCACAAATATGTTAGAAGGTATTGAGGTACAAACTGGAGTAGAGTATTTTCAGGATAAAGACGAATTTGATAGTATGGCGCATACAACAGTCTTTACCGGAAAGGTTGACGAATATTTTGATTATCGGTATGGTGAGCTTGAATACAGGACTCTTCGTTTTGAGCATGAAGAACTAGAGGGTGATTTTCAAGGTAACGCTGTAGTCAATTATACTCATCCTGAAGTACCATTTACTAGAATTTTGGAGCATAAACACTTTCAGCCTCAGACCGCGCAAAACATTCCTAACACAATTGTAACGCGCGAATATTCTGCTGAATACTCTCGAGGTAAGACTCCATACTACCCAATTAATGATGAGCGAAACACTACACTTTATAAGAAGTATGCCGTCTTGAAAAAAGAGCAGCATAATGTTATTTTCGGTGGACGTCTTTCTGAATACAAGTACTATGATATGCACCAAGTTATTGGATCTGCATTACAAAAGTCTAAAAAAGAAGTTGAAAACCGTAAGCAAAACGACTACAATATAACAAATACATAGGATAAGGAGAAGCATAAATGAGAGTACTATATAGCTTTTGGGGTTTTATCACTCCTCTTGAAAAGAACACTGTTGTTAACACACCTGATGGGGAAAGAGGCAACAGGGTTGATTTTGTAAGTGAGTTAATGTCAAGAGGTCATACACCTGTACAATTACAAAAGATGCGTGATGAAGAGGAGTACCCTGGTGTTGAATACAACGCTACGGGATTTCCTGATGGTGATGTTCTTTATGTCGAGTGGCGGTGGCCAACGTGGAAAAACAACGGAGATAATCCGGTAGAGTCAGACTACAATCGCCAATGTGAACTTCTTGACTACTATCACGAAAAAGGCGTACCTATTATCATTCATGATGGTGACTTAAAAATGACTCCTGAGGAAGAGAACCGCTGGCCGAATGCCGTCCTTGCCGACGCATGTGTAGCTCCCCAACATCAAACTCGTAAGCGTATTACAATTCCTTGGTGCAACTATATGAAGCGGTATTTCGACCCAGTCGAATACTCTTATAACTACACCTATGTTGGAAACAATTATGAGCGAGAAGATCCTTTTGCTAAGTACTACACAGGACCTTCAAAGCAGCTTCGATTCGCCGGTATTCAGACGTCTATTTACGGAAACTGGCTCCAAAAGTCTCCTGAAAGAATTGATCCTGCGCTTCTTTTAGCTAAGACCCCGAATGTTGCTTTTGGGCCTCGACTTTCGTATAAGGATATTTTTAGCGTCTTGAATGAGTCGATTACCGTAACTCACATTACCAAGCCTGCTTATACACCTTATGGCAACATCACAGGTCGGTTCTTCGAAGCCATTAAGAGTAATGTTCCAGCCCTTGTCCCCATAGAATTTCAACATGCTGTACCAGTCGGTTTAAAAGACAAGTCACTTTTGGTGTCAAGCTCTAATGATGTTGTAGAAAAGGTCAAGTGGTTATCTGGTTTAAACGCATCTGAGCGAAAGGCGCTGGTCGATGCCCAGGAAGAAGCACTTAACACTGTGATTAATCCGCATCCCGGTTACCGAGTAGACCTTCTGGAAAATGTTGCCGAAGGCTACGAAGGATGAAGTTAGCTTTCATTGGTCCTGATATGACAGGAAAGTCTAACATTGCTGAAGCTTTATCTTCTAAGCTAAATATTCCTGTATTTAAGAATGAAGGTGAATGGAAAACAAAACTGTCTGGCGAAGATTATTTTGTTAATTTGCTTCGGTACGGAGGTCCTTTCTTGATGGACTTTATGAAGCAGACTAACGCTAGCGTCATTCTTGACAGGTTTTACCCTTGTGAGCTAGTTTATGCAGAGGCCTTTGGAAGACAAACTGACAACGAAGTTGTATCTTGGATGGATAGTGAATTTTCCAAATTAGACGGAAAGTTTATTATTTGTGTGAAGCGAGATTATAGCGGTCTTGTTGATGACGTATTTCCTGATCAGCTGCCAAAAGAAAAGCTGGAAGAGATTGATTCTTTATACCGCAAATTCTACGAATTTACTGGCTGTGATTGTCTTATTTTGGAAACAGACGATCATGATTTAGAGCGTCAAACAAACGAAATTATAAAGTTTATAGGAGTTTAATCATGGGATTTAGAAAAGCGTTAGTTACTGGTTGTTGCGGCTTCATTGGTGCCCATGTAACAAGATTACTTATTAATGAAGGGTGGCATGTAGAAGGTGTAGATGATTTATCTAACGGTGACCTAGAAGCTATTTCTGATCTTAAGTTTCGAGCAGTTCATGAAGGTCTATTACCGCACTTGACTGAAGCAGGTATCAAAGAGTCTCCTGGAAGCCTTATCGTAGTTACAGGCGACTTTGCTTCTCCTTCAATGCTAAGTAGGGTTTCGGCAGGTAGCTACGACGTTATTTTTCACCTTGCCGCAAACCCAAGGGTTGAGTTCTCAGTACAAAATCCTGCGCTAACGACACATCATAACGTTCAAAAGACTGTTGAACTTATGACAGCTGCGAAAGACAATATCGACAGGTTTGTCTTTGCTTCCTCATCTGCATGTTATGGTAACGTTAAATCACTTCCTACAGTGGAAGGAAGCGTCGTTGATAACCCAACATCTCCTTACGGATTACAAAAGTTAGTAATTGAGCAGTTTGGAAAGTTATATAACGAACTTTACGGGCTGGATTTTGCAGCCTTAAGATTCTTTAACGCCTACGGTCCTGGGCAGGACGGGACTAGTCCGTACTCCACTGCAATCTCCGCGTGGTGCACAAGACTAGCTAAGGATAACCCACTAAGAAGCGACGGAGACGGCCGCCAGTCTAGGGATATGGTATATGTTGAAGACATTGCTAAAGCTATGCTGGCGACAGCTGAGCATCCCAGCAACATCGGTTTCGATGTATTCAACGTTGGTAACGGAGCGTCATTTCAAAACATAGAAATCTTAGAGTATCTCACAAATAGATTTCAACATGCAGAGATTTCATATGCTCCAGAACGCAAAGGCGACGTAAAGCATACTCTTGCCTCCATTTCCAAGATCAAGGATAAGATTGGCTGGAGTCCAGAAGTTGAGTTTTGGGACGGTCTTAACAGAACGCTAGAGTGGTGGGGATTCGATGAATAGATCAATTTGGTTTGGCGAGTCCAAAAGAAATGAAAAACCTTGGGGTCATGAAGACAAGTGGGGTGGCATTTTTTCTGGTAAGCAAATCTTTATACGCGCCAATGATCGTACTAGCCTTAAGTTTAACTCTCACAAGAGCGAGGCTCTTTATATAACATCTGGTAAAGTTCTAATTGAGTATGCTGATGAAGCACATTTTAACGATCCGTTACAAAACCCTTCTAAAACAAGGGTCTTGTCTGCAGGTCGTGTAATAAACATCCAAGCCGGCTGCCCATACAGGTTGTCTGCGTTAGAGGACAGCATTATATTTGAAATATCTACTAATAGAATACAAGACACAAAAATTATCTTAGAAGATGACTATGGCAGAAAGCCTAGCTTAGAAAAAGATAGGTGGATATTTAAATCAACAATTGAAAAGTAATAGCACCGAAAGTATATTAAGAACTAATAATGGAGAACACATGAGTTCGATAGACCCAAATTCAGTTAACGTTGTGATATATCACGCTGATTGCACTGACGGCTTTGGGGCGGCATATTCTGCCTGGAAATGCTTAGGAAATCGTGCTGAGTATTATGCATGCAAACACGGTACCCCCCCTCCTAACGTTAGAGGGAAAAATGTCGTCATTTTAGACTTTTCCTTCAATAACGAAACAACAAAAAAAATGATAGAATCAGCATCTCAACTGTTGATTATTGATCATCATAAGTCAGCAATGGTAGAATTGCATGATATTCCAAACACAAAGTTTGATATGACAAAATCTGGAGCCATATTGGCTTGGGAGTTCTTTCATCCAGGAAAGGAGCCACCGAAATTTGTAAAGTATATCCAAGACCGTGATTTGTGGACATGGGAACTTGATTATTCTAAAGAGTTCTCAGCAGCATTTGATATGGTGCCTTTTGAGTTTGAGGAGTTTGAAAAGTTTGAGGATGATTCCGTCTTCGATGATTCAGTTAAAAGAGGTAGTTACATCTTGGCTTACTCCAAGACTGTTGTAAAGAAAGTCTGTGATAAAGCGCAGCCTCGCAAGTTTGGCGGAAAAGATGTCTTAGTCGTCAACGCTTCTCATTGGATGTCTGAGATTGGAGCGCGTCTAGCACCTGACTGCGATTTTGCCCTTGTGTGGTATTGGGATCATGAGTCTCTACATACAAAAGCCAGTTTACGTGCATTTCATGAAACAGTAGATGTCGCCGAAATTGCAAAAAAGTTTGGCGGCGGAGGCCACAGGAAGGCCGCAGGCTTTCAGCTTGCAGCAGGAAAGCACATAGAAGATATCTTCGATAAGCCAAAAAAGACAAAAACAACCAGAACAAAAAAGGTTTCTGAATAATAAGGGTGTAAGGTAGAAAACTATGAGTAAGCTATATTCAACAATAATGGCTGATCCACCTTGGTACCAACGAGGCGGAGGTAAATCAAAGCGCGGCGCCGATCGTCATTATGATATCTTAAAAGAGCATGAAATCAAAAAAGTCATGTCAGAGATGCTAGATGGTAACGTTGCCAAAGACGCGCACATGTACATGTGGGTTGCAAACAACCATTTAGCGGAAGGTCTTCGAATCATAGATCACCTCGGATTTAGATATATTACAAATCTTGTATGGGCAAAACCAAGTTTTGGTCTTGGTAGATATTTCAGAGGCCAGCATGAAATTTGCCTTTTTGCGACTAAAGGCCGTGGCTTTTCAGTAAGGACTCAAGCCAATAACTGTCCTACTTTGCTTGGGTCCACCTTAATAAAGCCTACTCGCCACAGTGCTAAGCCACCTGAGATTTATGACTTAATTGAGTCCCGTAGCGAAGGTCCATTTCTAGAGCTTTTTGCAAGAGCGTCAAGACCTGGATGGGATTGCTTAGGTAACGAAGCACCCTTCGGAGAAGAAAATGACTGATAAAAGACCTAGTTGGGATAATGTCTGGATGAGCTTTGCTCATTTGATTGCTGCCCGATCATATGACCCAAGATATCGTGTGGGATCTGTTATCGTCACTGATACCAATACACAGGTTTTGGCAGTAGGGTACAACGGAAACTACTCTGGAGGTCCTAACGAGGTAGAATCTACGCAACCCGGTCATTCCGGAATGATTCATGCTGAAATTAACGCTTTGATTAAGCTCGATTATAATAACCCTAATCGCAAAATAATGTATTTAACGTTAAGTCCTTGTAGGGCATGCTCAAAAGCAATAGTTAACGGCGGAATATCTGAAGTTGTGTATGATGAGGCCTATAGGGATACCACTGGCTTAGACTTACTTCGTGAGGCCGGAGTAAAGGTACGTCAGCATTGTCAAAGAACAGGTATCACTTCGAAGCAAGTATAGTGGAGGGTGTATATTTAATGGATGTATTTAACGCATATGGAGATTAACGTGTCAAAAGGATTAATAGAAAATTTAGCTCGTGTTTGTACGAAGGCAGTCTTTAAGGCTAATTCGTCGACAATCACCGAAATGGCACTACGCGAAGGAGCTTCAAAAGGAATTATTCTTTTAGAGGAATTTAGCAACGATGACGCTAATCAACTTGCAAAAGCAACAGACGAGCTAAAGGCTCTAGTAGACAAACTTGAGACACGCCTTGCTGATGCTGGTGAAGGTTGGGCTCCTGTCATAGCTGACTTAAGAGGTGGTGTAGATTCTCTTGACACTAAAGAAATAGCAACGTTAGCCCTAAGTGGTGAAACAAAAAAGCTGGCTAAAGCGGCTGCTGAATACACAAAGAGAGTACAGTCTGTTGCTTCTGAGACCGCTGCTATTTTGGACGCAACACAGCAAATAAGAAAAAATCTATCTAACTTTGATTCAAAGGTTTCTGATGATCAAAAGTCGGCGACCATAGCAAGCCTATCCGACACTGTCGAAAATTTTCCTGATCTTGCGAAGTTAGACAAAGGGATCAGTGCAGTGTACAAGGTCCCAAAGTGGTTCGAGTCTGCGTGGACTTCTGGAGCAGATGCTGCGAAGTCTGATACTGAAGGTGGGTTTTTTAAAAAAGCTATGAGCTTTGTTGGTGGCTTATTTAAAGGAGCAAAGTCAGGAAGGTTGGTTGACAGCAAAAAGCTGGCTGATGCGATTAAAGCGACCCCATTCAGTGCTCTTCAAGATTTAGATTTATCCGCTGAGGTTGCTAGCCTTACTAATTCTTCTGAAGCTGCCGGAGAAGAAACTACGGAACTTGCCTCTGCAGGCGTAGAATCTCAAGCTGAGCCCGGAACTGCCTCAGCAGAGGCTGGCAAAGGCGAGAACGTTGGTGAACCTATAGCTTCTGAAGAAGAGGCTTCTAAAGAGGTAGATACAGCAGAGAATGAGTTAGCCGATGCCGCAAAAGAAGCTGTAGCGAGCTTAACTTCTCCTCGTGTCGCAGTTGACGCCGCACTAGATGACTGGGCTTCAGGACTATCACCTTCTTCAAACAAGACGATAACAGCTAACGACAGAATTGGTAAGCTAAAGTCTGGTATTCACGGCTCTTTAGAGCGTGCAGCGCAGGCCGTTGAAGATGAAGTTCAAACTGCTATTAAAACATGGCGAGACGAGCATGAGGAAACGTTAATAAAAAGTAAGCGTTTCGCAAAGAAAAACTTTGATTCCTTAGAAGATTTAGTACCACAGATTGCAGCTCAAATGTTAAAAAAGACATCCGAAAACCAATTAAGGCTCACTAAAGGCATGATCCACAAATCAGTACATACATACCTAAGCAAAAAACTTTCCTTAGACGGAGTCCTTTTAGAGGCCAAGCGTTGGGAGTTATTAGCAGGTGTAAGGAGAAAATAAATGTCAATTGACACAAGCTTTATTTTAAAGGTGTTTCGCGACGAATATCGAAAAAGGCTAAATGAAGTGATCGGCGAAGCAGATGTTTTTGATGATTCTGGAAACGTCGTGCTATCACAAGACCTTAAGGTTCGTCATAAGCCTTCTGGTTTAGAGTATACGATCAAAAAAATTGAAGGTGATCAAGACGGAGAGGTTAAGATATATATGCGTCCTCCTGAGGCACCTAGATTTAAACCAGCAGACGAAGAACGTGACATTCTTGGTGAGCCTAAAAACGATACTATACTAGGCGAACAAGATCCAGCCGTAAATTCTGACCTGTTATCGCTAGAGCCGGCTGAAACTTTTAATGATGAACCAGAAGAAGTTGTTTTTGTCATTGACCAAAAAGAATTTGAAAAAGATTACGAGGTAGATTAATGTCAGCTATATCAAACAAAGAGATTCTAAGAGTTATAAACGAGACCTTAGGTACTGAAACTACTAAGACAGCCAAACCGCATACGCTTAACGAGTCTTACGTTCTACAGCCAAAAAGTTACGAAATACGAACAGACATTTTAAGCCAAAAGTCTGTGTCTGCTAACATCAAAGACTTCGAGGAAACGGTTAAGATTTGTAATCAAGTCTCCGCCCAGCTAGATTCAGCTGATCGCTCTGTGGCCAACCCAAAGGAAACCACTTTTAGAGATCTAAAGATGGCTGAAGGCTATAATTTGTGCGATGCTTTCTTAACTTCTACACATCTTGATAATATAGCAGACCCAAACTCCAAGGTTGTCATGGACTCGCTGGCGTATCTTCGCCTTTCTAGAGATTTTGGAACATTTGAAAATTGGCAAAAAGACTTTATCGCTTGCGCGCTGTCTGCACGAGATGGGTTTGTTGTTACCGTCTTTAATGGTTCACTAAACAGATATATGAATGTTATTGAAGATGATAGTTCAAACTTTAGCATGTATAATTGCTACCCAGTGATATGTCTTTGTGTAAAAGAGCGGTGGTACTTTAGAGACTACTTAAATGATAGAAGGTCCTACGTCTACGCAATGATGAAAGAACTAAATTGGGGACTAATTGAAGAGCGTTTTAAAAGAGCTGACAAACTCGCCAAACTATTATCATCGCCATTAGGAGGTTAAAAGTGAAAAGACAATTTTTAAAAGAATACTTTAAGCGTCAATACTCTTTGCTCGTAGAGCAAGAAGAAGAAGAAGATCCTTTTGAAGACGATGAAGAAGAAACTGCTGAAGAAGAAACTGCTGAGGAAGATGCAGACACAGAAGATGCCGAAGAAGAAAAACCAGAAGTAGTTGTAGACGAAGAGGATGAAATCCGGTTTACTAAGTCGTTAGATGATCAGCTACAAGCAATATTTGTTGACATTGAATCTGACTCTATTAAGTCCGCCAAAGTACAGGCCGAATCTTACTCTCTTAAAAGTCTTTTGCTAAAAGAGTCCGAAGAAATTGATATTGATGTTGAGCGTTTTGCGTCAGAAACAGCGCGCATAATTAAAAACTTCGATTCATTTTTTAACATTGAGCAAGTGGTACTTTCAAAGATGAGAAGCTTCTTAATGGATAAGCACGGTCTAGATGTTGCTGACGATGTTGACGAAATTTTAATGTCAAGACATGGTATTTCCGGTGGCACAGACCAAGTTGATAAGGAAGAATCTGAGCCAGAAGTCCCGATAGCTGTCGGCGCATTTTCTGGTGGCGGCGCTTAATGAGCGATAATTTTGTCACAAGAAAGTCTGTCCATATAAACCTTATGAAAGAAACTCACGCTGAGTTTCGGGTTCTTACGTTTAGAAAAAAACTTTCGATGCAATCTGTTATAGAGGGCCTTATCTCTAGACTAGTTAATGGAGACCCTTCATTAAGCAAGATTGTTGACAAAATGGCTGAGGAAAAGAAAAGCGAAGAATTCAGAAAAGTTATTGGTACCGACGCTGATAGCGTATACGATATCCTTGAAGGCTTTGATTCTTTAAAAGAGGAGGATTAGATGTTTTGGTCTTTATTCACTGGAAGCTCTAAGACTAGAGATCTAGAGCTAAGAGTTAAGTCACTCGAAGAAAAGAACGCTATTTTAGCGATTGCTTTGCAGTCTATGAGCTTACAACTTGCCACAGCCGCGCATTCAACTCAAGCTTTAGCAAAAGATGTAAATGAAATTCAAGATGCAATTAACTCTTTTGTAGAACAGGCATTAAATGCCGAGATGCTGTATAACATAGATCCTTCAGATGGGTACGAGCATTAAGATACGAAATACTTATTGTTAAGCCTTAGGAGGAATTTTATGAGTACAGAACCAAAAATTAATGACCAGATAGCTACTACCGAGAATATCAGCTCTACAGCTGCATTACTAAGCAGCGAAAAGCTTGGCGCTATTGACCAAATTTTAGGTCGTGTAATATCTCGAAAGTTCTTTGTTTTTCTAACAGCAACGGGCTTGCTTACATGGGCTAATCTAGATAGCGAAACATGGGGAATGATAGCAGTCATTTATATCGGTGGCCAAACAGTCATTGACGCAGCTGTAGCTTGGAAACATGGGGTTAGATAATGAGCATTTTTTGGGCTAATTTTTTGCTGTGGTGTAAAAAAAGATGGGAGCTACTTTTAGGGTTCTTTGTTGGGATTTTTGCAATTCTTGCTCTTGTGCGCCGCGGCCCTAGCAAAAAAATAATAAAGAAAAAAAATAAAATGAATGATGAAGTTCTTGTCGCACAGCAAGAAGCTTCCGCGAAACTTGAAAAACAACACCAACAAAATTTGCAAGCCTTCCTTAACCGAAATGATAAGATTGAAGAAGAAACCAAGCAAAAGCTTATGCTACTAGAAGGTGCAAAAAAAGACAGGGTAAAAGAGCTTTTAGATTCAAAAAACCCCGAATCAGAAATTGCTGATGCTCTTTTTGACTTACTAAACTAAACCTAACTTGAGAAATAAAATGATTAATAAATACTCTTTACGTACCGCGCTACTCCAAGAACATACCATTCCAGACGCATCTGCAGATATTAACGATATGGACGCATCTGCTGTATGGGACATTATGACTGGTGATGATCTTGAAGCTACTCAAGCGCTACTCGACAGAATCGGATCTGCAACTGGCTGGGGATCTGGCGCGTTAAAAAAAGCAGACATTACCGGCGCAAGCTTAAAAAATAAAGCTGAAGAAATCTTTGGTGATAAAGACTCATTTGCTGAAAGAGTAAAAGGTATGGTGGCCAAGCTTGACGCAGCTGAAGGTTTTGAAAAAGCTGAGATGCCAGCCTTAGAGGGTGGAGATATAGCTGCAGTTACTGACGCGCTTGGCGAGGAAGGCAAATTTAATATCGACATCGGCTCTGATTTCGGGGGGCAAACAGCTAACTTCATCGACTACGCTGCTGATGAGCTAGATTCGGTTATAAAAGACGAAAAAGACAAAAAAAATGAATCGTCTAAAGTAAGTGGC
>Ga0209630_10001684_pt1 | contig 23019 bp, 26 predicted proteins | sample COG_01_FD_184745 | JGI IMG/M metagenome (GOLD analysis project Ga0209630, IMG submission 184745) | Pelagic Microbial community sample from North Sea - COGITO 998_met_01 (SPAdes) (version 2) | ecosystem: Environmental > Aquatic > Marine > Neritic zone/Coastal water | place: Helgoland, sampling... | reverse complement strand
CAGGATGCGGCCGGCGCCCGACAGGTCGCGCGGCGCCGCCTTGACCTTGACCACGACCGGAGCGGCCTCGACCAGTTCCTCGGGCGTGGCGGCGGGCAGGAAGATGCGGAAGGCGGCTCCGGCGCCCTCAAGGTTCGCAACGCCGATATGGCCGCCGGCCTGCTGGACGATGCCGTAGACGGTGGCCAGTCCCATGCCCGTGCCCTCATTGACCGCCTTGGTCGTGAAGAAGGGCTCGAAGATCTTGTCCAGCAGTTCGGGCGGCACGCCGGGACCGGTGTCCGACACCTCGATCAGGGCGATCTCGCCGCCCGCCTGTTCGTTGGCCGGGGCGTCGCGCCAGCCCAGCAGACGCGCCTCCTCGACCGTCAGCCGCTGGGTGCGGATGGTGACCACCCCGGCGCCCGGGGCGACCACGCCGCGCATGGCGTCGCGGGCGTTGACGGCCAGGTTCATGACCGCCGTCTCCAGCTGGGACTTGTCGGCCAGGACCACCGGCAGGTCGCGGCCATAGTCGGTCTCCAGCCGCACGTCCTCACGCAGCAGACGACGCAGCAGGACGGTGAACTCCGACACCAGCTCGCCCAGATCCAGCCGCTCGCGCCGCACCGTGGACTTCCTCGAGAAGGCCAGCAGCTTGCGCACCAGATCGGCGGCGCGGATCGCCGTCTGGCGGATCTCGTTCAGGCCTTCATAGGACGGATCGCCGACGGGGTGGCGCTCGAGCAGGCCGCTCAGCTGCAGCTGGATGGCCGTCAGCAGGTTGTTGAAGTCGTGGGCCACGCCCCCGGCCAGCTGGCCGACGGCCTGCATCTTCTGGGCCTGCGACAGCTGCAGCTCCATCGACTTCTGGGCCGAGACGTCGAACAGCCAGATGCGGCGTTTGTCACCCTCAGGCGCGACATAGAGGTGCAGCATCTTGTCGGGGAAGGCGCGGGCGACCAGTTCGATCGGGCCGGTCGAGCCGTCGGCCAGCCGCTTGCGGGCCTCGCCCACGCCGCCGGGTTCGAACAGATGGCCGAACGCGGCGTCGCCGGCGGCATTGGGGCCGGTCAGGACCGACAGGGCCGGATTGGGCTCCTCGGCGCGGCCGGCGAAGATGTCCTCGCCCGCGATCACGGCCGAGCCGAACGGGGCGCCGGCGGCCATGGCCCGGCCCTCGCCCTTGGCGGCGACATAGGGGCGCGGCGTGGAGGCGGCATGGGAGGTCAGGGCGGCCTCGGGCGCCTCGCGCACCAGGAAACGGCCTTCACCGGCCAGGCCGATCAGGACCTCGATCTCGCGCTCGCCCAGACGGACGATGGCGCGGCCCTGCTCGCCTTTCCGGGCCTGGGCGAAGGCCATATAGAGGGCCTGGGCCGACTTGCCCTTCGGCAGGGCCACGGTCGCGCCGTTATGCGAGGCCCAGGCGCCGTTATAGGCCAGCACCTGCCCCCCGGCCCAGACCAGGGCGGCGGGCTCAGCCATGGCGTCCAGCATCTCGACCGCCACGTCTCCGGCGGGACGTTTGGCGTCCACGCGACCGAAGGCGAACAGGCCGATCAGGGCCACGGCCGCGACCGTCAGCAACAGGATCATGCTCGGCGTCGTCGTCGGTCCGGCGCGGAAGGCCGGCCAGGCCAGGGCGGCGACCGCCACGGCGAAGCCGACAGCCATCGCGACCATCAGCAGGTCGAGACCCCCGCGTCCTTTTCGGACCTTCGGCAAATCGGAAATGACTGCGGTCATGCGACCCCGCAACGAATCAGAGCCCTGAGCATACGCGCAATCCGCGTCAGCGCTTCTTCCGCTTCTGCATGACGAAGCCGATGACCTTGGCGGCGGCCTCGAAATGCTCGCGCGGGATGGTCTCGTCGACGTCGACGGCGGCGTAGAGGGCGCGGGCCAGGGGCACGTTCTCAACGATCGGCACCTTGTGCTCCTTCGCCACCTCCCGGATGCGCAGGGCGAGCGCATCGACGCCCTTGGCCACGCAGACGGGCGCCGCGTCGCCCTGATCGGGCTCATAGCGCAGGGCCACCGAATAGTGGGTCGGGTTGGTCACGATCACCGTCGCCTTGGGCACATTGGCCATCATCCGCTGGCGGCTTTTCTGCATGCGGATCTGCTTCAGCTTCGCCTTGACGTGCGGATCGCCCTCGGTCTGCTTGTAGTCTTCCTTCAGCTCTTCCTTGGACATCCGCATCCGCTTGGCGAAGCGCAGCTTCTGCCAGATGAAATCGCCGCCCGCCGCCGCGCCGAGGAAGACCAGGGCCGAGGCCAGCAGGGCCACCGCCAGGTCGCGGGTCAGGGGCAGGATGGCCATCGGGCTCATCGCCGCCAGGTTCTCGAACTCCCGCATATGCGGCTTCAGCGTCATCCAGCAGATCACGCCCACAGCGATCAGCTTGAGCAGCGTCTGGCCGAAATGCATGAAGTTGTCGGGGCCGAACAACCGCTTGAACCCCGCCATCGGGTTCACCTTCTCCCACTTGGGCGCCAACTTGTCGGGGCTGAAGATCAGGCCGCCCATCTGGCCGACATTGCCGCCGACCCCGCCGATGATCGTCGCCAGCATCAGGGCGCTGAGGAAGGGCGCGGCGGCCCACATGGCGGTGATCCCGATCTGCACGCCCGATCCGGAATCGATGATCCCCAGCATGGCGTGGGGCGAGGCGATGAAGGGGACGAAGGTCTCGGCCATGGTCGAGCAGAAGTAGCTGCCGCCGAAAATCACCACAGCGGCGGCGCCCATCAGGCTCAGGGTCTGGGCGACGTCCGGAGACTTGGCGACGTCACCCTTGCGTCGCGCCTCCTCGAGTTTTCGTGGGGTGGCGTCTTCTGTCTTGGAGTCGGGATCGGAGTCTTCAGCCACCGGCCGCTCCTCCCGCTCCAGCCGCGAACACCGACGCCAGGGCGCGGTAGCGGTCGATGAACACCGTGCCCAACACACCCAGCGACAGGGCGAAGATGGACAGACCCAGGATGACGCTCAGCGGCGCCGCGGCGAAATAGACCTGGAACTGCGGCATGACCCGCGCGACCAGGCCCGAGGCCAGGTTGAAGATCAGGGCGAAGACGATCACCGGCGCGGCCAGCTGGATGCCCAGCATGAAGCTGTCCCCAACGGTGCGCACCGCCATCTGGGCGAAGTCGGCGACGATCAGGGGCTTGGCCGGAGAAATCAGCTCATACGATCCGACGATGCCGGCGATGAACAGGTGATGGGTGTCGGTGGCGAAGACCAGCACAGTCCCGAACAACATCAGGAAGGAGGCGATGGTCGTGCCCGGCTGGGCCTGCAGCGGGTTGGCCGTCTGGGCGAAGCTGAGCGTCGTCTGCAGCGACACGATCTCGCCCGCCGTCGACAGGGCCGAGGTGAAGATGCGCAGCATGGTCCCGATCATCAGGCCGGTGGCGACCTCGCGGATGACCCAGCCCGCCATGCCGCCCAGGGTCGCCGGAAGCGCCGGCAGGCTGCCCGCCACGATGGGCCACAGCACCAGCGACATCAAAAGGGCCAGCGACAGCCGGATGCGCGGCGGCACATAGGTTTCGCCGATGCCGGGCATGGTCAGCAGAAGAGCGCCGATGCGGGCGAAGATCAGCCCGCCGGCCCAGACCTGATCGGCGGTGGCGTAAGGCTCCACGTCCTCGCTACATCCCGGCGATGCGGGCGGCGATGGTGCGCATGAAGCCGCCCAGCAGGGCGCCCATCAGCGGCAGGAACAGCACCAGGGAAATGAAGATGGCGATGATCTTGGGCGCATAGACCAGGGTCTGTTCCTGGATCTGCGTCAGCGCCTGGAACAGGCCGATGCCGACGCCGACGATCAGGCCGACGATGAGCACGGGGGCGCACAGCTGGATCGTCAGCCACAGGGCGTCGCGGCCCACGTCCAGAACTTCAGCGCCGTTCATTAATCTCTACGCTCCCGGGAACTCTTACGCTGGCCTATCGGCCTTCGGCCAGCTTGAGGCCGGTCGGCAGAAAATGCCGGGACCATGGTTAACGGCGGGTTAGCAAAGTCCCCCTCCCCCTTCAGACTTTCGACCGCTATATCCCCCCGATGACCGAAGAGATCTCCGCCGCCGAAGCCGAAGCCGCCGTTCGCACCCTGATCAAATGGGCCGGCGACGATCCCGACCGCGAGGGGCTTCTGGACACCCCGGCGCGAGTTGCCCGCAGCTACAAGGAGCTGTTCCAGGGTTATGAGAGCGACCCGCGCGCCTATCTGGAGCGGACCTTCGAGGAGGTCGGCGGCTACAACCAGCTGGTGGTGCTGAAGGACATCCGCTTCGTCAGCTTCTGCGAACACCACATGCTGCCGGTCGTGGGCGTGGCCCATGTGGGCTATCTGCCGACCGACCGGGTCGTGGGCATCTCCAAGCTGGCGCGCGTCGTGCGCGGCTATGCCAAGCGCCTGCAGATCCAGGAGAAGATGACCGCCGAGATCGCCACCGCCATCGAGGAGGTGCTGCGGCCGCAAGGGGTAGGCGTGGTCATCGAGGCCGAGCACAGCTGCATGACCCTGCGCGGCGTCAACGTCCCCGGCGCCAAGCTGACCACCAGCGCCCTGCTGGGCGTGGTCAAGGACGATCCTCGCACCCGCGAGGAGTTCCTGCGCCTGACGCGCTGATCGGATTCTGATGGTGGACATCGGCTGGAGCCCCGCCGAGCTGGAGCGCCTGCCTGACGATGGCGAGGCCCTGCACCGGCTCGCCGTGCTCTCGGCCATCGGCCTGGGGACGCCGCACGATCCGCCGCTGGCGTTGGAGCGTTTGCGCCGCGCCGCCGACCGGGGATACGCCGTCGCCGCCGCCAGCCTCAGTCTGCTCGAGGCCGAACCGGGCGGGCTTGAGGCCTGGTTCCGCCCGCCGGCGCCGCGCCGGGTCTCGGAACACCCGACGGTGTTTCTGGCCGACGGCTTCGTCTCTCCCGCCGTCTGCGACTGGATCCGCGGCCGCGCCGCGCCCCATCTGACGCCGGCGGAGGTCTACGATCCCGTGTCCGGCGCGGGACGGCCCGCCCCGATCCGGACCAACACTGCCTTCGTCTTCGATCTGGCCGCGACCGACCTGGTGCTGGTGCTGGTGCGCGAGCGGTTCGCCCGACTGGCGGGCCTGCCCGTCCCCGGTCTCGAGCCCTGCCAGGTGCTGCGCTACACGCCCGGTCAGAAGTTCGACTGGCATTTCGACTTCCTCGATCCGGTCGTCTCCGGTCACCGCGACGACCTGACCCGCTCGGGCCAAAGGATCGCCACGGGCCTGATCTGGCTGAACGACGACTATGAGGGCGGCGAAACGGCCTTCGAAAGCGGCGACCAACGCTTCCGGGGCCGAAAGGGCGACGCCATACTCTGGGCCAATGTCACGCCCGACGGCGCGCCCGATCCCCTGACCCGCCACGCCGGCCTGCCCCCGATTTCGGGCGAGAAATGGATCCTGTCGCAGTGGATGCGGCCCAGAGCGCCCACTCGGGGTTAGGTCCGACCTCTCCGCAACCGCGGCTGTAGCCGATGGTCCGCTCCTTGCCCGGAGAGGCTCGAAGGAGCCTTTTGCGATGGCCTGGACCGCGATTTCGACCCGAAACGAGACACCGCCCATCTCCCGCGGCGGCTGGCTGGACGCCCTGCGTTTCATTGTGGCCAGCCTGATCATCCTGCACCACTTCCAGGCTGCGGGCCCGGCGCCCCTCGCCCATCTGATCAATCCGATCTTCGAGCGCGGCGGCTTCCTGCTGACCAACTTCTTCCTGATCGATTCCGGCTATGTGCTGATGCGGGTCTACGGCGCCGCCGTGAACGCTGGTCGGATGTCGCCGGGCGACTTCTTCCTGAAGCGGTTCCTGCGCGTGGTTCCGGCCCATCTGCTGGTCGGCCTGTCGCTGGTCACCCTCGTCCTCGTCGCCACGGCCGTCGGTATGCCGCCGCGCAATCCGGAATGGTTCCGCTGGGACCAGCTGCCGGCCCAGCTGACCCTGACCCAGGCCTTCGGCATCCATGGCGGCCTCGGCTGGAACGCGCCCAGCTGGTCGGTCTCGGCCCTGATCGGCTGCTACCTGGCGTTCCCCTGGATCCTGAAAGGGATGAGGCGTCTGGGCCCGTGGACGGCTCTGGCGGGCGTCACGGTCCTGTATCTGCTGTTCAACCAGGCGACCTGGGCCCTGTTCGGCTATCCGGTCTATCAGATGCCGATGATGTACGGCTTCTGGCGCGCCCTGCCCCTGTTCATCCTCGGCATGGGTCTGGCCCAGTTCACCGAGCGGGTCTGGATCGCGCCGAAGCTGGCCGCCGTGGTCGGGATCACCTCCGCCGTCGCCTTCTTCGTGCTGGAGCTGTTCGACAAACACGCCCTGATCGCCCTGGTCCTGATCTCCCTGATCATCCTGTCCGCCGGCGCCGTGCCGGTGCCCCGCCCGTCGAAGCTGGTGGAGCGGGCCTCGGTCATGTCCTTCTCGATGTTCATCACCAATGAGGTGACCCGCATCGCCTGGTTCGGAGTCGCCAACGCCCTGATCGCCCGGTTCGCCCTGTCGGTCGCGGTGCAATGGCTGCTGTTCGCCGGCGGGATCGGCGCGGCCTTCGCTGTCGCCTTCCTGTTCCATACGGTCATCGATCAGCCGATGCAGACCCGGATCAAGGGATGGTTGAAGAGGCGCAAAACCTGCCGCGCCGCGGTTGCGCCGACGCCCGCCGGAGCGCTCAAAACGCCCTAAAGTTATAGGTTTTACGGACTGTACGGAGGCGAAAAGTAGCTGGCGCGTAAACCAATCGCGGGCAGGATGGGACCAGTCTCATCCGTTCCCCCGAGCGCGCGCCATGCCTACCGAAATCGAACGCCTCGCCGAACTGCGCACCTTCAATGTGGTGGGCGCCCCCGCAAATCCGGTGCTGGACTCCGCCGCGCGCCTCGCGGCACGCCTGTTCGAATGCCCGATCACGGCCGTGACCCTGATCGACGAGGACACCCAGTGGCTGGCCGCCCGCACGGGCCTCGACGTCTGCTCGACCTCGCGCGAGGACGCCTTCTGCGCCGTGACCATCCAGCGCCCGCCGCGCGGCATCATGGTGGTCGAGGACGCCGCCGCCGATCCCCGCTTCAGGGACAACGCCCTGGTCACCGGCGATCCGCACATCCGCTTCTATGCGGGGGCGGCCCTGACCACCTCGGACGGGTTCAACCTGGGCGCCCTGTGCGTCATCGACACCGTGCCGCGCCGTCGCCCGTCGGACCAGGCCCTGGCCGACCTGCGGGGCCTCGCCGACCTGGCCGTCGCCGAGCTGGAGCGGCTGCGAGCCGAACACCTGCTGAAGGAACGCGAACAGGTTCTGTATATGGCCGAGGCCATGAGCGGCGTCGGCCACTGGAAATGCGATCTGAAGACCGGCGCGCTCGTCTGGTCGGACGAGGTCTACGCCATCTGCGGCCTGGACCGCGCGACCTTCAAGCCGATGCTGGGGCGGTCGATCCACCTCTATGACGCCGACGACCAGCAAATCCTGACCGCCGCCATCGAGGCCTCCACCCTGGGCAAGGGTCCCTTCCATCTGGAGCTGGGCCTGAACCGGCCGGACGGCGAGAAGCGCCGCGTCCTGGCCAAGGGCGACTGCCAGTTCGACCACGACGGTCGCCCGGTCAGCCTGTTCGGCGTCTTCCAGGACGTGACCGATCAGCGCGCCGCCATCGTCGCCGCCGAACAGGCCGCCGCGGTCAAATCCGAGTTCCTGGCCAATATGAGCCACGAGCTGCGCACGCCCCTGACCAGCATTGTCGGCTTCACCGATCTGGCCGCCGGCCAACCCGACCTGTCGCCCCAGATGCGCGACTATGTCCGCCGCATCGACAACGCCGGCCGCGCCCTGCTCTGCACCGTCAATGACATCCTGGACTTCTCAAAGCTGGAGGCCGGCCAGGTCGCCATCCGGCCCGAGCCGAGCGATCTGGAAGACCTGTGCCGTTCGACGCTGGAACTGTTCGCACCCCAGGCAGGGGCCAAGGATCTGCAGCTGGAATTCCGCATGGGCTCGGTTTCCTCGGCCCTGGTTCCGAACCTGATGATCGACCCGGACCGGGTGCGCCAGATCCTGCTCAACCTGATCGGCAATGCGGTGAAGTTCACGGCGGCCGGATCGGTCAAGGTCGTCGCCGCCTGGGATCCGCGCACGGAACGGCTGGGCGTCTCGGTCGCCGACACAGGCGCCGGCATCCCCGCCGAAAAGCTGGACCTGCTGTTCCAGCGCTTCTCCCAGATCGACGGCTCGGCCACGCGTGGCGCGGGCGGCACGGGCCTGGGCCTGGCCATCTGCAAGGGCCTGTGCGAGGCCATGGGCGGAACCGTGGGCGCCGACAGCATCGAGGGCCGCGGCAGCCGCTTCTGGTTCGAGATCGAGGCCCCGGCCGCCAGCGCCGCGCTCGAGATCGCCGCTCCCGTTTCCGTCACCCCTGTCTCGGCCCTGTCCGGCACGCGCGTCCTGGTCGCCGACGACCATCCGGCCAATCGTGAACTGGCGCGCCTGTTCCTGAGCGGGCTGGGCGCCGAAGTGGTCGAGGTCGTGGACGGCGCCGAGGCGGTCGAACGTCTGGCCGCCGAAACCTTCGACCTGGTCCTGATGGATCTGCGCATGCCGCGTCTGGACGGCCGCGAGGCCCTGAAGGCGGTGCGCGCCGACATCCCCTCGGCCAAGGACACCCCGATCCTCGCCTATACGGCCGACGGCGACGGCGACGCGCCGCTGCTGATGGCCTCGGGCTTCGCGGGCGTGGTGGCCAAGCCGCTCGTCGCGGCCGACTTCCTGCGGACGGTCACCCGCGCCCTCTACGGCGCGGCGATGAAGTCGGCGGCCTAGACTACGGCGGCCTAACCTCCGGCGCGGGCCTGGGTCATATCGTCGAGCCACAGCAGGCCCGGGTCGTCCAGCACGGCCCGGACCCTGGCCAGCAGGGTCGCCGCCCGGATCGGCTTGACCAGATAGCCGCGCGCGCCCAGCCGCCGGGCCGTGACGATGTCCTCGGTCAGGTCGGACGCGGTCAGGAACAGCACCGGTACATCGGCCCAGGCCTCCACCGACCGGATACGCCGCAGCGACTCCAGCCCGTCCATGACCGGCATATGCAGATCCATGAGCACCATCGCCGGCGGGGCATAGGCCAGACGGGTCAGCACCGCCGCCCCATCCGCCGCCTCGACCACCTCATACCCCGCTCCCGTGAGGACGGCGGACAGGAAGTCACGGACGTCCGCCTGGTCTTCGGCGATCAGAATTTGCTGGGTCACGGCGGGGCTCAAATGGACAACGCCCCGGGGAGGCGTCGGGCGCGTAGCCAGCGTGCGGCCGTTCGCCGACCGGCGCAACCCGGCCTTAAGTACCGCTGTTGAGGTGCAGGATGTTGCCGTCCGGGTCCTTGAGCCAGACCATGCGGAAGTCACCCGCGTGGTGGATGCCGCCCGAGAAGGTGACGTCCGGCATGTCGTAGTGTTCGAACACCACGCCCTTCGCCGCCAGATCCGCGACGATGGCTTCCAGATCGTCGCCCACGCCCCAGACCACGGCGTTGGCCTGGTTGCTGCCCGCGAATTCGGAGACATAGACGCCCATCCGGGTCGCCCCGGTCCGGAACATCACGACCTGATCGCCTTCTTCCCGATCGACCTCCAGCCCGAGCGTCGTCCCATAGAAGGCCCGCGCCCGCGTCAGATCCTTCACCGCGACGATGGCCGACGAGGCCTTGTCCTTCAGCATGGCGATCTCCCTGTTTCGGAAGAGCCAGCGTCCGGAGCGGTGATCAGGTTCCGCCGGCCGATCAGGCCTGAACGGCCTCGTGGATCGTCTTCAGGGTCTTGAGCAGGCCGTGGGAGGCCGTCAGGGGCAGACAGCTCGGCCCGTCGCACAGGGCCTTGTCCGGATCCGGGTGGAACTCCAGGAAGACGCCGTCGGCGCCGGCGGCGACGGCCGCCTTGGCGATGATCGAGACGCCCTCGCGGCGCCCGCCGGTCGAACCGCCGCTGGTGCGCGGATCGGCGCCCGGCAGCTGGACGGCGTGGGTGGCGTCGATAGTCACCGGCACGCCCAGCTTCTGCATCTGGCCGATGCCCAGCATGTCGACGACAAGGTTGTTATAGCCGAAGGACACACCGCGCTCGCACATGACGATGTCGAGTTCGGGCGCCGCCTCGCGGGCCTTCTTGATGATGTTGGCGCTGTCCCACGGGGCCAGGAACTGACCCTTCTTGACGTGCATCCAGCCACCGGCGGCGGCCGTGGCCCGGGCCGCGGCGACGACCAGATCGGTCTGGCGACACAGGAAGGCGGGGATCTGGACCAGTTCGGCGACAGCGGCGATGCGCTCGGCCTGATCGACCTCGTGGATGTCCGTGCAGATCGGCACGTTCAGCTCGGCCTTGATGATCTCGAGCTGCTTCAGCCCCTCGTCGATCCCGGGGCCGCGGTAGGAGGTGATCGACGACCGGTTGGCCTTGTCGAAGCTGGCCTTGAAGACATAGGGCAGGCCCAGGTCCTCACAGTTGGCCTTCAGCTCACGCCCGACGGCCAGGGCCATATCGAGGTTTTCGAGCACATTGACGCCGGCGATGACGACGAGCGGTTGGCCGGCCCCGAGGGCGAGGTTCCAGCGTTTGAGATGAATCACGGACATGGCGGCCTATATAGGCCGTCAGATCGGCATGCGCATTATTTCCTGATAGGCCTGAATCACCTGGTCGCGGACGGCGATGACGGTTTCCAGAGAGGCCTCGGCGCTGGACACCGAGGTGACCACGTCGATCATGTTTCCCTGCCCCTGGATGGCGCCGGTCATCTGGGTCTCGGCGGCCCGGGTCTGTTTGGTCATGTCGCCCATGACGTTCTGCAGCATCTCGCCGAAGCCGGGCGCGGAGGGCGCCGCCGCTCCGCCCGTAGGCATTCCGCCGCCCTGCACCGCCGCATAGGCCTTCGCCGCCGCCAAGGGATTCATCGGCTAGCTCCTATCGCTTCAGGATGTCGAGGGTGCGGCTGTCCATCGACCGCGCCGTCTCGATGACGTTCAGATTGGCTTCGTAGGCGCGCTGAGCCTCGCGCATGTCCATGGCCTCGACCAGGGTATCGACATTGGGCCGCTTCACATAGCCGTTGGCGTCGGCCGCCGGGTGCGAGGGGTCATAGTCCATGCGGAAATCGCTCTGGTCCGGCCGGACCTCGGCCAGCACCACCCCGGTCGCGCCGTCGACGTTGCGCGCCTCGAAGACCGGAATCTGGCGGCGATAGGGGTTGCCGCCCGGCGTCTCGGACGTCGACTGGGCGTTGGCGATGTTTTCGGCGATGACCCGCATGCGCGACTGCTGGGCGCGAAGCCCGCTCGAGGCCACGGCCATGGCGGTGTTACGGGGCGGAACCGGATCGGGCATGGGCTATTCCTCGTCCTGTCTCAGCCGCCGGGCTTCTTGGCGGCCATGCGCAGCATGGACATGGACTTCTGATACAGGCCGATCGCGGCGTCATAGGCCATGCGGCTCTCGGACATCTTGAGCATCTGCTCTTCCAGCACGACCGAATTGCCGTCCAGCGTCGTCTCGGAATCGGGCGAGGCCTGGGACGAGAAGCGCGCCACGTTCGGCTGGGCCGGTGCGATGTGGGCCGCATTGGTCCGCGCCATCTGCAGCCCCCCGCCCGCTCGCATGGCGGCGGCGAAATCGGCGTTGGCCGGCTGCTGCAGGTCGCGGGCGACGAAACCGGGCGTGGAGGAGTTGGCGATGTTCTGCGCGACCACGCGCTGACGCTCGTCGAGCCAGTTCAGGCGGCCCTTGATCTGGCCCAGCAGCGGAACATCGGTGAAGCCCATCGGGCGGTCTCCTGATCGGATAGGCAGAAAATGCCGCCTGCATGGTTAACGGGGGGTTATTTCAACGGCTCGTTAACCACGATGGTTAAAGAGTCCGCGTCGACCGGCCGCGCGTTCCCGCGGCCCCGGAACCGTCGCCCGCATGAATTTCCTCGATCTCGCCCGCGCCATCTTCGGCCTGGCCTTCGTGCTGGGCCTGATCGGACTCTGCGCCTGGGCTGCGCGCCGCTATGCGCCCCAGCTCATGGCGAAGCTGGGCGCCGAGCGCGGCGAACGCCGCCTTCAGGTCATGGAGACCCTGGTGCTGGATCCGGCCCGGCGGCTGGTTCTGGTCCGGGTCGATGACGAGGAGCGGCTGATCCTGCTGGGCGAGGGCCGCGAACTGATCGAGCCGCGCCAGCCCGCGCCGCGCGCCGTCGAGTCCGAACCGGAGCTCGTCTCGGCTCAAGCCCCTCGCCCCTTCGCCCGCCTGAACCTCTCCGCCCTGAACAAGGGAGGCCCGAAGTGAAGCTGGCTTCCTCGATCTTCACCGTCCCGACCCGCGCCGAGCTGAAGCGCGCGGCCCTGCTGTCGCTGGTCACCACCCTGCTGTGCCTGATCTGGCCTTTGGCCGCCTTCGCCCAGGACGCGGCGGCGGCGGCGAGCACCGGCTCCTCGATCAACGTCGACCTGGGCACCGGCGCCGGCCTGACCGAGCGCGTCGTCCAGCTGGTCGGTCTGATGACCGTCCTGTCGCTGGCGCCGTCCATCGTGATCATGACGACCAGCTTCGTGCGGATCATCGTGGTCCTGTCGCTGCTGCGCACCGCGCTGGGCATGCAGCAGTCGCCGCCAAACGCGGTTCTGGTCTCTCTGGCCCTGTTTCTGAGCGCCATCGTCATGGCTCCGACCTGGCAGGACGCCTATGATTCGGGCATCCGCCCCCTGCTCGATCAGCAGATGGAGCTGCCTCAAGCGTTTGATGCGGCGTCGGAACCTGTGAAAAACTTCATGCTTGCCCAGGTCGACCGCGGGGACCTTTCCCTGTTCACCCGACTGAGCAAGGTGGAGCCCAATACGGAGATGGCCGACCTGCCCCTGCGCGTGGTCACTCCGGCCTTCATGATCAGCGAATTGAAGAAGGCCTTCGAAATCGGATTTCTCCTTTTCGTTCCGTTCCTTGTGATCGATCTGGTGGTCTCCAGCGTGCTCATGTCCATGGGGATGATGATGCTCCCTCCGGTGGTGATTTCCCTGCCGTTCAAGCTCATCTTTTTCGTGCTCGTGGACGGCTGGAGACTGGTCGCCGGAAGCCTCGTGGAGAGCTTCACCCGACATACTGTCGGGGGGTAAACCCCCGCTGTCAGGGCGTTTGCGCGTCAACGGCGCTTGCCAAGCCGCCCCAAAAGCGTGTTGATCCCCCGGTCATCGTCCGGAATCGGGCGAGTTTATGGAAACGACCACATGACCACTCAAGCTGAACTGATCGCCGCTGTCGCCAAGGACGCCGGTGTTTCGCAGGCCGACGCCGGCCGCGTGCTGGAAGCGATCGTCAAGAACATCCATTCGTCGCTGACCGCCGGCGGCGACGTCCGCATCTCGAACCTGGGCGTCTTCGACACCGCCGCCCGCGCCGAGCGCGAAGGCCGCAACCCGGCCACGGGCGCGACCATCAAGATCGCCGCCTCCAAGGCTGTCCGCTTCCGGGTCTCCAAGCCCCTGAAGGACGCGGTCAACAAGTAAGACCGATCTCCACGCCGCATCGCGGCGCGGAATTGCGGGCGGGAGCGGTCAGCCGTTCCCGCCCGTTTGCTTTCTGAAGTCCGACTTCATCGTCTGGACCCACCCGGCGAAGGTGTCGGCGCCGGCGGTCAGGCTGCCGAAGTCGCTGGTCTGCACCGCCCCTTCCATGCCGTCGAAGCCCGACAGGGCGATGCGCATCGCCGCCGCCGACCGGGCCTTGGCGGCGAACGGGATGTAGTTGTGCGACAGCCGCGTCAGGGCCGGCAGATCGTGGCCCAGCGAATAGCCCACGCCCGCGCGGATCACCCGGCTTTCATCGGCGGCGCTCAGCGGCGTCGCCACATCCTTGAACCGGTCGCCCAGCCGCTGCTCATAGATCTTGGCCGCTCCGGCCCAGTCCTGCTGCTTCCAGTAGACCTCGGCCCGGACGTCCAGCCCGTCGGGCGTCGTGTCGCCCTCCAGCAGTTCCAGCGCGTGGTCGTAGCGGCCCAGATCCATCATGGCCCGCGCCTCCAGCGCCCGGCGCTCGGCGGCCATGGCAGTGGGCAGCAGGGTGGTGCGCGAGCTCCACAGGGCCTGAAGCGCCTTCTCCGGCTGGCGATCCATCAGATAGACGGTGGCCAGATCCGTCGCGACCTGGGCCTTGGCGACCCCGTCCAGACGCTCGTCGACCTGGTGCTTGAGCAGTTCGGCGGCCTGGTCCAGCAGATCGACGTCGATCAGGCGGCGCGCCAGACGCCGCACCATCTCGTCGCCGTCGGCCCCGATCGGGGTCAGGTCGCGGAAGTCGTAGAACAGCGCCAGAGCCTGCACCGGCTGCAACCCGTCGGCGGCGCCCTGCAGGAACAGGGCCCGGAAGGTGTTGGACAGGTCGTCCTGGATCTCGCGCGCACCCGGCAGGTCGCTCATCCGCTTGCCGGCGGTGCGCAGCACCTCCAGCGCCTCGCGATAGCGGCCCTGCTTCAGATAGATGTCGCCCAGGGTCCGGATCACGGCCAGTTCGGTCGCGTCGCCGCGCCAGCGCCACTTCAGCTGCTCCAGCTGGGTCGCGGCGGCGTCGGGCGTCATCAGCCCCTTGGCCAGGGAGATCTTGACCACGCCCAGCTTGGCCGGGGTCGCGATGCCGTCCAGGGGCGCGCGGGCGACGGCGGTATAGACGGCCAGGGCCGTATCGCTCTGCCCCTCCAGGTCGAACAGACGAGCCTGCACCAGGCGGGCGACCAACTGGTCCGCCGCCGGGGCGCGCTGGCTGAAACTGAAGGCCAGCAGCGCCTTGGCCGAGGACAGGTCCCCCAGCTCCAGCGCCGCCAGGGCGTGGGCCGCGCCGAACTTGGCCTTCCAGTCATTGGGAAACTGGTCGATGACCGCGGCGCCGGCGGTGAAGGCCAGCCGCGCCCCCGTCCAGTCGCCGCGCTGGGTTGCCACATAGCCCTGCCAGACCCTGGTCGAGGGATCGCCGGCCAGGGCGCCCGAGGCAAAGTCGGCCTCGGCCTCGTCGAAGCGGCCGATGGAGGCGCGCGCGGCGCCGCGCAGGCCGCGCACCTCGGGCTCGCCCTGCAGGCTCGGCGTCTTGGCGATCATGGCGTTGAGCACGCCGATGGCCTCATAGCCCAGGCCCGAGGCGATCAGGAAGCGGGCGAAGGCCAGGCGGTGCTCGATCGGAGTGCGCGGATCGTCGGTGACCTGACCGGTCTCCTGCTCGGCGCCCTCCTGAAGCTCGCGATAGCGGGCCGCGAAGCCCTCCTCGCCGACATCGGCCCAGTCGGCCAGGATCATCGCCGGATAGGCCGCCTTGCGCGGCAGATGCGCGGCCTCGGGTGCGGCGTCGAGGAAGGCCTCGGACGGCGCCGACATGGTCAGGCCCTGCGGCCGCGTCACCGTGACCAGATCCCCCGAAGGCGTGATGGTCAGGTCGTCGGTGGGAGTCTCGACCGCCAAACCTTGTGCGGTCGGCAGAAGGGTGACGTCGACGGTCTGGCGACGGCTGCCGAAGCCCTTGCCGGGCGCCAGCGCCGTGACGGCGGCGAAGCGGTCTCCGACCATGGGATCGGTCAGCCAGATAGCCTTGGTGGCCCCGGCCATGCGTGCGACCAGGGCGGTGCGCTCGCTGTCGTCGCGATCGACGTCGACGGCCTGTGCCGGGCCGGTCGGGACGCCGCCGATGGTCACGCTCCAGCTCGTGCCCTGTCCGCTGGCCGAGACCGGCAGGTTTTCCGCGGCCGGGATGCGGATGGCGGTGTAGCCCGGCCCCTGGGCCCAGCGCGCCTCGCCGGCGGGGCCCATCTTGGCGCCCTTGGGCAGGCCCATCTTGGCGGCGGTGTCGAAGACGATCCAGACCGCGTCGTCGCGGCGGAAGACAGCGGCCCCGACCGGCGCGGCCCACTGGAAGTTCAGGACGACCCGATCGGCCTCGGCCGTCGTCGTGACCGGCACGACGCCGTTGGCGGGCACGGCGTTGGACACGGCCCCGGGCTCGGCCTCGGGGCGCGCGCCGGACGGATAGAGATTCAGCCAGACGGCCCCGTCGGCGACGCCCGAACGGGCGTCCGCGCCCCCGGCCAGTCGCAGGATCAGTTCGGTGCCGCCGGTGACGGACCGCGTCTCGACCTTGGTCACACCCGGCGGCAGGCTGTTTCGCAGCAGGCCGATGTCCGGGGCGGCGGTCGTGCCGATACGAACGATGACGGCGTCGCCCTCACGGCGGACGCGCGACCGGGAGCCGATGACCCCGGCGAACTCGACGCGGGTGAAGTTCTGGGTCTGGCCCGGACGGGTGGTGCCCAGGCGGATGGTCAGGGGCTCGAGCGCGCTCGACGCCTCCTGCGCGATCGCCGGCGCGGCGGCGGTCATGATAGGGGCGAGCACGACCGCCCCCACGGCGCCCAGCGCCACGGAGGTCCTCGCGATCGATTTTCTCGAGGACGGCCCAACCATTGACGCACACACTCGCGCGCGGGGCCTTTCAACGCGGTTAATGAGCCTTAATCGGCTTGCCAGCGTGCTTTCACTAGCGCAGCCTCGCCGGGCGCTGGGAGGTGTCGATGCCGGTTCTGACGATGCTGATGGCGGCGATCCTCGCCCAGACCCCGCCCACACCCGAGACCCTGTCAGGAAGCTGGACGGTCGATCTGAGCACCGATCCGGCCCAGCCCTATGTGAAGCCCATGCATCTGGCCCTCGCCGCCGACGGGACTGTGACGGGCGACTTCTACGAAAGCACTATCGAGGCCGGCCGCTGGAAGGCGCAGAACGGCCGCCTTTGCGTCTCCTTCCGCACCACCGACGGGGTCGGCCCCTATCACACGGCGGCCTGCCTCGTCGGCGATCATGTCGAGGGGCAGACCTGGGCCGAGCACCGCAACTTCGTCTTCGTCTGGAACGCGACGCGCGCCGCGCCCCAAGCCTGAACGAACACGGGTTGGACATATCGTCCAAGGGACAGAACGCCGTCTTGCGCCCGCCACGCGCCGGGCCGACATCCCGCGCAAAGGAGCCGTCATGTCTGACCCGGCCGAGAGCCCGCCCGAATACCCACCGTTGAGCACCCTGAGCACCGGAATCCGTTGCCGCTGCCCGCGTTGCGGTCAGGGCCCCCTGCTCAAGGGCTATCTGACGATTCGCGACAGCTGCCCGGTCTGTGGCCTCGACTACGGCTTCGCCGATCCGGCCGACGGCCCGGCCTTCTTCGTCATGTCCGGCGTCGGCGTGTTCGGGATGATCGCCTTCATGGCCTTCGAGTTCACCGTCCACCCGCCGGTCTGGGTGCATTTCGCGGTCACCTTCCCCCTGATCGCCCTGATGTGCCTGGGGACTCTCCGGCCCTTCAAGGGCTGGCTGGTCTCGGAGCAATACGTCCACAAGGCCGCCCCGCCCGAATGGAAGAGTATCGGCAAACACGGCGAAGGTTCGCCTTGGCGTTAGGCAAAGCAAAAGGGCCGGTGCTTTCGCACCGGCCCTTTGATCTTTCAGGTCGTCGCCGAAATCAGGCGGCGGCTTGCTCGGCCAGCTTGGACTTGACCTGACGCTTGATGCGCTGGGCCGCGATCGACAGCTGCTCGTCGCCGGCCTTGACGATGTAGGCGTCCAGGCCGCCCTTGTAGTCCAGGGTGCGCAGGGCGGCGTTCGAGATCCGCAGGGTGAAGGTCTGGCCCAGGGCTTCCGAAGCCAGCTTGACCTTCTTCAGCGACGGCAGGAAGCGGCGCTTGGTCTTCACATTCGAGTGGCTCACGTTGTGGCCGACCATCGGGCCGATACCGGTGAGTTCGCAACGACGAGACATCGTCTGATCCTTGAGGTGGTCGCCCGCCGAAACGCGGCGAGCGCATGAAATGAGGACGCGCAAGAGACGGGCTCCTGCGCGAGAGGGGGCCGTATAGAGGAACGGCGGGCGCGACGTCAAGACATTAAGGCCGGGAAACCGAGTCTCCGCCTGACTGAAACCTCCTGTTCAGCCGCCGTTCAAAAGCCGCCATATAGTGAAGGCATAACAGCGAAAGCCGCTGACCGGGACCTTCAAGAGATGAACACGCTCGCTATCCGTATCGCCGCCGTCGCCGCTCCCGCCCTTGCGGGTGCGATTCTGCTGGCCTCGCCGACGCGCGACCTGCACGCCCAGACCCCCGCCCCCGCCCAGCCCGTCCTGCCAGGCTATTGGGAATACACCACCAGCGCCGTCGGCGACCGCAACACCGAGACCAAATGCGTGCGCCCGCAGGACATCTCCCGCTTCTTCGGCGGCATCTCGACCCGCCGCTACGCCTGCACCTATCCGGTGCGCGAGGTCGGGGGCGGCAACGCCCACTTCGAAGGGACCTGTCAGGACAAGAAGGGTCGCCGCTTCAATGTGCGCCTGCGCGGCACCTATCAGCCCGAGAGCTTCCGCTTCAACGGCGGCGCCCAGCTGCTGCGCGGCACCCCCTACATCCCCGCCAGCATCACCGCCCGTCGCCTCAGCGCCCAGTGCCCGGCCAACGCCGAGTACTTCTGATCGGCGGCCCGCCCCAGTCAGCCTGCCGACACATCGACAAGGCGGGAATCCTGCTCTAGGCCCGAGGGTCTCCCCTCCTCGAACCTGAAGCGCGCCCATGCCCTCCGGACTCATCGCCCTGCTCGACGACGTGGCGGGCATCGCCAAACTGGCCGCGGCCTCGGTCGACGACATGGGCGCCGCCGCCGGCAAGGCCTCGACCAAGGCGGCGGGCGTGGTCATCGACGACACCGCCGTCACCCCCCGCTACGTCGTCGGCCTGTCCCCGGCCCGCGAGCTGCCGATCATCGGCAAGATCGCCGTCGGCTCCGTCCGCAACAAGCTTCTGGTCATCCTGCCGGTCGCTCTGCTGCTGACCGCCTTCGCTCCCTGGCTCATCACTCCCATCCTGATGTGCGGCGGCGCCTACCTCTGTTTCGAGGGCGCCGAGAAGCTGATGGAGATGTTCGGCGCGGACGGCCATGACGACGATGGCCCGGCCCATGACGATCCCGCCGCGCTGGAGAAGGCCACCGTATCGGGCGCGGTGCGCACCGACCTGATCCTGTCGGCCGAGATCATGACCATCGCCCTGTCCGACGTTTCGAGCGAACCCCTCCTGACCCAGGCGGGGGTCCTGATCATCGTCGGCCTGATCATGACGGTCGTCGTCTATGGCGCGGTCGGGCTGATCGTGAAGATGGACGACGTCGGCCTGCATCTGGCCCAGCGCGAAAGCAAGGGCGTCCGGGCTTTCGGGCGGGGGATGGTCAAGGCCATGCCCGTGGTGATGAGCGCCCTGTCCACCATCGGCACCTTCGCCATGCTCTGGGTCGGGGGCGGCATCCTGCTGCACGGCTCCCACACCCTGGGCCTCCACTGGCCCGCCGTGCCGGTGGAACACCTGTCCCACGCCGTGGCCTCGGCCCTCGGCCCCATCGGCGCCCTCGCCGGCTGGCTGGTCAACGCCCTGATTTCGGCCCTGATCGGCGCCGTGGTCGGCGGCATCATCGCCTTCGTCCTGCACCAGGCGCTGCGCCTGAAGCCGGGCGCGAAACACTAGCCGCACGACAGGCGACGCCACAGCCCGCCAGAAAAGCCACATTTCCCGCTTCCCGCCTTGATGTGAGGCGCCATCGGTGTCGTCTTCTTTGTGCGGGATCGTATGACGGGCGGGAAAAAAGCCTCGCGACGGTCCGGTGCCCGGTGAGCGTGGTCGGCTCTTCAAAACCGGGGGTGGGGGTAGTCGATCGGGGGATCAGCGCCGCTGGATCCCGGCGATAGCTCGTGGCTGACCGGGACGCAGTCCCTGAGGAACGCCTGGGTGAAGCTCCTGCACGTCATCGCCTCGATGAACCCTGCCGACGGCGGCCCGGTCGAGGGGATTCTGAGACAGGCCGAGGCGACGCGCGACGCCTGCGTTTGCGAGGTCGTCTGCCTTGACCATCCCGGCGATCCCTGGCTCGAGACCACGCCCCTGACCGTCCACGCCCTTGGCGGGACCGGAGCGTATCCGCCCCTGCTGCGTCACTGGCGCTATTCGCCTCTGCTGGCGCCCTGGCTGCGAGAGAATCTGGAGCGATACGACGCCGTCATCGTCAACGGCCTGTGGAACTACGCCGCCTTCGGCGCCTCACGGGTCCTGCCGGGCGGGCCCGTCCCCTACTATGTCTTCACCCACGGGATGATGGATCCCTGGTTCCGGCGCACCTATCCGCTCAAGCACGCCGCCAAACAGCTGTTCTGGACGGTGGGCGAGGGCCGGCTGATGGCGGGGGCGACCAGCGTCCTGTTCACCACCGAAGAGGAACGGCTGCTGGCGCGCGGCCAGTTCCTGGACCATCCCTACCGCGAGACCGTCGTCGGATACGGCGCCTCGGCCCCGCCGCCGGCGACGCCGGACCAGACCGCGGCCTTCAAGGCGGCCGCGCCCGGGCTCAAGGATCGACCGTATCTGCTCTATCTGAGCCGCATCCACGAGAAGAAGGGCTGCGATCTCCTTATCGAGGCCTTCGCCCGCGCCAGGAACCGGGCCGGCGTCGGCGATCCTGACCTGCAGCTGGTCATGGCCGGTCCGGGATCGCCCGTACTGCTCCAGTCGCTCAAGCATCTGGCGGAACGGCTGGGCGTCGCCAAACACATCCACTGGACCGGCATGCTGACCGGCGACGCCAAATGGGGCGCCTTCCGCGGCGCCGAGGCCTTCGCACTGACCTCGCACCAGGAGAATTTCGGGGTCGTGGTCGCCGAGGCCCTGGCCTGCGGCTTGCCGGTCCTGATCAGCGACAAGGTCAACATCTGGCGCGAGGTCGATCAGGCGAAGGCCGGGCTGGTCGCTCCCGACACCCTGGAAGGCGCCATCGCCCTGATCCAGGACTGGATCGCCACCCCGCCCCCGGAGCGGCGCGAGATGGGCGAGCGCGGCAAGGTTCTGTTCGAGCGGAGCTTCGACATTCGCGCGGTCGGCCCCGCGCTTATCGAGGTCATCCGGCGCACTGGCCAGCGCGCCGCCGGATAGCAAAAAGCCCGGGATCGCTCCCGGGCTTTTCAGTCTTGCGGTTCCGCGAACGGATCAGGCGGCTTCGGCTTCCTCGGCGTCCGCATCGGCGGCGACGGGGGCGGCGGCCTTCTTGGCGCTCAGCGACTTGGACAGCAGCTCGACGGCGGCGTCCTTGTCGATGCGGTTGGCGGCGGCGACTTCACGGGCCATCCGGTCCAGGGCCGATTCATAGAGCTGGCGCTCCGAGTACGACTGTTCCGGCTGGGTGTCGGCGCGGTGCAGGTCACGAACCACTTCGGCGATCGAGATCAGGTCGCCCGAGTTGATCTTGGCTTCATACTCCTGCGCGCGGCGCGACCACATGGTGCGCTTGATGCGGGCGCGGCCCTTGAGGGTAGTCAGGGCCTTGGTGACGACGTCGTCGGCGGCCAGCGAGCGCAGGCCGGCGGTCTTGGCCTTCTTGGTCGGGACGCGCAGGGTCATCTTCTCGTGGTCGAAGGTCACGACATAGACTTCCAGCGACATGCCGGCGACTTCCTGGGTCTCGATGGCCACGACCTTGCCGACGCCGTGCGCCGGATAGACGACCGCGTCGCCAACCTTGAATTCCAGACCGCTCTTGTTCGTCATGTCATTCCTTTCCCGGACGCAGGGGACCGGCGAAGCGCAGGCGTGTGACGCAAACAGGTTTCCCACCGCCGGCGAGGGCCGTCGGGGGGACTATCAAAGCGTCAAATGCAGAAACGGATCACCAAACCTCTGGCCGACCCCGCCTTCATGGGCGGGATTCTGTCGCAAACTCGGGCGGCGCAGTGAAACTGCAGACCGCCCGATCCAATGTGAAGGAACATATCACAAAACGAGGCAATTTCAAAACGTCCCCTCGGCCTATGGTACGAAGGGGTCCATTGTGACCGCATTGCGACGATAGGCCAAAGGTTCGATCAGGAACCCTTGCCGGGGTTCGGACTGAAATGGTTCTCGAACTTGTTCTCGACCCGCTCCCACTCCTCGCGGTCGGCGGGCGGCGTGCCCTTCACGGTGATGTTCGGCCAGACCTTGGCGTAGGACGCGTTGATCTGCAGCCACTTGCCGTCGGGCTCGTCCTCGGTGTCCGGCTTGATCGCGTCGATCGGGCATTCCGGCTCGCAGACGCCGCAGTCGATGCATTCGTCCGGCGCGATGACCAGGAAGTTCTCGCCCTCATAGAAGCAGTCGACGGGGCAGACCTCGACGCAGTCCATGAACTTACATTTCACGCAGGCGTCGGTGACGATGTAGGTCATGGCGGGCGGAGATCACGTCAGGCGGTTAAGAGAGGGCGGTTCGGGGACATGGCCCCGGCGGCCGGGGGTGTCAACTCAGCGGTTCTATCGACGCCCGACAGCATGGCTTTCTTGTCGCACCGGCCGCGACCGGATCAGGCGGACCCCTCCGCCTGCGGCTCGCCCAGATCGACATAGAGGGCGCGGGCCTCGGCCGGCGGTCCGCGCCGCTCGCCCAGCGCCTCCACGCGCACCGCCCGCACCCGGCCATCGATGGCGAAGGTGATCTCATCGCCCGGGTGGACCAGACGGCTGGGCTTGTCGAGCCGCGTCTGCCGCCCCTGATGGGTCAGCCGCACCGCGCCCCGCTCGACCAGATCCGCCGCGATCGACCGCGACTTGGCGAACCGCGCCCGCCACAGCCAGACATCGACGCGGACCGAGCTCTCGTTCATGGGGGGCGATCATCCTTTCATTGCCTGCGTCCAAACCTGCGCCTTCCGGTCGCGAGCACAAGACGCCGAGGCTCGAAAATCGCCGTTCCCCGCCGCTTGACGGAAAACTCTACATATGTAGAGTTATAACCATGACCGCCTCCGGCCGACGCCTTTCCGTCCAGACCGCGACCGTCCTTGCGGCGCTCGCCCTGAACCCCCAGTCCTGGCTGTACGGACTCGAGATCGCCGCCGCGACCGGGCTGAAGTCGGGCAGCCTCTATCCGATCCTGATCCGCCTGGCCGAGGCGGCGA
>Ga0209630_10001679_pt1 | contig 23055 bp, 20 predicted proteins | sample COG_01_FD_184745 | JGI IMG/M metagenome (GOLD analysis project Ga0209630, IMG submission 184745) | Pelagic Microbial community sample from North Sea - COGITO 998_met_01 (SPAdes) (version 2) | ecosystem: Environmental > Aquatic > Marine > Neritic zone/Coastal water | place: Helgoland, sampling... | reverse complement strand
ATCGCCATCTTTGTCCATGTCTAAGAAGTCAGGTTTTGCCGCTTCTTGATATGCAGTTTTGAAACTTTCGTACTGTGTTCTAAGACTGTTAGCCAACTCTTCTTCAGTTATCTTGTCTTCCGCCGCCATTGGATTGTCGCCTGGAGAAACTCTTGGATGAGTTTGCTTTTGTCTGTTCAACCCACCTGAATGTTTGTTTACCAAACTGTCTATGTCTTGTACTTTTTCTTCAGGTTCGTTTGCAAACGTTTCTTCTTTTTGCTCGTCTTCTGGATTCTTGATTATGTCTCTCATTCTAGCCATGTCCATTGAACCTGCCGCATCGTCTGTATCCATTTGCTTGTTCATTGCACCTGGATCCATGTCTGATCCATGTTCTGGCTCTTGACTGATCATGTCTTGGTCTACTTGTTGCACACCTGCTAGTTTCAATATCTGCATCATCATTGATGCTTCCTGTGGACTGTCTGCTGAAATTTGTATTGCTTCTTTCACAGTTTCTTTTTTGCCTTTTAGTTGTTCTATCATGTCATCGAATGTCATGTCGTCTTTGTTGTTCTTCAATGCGTCAACCACTATTGCTGATGTACGTTTTGCCAATTCATCTCTCTCCTGACTTCCACTGTACCCAATTTCGTCCCAAGTCCACTCATAAATCATGTGCATCACTTCGTCATCAGTCTTGCCCCACATCTGCGTGTGTTCTTTCCAGAAGTCTGTGATATCATAATAGCCTGTGACGTTGCTTGGTTGCATATTTTTCATCGCTTTTTCAATTCGGTCATCTTCTGCATCTTCTTTCAAGCCTGCCTTCTGAAGCATATTTCTGATGCTGTTAAGTTTTTGTTCTAATTCTGCGTTGCCCGGTAAAATTCTATGTAATTCGTCCATCAAGCCATTTGATATCGGTGACATCTCCATGGCGGCGTTGATTTCTGCGTCTTCCCAGTCCTCTTGTTTCTTTCCAAGTTTTCTCTCTGCGGCCTGTAGTTCACCAACTTCAAATGTCATTTGTGTGATGCCCAGATCAAATGCAAAATCATATAGTGCCTCGATCAGGTTGTCGTTTTCTAGATTCTTGTACTGTGAGTATTTTTTGGCCCATTGCATTATGTCATCGCTTGTGTCTTCCTGCACTGCTGATTCCTCTGTTCCATTTATGCTGTCCCAAAAACCTGCTAGGCTCTCACCGTGCTTCTTGATGAATTCTTCTCTTGAAAGTTTCTCTGCCTCGTCGTGTAGGTAGTCTTTCATGCCACCCTCTGTGACTGCTTTTGGATTTGTTCTCTCAACGTTGTCCACTGCGTCTTTCACCAATTCAGGTTTTGATTCTGCTATTTCTCTTAATTTTGTTAATACGTCGATCATTTCCATAACTATTTCTTTCCTTCTATTGGGTGTGCTTTTGTGATTTTTGAGAACGGACTTGGTGTTCCTACTTCTTCTTTGCTCATTATGTTTTCTTTTTCTTTTGGAGCGTCCTTGTTTACTTCTCTGTCTTTTAATAATTCTTTCAGTAATCCCATGTTTGCTTTTGTAGAATGGAAATCCTCTGCATTCACTTTAGGTGCATCCTTGTACTCGATGTCTAGTAATTTGTTTGCGTATTCTGATTTCTTAGCAACCTGCATTTCATCTTGATATTGTTCTGTAGGTTCGCCTGGTTTTCTCACAACTATGTGTGTTGCTGGAATCCTTAACAAGTCTGAAAGGTATTCATGCATCACTCTCGGTGATTCTGGGTAGTTTGTCGTAACATCAAAGATGGTCACTTGCTCATTGCTTAAGGCAGGAAAATCAAGTGGTAGCGTCATGATAGGTGTAGTCTTACCTGCTGACATGCTGGCAAGATCGAATTTTTGCAGTGCTGTTTCCAAAGCATTCATATCAATGTCTTTCTTTGCCCCTGCGATCTTTATTTTGTAGTCATATGACTTTGTTGATTCTGTTAGGTAGTCTTTGAATGTGCTCATATGCAATATTTAGTCTTTCTTAAGCAGTTTCTTCATTAATTCGTTACGGTCAGATATGACGAATCCGTCGCTTTCTTCCACTGGCCCACCGTCCTTGTTGCCCTGATCCAACTTCTGCTTTTTAAGTTGTAATTCTATCATTTTAAGTTTCTTGTCGATCTTGCCACTTTTGGCGTCTATGGCGTTACGTAGGAAGTTGCCCGCAACCTCGAATATCCTTCCAGAATATCGTGAGTCAACATTCATGCCCAAATCCATCAAATTCTTGTAACTTTCTTCCGCTTCTATGGCCAATTTGTCTAACTCGAGGTCTGACAGTTCACCCAGTCCTTTTACCTGTGGCAGGGCCGCCGCTACTTTGTCAAATTCTGCATAACTTTTCTGTAAATTCTTCTGTGTCTGTGGATCCAGGTTCTTAGCAGATGCATGTTGTCCATTGGATTCCTTGATCTTCTTGTCTTTTTCCTTCTTGTCTACCTCTTTGAATGCCTCTTTGACATTTGGTAAATTAAGGATGTCTTCTAATTTCTTTGTCATTGCTATATTTACTTACGTTTGCCGTTGTGAAACAACTGTTCTTCTGACACTACCCTAAATCTTATTTTTCTCTGCTTGGCGTATGCATTGGCGGCCTCCCACTTGGCCATGTTTATTACAACTTGTTTCTTCTTGGCCATGCTCTTGCCTGCGGCCTCCATTGACGTTTGGCTCATAGGTTTGACCTCAACCATCTCGGCGTGTTTGCGACCTTGCTTGTCTTGGTACACTATGAAGAAGTCAGGCACGTACACAGTGTACTTCCCTGTGAACGGATGTCTATAAGGAATCTTTATTGACTCACTGGCCCACTGGTATACGTTTGGATGTTCATCACATAATCTCATAAATGAGTGTTCCCAACTTGATCTGTAGGTTGGTGTTTTTGTGCCAACATATTTCTCTTGATTCTTTGGAAAGAACTTGCCCCTAGCAAATCTTGGTAACATTAGTCTATGATATTTCTAGATACAGTTTCTTTAGTATCTAGTGTTTTTCTCACACCCAACCTACTTGACTTGTATCTGTTGGCGTTTAATATTATGGTCATCAGTTCAGACAACAAAGCCGGTGTGGAGTATGTCAATTGGTCTAATATCTGCTGTGGTTTGATGTTGTCTATTTTGGCCTGTGTTAGAATTGCATATGCAACGGCCTCCGCCGCTGTCCTAGAGAAATTACGTTTGACGAAGAACGCTATGGTGCTGTCATACTCTCCTATGTTGAATTGATACTCTGTTTCAAAAGGGACCGTGGTCAGTTTGTCTATAGTTTTCTGTAACTCGTCTTTGTCCTTTGGTGGTAGATTCGTATAAAATTCAGCCATTATATCGTCGCTTTCTCTACTGCTATTTCAACATCTTGTGTTGCTCTAGAAATTTTTATGTATCCTTCTGTGACCAGTTTCCTTACATCTGTTATTGCTTTACTAGTATACACGCCCTTTATGTTGTCTGCCGAACCTTCGTATTCTATGTTTGACTGGGCAACTGTCAGTCCTTTACGAGAACCTATGTCTTTGTAGTATAATCCAGCCGCTATCTCATCTCGGACACTTTCATCATTAGATACTAGATCGAATGATTCGTTTATACCAAGGAAGTTAACAGTATCCACAGTAGCGTTTGTTATAACTGTGTTATTTGCTTTATTCTTATTGTCTGCTGTGCCCCTTGCCGAAGCAAGTGCAGTTAACCCCACTACCGCCGCACCCACACTGAACTGTGCTACGGGATTGGTTATTGATCCTGCCTGCTTGCCAATTTCCAATATGGAGTTTTTGGCTATACCTTTAAGTTCTTGCTTGACATCTGACTTCTTGATCTTCTTGGCATTGTTGTAAGTGTTAGATGCCGATAATATGGCACCTAAGATGTTTCCTGATTGCACGTTTCTGATCACCGAACCCACACCGTCCACGACACCACCTGGACCGAATATGCTGTTGGTACCGCCACCTAACACAGTAAGTGGACTAGGAGAGTTGTCATAGTTGATTGTAGCGAAACCAGGAACGTTGTTCTTGTTGATTATGCCTGATTTGTAAATCACGGTCTCGTACAGGATCTGCATGGTGTTGCTCATCACACCCGTACCGTCCGCCTGGTCCAGGTTGTCGTGTGAGAATGATCCTATCACAGGATTGACAAGGGTCATTGAAGTGAAACGTTTCTTGTGTAGCACGAAAATCTCTATGCCCTTGAGGTATGGTTTACTTCTCTGTCTCGGTGTGTCCATACCAAACTTGGTCGTCTGTCTCGCATCACCATAGGCATAATAGTCATCCTTGGTGGCGGATATGGTCTGGTCACTGTTTATGCCTACAGAATCTGCTATGTGGTATTCGTAGTACTTCTTCCAGAATGCGTTCACAGTGTCTGCGTGGTCATCATGGAATGTGATGTTAACAGGATCGTACGCAATCCTTGTGGCGTTGTACATCTTCTTGTTGTATTGTGTCTTCTCCTCGTAGCTCATGTCGTACTTGGGCAGGTCACACTGTTTGACCAACATGTTCAGTTGGTATCTCTCACTTGCGTTGAATCCCCCTTGGAACAAGGTTTCATCGGTGTTGAACACCACGTGGAACAGGAATTTCTGTTTGGGCATCAACTTGTAATTGTCGTCTATGTACAATCTCGATGCGTGTTGGTAGTCTTTCATACCCGGTAGTCCGTCCTGGAAACCTTTAAGGAAGTTGTTGATGCTTGGCATGTACGTATTTATGGCCACAAAAAAAGCGCCTATAAAGACGCTTTTTTCACTTTATAATTGCTAACTTAATTTTTTGTATTACTGTCCACCACCTGTACTCAATGTACCGATCGTTCTAGCCACCGCTGTTCCAATTCCTGTTCCTGTTGGAGTCTGGATCGCGTTGTCATATCTGATCTGCATGGTGATTGTTGCCGGTTCTGAAGTTTGATATGCTAACGAGTTGTAGTTCACGTTCTCAACGTATGCACCGTAAAGTTCCCATGTCTCTAGAACGTTTGGTGTGCTCGCTCCGTTACCACCATCCAGCATCTCAATTCTGCCTGTGAATTTGTAGTCGATACCAGACGCCGCTGAACTCTGTTCAAAGAAATCAAACTGTTTCTGGATCTGTTCACCAACCAGTTTGGTCACTGAGTTGTTCACATCATCTCTTAGAGTGACTGTGATAGGTTCCCAAGTGTGTTTGCCCGCAACATAAACTTTTGAGTTGTACACATCCAGTGTCACTGTGTCAAAAGTCAAGTTGGGTCTTGTGATATCCATAACCTGTTTCGTTAGTTCTGACCTTGGTGTTGATACTCCAAAATTCTCCAGGATCGCTCTGAAACGATACTGAAGTTTTGGCATCAACAAGCCCTGTGATGCGGCACTCTGATCGTTTGCTAAAGGTACTGTAAATTTTGATAATGTTGATATTGCCATGTGTTTCTCCTATTTATCGAAAATTAGTTCCCTAATTTTGCAATTTCTCCTGTGTTTTTTATTCTCAACGGTATGTAAATGAACTCAACTGATTTGATCGGTTCAATTGCTATATCCACATAAAGTTCGTTCCTGTCAATCCTTGTAGGTGTGTTGTTCGTGTCATCACAAACTACTAGGAAGTCATACAATGCTCTCTGACCCGTCAACTCCAACAAGAATGATTCTACCGCACCCTTGATCTCATTCCTTGTCAACTCATCATTTGGTTCAAAAATAAATGGCTTAGCGATTGCGTCTAACTGTGTTCTTAGATACACTGCCAATCTTGAAACATTTATTCTGTCCAAGGCCGAACTTGCTGATGTTTTAGTCAAGTTACCAAAGTTAACAATTCCTGCTCCACTAAAGAACGTGATTGGGTTAACTTTTACTTCATGCATTGAATCTCTCACTGACTCCGTAACAGATATTGTTTGGAATTCTCCAGACGCTGTGTCAATGTAACCAACTGACGTAGCATTGTCAACGACACCTCTTCTTGTACCCGATGGTGCGAACCATGGGAAAGCGATGTTATCGTTGTTTGCTAGTGTCCTCATCATCATGTGTGATGGTGGAACAACGATTGATTTACCTGTGTTGTCTGTTGTCAAACCAGATGGATAAAACACACCCAAGTAGTCACTTGCACTTATTAATCCGTCTTCGCCGTTGTCAAGTGCTGATGCTGTGTTGTTTGCCCAGTTCTGTATAGCAGTTGACGTACCCTCTAGTCTGAATGGTGTGTCGCCCACTACAAATGCTGTGTTGTTTCTGTCTGTGTTCAAGTTGATCATGTTTTGTATCAACTCTGGGTAACCAGGAACAGCAATCACGTTGTAACCTCTTTGGTCTTCTCTGATTGCTTGGTTGGTGTCGATCTCTGATTTTAATTGTTCAACGATCACTTTTCTCTGTGCCTTCCTACCAAAAGAACCAGAACCGTCTGCGTTGTTGCTTGATTTAGTAACCCATCTGTCAGGGAAGTAAGTTGCTACGCTCTCGTTACTTTGTCTGATGTTACCTAAACCTGATGATCCGCTTCCTGGATATTTTGTAGTTGTGATGTAATTGTTTTTGTATTCCTTGACGTTGTAACCTGAACGTCTAGTGTTCCAAAGCAATATACCCTGTGGGTAGAGGTCTGGGTTAGGAGCATCTGGATCTAGGAAGCCATCGCTTAATAAATCTTTGATGCTACTAGAAGTTCCTGCACCGCCTGTTGACAATGTATCTGCCTTGTCTGCCGCTGTGTGCAATCTAGCATCCGCGAACACAATACCGTCTTCTGTGGTTTGGTCTGCTTTGTCAACTAATTCCCAAGCCGCGCCTGATGTAGTCACTGCAACCTGGTTCGCCGTGTTTGTAGAACTTAAAGTTGCTGATGTGTTGTATTTGTAAAGTTTTGGATAGTTTTCTAAGTCTGAAGTGTCAACCCATAAGTCGTTGTTCACAAGTGCTGTAGCATCTGATTGTGTAGTTGGTGCAGTTGCACTGAACTGTGGACCATTTGGATCTGTGGTTGCGTATGCAGTCGCATAACCAACCCAAGTTGTGCCGTTGTGCGCCATGATGTCTGCTTCGTCTGTCGACGTGTGATACCATAGTGTACCGTCCGCTGGCTCATTTGTTGGTGCACTTGTTGAAGCAGTGTAACTTAATCTCTTCCAGTTACTTGCCAGTATACCTGTGTTAGCACTTGAGTCAAGGCTCTCACCCGTTGGTAGGTCATACAAGTTGTCGATCAAAGTTGAACTGTTCGCTGTGTATGTTCCATAACTGTGTGCCGTCGTTGCACTGAATCCTGCATCTGTTAATGGTGTTCCAGTCATGCCTTCTTCAGTCATTCTAAACTCACCGCCCAGTTTGTGCGTCATAACAATCGCACCAGCAGTTGTCTTGGTTGCTGAAACGTTTGTTAATCCCGCACCGTTCACTGCCGCGATAAAGTCATCCGCCCCAGTTCCGCCTAGCGTAACTGTTACTGCCGAGTTAAGTGCCTCTTGGTTCTTCACTGACTCTTGTATTTTGAAAGTGTCTGAACTTGTGAAAGTTGGCGAAGTTGTATTACTAGTGATTGTAGTAGCACCACCCTCGTATCTGAAGAATTGGAAGTCTGCAAGGTTCGGAGTAGCATCCGCGGCATCCGCCGCTGTCATTGACTCCTCAGTCACGTTGTACTGTGCGTACACTGTGCCTGTGCTTAATGCAGTTCCACCCGTCGCCGCGTCTAGGTTGTAGATCGCAGAGTTGTGTGTGGCATAAAGTGGACTAGCAACTGTTGAGAAACTACCACTTGCCGTGCTGTAAAGTTTAGCAACAAGAGCCGCACCTGAGTTTGCAGAAGTTGTCTTGAACCAAACTGAACCGTTGGGTCTGTTCTCATCTGCTGTTTTCCAAGTTGGTCTGTTAGTGTGTTTGTCTTGTAGAAGTTGTACACCATTTAGTACCTTGTTAGAAGTTAATCCTAAGTCCGCTACCAATGTTCCGTTTCCTTCTTCGAACCTGATAGTGTTTGTCCCACCTGTTGAGTCACCCAGTGCCTTACCGTTGTGGAAGATTTCTAGGTTACCTGTCGTGCTATTGATTGCTGAAGTAACGTTAGTTACATTAGAGCCAATTGCTGTGTTAACATCTGACAATGCTGTACCACCTGCTGAAATCGAAGTTCCGTTGATGAACATTGTGTTGCCGCTTGTAACTGTTGTTCCTGATGCTATAGACACAACTGGTAAAGATGCGTGCCAGTCTGTAGAACCAACCTGCACCCAAGTGTTACTTGCTGTCTTCTTGTAGATCTTGTTAGTAACGTGAGTTGTGTTGATTGCGTAATCGCCAATTACACCGATTGAAGTTTTTGGTGCACCAGTTGAAACACCGCCAACTAGGTCACTTGTTGAAGTGATAAGTGTAGGAGTAATTGTTGTGAATGATTGATTAGTCTGTGACCACTCAAATAAACCGTAACTGCTTGATGCAAGGTCAAACCAGTATGTGCCATCTGTTGGTACTGCTGTCGGTGCCGAGGCACTTCCAACTAATTCTGCTGTGTCCACGTTCGCTCTTAGTACGTATGCTCTGTTGGCAACTCCCAAGAATGAGTAGGCCGCTTGTAAGCCGTATTCGTTCAGCTCATAACCATTTAGGCTGTTTCCTGATGCGTCCGTGTAGAATTTTGGATCTCCAAAAGTCTCTGTTAATTCTCTCTGTGACGAGATCAAGTAAGCAGTGTTGGCGTTTGCAGTAGTTGTTCCTGTGGCCGTGCCGTCGCCTGCTCCGTTTGTCTTGTCCTGTGATGATGCTACTATGAATAAAGGTGTAGTACCCGCATCTGATGGTACGTAGAAACTCTCGTTTATTACTGAAACTTCTACTCCTGGTGATGTTAATGCCATTTTTCGTATTCTCCTTGCAAGTTACGTATATACTAGAGTTATTTATTCAATCGTATGGTTTTTACGACAGAATTTACCGTTTTCCAGGTACCTATATAGGTGACGTAAATACACACATGCAGTACAATGACAGACCTTTGTGTACGGAGTGTAAGACCAAACCTAGAGCCTATGCTTACAAAAGATATGGCAGGGTTTACTGGCGTAGTTGCTGTGACACCTGTATCAGGAAAAAAGCCGGTAAGCGAGTGGGAGGCGTGACAGCACTGCAAAGATCTGGATATAAAAAGAAAAATAAGTGTGAACTTTGTGGTTTCAAAGCACAGGCCAAAGCACAACTAGATGTGCTGTTTGTGGATGGAAATCTGAGGAATACTAGTGTCAGTAATCTAAAAACTGTTTGCGCCAATTGCCAAAGGTTGGCCAGCACTCGTAGACTCGGATGGCGTGTTGGTGATCTTGTCGCTGACGATTAGGTCGTCGATCTTGGCGTATAGTTCTTCTTTTGTACCGTCGTTATTAATCACGAAATCAAATTCTTCCTTTGCCCATGCATACTCTGATGTGTGTATGTTTTTGGGTTCTATGTTGCCTTCTGTGTAATTAACAAACCAGTCAGGATCCGGCCCTCTTTTCACAAGGATGATCTTGCCCCCGTGTTCTCTTATTTGCCTTACTTCATTGGGGAACCTTGTGTCTGCTATCACTGTGTTCTGACCCTTGTATCTACCAATACAACTGTCCACCCAAATACCGTCGTACATCTGACCACGCATCACTTCCGTACCAAAGTACTGCAACACCCATCTTGGCGTTGTTGGTTTGCCAAATTTTGCACTCCAGAATGCATCTGGTTGTTCTCTCCATTGTCTACTAGATTCCGTATCTCCTTCTAGCATGTTTCTATCCCAATTGAACATGGATGCCACAGCATCTTTCAGACTCTTGGCGAAACTGTCTTTTTGATATCCGTGTTTCTCCACCAGTCTATCCGCGACTGTGCCTTTTCCAGAACTTATTAAACCTACTACACCTATTAACATAGGTTTATTATACTATTTTTTTAAACGTTTTTCAATCTCTTTGATTGCTTTTCTCACAGATCTTAATATGGATGATCTCAAGGTTTTCTTGCGTTCTTTCAGCGCCTTTAGGCTCATTAGCTCAAGTTCCTCTACCAAACTTTCAAGTTCTTGCAGTGAGAGGTCAGAGTATTTTTTGTATTGGGAATGATTCATTGCAAGGTATTTAAATGGAGTTTGGTGTCAATTAACCAATAACAAAACTGTGCGGTGTTCCGCCTTCTTGGAAGTTTCCTATGTCTGCTTCCAATCTATCTATCTCTGCCTGGCCTTCGTTCTTTAACGCATCGCCGTTCAGTGTTGTGCCACCCTGTGGACCTGCTATTGTGTTGAACTTGCCTCTCGCTTCGCCTAACATTATTTTAGACACGGCAAGTGTGTAATCTCTGATCCATGGTTTTGAGTAGATATCTTTAAACAGTGTGATGTCTGGCCTGAAGTTGTCAGTGTGCATAAGCACTGTCTCGTCGTCAGCTCTCGGTCTCTGAGTGATAGTTAATTTTTTTGTTGCCACGTCAAAATGGAACTGTATGAAACTTCCAAACATCTTTCCTATCATTTCTTGGTATGATGCGAAAGCGTAGTAAGTTGCCAGTCCACCTGTTGCACCCGCTCTCAACAGGTAGGTGTTCGTGTATGCGAGGTTGAATGGTTCAAACAGTGTTCCGCCTTCTCCGCCTTCAGTTCTTGAACCAACTGTTCTCCTGTTTAAATTCCTAACATTGATGATCTCATCTGGTAGGATATAACTGTTTTGATTTTTCTTCAATTCAAGAAAAGCATAAGATTCCTCAACAGCATTTGAAGATCTCTGTCTGAATTTGTTCACGGCTCTTTCCAGTGCCGTTTGATAGTGTTTTGGGTCTAATTCAACGTCAATCATCCCGTCACCGAGATTGTTCTTAACGTAATCAAAGATTTCCTGTTGTCCTGTTTGTAGTTCTGACATACTCATATTTATAGTCATTGCCTGTGCAATAAATATGTATGATATGCCAAGATTATCCATTTTTAAGCCTGAAAAGGGCAATGACTACAAGTTCTTCGATCGCAACATCAACGAGATGTTTCAGGTGGGCGGCACGGATCTACACCTACACAAATACCTAGGTCCATATGATCAGGGAGATACCAACAAGGACGGACCTGCATCACCTAGCCAGCCTAGAGTGACCGGAAGTGATCTAAACGAAACGACCATACAGGATTTGCTATTTTTAGAAAACAGAGACAGGAAGTATTCAAGCGACATCTATACTGTCAGGGGAATATACAATGTACAAGATGCAGATTTCAATCTATCACAGTTTGGCATGTTCTTACAGAACGACACATTATTTTTGACTGTGCATCTAAATGATATAGTAGAGAGAATTGGCAGGAAACCAATGAGCGGTGATGTTATTGAATTCCCGCACATGAAAGAAGATTATTCATTAGATGAAAGTGTGCCAATAGCACTCAAAAGATATTACGTAGTTGAAGATGTAAACAGAGCGGCAGAAGGATTTTCGCAGACTTGGTGGCCGCACTTACTAAGATTAAAAATGAAAACTCTAGTAGACTCTCAAGAGTTCAGAGATGTAATTGGTGATGCAACAACAGAAGGATCTGTTGCCAGTTATATGAGTACATACAACAGGGAAAAAACTATAAACGATCAAGTTGTGGCACAGGCAGAACAAGACGCACCAAAGGCAGGATTCAACTACAAACAATACTACGTTGCACCTATCGATGAGAGGGGTAACATACGTACAGAAAATGTCAATACAGAAGAACAAAGGGCCAGTAGTGATAATACTGTTAATGCAACAATAGACACACCGGCAAGTTCACATTATGGATTTTACCTAGACGGTGATGGTGTGGCACCCAACGGAAATCCTGCAGGGTTTGGTATAACATTTCCGACAACAGGCGTAGACACAGGTGACTACTTCTTGAGGACAGATTTCTTACCGAACAGGTTGTTTAGATATGATGGAGCCAGATGGGTTAAAATTGAGGACAGTGTGAGAATAACTACAACTAACAATGATTCTAGAGGAAACTACAAAACAGGTTTCGTCAACAATACTACTGAATCAACAATAAACGGATTAACAGTTACACAAAGACAGTCATTGACAGATGCTCTGAAACCAAAGGCTGACAATTAAGAATGCTACACTTTTACGAAGGACAGGTTAGGAAATTTTTAACTCAATTTATCAGGATTTTGAGTAATTTTTCTGTAGAGACAGGAAAAGCGAGTGATGGATCTGTGGCTCTGAGAGCAGTGCCTGTGGTGTACGGAGATCCAACAAGACAGGTTTCAAACATCATCAGGAACAACAGTGAGAACGCATTGAACTATGCTCCCAAGATCGCTTGTTACGTGAGAGAATTGAACTATGACAGGGAAAGAATGCAGAATCCATATCATATAGAAAAACAACATTTAAGGGAAAGAGATGTGGACAGTGATGGAAACTACACAAACCAACTGGGTGCAGGATACACCGTGGAGAAGGTCATGCCTTCGCCTTTTAGATTAGAAGTAACAGCGGACATTTTCTCATCTAACACTGATCAAAAACTTCAGATACTAGAACAGATACTGTATTTGTTCAACCCGGATTTCGAGATACAGAAAACAGACAACTACATTGATTGGACCAGTTTAAGTTATATTGAGTTGGGAAACATCACATTTAGTTCGAGAACCATCCCAGTGGGTGCTGATACTGAAATTGATGTAGCAACATTACAGTTTAGTATGCCAATATGGTTATCACCGCCGGTCAAAGTTAAGAAATTAGGTGTTGTTCAAAAGATTATAATGAGCATATATGACGACGACGGAGGAATAGCAAAAGGTTTAATAGATGGAGAACTTACATCTAGAAGTTATATTACACCAAACAATTTTGGGTTATTAGTGACTGGGAATCAATTAAGATTGCTTGGTTCGACAGGTACAAATGTCAAATCAGGAGGTGACGGATTCCAAACAGGTGCTAACGAACCCAACAACTTTGATCCTTTTGAGACCTTTGGTCCAGCGGTAAACTGGAAAGTGTTATTAGATCAGTACGGAAAAGTAACGAATGGTACATCACAGATAAGATTAACGCAACCAAATGGAAATGAAATTATAGGCACCGTTGCGACTACTACGCTTGATGATACCATCTTATTGTACACAATCGATGGCGATACAATACCAAGCAATTCACTGACTGCCGTCAAGAAGATAATAAATCCTGCAACATTTGATCCAGGTACGCCGGCAAATGGAGACAGATATTTGGTTATAAATGATGTAGGAGACAGCACAGCAAGTTTCCGAAGTGCCACTTGGGGTACACTTGTAGCAAGTGTTGGCGATATCATAGAATACAACAGTGCAACATCAAAATGGAACGTGGCCTTTGACGCTTCAAATCCAGACAGTACACAACATTATGTAACAAACTTGAACACGGGTATTCAGTACAGATTCAATGGCACTGAATGGGTAAAATCATACGAGGGCGTGTACACACAAGGTAATTGGAGCATAGTGCTTGACGGCGGCGCAGACCCCGGTTACAACTCAAGCCTTGACGCTACCACTCCATAATTGTTATAATAACTTATGAAAGATAACATTGTCTGTTCGGGTGCCCTGTTTTATGCAACCAGTACCAAACGTTTCCTATTCTTACAGAGGACTGACCGGAAGACACAAGGAATGTGGGGTTTGGTAGGTGGTAAAAGTAAATTCACGGAGAGTGCATTTGAAGGACTCAAACGTGAGATAGAAGAAGAGACAGGAAATGTACCTAAGTTCAAAAAAGTTATACCTCTGGAGATGTTCACATCAAACGATCAGAAGTTTTTCTTCCACACATATCTAGTGGCCATAGATGGAGAATTCATACCTAAGTTGAACGAAGAACATTCAGGATATTGTTGGACTGCGTTTGAATGCTGGCCAAAAAATCTACACATGGGCCTTAAAAATACTTTGAACAATAAAAGTATTAAAGGAAAACTACAAACTATTTTGGATCTTATAGTCTAAAAAAAAGGCGACCGAAGCCGCCTTTTTGTGTTCTACTAAAAAGTATAGTTATTTACTAGTGACTAACTCTGACCGCCGCTAATACTGATCCTTGACCAGCAGTAGTTTTGCTTGTAAGAGCTCTACCAATCACGTTGAATGCTGTGCATTCTGATTTTTGAGCCACTTTAGCATAACCTGGCACTGATGCAGATACTAGTCTGTCACCTTTGTTCACTGTACCGATAACTTTTACGTCTACCCTTCCTGTCATTGCTACAAACGGGTGTGAATCATCTGATCCTGCACCTGCGTTCATTTTGAATGCCGCTTGGTGTTCACCAGATATAACACCAAACACTTCGTCTGATGCTTCTTCGTTTACCTGTGTGATCTCTTCTGCGCCACCTAATGCAACAACTGTTCCTGGTGCGTATACTGAGTCAGATGCGAATCTTTCCGCTACGTCAGAATACTGTGCCGCTGATGCTGTGCCTGTTAAGGTACCTATAAATCCAGTAGCGGTTATTTTACCTGTGCTTGGATTGTATGTGCATGTACCATCTGATTCAAGTCCAAGGTTACCACCGTCTAAGTCTCCACCTGCAACAAATACAACTGGATTGTTTTCATTAGTACTTTCGTTGTCTGTAATTGTGACTGTTGTTGCTACTGTGGCCACGTCAGCCGTACCTGTTACGTTACCTGTCAAAGCACCAGCAAATCCTGTTGCAGTAAGCACTCCCGAACTACTGTTGAAAGTCAAGTTGGTTCCTGTTTTAGGAGGTAAATCTCCAGTGGCCGCTGTAACAAAAAGTACGTTACAACTTGTATCACTGCTTTCGTCTGCGGCTGTAACTGCCGTTGCCACGTCAGCCGTACCTGTTACGTCACCTGTTACGTTACCTTCTAGGTTCGCTAAAAGTGTACCTGTTGATACTGTTATACCACCCGACTTGTCAGCCGCTGTTGAAGTTGTTAAACCCATTGCGAATTTGTCTGCTGACTCATCAAAGATGATTGCCGCGTTGTTACCTGTTGAACCCCTCTCGATGATGATACCTGCATCATTGTGTGATGCTGATATACCTGTGTTAAGTTCAATCAAGTTATCTGCGATAGTTGTGTTTACTGAACTAACTGTTGTTGTTGAACCGTTTACAGTCAAGTTACCTGTTAATACAAGGTTACCACCAATTGTTGCGTTGTTAGTAATTGCCGTGTTGCCTGTTGCTGTAAGATTCAACACACCTGTTGATGTCACAGTCAAGTCAGTTCCGTCAGACTCAATCTTCTCACCACCTGTACCATATGCTATTCCCACGTCGTTTGGAATCTCTACGTCTGATGTGGCTGTAAGTTTGATCTTTGCACCAGAACTGATTGTTAAATCCGTGTCATTTGATTCAATCTTCTCACTTGCGTTGTCATCAAAAACTATACCTATGTTTTTTGGAATGTGTACATCTGATGTCGCTGTAAGATTGATCTTTGCTCCAGAATTGATTGTAAGGTCTGTGTCATTAGATTCTATCTTCTCACTTCCGTTGGCATCAAATACTAAACCTATGTTTTGTGGAATGTGTACATCTGATGTCGCTGTAAGATTAATTTTAGCACCTGATGATACTGTAAGGTCTGTGTCATTTGATTCAATTTTTTCACTTCCGTTGGCATCAAAAACTATTCCAACGTTTTGTGGAACGTGTACGTCTGATGTTGCCGCTAAATTGATTTTAGCACCTGAAGTAACAGTAAGATCTGTGTTGTCACCTTCAATCTTCTCACCTGTACCAAATGTTACACCTACGTTAGCCGGTACTACTACGTCAGTTCCTGCTGTAAGGTTGATTGCACCCGATGCCGTGACTGTAGTCGTCGCCGCCGTCTGGCTCAATACTGCGCCGCCGTCTGCTGTGTTAGTGATTGATCCGTCTGAACCTGTGTCTGCTACTATGACACTAGTGTTAAGGATTGTAATATTTGCCTTGTCGTCTACGTATTTCTTGTTGGCCACGTCGCCGTCTGCACTTGGTGCCGCTGTGGCTAGACCTGTGATGGTGTTAGCACTTGCTGATATCGTGATATCACCAACTTCTAATCCGTTGTTTACTCTAAAGTTTCTTGTTGTCATGGTTCCATATCTCCCGCATGATTGTTAATTTAAACTGTATTTATGCTGTTTTGGTAATATTATTCTGCTAGACAGTTGATTCTGTACGCATTAACCGTTGTAGATCCACCCGATGTTGATGCCACGCTCAATTGTAGACTATTGTCAGCATCTGACTTGAATGCCGCTGTAAAAGATAATTGTGAAGTTCCTTTGGTTGAAACAAATGGACCCTGTGATACCGAGGCCTCTCCTGGTGCACCTGCACAGTAAACTTCTTGCACACTAAAAGCACCTTCACTAGAATTTCCTCCGACCACGTAGTAAATTGCGGCTGTGGCATCATCCAGATCGAAGTCGTCTAACGCTGTGGCACTTGAACTGACAGTTGTTGCTCCTATGATTTTTTGATTGGCATTTTCCACCGCTGTCATGGAGTCTGCTAATAAAGTTTTATGTATCTTTAGTGACAAGTTTGGTTCGTTACCTGCCGCTGAAACCACAACGTTGCTTCCGCTTATGGCCGCTGACAAAACAATCTTATCATGATTGCCAGAGTTGACGTTACCATACTGTGTTATAAATGCATTGGTTCCATTGTGTACAACCAACGCTTCTACGACACCTGTTTCAGTTTTACTGTCGTTGTCTACTAATATCAAGTATTTTGCCGCTCTGAATGATGCATGGGCAAACGTGTCTATGCTTTCCGAAGCGGAGTCAACGTCGGTATTTGCAGTTGTGACAGTGACACCTGATGTAGCGTTAGATGTGTTCGCTGTTGATAATGGAATTTTGTAATAACTTAACTTAGAATCTGCACTTGGTGCCGTTACTTTCACCCTCACCTGGGCACTTGATATATCAGCCGTTGTGCTTGGTAGTGAATTGTCAGACCCTGACGCACCTCCCCTAGGTGCACCTATGAATGCATTTGTGTTGTTGTGTGCGACAGTGAATATTGACGCACTAGAATGGTCATTGGTCAAATCACTTAACGCAACAAAGTAAAAAGCCGCGTCAGCACTTGTGGCCTGGAAGTAATCGATAGTTCTTGCAGAACTACCCACTGATTTATTATTTTTAACCACTGCCCTTGTATCATCTGATGCGGTTGCTGTGCTTGAAGCAAAACTTAATGTTCCTGAACCATCAGTCTTGAGCACATCTCCATCACTTCCATCTGTAGTAGGTAATGTAAATGTGACGCCACCAGATACAACTTTTACTGCTCCTGTGCCGTTTGCTTTAAGTTCTAAAGGTGAATTTGATGCATTGGTTGATACCGTGTTGTCTGTTATTGTTACGCCATCTACCTGAACAGATGTTAGATTTGTCAGTGCTGTGTCTAGTGCCACAGTGATCGTGTTACCGGAGCCACTTGTTGAGATGTTTGCTCCCCCTGAAACTTGTAGAGTTTCACTGTCGAGGTCTATGCTTAGTGCTGTTGAATCATCAGTGGCGAAATCTAGATCCTGTGCGGTGACCTGGGAATCCACGTATGTTTTGATTGCTTTGGCCGATGCCAGGGTGTCATCAGAGCCAGAAACACTTGTTAAGTCTGTGTCTAATACTCCTGATTTTAAATCTGCCACATCGATATTTGAAATACTATTTCCTGTTCCTTCAACGTCGAATGTTTTGTTTGTAAATGTTAAAGTGTCAGATGCTATGTTGGCATCTTGCGTGTCTACATATGCTTTGATTGACTGTTGAGTAGCCAGTGCGTTTGCACTATCTGATCCCATAGCGTCTTCGTCTAGTATTGATGTGATCGACTGGCCGTTGCTTATTGTAAATCCTGCGCCAACGTCTAATGCACCGTCAACGTTGAGTGCGTCGTCTATCCTCACTGCTGTAGAATCAGACGAACTAATATTATTGGTGACCAATGCTGTTGATGTCACAGATGATAGTCCTGTCAGCGATGTATCTAATGCTATTGTTATAGTGTTAGCAGAACCACTTGTTGTTATATTCGCTCCTCCCGAAACTTGTAAAGTTTCACTGTCAAGGTCTATGTTTAGAGCGGTTGAATCATCAGTGGCGAAGTCCAAGTCCTGTGCAGTAACCTGCGAATCCACATATGCTTTTATACTCTGCTGTGTTGCTAATGATGTATCACTGTTTGAAGACATGTTGTCCTCATCTAGTATCGTTGTTACGGTAGATCCACTAGTGCCTATTTTAAGGTTCTCAAGAACAACTGTTCCTGTACCACTGGCGTTGATGTTAAGATCATCGTTGGATCTGTTGGTTGAAATTGTGTTATCGCTTATGCTTAAATCATTTAAAACTATGTTACCAGTGCCTGCCGTGGTTATGTTGAAATCAGCGTTTGACGGTGCTGTTAATGTCGATCCAACTGATATAATGTCTGCAAGATCTTCTAGTGTTGCAAACTCTAAGGCATTTCCTGCCGCGTTGGTTCTGAGGACTTGTCCTGCTGATCCAATTGATGCTAGACCTGTTCCGCCATTTGCAACGGGTACAGTTTCTCCCGATTGGAATTCTGCCATTCCAGTGGCCACGTTAGATGAATTAAAGACTACTCGTACCGGTGTTTTATCCGCCATATATTACTCCCTCTGTGCTCCGCTTTCTTGTCGCCACGGAATGCATTCAGGTCCTTTTACGTGTGTATTTATTGTGTATTTTTTAAAATTGGAACAGTGTTACGTCTGACACCTGAGCTGACAAGGCTGAGCCGTCTGCCAGGGTAAAAGTCTGTTGTGCTTCGGTGTACACAGGTATGGTTTCAACTGTAGCGTTGAATTCCAACTCCAAATCGCCATCTTTTGCCAGTAGTTGCTCATCAGTAAATGATGTGCTACCGTCACTGACAAATACCTTGACATTTTGGACTGGTCTTGCCGCTGTTCCTCCAGTTGCACCGAGGATGGATATTGGGTTAGTAGCAACTTTACTGCCTGATGGGAGTGTTGCCCCTGTTGCCGCTATCTCTATCGTTCCTGTGCCGTCTGATGAAATAGTTGCTCCACCAATATCTAGTGTTTCAGCAGACAAGTATGCTGTCTGCCATCTACGTGATTGACTACCTAATTGGAACACACCATTTTGACTGGGAATCAAATTTCCTGCAATTTCTATTCCAGGGCTTGAATCTTCAGTTGATATCGTTGTGCCTGCTACTCTAATTCCTTCTATAACAACATTTCCACCACTTGACGTTAGTGTAAGGTCTGCATTACTTGGTGCAGACAATGTTGACCCTATAGCAGTCAGATCTCCGAGACTTGATGAAGACCCTCCTCCTCCAGCAACTGCCGAACCACCCGGTGTTACACCGTCACCAATCCTAAGGCTACCTGTGTCCACGTCCACCGCTAGGTAGCCGGCTTCTATAATGTGTGTTGATAGATTGTAATCTTTGTAAGATCCTACTAGTTTCCTGAATGCCATGTACGCTCCTTATAGGCCGGATAATGTCTTTAATCGCTGAACGAATTCACTCTCTGTCTTTGGTTCCTTGTTTTTCATTTCTTTTGGAACCCCTGGTTGGTCTCCACCGTCCACTGTTTCTGGTTGTTGCACCAACGGTTCGTCAACCCTTGCTTCTTCGTCTGCGGCCCTTTCATCGGCGTCCTGTTGTATGTTTGAGAACTGTCCGAGGTCCTTGCCTGCTTCCTGTTTCTTTAATTCTAATTCTTGTTGTGGTGGAAAAACTGTTGCCACTGTGTTTGGATCGTCTGTTGCCACCTTGCCTGGGTTGTCGCTGTTGTCTGTTGCTGGCTTTTCTGTTTTATCATCAGCGTCTGCTACTGATACACCCTTGGCACCCATCAGTTGGTTCAGGAGGGCTTCGTCTTCCTTGTCTGGGATGGCCTTTATGTTGATGTCGATCTCTTTATATCTCATCTATGATCCCTATGCATTTACAGTTGTGTTTTGTTGTGCCAGAACAATCCAACCAGTGGATTGATAGAGCATTGTCATTGTGTCACCCACATCGTCGAATGTGATGCTTGTGCCGTTTAAAAAACTTGCTGGAGTAACAGTAGCATTGCCGCCGTCTGTCTTCAATGTGATAATTTTAATCTGTCCTTCTGTGCCATTCGCTAATGAAAAGTTCTGGGTTCCAGTTGTTATTAGTTGTGTTACTGTCTCTGTCAAACTTATGACCTCTGTGCTACCTGAGCCAGTCAGCGTTTGCACACCATTGATCAGTCCGTTAGCAGTTAAAGTGCCGGTCACATTTGTTGTGCCGTCAACAACCAATCCTTCATTTATGTTGATTGTGGACGAATCATCTGCTGATAGTGTTGTTCCAACTACCCTGATACCTGAAGCAACAACGGCTCCAGTACCACCCGGACTCAAATTTAGATCTGCGTTTGAACTAGTGGACACGACGTTATCATTTATTGTTATGCCGTCAAATGTACTAGAGCCAGTCGCTGTGAATCCAACGGCGTCTATCTCTCCTGAACTTGAAATGTCAGCGGTTTCTGTGTCGCCACCTGTCACAATCAAGCCACCAGACGCTGTAACTTTGCCGGTTCCTGCTGTGCTTAAAACTAAGGCGTCGTTTGATCTGCTTGCCTTTATCTCGTTGTCAACTATAGTAACTCCTTCTATGTCGGCCTGTCCTGTGACAGTAAGTGTTCCACTAGTGGTCAATGCCGCTGTTGTAAGTGTACCTGAAAAATTTCCTGTTCCGTCAACTACTAATGCTTCATTTATGTTGATTGCAGTTGAATCTGAACTATCTAGTGTAGTTCCGTTTACTCTTATAGCACCCAATAGTACATCACCTGTACCACTTGGTTGTATGCTTATGTCTGCGTTTGAACCATTTGAACTTATAACGTTTGTCGTCAAACTGTTTGCTGTTATATCAGTGGCTGTTACATTGCCGCTGAATATTGCGTTGCCGCCTTCGCTCATGTCTAACTGTAACGCTGTAATTGTAGTAGAAGAATCAAGTCCTTTGAACAGTATGTCATTGTTGTCGCCCATCGACTTGATCACCAAGTCTGAAGTAACCCTGCTTATCCTACCAAATTCTGTGCCACCGTCCTGTAGTTTTACATCGGCGTTGTCCGCGTCAAGTATGATATCTCCGACTGCGTCAATTGTTAAATGGTTTGATGTTCTAATAGTTTTTGACATTTGCAGTATTTATGTTGTGAAAGGGGGAGTGTAAAACTCCCCCTAAAACACGTGTAGTTTATTAGATTGTGTCCATTGAACCAACGCCGGTGTTTTTACCTTCGTCAGTACCTTCTGCTAACAATGAGTACTTCACTGAACCTGTAGTACCACCTGCTTCTTTGTAGTGTACAGTGTTGTTGAAGATCTTACTAGCATAAGCCACTGTAGAGTCATCTAAGATGATCTGTAAACAGAACTGTCCTGCTGTAAGTGAACCTGGCGCAACTGGTGTTAGATCCAAGATTTGTATTTGTCTTGTTGATCCATCAGATGATAGGAAATTCACTTTGAATCTCGTACTTGATCTCTGAGCTACGATGAAGTTTCCTGAAGCAGTTGATACTGTCTCTGCATTGGAACCATCTGGTTGTATTGCTTCGGTTGAGAACGCACCTGTGACTTCGAAGTCACCTGCATCGCTACCGAATCTATCTTTTCTTACTGGTCTTCCCATTTTGTTTTCTCCTTATATGGAGCCAAATGTGAGTTCTACTCACTACGCGGTTTGATCCGCATAAGTCCAACTGTAAACTTGTTGGCTCTGTTGACTGTGTGTATTTATTATTTGCTAAGATGTGTTAACTGCAAAGAAAAAGGGTGGTGCGACACAATCCATAAATTAATCACACCACCCTTGAGGTTTACGTATATTCTAGATTTTTATATTATTTTCTACTGTAGATATGATATAAAATCCAAACTGCTACCAATCCGATCAACCCTTGATCAGAAAAGCCTTGCAGTACGCCCTGGACGTTTCCTATTACAGAAACATTCGGCCAGAACGGAATACCTTGACCATTGAAAAGGATCTCTAAAACGATTCCTAATGCTATTAGACTTACGCCCACATCAGCCAACCCTTTAGCCCATCCTTTGATTTGGTTCATGATATCCATTGTTGGACCTCCCTTTGTTGTTATGATTCTTGCGAATCGTAATTTTATTTAGGTACCTAGTATGAAAGTAAAGTTACCTTATTTGGTCTGTGGCTGGTATGAAGGGTGAAAAAAAATGTAAACTACGCTGTTTTCTTGAAAGTCCAAACCTGATCTGGCCATTTTTTAGTTACACGTGTCATGCCTAGGTCTGTTAAAAAAATATTAATATCTAATTTGGTCCTACCATATCTTTCTCCGGATTTGTTTCCTTCAATCTGGATCCATGGTCTGTTTCCCAGTATTGTTTGCTTGGCACCTTCTAGGACAGGAAGTTCGTAACCTTCTGTATCAATTTTTATAATGTCGACATTGTTAAAGTCAAAACTATCTAAAGTTTTTATTTCAATGTCTCCATTTTGGTCAGTCACGTGATATGTGCCTGAGTGATCGGCACATTGCATTGACACACTACCGTGCCTGTCTCCCAGAGCGTTGCGATGTATTGTACAGTTCTGGAATTTTCCTACGTTGTTGATAAGTTTAGGCAAAATATCTTTGTTGGGCTCGAATATTTCCACGCTCGTGGCCTTGTCATGCCACCACATGCTCCACGGTCCCCACCATGCACCAACATCTATTATTTTCCTAATAGGGTTGTCTTTGACATATTGATAGAGCAGGTCATAATTTCCGTTCTTATCCTCAAAATCGTATTGCAACATAGATTTATTTACAGGAATTTTGGCCATAAAAAAAGGGCGACCGAAGCCGCCCTTTTTGAAAATAAAAATAAACCTTGGCTTATTTGAATTTTAAGTTTGTTCCGCTGTTCATTCCTACTAATCCTACGTAGTCTGCCGCGTTACCTAGTGAAGATGCAGTGTTCGTTAATTCAACGTAACCGTATC
>Ga0209630_10001678_pt1 | contig 23060 bp, 12 predicted proteins | sample COG_01_FD_184745 | JGI IMG/M metagenome (GOLD analysis project Ga0209630, IMG submission 184745) | Pelagic Microbial community sample from North Sea - COGITO 998_met_01 (SPAdes) (version 2) | ecosystem: Environmental > Aquatic > Marine > Neritic zone/Coastal water | place: Helgoland, sampling... | reverse complement strand
CCAGTGAGTATTTGTTCGATTTTATCAGACATCAAAGATTTTATTTAAACTAAAAAGTGCATTGTCGTGCAAACAAAGTTATCTAAAAATTGTAATCATAGTAAATACTTTTGTAATGATGCGTGATGCTATTTGATGTGTATGTTGACTTCCGTGATTAGCTGCTGTATCTATTTGTAAATCAAAGTTTTCCGATAGACCAAAGCGGGTGATTCTAAGTCAAAAATAATTATTGAGTACGCTTAAAATTAATGCACAAAAAAGAGTAATTTCGCACTACCTAAAACCAGCATATTTCAATGTCAAAAACAGCCCATTTATCGTTCGAAGGAAAAGAAGTTGATATCCCTTTAATTGAAGGTTCAGAAAAGGAAATTGGTTTAGATATTTCTAAACTAAGGGGAGCTACCGGTGCTGTTACTGTTGACGTTGGATTTAAAAACACGGGTAGCACAACAAGTGGTATTACGTACCTGGACGGGGAAAAAGGTATTCTACGTCACAGAGGGTACTCTATCGAGCACCTTGCTAAGAACGCAACATTTTTGGAAGTTGCTTACCTGTTGATTAATGGTGAGTTGCCAAACGAAACAGAATATGCTGATTGGGATCACCAGATAAGACATCATACATTGGTTAATGAGGATATGGAGAATATCTTCAAGGCTTGGCCTACGGGATCTCACCCAATGGGACAGTTGACTGCTATGATTTCTTCACTGTCGTCTTTTTATCCTGATTCATTGGATCCAAATAGATCTGATGCTGAAACGCACAGAACTATTCGACGCTTAATTGCAAAAATGCCAACCATTGTTGCCATGTTGCATAAGAAGGCTGTAGGTCATCCAATCATCTATCCACAAAACAAGCTGGACTATACGTCAAACTTTTTGAACATGACGTTCAAAAACATAACGGAAGAATACGAAATTGACCCGGTATTTGTTGAAGCGATGAACAAATTGCTGATTCTGCATGCTGATCACGAACAAAATTGTTCTGCGTCGACGGTAAGAATAGTTGGATCATCTCATGCGAACTTATACGCTTGTATTTCTGCTGGAATTGCAGCGTTATGGGGGCCATTGCATGGTGGCGCAAATCAGAAAGTAATCGAGATGTTGGAAGCGATCAAAAATGATGGTGGAGACGCTCAGCGTTACATTGAGAAAGCAAAAGACAAAAACGACCCATTCAGATTAATGGGTTTTGGACACAGAGTATATAAGAACTATGATCCTCGTGCGTTGATTATTAAGAAATCAGCGGATGATATCATGGAGAAAATGGGCATCAGTGACCCTGTTCTTGATATTGCAAAACAATTGGAGGAAACAGCGTTAGCGGATCCTTACTTTGCTGAAAGAAAGTTGTTCCCTAACGTTGACTTCTACTCCGGAATTATCTATCGAGCAATGGGCTTCCCTGTTGAAATGTTTACCGTTTTATTTGCCATGGGGCGTCTTCCAGGTTGGATCGCGCAATGGAAGGAAATGAGAGACCAGAATCAACCTATCGGTAGACCACGTCAGATTTACACAGGACCAGTAGCACGTGACTGGGTCCCAATGGAAAAACGCTAGTCGTTTAATTTTGGATTGTTGACATGGCGTGTGCCATCACGCGTCGATTTTTTTTCAAGATTCTTTTCAAGTGCAGAGGTTAAATCAACACCCGTTTGATTGGCTATACAAATTAGAACAAATAGGACATCAGCCAATTCATCTGGAAGTGACTTTTTAAGGTCAGTCTGTTTAGCACTTTGCTCACCATAAATTCGTGCCATAAGTCGGGCAACTTCACCAACTTCTTCCATTAACAAGGCCGTATTGGTTAACTCGTTAAAGTACCTTACACCGATGGTGTTAATCCAAGTATCAATATTTTTTTGTGCGTCCTTTATTGTCATAATGCAAAGGTAGTCGTTGTATATTTGCATCGCATTTGCGATGGCAAACAAATTGGTCTATATCACCCGAAAGGAACACTTCAATGCAGCACACAAGCTGTATAATCCCAAATGGTCTGAAGAAGAAAATGAAGCAATTTTTGGTAAATGTGCTAACAAAAATTGGCATGGGCATAACTTCGATTTGTATGTCACCGTTAAGGGTTCGCCAAATGACGATACCGGATTTATTATGGATCTAAAGAAACTTCGTGATATTATTAATGATTACGTCGTGGATGTGTTGGACCATAAGAATTTGAATTTAGACGTCCCATTTATGGAGAATAAAATGGCGTCAATAGAAAATTTAGCCATTGGTATCTGGGAACAAATTGAACCACATATTGATAATTGTAAACTACATAGAATTAAGTTGTGGGAAACCCATAATAACTATGTAGAATATTTCGGAGAAGAAAATTAAAACAGCACCTATGTTCAAGGCTTCAGTAAACCAACGTCATACATTTGATATCGACAGTAAGAATGTCAATAAGGAACCTGTTTCATTCGATTGTCAATTATTGCCCAATGGAACGTATCACATTATTCTAAATAATCAATCGATTTCGGCTGAAGTGATTGACATCGATTACAATAATAAATCAGTGAATCTTTTGCTCGACAAACAAAAGTTTAGTGTTCAAATAGAAGATGATTTTGATATGTTATTGTCTAAAATGGGCATGGACAAACAAGCCGCTGATAAAGTTTATGAAATAAAGTCACCGATGCCAGGACTTGTTCTTGAGATTAAGGTAAAAGAAGGAAATCATGTGGAAGAAGGTCAGCCCTTGATGGTTCTAGAAGCCATGAAGATGGAGAACGTTATCGCGTCTCCAAACGAAGGTGTGGTGTCTAAAGTTGAGGTTGAAGTACAACAAAAGGTTGATAAAAATCACGTCCTTATTAGATTTGTATAAGGGTAGCATGTTGCAGCTTATTTACTCCTATAGTTAGAACTAACTATTTTCTTCCTAATGACTACAGTATATGTAGACACTGTGTAAACAAACACGCATTCAACGTGTCTGTGGTCGCAACTAGTTTTTATTTTTGCTAAAAGTATTTTCATGATACATTTAATATTGTCCGCAGCGTTGATGCTGGGTCTGTCAATTGGCGCTAGCGCACAAATTGACTCGTTAGCGATCGCTCAAAAGAATCAAGAACTGGCAGATGCAAAAGTTGCCTTAGCTCAAGCTCAAGCAGCAGTTGATGCCATTAACAGCCAATTAAAAGCTTTGCAACCTGAGCAAAAGTGGAAATCGGGTAGGGTCGTGAGTTTGAATTTTAACCAAGGTTCGTTTAATAATTGGTCTTTAGGGGGTGTCAACGCAGTATCGTTAACAACACTGGCCAATGGCTTTGCCAATTACAAATTCGCCAATTGGACTTGGGACAATAACTTGGATTTGGCATATGGTGTTGTAAAAAATAAGGGAGAAGACGTAAGAAAGAATGAAGACAAGATTGACTTCCAATCTAAACTAGGAAGGAAAGCTTCGGATAAAATAAGCTGGGCTGTTTTGACACGTTTTGAGAGTCAATTTGACCAAGGCTTTGACTTTAATGATGAGAATGATATCAGGCCTGTTATTTCGAGGTTTATGTCGCCAGCCTATTTAAAGCTCTCTCTGGGAATTGATATAAAACCTACCGATAAGTTATCGGTTTACGTTTCACCTGCTGCTGGGAAATGGACGTTTGTTACAGATGACAGTATCGCTGCTCAAAATATATATATACCGAGTACCCACGATAACCCAAATAGAAGAGGGGAGTTTGGAGCATTAACGTCGTTCATATACCAAGATAAAGCGATTCTGAAAAACGTAGGATTGAGAACTAGCTTAGAACTGTTCAACAACTATACTGATGTTGTGAAAGAGAATCAAGGCAACATTGACGTTGATTGGCAAGTGCGGTTTGATTTTAAACTTGGTAAATATATTGGCGCGAACGTGTTTACGCATTTAAAATATGATCACGATACCAAAATTGAATACGACCCGGTAAATAAGCCAGGTGTAAAAGGACCTCGCACGCAGTTCAAAGAATTGTTTGGCTTAGGTTTTCAGTACAAGTTTTAGGCGCTGTTAATAAGCGTTATGAAGCCCTACAGAAATGTGGGGCTTTTTTGTTTCAAAAACATTAGTGTTTGTCCAAACTATCAGCGTTTATCATGTGTTATATTTAACATCAAATTATTTTATAATGAAACTTAGAAATTTACTTATTCTTTTAGCGTTGGCGGGTACAGCAAACGCACAAATCAGTGTTCCTGCACCTAGTCCTTTGTCGACAGTTGAACAAAAGGTGGGTTTGACCGATGTTAGTATTACGTATTCGCGTCCAAGTATGAAGGGAAGAACAATATTTGGAGATCTTGTACCTTATGGAGAAATGTGGCGGTTAGGCGCTAATGCGAGCACTAAAATTGAAACATCTGATGACATTTCAATCAACGGACATGACGTGCCTGCTGGAACGTATGCGTTATATGCTATTCCAAACCAAGATAAGTGGACAATAGTGATTCATTCAAATACGAGTTACTGGGGTACAGGAGGCAGCAAATACAAAACGGAAGAAGACCTAGTACGTTTTGATGTAGAAGTTAATTCAAAGTATCCTGTAGCTACAGAGACGATGACGTTTCAGTTTTCTAATTTAACAACTGAGGGTTGCAACATTGAGTTACTTTGGGCCAATACACAAGTTTTGCTTGATGTAAAAACCAATACGGATGAGCAGGTATCAAAAGAAATTGACATCAAAATGAAAGGTGTTAGTTCTGCGACCTATTATCAATCGGCCCGTTACTACTATAACAACGACAAGGATATGGACAAGGCATATGAGTGGATTAAGCTAGCCCTTGTAGATAACGAAAAGTTTTGGATGGTACGTCAAAAGGCGCTGATTGAAGCAAAATTAGGGAAGTATAAAGACGCTATTGAAACAGCAAATAAGTCTAAAGAACTGGCTGAAAAAGCAGGGAACGAGAATTACATGCGTATGAATGAAAAGTCCATTGAAGAATGGTCCAAAAAGAAATAACGGATTGTGTTATAAATAAAAAGCCCTTCAATTGAAGGGCTTTTTTTATGTGCTATTTTTTCTTTTTATGCCTATCTACGGTTGGCCGGTACATGACTTCAAGCGATTCGCCTGTCCGAGGGTATCTATACAGGTAATGACCTTTATCGTAGTGTCTTCCTTGAAATTTCAATCTAGGAGAAACAGTCATCAACAACCAATCTTCCCCATCAAGCGTGAAGTATTTGTGTTGGAATACGTTGAATTTGTCGAGCATAACACCTTCTACGGTAAGCCACATTTCTAGGTGTAAACTTCTTCCATCGTTTAGGGTAGCTATAGGTATACGCTTGGTGTGTTTTTTAAGGATACCTGATCGTATAACATCTCCTCCCGTTTCTAGCATATCTCCATTGTATATAATGGTGTAGATGCGTAGTTCATATTTGTATTTTTTGGCAAAACTATTAAAGCTAAACAGGCACAAACATGCCACAGCCAATAAGGATTTTAGTGATATGTGTTTTCATCATACCCAAATTTAATATGCTTGGATGGTGAAAACGACGCAGGAATTGGTGGATAAGTACCTACGAGTTCATTGATATCAAGAACTCGTCATTGTTTTTTGTGCCTTGCATTTGCTTGAGCATCATGTTCATAGCTTCTTCGCTATTCATGTCGGCCAAGTAATTACGCAACACCCACATGCGTTGGTTGGTTACTTTGTCAAGCAATAAGTCTTCTCGACGTGTGCTACTCGAAATAATATCAATGGCTGGGAATATGCGTCGGTTAGAAAGCTTTCTATCCAATTGTAATTCCATGTTACCCGTACCTTTAAATTCTTCAAAGATTACTTCGTCCATTTTAGAGCCTGTATCAATTAAAGCCGTAGCGATGATGGTCAAAGAACCTCCATTTTCGATGTTTCTAGCTGCACCAAAAAATCTTTTTGGCTTGTGAAGTGCATTGGCATCCACACCACCTGATAATATTTTTCCTGAAGCGGGTTGTACCGTATTGTACGCTCTTGCCAATCGGGTGATAGAATCCAGTAAAATGACCACATCGTGCCCACATTCAGTAAGGCGTTTTGCCTTTGATAATACAATATTTGCCAGTTTAACATGCTTTTCAGCTGGCTCGTCAAATGTTGAAGCAACTACTTCTGCCTTAACACTTCTTGCCATATCGGTGACCTCTTCAGGACGTTCGTCTATCAGAAGAATAATCATGTAGGTTTCTGGATGGTTGGCAGAAATTGCATTGGCAACGTCTTTTAACAAGTTGGTTTTACCTGTTTTAGGTTGTGCGACAATTAATCCTCTTTGACCTTTACCTATCGGCGTGATAAGGTCTATGATTCTTGTAGAGTAATTACTTGCGTTGTACTCTAAGTTGAATTTTTCTTCTGGGAATAAAGGCGTCAAATGTTCGAAAGAAACACGGTCTCTAACCAAGGCTGGAGACTTGCCATTGATCATCTCTATTTTAATAAGAGCGAAGTACTTTTCACCCTCCTTAGGCGGGCGAATAGTGCCTTGTACAACATCACCGGTTTTTAAGCCAAATGACTTAACCAAATGTGGTGGTACATAAACGTCATCAGGAGATGGCTGGTAATTGTAATCGGCAGATCGTAAAAAGCCATATCCATCCTGTATCGTTTCTAAAACACCTTGGGTGCTAACAACACCTTCCAATTCAAGATAATTCAACAGGTTGTCACGCATTTCTTTGCGTTTCTCCTTTTCAGGATCGCGCTCTCTTTGTGGCCGATTATTTGATTTGTTGCTGTGGTGGCTGTCCTTATTATTGTCTTTTAGATTGTCTTTTTGACTGTTGTCACGCTGATTTTTGTTAGGAGCCTCGTTGTTGTCCATGGCTTCAATGATGCGTGCATCGTCGTCAGACTTTTTATTGTCGTTTTGATTCGACTGGCGATTGTCTTTTTTTCTTTCAGATTTATCGCCTGAATGCTGTTTTTTATCTCCGTGTTGGTTCGAAGGTTTATCCTGTTTTTGATTACGCGGTCTTCTTTCGCGAGGTTTAGGTTTGTCTTCAGAATCTTGAGTTGATTTCTCTGATCTTTCATTCTTTGCCTTAGGTTTTTCACCTTGTTGTTTGGCAGGTTTTGCCGGCTTAGCTGGCTTTGTAGGTTTGTCGGGTGCTGCCGGTGTTTTTATGGCTTGCTCTTCTAATATTTTGTAAATGAGGTCCTGTTTTTTTAGGCCTTTACTGTTAATGTCTAGTTTGGTTGCAATTTCTTTAAGCTCAGAAACGAGCATGTCGTTAAGCGTTATAATATCAAACATATGAAGTGATACGTGTTGTTATGATTTTTAATAATTGTGATTCTAAAAATAATCGCGAAAGGGTTCGGAAATGTTGTAGAAAAAAAGAATACCTGATCGGGACTCTCTGATGCAATGATAGGTGAATTAATTGAAAACTAAAAGGAGAGTTTTGTTTTTAGAACCATCGGTAATCGAATGTTTTGGGTCAGCGCTGAAGTGTCAAAAAAAGTGTACTTATGGCAGAAATGTTGATAAAAACTTGCATTTGGCTGACATTATCGTAACATTTGGACTTGTAGAAGTAGTGTGTAATTGGGTTTTTGTCCTAAAAGCCCTTTTAATTTTAGTTTTATTCTCTCCCCATTCTGGGCAGAGGTGACTCTGTTTCTACGATTTTTTTAGAACAAATAGAATTTAGATTTATGAAAAAATTTTACTCATTTTTATTGGCTATTGGCGTAATTATTTTGTTAATTCCATCGGAGGTTTCTGCTCAGACGTATACGTATGATCAGTCCAAATCGTCCCTAAATGTAGGAAACCCTGGTACTCTTCGCGGTACTGCTTATGATTACACTACGACTGGGGGTACAATTATCCATCGAGGTAATTCAGGTCCTAATGGATCTACGGGTAGCTACAACTCAACCAATTACTGGTCTGTAGCACGCGCAATCCCATTTCCTTTCAAGTTTTATGGCGCGACGGTTGATTCGTTTTGTGTCTCCAAAAACGGTTTGTTGACGTTTTCAACAAACGTTGCGGGAACGGCAGTGAACACAGCATTGAATTCAAATTCGGCTTTACCAAATACGAATTTGCCCGATTCAACTATTGCGTATTTCTGGGAATCCATGGGTACAAACATTTCTTCGAGGGATTACATTTATTCGATTCCTTATGGATCAACAGGGAATAGGCAATTATGGATTTTGAATTATTCATGGAAACTTGGTAATTCAAGCTATGCATACTTTGCAGTTGTATTAGATGAAAAGACAAACGATATCTACGTTGTAGATATGAACTATTTTTACAGCTCAAGCGCACTTACCATGACGGTCGGAACTCAATTGTCCTCTACGTCAGCAGTGCAAGTTAATTCTGGACTTAACTCTTCTGCAGGTTCGCCAAATATAATTTTCGGTAGTGGAGGCTCTGTGCATAGCAATAATGAGTATTACATATTTGAAGAAAAACTACTAGTTACAGATGATATGTCGGTCGTGGAAATGGATAACCCTAGTGGAGCCATATGTAGCACATCCGATTCTATTAAAGTAAAAGTGAAAAATGAGGGAACCAATGCGGTGACCGATTTCGATGTTGAATGGTCTGTTAATGGGACTAGTCAATCCACATATTCATATAGTGGCTCTCTTGCTTCGGGTGCATCAACAACAGTAAATCTCGGCAGTTATACCTATGGAACATCAACATCAACGTTCAATTTTCAATTTAGAACGGATGATCCTAATGGAAATACAGATAAAAATCTAGCCAATGATACCGTGAAAAAAACGCTCAAGAAAGGGCTCTCCGGTAGTTATACTGTTGGAACGTCTTCCAGTAATTATGCAACCATGGCGGCAGCAATGGCTGATTTAAAAGCTTCTGGTGTATGCGGTCCCGTAACAATGAATATTGCAAAAGGCACATATACAGGTCAGGTTGCATTAGAAGGTGATATCTCAGGAGCGTCGTCAGCAAATACCATAACTTTTAAATCAGCTACGGGTAAACAAGCAGATGTAATTTTTGCTTACTCATCTACTGGAACATCTAAATTAACAACATTCCTATTAAAGAATACGTCCTATATAATTATGCGTGACGTGACATTTGAGGCGAAAGGTACATCTTACGGCTGGCCTACCCAGGTTTGGTCTGCGAGTAACATTTCGTTCATTAATTGTCACTTTAAGTGTAAATACATAGGAACGTCATCATATAATAACAACTTAGTAATCAATGGTAGCGCGACAAGTTATTCAACTGGCTCGTTAAACCATGACATTACAGTAGATAGCTGTACGTTTACAAACGGAGGTTATGCTGCTTGTTCTAGCTACGGATCAGGAACAGCAAGTTTTTCTAATGGTTTAACCTTTACGAACAATACACTTATAAACTCTGGATATTACGGATTAAGAATATACTATCAAGGTGCACCTCAAATTTCTAATAATCATATCACAATGAGATCAGGTGCTTGGTGTGGAATTTACATGTACTACGTAAAATCAACCTCGACAGTACCAGTAAGAATTAATCGAAACCAGGTGTATAAATCTAGTTACTATGGCATTTATATGTCTTCATGTGATAACTCATCGTCACAACAAGGTGAATTATATAACAACATTATCGGTAACTTTTCGGGCGCTCCAACTTATTATGGTATTTATAACTTTAGCAGTGATTACTGGAGAGTATATCACAATACAGTGGACGTGCGCGCTTCTAGTTCTTCAACTATTAGAGCTTGTTACTACACTTCCGTAAGTTATTCGGATATTAGAAACAATATCTTTAGTATTCAAAGTTCAGCTTCGTCATCAAGCCACTATGCACTTTATAATACGAGTTCGCCAAGTACAAATAGAAAGTGTGACCACAATGTATATTACAATCCAAATGGTACATATTTAATTTATTCTGGAGGATCCAGAACAGCGTCTGTTCTAAATAGCTATAGTACTGCTGGGGATGGAAATTCTATTAACAAAATGCCTCCATTTAAAAGTGCTTCAGATGCACATTTAAGTGATGGTTGTTTTGATAAGGTCGATGCCTTAATGGGGGTGTCTGAAGACATTGATGGAGATAGCAGGGATCCAGTTTTCCCTCATCCAGGTGCGGATGAAGTAGTATTGTCGTCTAACGATGTTGGAGTTGTGTCTATTGAATCACCTTCAGGGACTGTATCTTCAGGAACACAAACGGTTAGAGTAATTGTTAGAAACTACGGAAGCAATTCAGTTTCTGGATACAATGTAAGCTACAAAGTAGCCGGTGGTTCAAGTGTAACACAAGCGGTGTCCGGTACACTGGCAAGCTGTTCGAATGATACCATTACGTTTACAACGACTTTTAGTCATACAGTTGGGTGTACCAATCTCAATGCTTGGACGTCAGCACCGAATACAACAACAGATGGGAATGTGTCTAATGATACTGCTACTTCAAGTTTTGGTGTAGCCATGTCTGGTACGTTCACGGTTGGTGGAACTAGCGGAGATTTTAGCACATTTGGAGAAGCGGTTGACGCCCTTAACTGTGCTGGAATATCAGGAGCAGTGGTATTTAATGTAGTTTCTGGTACGTATACGGAACAAGTTAACCTTGGCAGTTATACAGGTAGTTCATCAACGAATACAATTACCTTCCAATCAGCTAGTTCAAATACTACAAAACCAGTTTTACGATTTGCAACCACATCAGCTACAAACAATGGTGTCCTGAATTTTAGTGGTTCGTCAAACATAATTTTCAAAGGGATTCATGTTAAACAAACAGCGACAACTTCAACTTCAATGAATTATTGTGCAGTGGTAACCATGGCTGGAAGCAACAGTTCATTAACTATAGAAGATTGTAAGTTAGAAGGAATAACACCAACTTATACGTATTATAATTATTCATCAATCATTTATGATGGAACGGGTACAGGTAATATGAGTAACGATATCATTATTAAGAATAATGAGTTGATCAAGGGATCATATTCTATTTATACTTTTGGTGGTAATACTGGTACACTTCAAAGAGGATGGGTGATTACAGGGAATACGATTTCAGGATTTGTAAATTACTCTTTGTATTGCTACTATTTAACTGGTTTAGAAATTTCGAACAATACGATCACAAGCTCACTATCCACTGGTATCTATGCCAGATATTGTGATGGAGCCATGAAGATTACCAATAACAGAATCACTGGAGTAACTTCAGGATATGGTATCTATATGTATTATTGTGATGCCACCAGCGGCTCACCTGCACTGGTTGCCAACAATACAATTCAAGTTGGAAACGGCTACTCGTATGTGAGGGGCATGTATGTGCAATACTGCAAGTATCAAAAGATTTTGCACAACACGGTTGTTAACAATACGACTTACGCTTCAACTACTTATGGTGCGGGTTATTTCTATTTTACTTCGTCCTATCCAGGTAATGAATTAAAGAACAACATTTTTGTTGCGAATAACGGAGGCTACTCAGTATACTTATACTATAGTGGTACAAATCATTATTTTGCTGCACTTGACTATAACATTTACTACAGTACAGCAACTGGAAGTCATATTTACGCTGGAGGAAATTACTCGTCTGTAGCTGCATATAAATCAGCAAAGTCTGGAAAAGATCCTAACAGTTTTGAAGAGAAACCACCTTTTAAATCAAGTTCTGACTTGCATTTAGCCGATGGTTGTTTTACCAAAGTTCCTTCTGTTTCAGATGTAACCACAGACATGGATGGTGCAACACGTAACACCACATCTACGCACCCAGGTGCCGATGAGGTAGAAACTGGGGCATTAGACGCTGGGGTTACCGAAATCCTTTCGCCAAAAGGAATTGTTAGTTCAGGTAGTCAGACAGTAGAAGTAGTTGTGAAAAACTTTGGAACTACAACAATTTCAACATTGACGGTGTCATACACAGTTGGCACGACAACAAATTCTCAAACTTTTGGTGTGAGTTTAGCTGGATGTACAGCTGATACATTGACATTTACAACAGGATACAATCATACTGGGGGATGTGCGAGCATATCTGCTAAAACAAGCGATCCGAATGCTTTAACCGATGCAGTGCCTTCAAATGACGAAGGACCATCACAATCGTTTGGCGTATCTGTATCAGGTACCTTTACTGTAGGTGGAACAAGTGGCGATTTCTCAAGCTTAAGTGACGCCATTGAAAATTTACTTTGTGCAGGCATTAGCGGTCCAGTAACCTTAAATGTGGTTAGTGGTACTTACAACGAACGTGTTTCGTTACTGCCAATTTCTGGAATGTCTAGTACCAATACGGTTACTATTCAATCACACCCTTCAAACACGTCGATGCCAATTGTACAAAGTGACAATGGAGGTTTAACAAACAACGTGATTTTGTTCAATGGATCATCCTACTTTACAATTGATGGTATTCATTTTAAGGCAAACAATGCCACTTATAATCGTGTGGTTGAAATGCAAGGTTCAAACTCAAACATTACCATTAAAAACTGTAAGCTGGAGTCTCAAACTGTCTTCACAACAAGTAGCAATAGTTATATAATTTACGATCGGACTGGATCAGCAAACATGTCCAACAATATCAAAATTATGAACAATACGCTAACGGGCGGTTCATATGCTATATATAACTATGGTGGAGGTACTTCTTCTACTGACCTACAAGACGGTTGGGTGATATCAGGGAACACAGTCACTGGTTTCGCTTATATGGGTGTTTATAATTTGTACAACAAAAATTTAATCTTAACTAATAACACCATAACTACAAAGTCTACCTATTCCACAAACTTATACGGAACCTATTTTAGGTATTGTGATGGAGCCATGGTAATTTCAGGAAACCACGTAGATATTGATCGTGGAGGTTATGGAATGTATATGTATTACTGTGATGCAACGTCGACTTCGCCTGCAGTCATTAGTAATAATTACCTCAGAATTGGTAATGGTACTTCATGGAGTAGAGGAGTATTTGCTTATTACGGTTCTTACCAGAATTGGTATAATAATACCTTCCGCTCATTTAGCTCTAGTTCGTATTCTTCATCGAACTCATATGCTACCATGCGCCTCTATTATACAAGCAATACATCAATATTCAGAAACAACATCGTTTCAAATTATGGTGGTGGTTATGCGCTATACTTTTACAACCCGACTTATGTGAAATCGGATTATAACAACATACATAGTACAAGCACAGGGTCACATATATACGCAGCTGGAACATACTCTAGCTTAAGTGCATACCAAACAGCTAAAGGGACTGACTTAAATTCTTTTGACAAGGATCCTAAGTTTAGCAGTTCTCCTGTTTACCAGCCAAATCAAGAAGAATTCTTTAACGCGGGTGATTCAACTGGTTTAACTGTTGATATTGACAGCAACTCAAGACCTGCTGCGATGTCTACAATTGGTGCGTTGGAAATCAACCCAGACTTAAACATAATAAGTGTTGCAGGTGATTCTGCTTGTGGAACTATGAATTCCGCTTCGACGGTGACCGTAACATTCAAAAACGAAGGAGACATCATACAACAAATGGCTAGTTTCAACGTATCACTTGATACTTTTGCCGCTGTTCCAGTAACAATTACTGGGCCGTTTGCAAAAGGTATGACGTACACCAGAACATTGCCTGTCACGTTAGACCTTAGCGGGACATCTGCCAATGTGATAACGGTAAGTCATACTGGTGGTGATGTAGATGCAAGTGATAATTCAGCAAGTACTTCGGTACCTTACTGGGCGTATCCAGTATCTTCATTTACTCAAGCAGACTCTTGTTTAGGAGATGCCATGAGCTTTACAAATACAAGTACAGTGGCAACAGGTTCAATTGCGTCAACAGACTGGATGTTTGGTGATGGCGGAACAGCGGCTACAACAAATCCAACACACACATACGCAAGTAATGGTACTTATACGGTTACTATTATGAGTGAGTCTAATGTTGGATGTAGAGATACAGTTACGCAATCTATAAACGTACTTACTGCTTTGGCGGCTGGTACTATATCAAGTGCGTCAACAATCTGTTACAATGCAGCCCCATCGATGCTTACATCTACTGCTGCTGCTTCAGGCAGTGCTGGTGCTTACCAGTATCAATGGCAGTCGTCAACAGACAATGTTACCTTTAGTGACATATCTGGTGCTACTGGTGCAGATTATACAAGTGGGTCGTTAACAACAACTACGTATTTCCGCAGAGCGGTAACAACCGACGTAGGTTGTGGACCATCTTATACAGGAAGTTTAAAAATTACGGTGTACAACAAATTGGCAGGAGCTGTTATAGGTTCAGACCAAAATATTTGTTTCAATACGATACCTGGCACCATTAGCCAAGGTGCTTCTGCTACAGGTGGAGATGGAACATGGACGTACCAATGGGAATCTTCAAGTAACGGAACTTCTTGGAGCTCTGTTGCCGGTGCAACAGCAACGAGTTACTCACCTGGTGTATTAACATCAACAACCTACTATAGATTAATGTCTATTGGAGGATCAGGATGTGGTTCAGTGGCTAGTAATGCAGTGAAAATATTGGTTTATAATGATTTGTATGCTGGATTAGTAGGAAACGACCAAAGTGTTTGCCCTCAAAGCCCAGCCAGCACAATGAACGGCACAACAAACCCTTCAGGTGGAGACAACTCATATACATACCAATGGCAGTCTTCTCCAGATAACACGACTTGGTCAGATATCTCAGGAGCTACTTCTGCATCGTTTACCTCTACTACAGGTTTGACGTCAACTACATTCTATAGAAGAAATGTAACTTCAGGAAGTGGTTGTGGTACTAAGCCTACAAACACTGTAAAGATTACGATAGCACCATTGCCTAAGTCATCATTTATTGTTGCAAACCATTGTTTCAATGATGTGATGCCAGTTACCAATAACTCGACTGTGGCTACAGGGTCATTAACCCGGTTTGCTTGGGATTTCGGTAACGGAAACACAAGTACAGTACGTGTACCGGCATACGTTTATGCAACAAGTGGTATTAAAACGGTTAAGTTAAAGGTAACGTCGAATATTGGTTGTGTTGATTCATCATCAAGCACAGTGAATGTGTCTAATGTACCAACACCAGCCTTTACTAAAGTATTTGATTGTGTTAAGGAAGAAGTGTTGTTTAAGAATGCAACTTCTGTGAACTGTGGTAAGATATCTGCATTTGCATGGGATTTCGGTGACGGTTCAACGTCAACTACGCAAAACCCTACGCATAAATATGCAGCTACAGGAACATATTCAGTGAAATTTAAAATCTTCCTTCCTGGTGGATTTATCGATTCTGTAACAAGAAGCGTAACGATTGCTAAGAAAGGTGTTTCTGGATTTACAGCAAATGACGAGTGTTTCGGAGATAGTGTTCGATTTATCAATGCTTCAACAAATGCAGCATCATATACTTGGGATTTTGATGATAAAACATCATCAACAGTTGAGAACCCTGTTCATTTTTATCGTGTAGCTCAATCGTATGATGTAACATTAATTGCCAAGGATGGTAACGAATGTGACGATACAACAACGAAGAAAGTAACTGTGAAGGTGAAGCCTTCTGTTTACTTCTCTAAAGATGATCGTTGTGTGAATACAGGAAAACCATTTAATAACGGAACCTTATACGCACATTCATATGCTTGGACGTTTGGCGATGGTGGAACATCAAATTCAGCAGCGAAAGCGTTAACACATATATACACTTCTGCAGGAACATTTGATGTTAAACTTGTGGCGTACAACAACAACGGTTGTCGCGACTCGTTCGAAACAAAAGTTGTTTCATTCCCTAATCCAGTAGCTGCATTCAGCTTGTCAAACTTATGTACTGGGCAAGCAGTAAGTGCAACGAATAGTTCTACTTCTAATCACGGTAACCACTGGGATATGGGAGATGGTGCAACGTTCACAACTAAAACGCCAACATACAAATACAACAAGGCTGGAACGTATTTAGTAACCTTAACTGTTGAGTCAGATAAGGGATGTAAGGATACAACCAGATCAAATGTTACGGTATACGACACACCAAAAGCAGACTTTACTGCAACGAGTGTATGTGCTGGTGGAACGACAACGTTTACAAACACGAGTACAGGTGGTTCAGGAACCAAAACGTATGCATGGAACTTCGGTGATGGTAATACGTCAAGTGCTAAAAATCCAACACATAGCTACAGTGCTGCCGGTTCATATTCGGTAACATTGACCACAACTGGTCAAGGTAATTGTTCAGGTATGGTTACGAAATCAATTCAGGTATACAAAGCACCTACTGTTAGTGTATCTGTAAGTGATGTATGTGTAGGAACAGCGTCTTACTTTACTTCCACAACTACTGGAGCGTCAACGTATGATTGGGACTTCGGTGATGGAAATTCAAGTACAGCACAATCTCCACGACATACTTATGCTAAGGCAGGAACGTATAACGTTAAGCTAACGGCTAAGAGTAGCTACGGTTGTTCAACTGTAGAGACCACAACAGCTACAGTGAATGATTTACCAACGGCTGGATTTAATAACTCAACTGTGTGCTTGGGTAACGCAACTACATTTGCCAACACAACGAGTATATCTAGTGGAACCTTAAGTTACGCTTGGAATTTCGGTGACGGATCAACGTCAACTGCAACAAATCCAAGCCATACCTACAGTTCTTCAGGAAACTACACGGTAACTGTAACGGCTACGGCTAATGGATGCTCAAATTCATATACCACCACTGTGGTTGTGAATGATATTCCAACAGCAGACTTTACAACGGCTAATGTTTGTGTAGGAACGGCAATGAGCTTCTCTAATTATTCAGGTGGTGCAACTAAGTACTCTTGGAATTTTGGAGACGGAAGTACTGCTTCAACAGCAACTAACCCATCACACACCTATACAAGTTCTGGTACTTTCACGGTAACACTTACTGCTGAAAATGCTGCTGGTTGTACAGATACTAAATCGGTTAGTGTAACTGTGTTTGGAACTCCAACAGCTGATTTCTCTGCGAGCAATGCTTGTGCGGGTACAGCAGTTTCGTTTACAAACAATAGTAGTACTGGATCTTACCTATGGAACTTTGGTGATGGTGGTGCAAGTACAGCAACAACACCAAGTCATACATACAAGGCTGCAGGTACATACACGGTTATGTTAACTGTGAAAAACAGCAATGGATGTGAGTCATCGACGTCAAGTCAAATCACAATTCATGCGCTACCTAAAACGGCGTTTGCAACTGCTTCAGGTTGTGAGAAAGCTGGTATCCAGTTTACGAACAATACGGCAGGAACAAATACTTATGCTTGGACATTCGGCGACGGAGGAACAAGTGCTGCGAAGAATCCAAACCATACGTACAACTCGTCAGGAACCTTTAACGTAACGTTAATAGCAACTAACGGTAACGGATGTTCAATGGAGGCTAAGCAAGCGGTTGTTGTATCACCGCAACCTACGGTAGCCTTTACGGCTAACTCTCCTTGTGAGGGCAGTGCAGCTGCATTCAGCAACACATCAACTAGAGGTGCGAATAGCTGGACATTAGGAGATGGCGCAACAAGTCGTTTGTTAAACCCAAGTCATACCTATGCAAGTGCAGGTAAGTATTCTGTTCAATTGACAGTTACAACTGCTGCAGGGTGTACTAACTCAATGACTAGTAGTGTGACAGTTAATCCTAACCCAGTAGCTTCGTTTAGTTCGAAAGCACTGTGTACTGGACCTAACGTAGACTTTACCAACACAAGTTCAATTGGTGGTGGATCTATTGCTAATAGTAATTGGAATTATGGTGATGCCTCTACAGGCACGTCAAATTCTCATACGTATGCGAAATCAGGTGTGTATAACGTAACATTAACGGTTACGTCTGACAGAGGTTGTATGACTTCTACTACATCTCCAGTTGCGGTTTACGAAGCACCATTGGCTAAGTTTAGCACGAATGATGTTTGTTTAGGAGTGTCTGCTAGCTTTACGAATGAAAGTTCAAATGCAAGTAGCTCAGCTTGGAAATTTGGTGACGGAAATACAAGCAACGTAACAAATCCAACACATACATATGGTTCGGCTTCAACCTATACTGTTGAGTTAACCGCGATGAATCCATTAGGATGTTCAAACGTGGTTACAGGAAGTATTAAAGTAAGTACAAACCCAACTGCAGACTTTAACGCGCCTGCAGGCTGTGAAGGAGCAGCAACCATGTTTACAAATGCATCTACTGGTGCTAATGCATATAGCTGGAACTTTGGAGATGGTAGCTTAAGCAACCAAGAAAGTCCATCACATACATTTGCTTCTAGTGGAAATAAAAATGTAACGTTAATGGTTCGTACCAATGATGGTTGTTCTGATGAGGTAACTAAAATGGTTGTTATCAATACAAGTCCAACGGCAGCATTTACTGCAGTAGGAAATTGTTTAGGTGACGAAACAATGTTCTCAAATACTTCACAAAACGGTACTTCATTTGCTTGGAGCTTCGGCGACGGTAATACAAGTAATAATGCAAACCCATCAAACACGTATAGCGCAACTGGCGATTACAGAGTATTGTTAATTGCAAGCAATGCGAATTGTGTTGATTCAACAGAACAATTGGTTCCTGTTAATCCAATTCCAAATAGTGACTTTACACATACTACTAGTGGAAGAGAAGTAACATTCTCTCCAATTGAGTTGGGTGGAACAAGTTACAGCTGGAATTTTGCTGATGGCAATACCTCTACTTCAATCGCACCAGTTCATCGTTATTCAAGTGCTGTGGTTCAAACATTCAATGTTTGTTTAACCTTAACAGACAAAGCAGGTTGTACCTCAGAGAAGTGTAACGATGTTAATGTTGATCTGGTTGGTGTTAATGACGTGACATCTGAAAATGGTGTTAATGTTTATCCTAACCCGAACAAAGGTGCATTTGTGGTAACAATGGCAGAAATAAATGGTGATATAAACATCGCACTTTATGATACAAAAGGCGTTCTTGTAACAGTAGTTGATACTACTAAACCGTCAACTCAATTTAATATTGATGTTACAGGAGTTGCTGAAGGCGTATACTTCGTTCAAATTAAGAATGGAGATTACACTTCTACACAACGGGTGGTTATTACTAAATGATAAGACGATAACTCGTTAAATCACATAATAACTAAATCTTGTTCTAACAAGGGGTCGGCAACGACCCCTTTTTTTATTTACTTCTGGATACATTTGCGACTCGAATGGAGTTTGTGAAAAACAAGTGGCGGTTTATTGTTGAATTTGTCATGATGTCAGTGGCCGTTGGGCTATCTTGCTATTATGTATCGGAGTTTGGTTGGCCCAGTAATGGTATTATTTCCGTGTACGTAGCTTGGCTGATTTACTTTTTTGTCCAACTAAAGGTCAAATTAGGGTTAACCTTACCCTTCGCGTTTATAGTAGTTTGGATGATTTTGGCCATACAAGACTGGAACGACAACCAAGCTATAAAGTCCTTTAATGTTGAAGATTATTACTTGGCCATTGCCTATGTGATGCATGCGTTAAACGGGGCAATAATTTATTTTGAAAATAAAATGAGATGGTAGGCATCACAACTTTAGGTGCCTTGCCGTTGTTAATACGTATATGAAGAAACTATTAAAGCGTTTGGCGATTGGTGTTATAGGACTTGTTGCTGCAGTTGTATTGTTTATTGTCATTTCTGGCAATCACTACATGTTTTTTATGATTCGACACACCATTTTAGAAGGTAGGATGGGCCCAACGATTGACGAACACGTGTATTATGACAATAGAGTGGTTGAGGCCTCAGAATCACCTATTGAGTGGCCGTTAGGGCAAAGTTATGCTGCAAACCAATTGGCTGAAGATGAGGAAGCCTATCATACCAAATGTGAGACAAAGGCTTATGTAGTGATCCACAAAGGAAAATTAATCTATGAAAAGTATTGGGATGGATATTCCGATACCTCTAAAACCAACTCTTGGTCGATGGCAAAAAGTATGTGTAGCCATTTAATCGGTTGTGCTATTAAAGATGGAGACATAGACAATATCGATCAGAAAATATCAGAATTTTTACCTGAATTTAAAGATGACACCATAACAACTTTACGGCATGTTTTGACCATGAGTACTGGGTATGATTGGTATGAAAGTTACCAGAATCCATTTGGTTTTACAGCACGGTCTTTATACGGTAATGATTCGCGTAAGCTGCTAAAACGATATGAAATTGCTGATGAGACCGGAAAGATATTTAATTACAAGTCTGCCAATTCTCAATTGTTAGGTCTAATTATAAATTCCGCTACAGGTAAAACGCTTAGCGCATATGCCAGTGAAAAATTATGGCAACCGATTGGTGCTAAGGAAAACGCGTTGTGGAGCTTGGATCACGAAGGGGGAGACGAGTTGGCTTATTGCTGCTTTAATACCAATGCCCGAGATTATGCCAAGTTTGGCTACCTATACCTTAATGAAGGTGTGGTAGGAGAAGATACATTAATTCCGAATTGGTATTTCAAAGAAGCGACAACACCTGCTCCATTAATAGATAAAATAGGTGGCCCTAATAAACGTTACGGCTATCAGTGGTGGTGCACAAGCTACGAAGGCGAATCGTTCTTCTATGCACATGGGATTGATGGTCAATATATCTTGATACTTCCTGATAGTGATCTTGTGGTGGTTAGATTGGGTCAAACACGGCCACATATTCGCCAGAAAGGCCACCCCATAGATATTTACGAATATCTAAGGATGGCCAAAAACATGATTGGTTAGTTTGATTTTTATCTTCTGAAGTTATAACCAATCGACACACCATACCGGTAGTCATCTTTGTTCGGTACGAAAAAGAAGTTTACCGGAATGTTCATGGTGCCAGCCTGAAACGATTTGCCAATTGCGAAAGCTAGATTGGCTTGTATGGTGGCGCTCCCTCTGCTGTCAAGCTGACCTTCTAATGGTAGGTTGTTAATGTTCTCTTTGTCCTGAGAACGGTACCAACTTCCATCTTCAAAATATTTGTTCTCTTTTTTGGTGATGTTGAACGTGGGGCCAAAAGCGAATTCAAGTCCAGTACGCGCGTTACGCAAGCCGTTTAAGACGCTTAGTGATGGCAAGAATAGGCCTTGATCTAATCCGCTGATTTGTGGTATTATTTCTATAATCCCTTGACATGATCCTCCGTGCAGATACTGCTGCTCAAATTGATACCCAACATTTATAAAACCAGGACGCATGTTATATCCGCCATTCATCTTAGACGCTTTAAGAATATCTGCTGAAGGCCCGGTAAACACCGTATAACCTAAACGTGGGCCCGATAAGTTTAGTGATTGCTGGTAGTTTGGCAGTCTGCCTGAAGACGACAGTGTTTCGTCAGTTAAACTTAACAACTCGTTTTTGTCGTGTGGGATGTTTAGTAGTTTCTGAAGCGTAAGCTTTAACATAAACTCTGCTTCATCAGGCAGGTTTAGAAAATCCATCTTGGCTGTTTTGTTTGCCACTCGAGGATCTTTATTAATCATTTTTGAAATGACATAAATGCGGCCAGCAATTTGTTTTATTTCCGTGGTAATAGCCCATTCGATTCCGGTGCGCTGGCACATCTTACGTAAACAAATGTCATCACAAATTAGGTTCTGAGATTTGATGGTGTCCAAAATGAGTGCAGCACGTTTGTCGTTAACTACATTATAATCGTTTGCATAAAATTGCATGTAATTATATGTGAAGCTTTCAAGTTTGACATTAGACTGATTGGTTAAGTTGGTTTGTACACTAGTCACAATTAATCCTGGATTCTGTGCGTAGGTGCAAATGCTTGTGATAATAAGCAAGGCGATTGTTGTTAATTTTTGTTTCATGTTTTTTTTCTTCAAAGGTGGGGGTGGGTACGCTCAGTCTTTTTGCAAATTTGCGTTTGATGCAGTTTTATTTTAGTATTTTGCATATCGTATTGCGAATTGGCGCCCTTTTGATTCAATTAGTTGCGTAAAACGCAATTTGTGATACTTTAAAATGTGAAATATGCAAAGTAATGCACGGAAGTCTCACCAAACTCGGTTTGTTGAATATCTCAAATCCAGCATAGCAAATCATAAATTGTTAGCAATAGAGTTGGCTGAAATGTTATCTATTTCAAAGGATAGTGCTTACAGAAGGTTACGTAATGAAACACCTCTAACCATTGACGAGGCAATGATTATTTGTGATAGATTTAAAATAGATCTTACACTTTTTTTCGAATACAAGTACCAGACGATTCCTTTTAAGTTCAATAAGCTATATAGCGGAAATAAAGACTTAAGTTCCTATTTGGATGGCATTAATGAGATGATGGACGCTGGTTTGGCTAGTAACGCTAAGGTTACTTTCGCTGCTGAAGATATCCCAGTGTTTCACCATTTTGCCTATCCCAATTTGGCGGGGTTTAAAATGTTTTACTGGCAAAAAGCAGTTCTAAACGATGACAGTTTAATTGGGCACCAATACAGCTTGGATGAGATGCATCCTGACTTATTGGAGAAGGCGTCTAGGATTGTAACAAAGTACAATCAACTGATTAGTGAAGAGATTTGGACCGTTGATTCAATCCACTCTACCTTAAGTCAGATATTATATTTCGCAGAGTCTGGTCAGTTTACGTCAACCGAGTATGCGTTAGAAGTTTTGAGCGATGTCAAAATCATGGTGGAAGACTTGATGAAGAAGGCTGAAAGGAGCTCGAAAACCCTTGATGAGGCAAAAAACTTTGTCTTATACAATAGCGAGGTGCGTATTGGGAATAATTCCATTCTACTTCAAACGGATACTGCGTCTCGTGTTTTTATTAGTCACAACACGTTTAATTCCATTAGTACAGACAATGAGAGTTTTTGTGATGAGACGGCATTGTGGATGCAGAACTTAATTCGTAAGTCAACACCTATTAATGACGTCAGCGAAAAGCATCGATTCCAGTTTTTTAGATCCTTATTTGAGAAAATTGATGAGGCC
>Ga0209630_10001674_pt1 | contig 23080 bp, 23 predicted proteins | sample COG_01_FD_184745 | JGI IMG/M metagenome (GOLD analysis project Ga0209630, IMG submission 184745) | Pelagic Microbial community sample from North Sea - COGITO 998_met_01 (SPAdes) (version 2) | ecosystem: Environmental > Aquatic > Marine > Neritic zone/Coastal water | place: Helgoland, sampling... | reverse complement strand
CAATCAAAGGAAGTTCAAATTCGTGACTTAGTGACATCAATCCCTTTAAATTGGCAGGGTGGCCAAAAGTATGAACAGGCACGATTGCTGAAATTCGGCGACCGGTTTCTTTATTAAAAAGTCCTTGTGATTAGCTAGGATATCTCTAACAAAGGCTTGACCAAATGATCCCGTTCCGCCCGTAATAAGAATAGATTTATCATTTAAGTTTAACATAAAATTTACCTTTTAGTTTTCTATTTTTTTACGCCCACACCAATTAGCTGAACTTCATTGGACCAGCGAACCAATTTCCAAATTGGGTTAGTGAAATTATCATTATAAGGGTACGGAAATAGTCTTATTAACCAGCAAAAAAAACGGCCGAGTGTTCCCATCAGACCTTTTTTCCAGGTAAAAGGTAGATATAAGAAATTATCAACATGTGAAATATCAAAACCATAAGCTGTAAAAATTGATCTTAAACTTTGACGCATCCAGGGGGTTCCATACCCGTGAGTATGATCAATATAATGAATTCGAAACATATAGTACCAATCTGTTGTTAAAATCACTGCTTTACCCCCCGGCTTTAAAATACGACGGAATTCTCCCAGTAGATGATCGGCATTAACATGTTCAATCGCTGATTTACACCAAATAACGTCAAAGCTTTCATCTTCATATGGCATTTTATCTAAGTTCATATCGGCAATTCGCAGTCGATCTTCTCGATTATCAAAAGAGCCTGCGGCATTCTCACTCATATCGACACACCATGTTTCAAGTCCAGCATTTTGAAGGGCCTGAGCATGCTCTCCACGTCCACACATTACATCTAGTACTTTGCCGTTAAGCTTATATTGTTTAACAATATAATTGACTAAAAGTTGGGGAAAATTATTAAGTGGTTTACTTTCAAGGCTATATTCAACCTCAAGCATATCCTTTTCTGCACTAACTTGAGCATATGTTTTTTCTAGCGTCAAAATTTCCTCCGATTAATTTAGTTGTTTGTATTACTGCCAAACCCCAAACCTTTTTCTACCGTTAATGATTTTCAATTAAAAATAGCAATAGTTTATTAAAATGTTATATTATTGAATGATTTTATCAGGATCTTGTTTAAGCTTATCGACTTTAGGGTTTTGACAATTTTTTTTGACGTATCACCTCTGCCATAGGGAGAAATACGACGAGCGGCCTTTTTCTGGAATGTGAGGCTGAGTGCAGTATTGATGGCACATTCAATATCATGCCCTGATCCCGGGCAATCAATAATCGACGGGGAGCGAGCTCGACCTTTTTGTCGGGTCCCGATATTTACTGTTGGTGTTCCTATAACTGGTGCTTCAATGATGCCTGAAGAGGAGTTTCCTATTACTACATTCGCTAATTTCATTAATGAATAGTACCGCTCTAGACCAAGAGAATTGCTAAGAACTCTTGATTTAGGGTCGATTTTGACAAATTTTTCTAGATACGAATTAATTTTATCGCCTCCGAAATCACTATTGGCTTTTGTTAAAATTATTGTTGCTTTTGGATAAAGATTAAGTGTTTTCAGCAGCTCAACCAGATTTTTTTCAGAAGCTACGCTGTCTAGTGTACTCGGGTGATAGGTTACAAGGAAAATCTTGTTCTTTAGTTCAATACCAAGAAAAGAGGTTAACTCACCTTTTGTTACTGAACGGAGCCTATGAAGACCGTCCAAGCCAGGCGCGCCGTAATCATATATTCGATTAGGTGCTTCTCCGAGTTGCATTATTCGACTGCGATATTCACTGGCCGCCACAAAATGAATATGGGCCATTTTAGTGATTGAGTGTCTGATAGCTTCATCGATAACGCCTTCAGTCGTCTCACCACCATGAATGTGAGCGATAGGAATTTGTAATAGCATTCCGGAAACCGCTACCGCAAAGGTCTCATATCTATCTCCGAGCAATACGAGCATATCGGGCGAAATTTTTTTTAATGATTTGCTAAACGAGCTAATTCCATGGCCAACAGAGATTGCTGTTCCTAAATTTGAGTTATTTTCAAGGTCAAGCTCAACGCGCGTGTCTATCGTGAAACCATCATTGTCTATTTCGCGCCACGTTTCACCCAATCGAGACAAAAGGTGAGCGCCAGAAACTAGATTATGAAGTATGAGTTGATTGTCATCTTGTACCTCTTGCATGATCCAACGCAAATGCCCATAATCTGCTCTACTGCCCGTAAATATGCAAATTTTTCTTATCAATTTAGACCAGTTCCCTTGAGAGTTTTGGGCTACTTGGCAAATTAATGAGAGATTCCTCAATATGTCTAACATTTTTGAGATTGCTCATCCGTGGACAATCGGCGAACGGAGGAAGGTCACATAATAATGTCCAGGCTGGTCGGCTCATATAATTTGCGTCATTCAATATTTGCAATATGCTATCCCGTGTTTTTATGTCACCTTTTTCGATAATGATTGCGTTCAGCCAATAATTGCTTTCGGCCCCTTCTGGCTCTGTAAAAAATTGTATTCCAACAATATTTTTGAAGACTGCGTAATATTCTTCAGCTAACGCACGCTTTCTGTATATCCAATCCGGTAGTTTTTCTAATTGAGCACAACCCAAAGCAGCATTGATATTTGGCATCCTATAATTATAGCCGACCTCGTCGTGAAAATAGTCCCATTTATGGGGAATTTTTGCGGTTGTACTAAGATGCTTTGCACGTTCTGCAAGTTCTCTATCATCTGTAAGTAGGGCGCCTCCACCCCCAGTTGTAATAACCTTATTGCCATTAAAGCTTAATGCGGCAAGTTTGCCAAAAGACCCGCAATGTTTTCCCTTGTATATTGAGCCAAGTGACTCTGCGGCGTCTTCAATCAATGGAATTTTAAGTTCTTTGCTAAGTTTTACTAAACCATCTAAATCAGCTGGGTGACCAAAAATATGGGTTGGTAAAATTGCAGAAATACGGCGACCAGTTTTTTTATTGATCAACCCTTTTGATGTTTTTTTTGCAATGCACGATAAGTAATCTCTCAGAATTTTTGGATCCATGCCAAGATTATCGATCGAAATTTCAACAAAGTGCGGAACTGCATTACAGTAACGGACGGCATTTGCAGTGGCGACAAAGCTTAAAGCCGGAACAATGACCTCTTCTTCCGGCTCGACACCAGCTAGAATAAGAGCGAGGTGAAGTGCAGCTGTGCCGTTGGTGGTGGCAACAGCGTATCTGACCCCAGTAAAGTTAGCCAAATCACTCTCAAACCTTTCAACGTAGCTGCCGGCTGAAGAAACCCAGCCAGTATCTATACATTCTTTGACATAATCCCACTCACAGCCTGAAAATTCTGGTTCGTGTAGGGGAATTAGAGATTCCGTGATACCAATAGTACTCTGAACAGCCTCTAAAACCTCAGACGCTAATTTTTTTTCAATTGTATCAGTCAAAAGAGTAAAAAATCTCTCGATTACGATAGAAATTTAAGTGCTGATTGTAATCAGCGAAAAACCCTTGATCCATAGCTTTTATAAGTTCGTTAATTCCATCCGGAACGGAATAACGTGGTTCGAATAATAGTTTTTCTCTGATCTTAGTAAAATCAACACGATAATTTCTGCGGTCGATACCGCCTTCAACATAGCTAACCTTGCCAGAGCTGATCTGATTTTGAACTGCTTGAACAATCATTTTTTTTGTGAAGTTATTAGTATCTCCACCAGCATTGAATACCTCAAAATAAACGTCAGAGATTGGCATTTCCAATACACGCGTCAATCCGCGGGCAAAATCCCTGACATGGCAGTAGGGGCGCCATGTGTCGGCGTCATAAACTTCTAGGTTGTTTCCCTTATAAAGCTCGCGGGTAAATTCACTGACCGTCAAATCAAAGCGCATACGGGCAGATAAACCAAAGGCGGTAGCAAATCGCATAATTACGCCAGTGTAATCAACCTTACCTTTTAGGGAAAGAAGCTGTTGTTCTCTAGCAACTTTTGCTTTGGAATATAATGAAAGAGGTTTTAGATTAAAGTTCTCATTAGCTATTGTGTTTTGATCAATCTCGCCGTAATTGGAACAAGTTGATACAAAGAGTACTTTGTTAAGCCCTCTGCCGTTTAAATTATCAATTAAGTTTTTTAGGCCATCCTCATTAATGAGTTTGTGTTCACTCGGATAAGCTTTAGTTATCGGATCGCCTACGAGGCCTGCTAGAATAATCACATCGGTAATATCTTTTAAAGCGGTCTCTATAATCTCCGGTTTTGAGTGGTCGCCTTGCATATAATCATAAACCTCTCTTCCTAGGAAACCCGAGACACAACTCCGGGTTTGATAGAGGTCGAGATCAAGGCATCTGACGTTATAACCGCGTTCGAGCAAAAAACTACTCAATGGCACACCAATATAACCTGCGCCTCCAATAATCAGGATGCGTCGGTTAGGGATATTGCCTGCTGATAGTATATCTCGGTAAACGCGTTGCCCCTCTTCTTTAATTTTTATTTGAATGGTTACCGGCAGGTCCGCGTTTGCGGTGAAGGCAATTTCTTCTAAGTGCTTAAAATATAATTTATCTGACATGAATTTTTAATTCTCAAATGTTATTGTATGTTTTGGATGAGCTAGATAGGCCTCTGCTTGGTATAAATCATCAAAGGTATCTATATCTACTCCTCGAAGGGCTGGCATAACATATAACGCTGTTTGAGTTCCAGGTTTTGCAAATCGCCCTTCTTTTTTTAAAAAAGATGGCGTGAATGCATATATTGCTCCATTTATAAAATAATAATTATTGTTATACTCTTGGCGCTGAACTGGTATTTTAGGCTGTTTCAGCAAATTATTCCAATAGTTGTTTTGAGTTTTAATACACTCCAAGGGGTGCTCCGTCATCTTGTGTACACTAATGGCACTCTGAAGTTTTGTTGTATCTAGAAGTGATAGAATTTGATTAATATCATCTGAAGTTCTGAGTGGCGATGTAGGCTGAAGTAATAAAACCATTTCGGGTTCTATTTTTTTATTATCGGATAGCCAATCAAGCGCATCCATGACCACTTCAACCATTCCGGTGGCATCAGTTGCCAGATGCTTTGGTCTTTTGTAGTCTGTATCAACACCTTTATCAGCACAGTACCCTAAAATATTATCATCATCGCTCGATATAAAAATTTGATTAATTCTGTTACAGGATTGCGCTGCTGAAATTGTGTAGTCAATTAGGGGATGCCCACATAGATCTATAAGGTTTTTTCCTGGAATACCTTTTGAGCCGCTGCGGGCGGGGATTATGGCAAGAGTTTTCATCTTTTATAATGTGTATGATATTCTTGAGCATTAATCATGCTTTGCCAAATACTGGTACTTGTTGATTTAGTCTCTTGAAGAAATTCATGTTTATAACGACGGTAAACGGATGTTTTTATTTTAGGAATAGTTAACTTTTGACTACTCAATTCGTCGATATTTATGGGATGAGTCTCAAACCAGCTCGCGCATTTTTCAATATTCTGCAAGATTTCTGAGTTTTTAATAACGGAGGTTGATAATATGTAGATAGGCTTTTCAAAATATGCTGCAATAGATAGAGCTGTGCTGTAATGACTGATAACTAACGAACAATCTCGAATTAACTCTGTTGTTTTTCCAAAGAATAATTTTCTTTTTTGGTAGTTAGAGCGGGCGGCTTCTGCAGGTGTTTTTGGGTTAGCGGCTATGACGACTTCCAAGCCTAAATCTAGTTCAATTTTATCAATAAATGCATTTAGTTTTGAAAAATATCTTATTGGTGAAATAGGTTTACCTATTTGACAGAGATTAAAATCTGGGTGGTCGGCCAATGCGTCATCAATTAAGACCGCATAATTTGATTTGCTTCCAATATCAACTTCTTGGGTAGTAATACTAATCGATTTTTCAACCTCTAGTGAATGTGTACTTATTCTTTTTTGGGCCATTCTGTGAAGCTCTGAGCCTAAATATAACGATTGGCGTCCAGAATAAATCCAAAAGCTTGGATACTTTATGGGCACTTTTATTTTTTCATTTATAAAAAAATAATTTAACTTCCTCAAAACCATTTTTGTAGAATGCTTAAGGTTATCCAGAAATTGCATAATTCGTTTTAAGGAAGTTTCAGTAATAAAGTTTATTTTATACTTGGTTACGGGTGGACATGATAAATTTGCTATTCCGTAATGAACATTATAATCATATAGTATTTTAAATAACCACTCTGATTTTTGTTCATAATTTGAAAATATTAGTACTATGTCTTCATTCGTAGTTTTAGCTAATATATCTCTTAATTTATTTGGTTCGTCTATTATCGTGGTCCGGCTATCTGCTCGAGCCTCTCGGCTTTCTGCTTTAGCTCGGTCAACGCCTAATAAAAGAGATACGCATTCTATTCCGAGAACTTCCCAGCCAAGTGTTTCAAAATAATTTAATCCAAACCGTTCCCAATGGAATTCCATAAATATATTCGGATAAATGACAATATATTTGCGTCGGTTCTCTAGTTTTTTAATATTGGGGCGCATTATTATTTAATATAATTATTCAATTTTGAGTTTATGAAGAACCCTTTAACCTTGTTAGGGAGTGTTATGGTTCTTTTGATATGCTTGGTTGTGCTCCAAAGCTGTCATGTGTTCCAGTCTGAGAGACAAAACTGAGTTTATCACTAACTGAACTATGGGAAACTTCTTTATTTGTTGGCCTAACATCATAGAAAAATTCTTGTGGTTTGATATACTCAGACATTTTTCTGAGTGTCATATTAATGTTATGAGAACGATATTGATGAAGTAACCCGTTGACCTTGGATTTTCGGTTTTTAGGCAGATAGAATTCAACTCTAATTTTATCAGTAATCTTTTCTTTTCGCGGATCCGCATATCCATTGTCGCGCCATTTAAATATATTATGCTCAAATTCTGTTGTATTACCCGATACTAATTCAAGAGTATTAGTAAGTTTAATCCTCATTGAGCGCCCAAAATCAAGTAAATCTAACATTATTTTTTCTAATAAATCTGATTCTTTGGGGGCATTCGTGCGCAAAACTTCCTGGCCAATATTTATTAAAAATTTATCAAATTCGTCTGGACATTCAAGTAATACTTTAAAGGTATACCCATAATTTAATTTGCCATAGGAACCATCTCGTAACCGCTCAAAATTTATTTCTTTTGACCAGTGTTCAACCATATCTTTATATGTTTTAAATGCTTCTAAATCGTGATCTTTTGTAAAAGCAGCATGAAGGTCGCCAACTTTACCACCAGCTTCTCGACAACGCTGTGATATCAGATCCAGCATATCCACCGGGTGAACACCGATTGATTTGAATAATTGTAAATAGTCAAAATACCACCTACCTCCCCACATAAATTGGAGAAGAAAGTGATAGAATCTAAAACCTCTTAATTCATCACGGGGCATTGTGGAAGTTTCTTGAACAGTTTCTTGGCCTTCAAATACGTGGACACCATCATACATACCAAAAGCGTTGTCCATTAAACGCCACCCGGTTTTATGAAAATATGTCTCTCTACTAGTTTGTGTATCCATTTCTGTGCCTGGTAAAAGATATAAATTATAATTAATCATCTCCGCACCTAGATCAATCAGCGAACGATTAGCGTTTAAATGTGACTCTTTTGTTTCTTCTGGCATCCCAAGAATCAATTCAGATACCAACGGCATATCGGTACCCTCCGATCTTAACGTATCTATCATAGAGACAACATCGTCTAGGGGCATATTTTTTCTCTTAACCGCCGCTAAAGTATCTAGATGCAGGGACTGCATGGAAGCCCCAATTCTTGCAATATCTTTCACAGCTCTCGCCGTAGCCAGAACACGTTCAGGTTTGGACTTATGCCATTGAACGGCTAGGTGTCCTGGAAAACCATGAGTTTTGAAAGATTGTGTTAGCCAATGACCAATTCTTTCATCGCGTTCAAGAATACCAAAATTAGCATCGGCTATAAACATTTGAACAGCATTTTTGCAACGTTGACCAATATAATCAATTTCTGCTTTGACGCGTTCCTCACTATATTTTGCTAGTTTAGTTGTTCCTATTCCCCACGCACAAAAAGTACAGCGATAGGGGCAGGAGCGGTTGGTTTCAAGAACTGGAGCGAAAGGCTCGTCAAAAAATTCATCAAGCATGCCGTTTAAATAAGGTGATGGAATTTCATCAAGATCCCTTATAGCATCGATATCAGCCCCAATTTTTACTGTGCCGCCGGTATCTAAATCACCTCGGGTTACACAGCCTTGAATGGTCTGAAGAACTGTCTCTTTTGTGTTATGTGTTGAACTAATGAATGTTTGAACCAATTCCGTGAAAGCACGCTCACCTTGATTGAAGATATATCCATCAATATTTGGTTGTTCTCGAAAGAAGATTGCAGCTTGATCTAGCGTTTTATTAAGTGAGGTAAAATTTGGCCCTCCACCCATAACCAATATTTCGGGGTTTCGATCTTTTGCAATATTCGCCATGTGATTATTTAGGTTTGCATTCCAAACGTAATAAGCCAAGCCTAGAATATCCGGAGGATTTTTTCTCAACTCTTCAATTAAAATTTCAGGACGTTTAAAAAGCCTTATATCGATGTCGCCACCAAACACTTTTTTGGCGTATGCACCTATATAACCAATATTTAATGGAAAAGTCCAAGTGCTCGATTTCTCCCAGGTATGTACGAGATCTGTAAGGTAAATTTTGATGGCCATTTATATTACTTTCATCGCTTCCAAGATTATTATATTTGCGAGTTACTTTCGGAAAGAGAATGGTAGTCATAACAACTCTTACAGACAGGAAGTTCATCATGCCTCATTTCTGAGAGCATTGATCTGTAATGGTTCATTTTTTCGCAATTCCAAATCTTAAGCAACGTATCATTTTGAACATCGCCTAATAACATTTGATTGTCTGCATCAGAGCAGCACGCTGTTACCGTTCCATCCCAGTTAATTGAGAGTTTGTCATAAACTTCTGGACACTCCGGGTGTGTCTTGGTAACAGACTCTTTTTCTTTTAACTCTTTTAATAACTCTAGTTCATGCGGCCTCAAGCGTACCGCATTGGTGTCAACAAATTCTAAGACTGTTTTTCCTACTGTAACCTTATCAACATAGTTCTCGATGCGTGCCTTAAATCCTTTAACGGTCTCTTGATCCTCGTAAGTGATTGTTGTTGACACATGTAAGTAGGGACGAACTCTATTTCCACGGTGTTTATAAAAACTTTCAACTGTTTCCATCAACCCTTCAAAGAAGTCCGTACCTCGCATTTCCTCGTAACTTTTTCGGTCAACGCCTTGAAAAGAGAACTTTAGGGAATCGAGACCGGCATCAATTAAATTTTCCATCATCGGAATATTTAACTTGCTACCATTCGTATTAAGATGTGTTAACAGATTATTGTCCCTGGCAAGTTCAATCATGTCAATAATTTTAGGATGCAAAAGGGGCTCTCCCCATTGAATAAATCGCAAGGCAGTCTTATAAGGTGTAAGTTGTTTGACGATTTTTTTATATATATCCATATCCATAAAGCCTGCTTTTCGCTTAAGTGAGAGATTTCCGGTTGGACACATCAAGCAGCGGAAGTTGCAGGAATTCGTTGGTTCAATATCAATGAGGCGAGGAAACTCCGGTAAGTCAGCATATTTTTGTTTCGAGTCGCCAGCATTGCATAAATCGTAAAGGGGTTGAAAAGGATTCATTTTCTGATCCATAAGAATACCTAACTAATAATTAGTATAAAGCTATAAAATGTAATAGTAATAAAAGAATAATACAATAACCTTAAAATGACTTTAAGGTTGTAATAATATTCTCAATCTTTTGATCTTCCATTAGTACACCGACAGGAAGAGCAACGGAACATTCTAGAATGTCTGCTGACTTCTGCCACACATCATCCAAATTACCACGATAAATTGGATGATTTTTTAATAAATGTTGCCAATGTTTCGAGAAATGCCAGCGGATGGCATCGGGTAGATTTTTTGTGCCTAAACCCTTATCTCGCATTTTCGCTACAAAACGAGATGTTGAATCCCTATCTGGCATAAAAAAAACGATGGTGTCTCCTATATCACCTTTTGGATCTAAACTATTCCTAAAAGGTAGTTTTAAACTCGTAAGACCTTCCATCAATTTGGCCTTATTAGAGCGTTGGCATTTAATAATCATGTCTAGTTTTTTTAGTTGAGCCAGACCAATGGCACCGTGAATTTCCGTCATACGATAGTTAAATCCGCTACAGATTGCACCTTCTTCACCGCGGCCTAGTTCGTCACTGTATTCGTGCCCATGGTCATGAAAGCCACGAGCGCGATGATATATTTTTTGATTGTTGGTAAGAATAACCCCACCTTCACCAGTATTTAAGGTTTTTCCAGAATCGGTTGAAAATGCCCCAACATCCCCAATGGTGCCCAGCCTTGAGCCCTTATAGGACGCTCCAAGAGCCTGAGCAGCATCTTCCATGACAAAAATATTGTTTTTTTGTGCTATTTTCATAATGGGATCCATGTCAGCACCCTCGCCCATCATGTGAACAGGTACAACAACTTTTGTTTTTTTTGTTATTGCCGCCTCAAACGCTTCGGGATCCATGTTTAGCGTATCATTAATATCCACGATTATCGGGGTTGCACCTGTTTCAATAATTGCTTCAACAGTGGCGACAAAAGTATAGGCTTGTGTGATGACTTCATCACCAGGCCCGGCACCTAGCGCTTGAAGAGCTACTTTAATTGCCGCCGTTCCAGAAGAGACGGCCTGACCATAATTGGAACCAATTTTTTTTGCAAAAGCTGCTTCAAATTCTCTAACACGGTAAATGCCATTGCGCATGGCATCAAATCCGTGGGCAAAAATTACACCACCATTTAAATCAAATATTTCATTTATTGCTTGGCGCTCTTCCTCGCCAAATACTTCGTAACCCGCCATCTTTGTTACCTTTTGTTAGAGTTATTCAACGTGCAAGCGTAATATTTTGAGGGCATCTTGATCCGCAGAAAACGGAACAGGATTCTGATCAAAGGCTGTTTGCAAGGGAATCATTAATTGTGCTACTTCTTCGACGTTGACCGCCGTTATCTTCCATTGTGTTAGGTATTGAGGAACTTTCAATTCTGAGGTTAAGTCAAAAAGTAAGTCGGAGAACCGATTGGCCTTCTGTTTTTCTGACCAGTTTGGGTGTGGCTCGATCAAATCAAGAAGTTCCGCAACCTCATACCACCCTCGATCAATGTTAAATTTTATGACGTCTGCAATAAAAATACCTCCAGCAATACCATGCGGAATATGATGGTGCACACCAAGTGGATAGGATAGACCACCCGCCACACCGGAACCTGAATTAAACAATCCCGCAGCTGCTAAATATGCCCCCAGAAGAAGATTTTGACGAGGTTCCAAATTATTGGGTTGGTGTTCTAACGCTGGTAAGTTTTTCCAAAGTAAAATAAAAGCTTCTTTGTTAAGTGCTCGTGTCAATAGGTTGGTATTGGTGGTCATAAAACTTTCAAGTGTATGGACTAAAGCATCCACCCCAGCTGAAATAGCTGCAGGTTTTGGACAACTCTCAAGCCATTTGGCATCAAGGATTGCGTAAGTTGCATTCATGTAGCGGCCATTAATTCCCAACTTTTTCATTTCACTTTTATCAGTAAATACGGCATTTATGGTCACTTCGCTGCCTGTCCCAGCGGTCGTTGGAATACAAATAGTTGGCAGAGCTGGATTAAATAATTTATCAAACCCCCTATAATCAATGCTTGGGCCAGAATTGGTATAAAGACCGCCAAGAGCCTTAGTCATATCTAATGCGCTTCCACCTCCAATGCCAATAATTAAATCTAAATTTGAGATGGCTCGAACCTCATCTGCTATTTTATCTAGATAGTCGTAGGAAGGTTCTTCATTTCCACGCAATTGAATCTCGGATATTGAGATGTTAGAATTCTTAAATAGTAATCTGATTTTTGTATAATATTCAGAGTTATCGGCAACGCCTTTATCAACCATTAATGCGACCTTCTTCCATCCATTGGAATCTAAAAGATTTATGATTTCTAACGTTTTGCCAATTCCAAAAAGAAGTTGGTTATTTAATTGAAAAGTAAAACTATCTTGCATTTTGCATAATATCTATTCTAAATCAGAGCTTTCTTTTATACTTTAGAAGTTTGCTGAAAATTCATCTTCGGCGCGCTTAAAGTCTTGCTTGTGACCTATATCAATCCAGTATTCGTGTATTGGATAAACACATGGCCTATCATTTTTCTTTGTAAGATGGCTGATGATATCAGTCATATCTACTGGTTTTTCTGATGTAATTAAATCCAAAACATCGTGATCTAGAACATATATGCCAGCATTTACAAGTTCTTTTTTTTGCGGTTTTTCTTTAATATCTAATAAAGTTTGTCCTTCAACTTTTATAACGCCATAAGGCAGAACATAATTGTAATCCCGAACGCAAACAGTTAATGGAGAAGTGTGGGTATTATGAAAATCGAGTAACTGTTTAAAATCTAGCTTTGTCAGAAGATCACTGTTCATCACAATGATTGGATCATTTGAGGATAATTCTAAAAGAGATAGTGCGCCTGCTGTACCTAGAGGCTTTTGTTCCTTTAAATATTTAATTGAAATACCCCACTGGCTACCATCATTAAAATATTTTTCAATTTTTTCGCCCAAATAGTTTATTGAAATATGAAAATTTTTAAACCCAAAGCTATGAATTTGATCAATTATAGTTTCCAATATCGGTCGATTGCCAACATGCAACATTGGCTTTGGAATGTCATCTGTAAGAGGCCTTAACCTTAACCCGCTGCCACCTGCCATCAGAACAATATTATTAGGAAGACTCTCCTTATTCTCAAATAATACTAAATCAACTAAAGTACCGTCTTCATCTAACACGGGCATGTGATGAAGTGACTCTGAACGCATTCTATTTAGAATCATATCACGGCTTTCTTCAGGTTTTGCAAACATTGGCCTTGGTGCCATAAAATCGGCGGCTACAGAATTCATATCGAGACCTTTAAGAATAGCTCGACGAATATCACCATCAGTTACAACACCCAAGAGTTTGTCCCGGTTGTCTATAACAAGAGCTATTTGTTGAGCGCTTTTCTCAAGGCATTCAAGTGTCTCACGCATATTGGTATTTTGAGTGATGCAGGCCTCGCGCCAACTTTGGGTCATTCCATCACCACCCTTGCTGGTGTTCCGCACACTTTTTCACCAATTTTGACGCTTTTGTTGACTAAGGATGCAGCTGCAATAATTGAGTTTGTGCCAATTTTAATATTTGGCAATATTGTAGCCCCCATTCCAATATGTGTGTTAGACCCAACATCGACCGAGCCCCCACAGGTAACTCCTGGAGCAATATGACAAGCTTTTCCGATCACTGAGTCGTGATCAATTGAAGCTTTGGTATTTAAAATAGTCAGGTCTCCAATTTTACAATTAGGTTGAACAACAGACCCAGAGAAAAGCTGAACCCCATTACCAATTATACAGCCTTGAGCAACCCCAGCATTTGGATGAATTAGTGGTGGGAATTTGTATCCGTGACTAAAAAGTTTAGTAAAAACTTTAAATCGGCGCAGAAGCTGTTGCGTAAGCTGAGTATTATCGGATCCAACACCAAGCCCCATCGCAAGTTCAAATTTATCAGGACCAAAAGCTCGAAGAATTCTATCATCCCCTAGAACTTCAATACCTAAGACCTTTTCTCCGTGCTTCTTTTTATCATTATCAGTCAGACATTTGACGTCAATACCAAGTTCGAGGGCTACGCTTAAAACTACTTTAGCATGGCCGCCGGCACCAAGAATGATTAATGGCTTAGTCATCTCGGATTGGCTCTCCAATAATATATTTTTGTCTAGCTGGTTGATTAATTAAATCCCAAAACCTCATGGGAGAGATGCCATCACCGGGGCGCATTGCAGTCATGTTTTGACCTGACAATTTATCACCACTTTTTATTACCTGGCGAGCAACTAATTTCTTCCGAGAAATTTGTTTGTTTTTAATTTCAATTTCGTGAGGTTTTTTTTGGCCATTACCCAGGGCCTTTTCAACAACTCTGATAGCAAGCACCATTTCGGAAAACAGGCCCGGTTCAATAGAAGCTTTGTGGTCCGGCCCTAACATTGACTGATCTAATGTTAGGTGTTTCTCAATAATGACAGCACCTTGAGCTACTGCGGCTATGGATACGGCAATACCTTCGCTATGATCAGAATAACCAATGGGTAGTCCAAAAGCCTCGTTCATTGTTGTCATAGCACGAAGGTTTATAGATTTAATAGGTGCTGGATATTCTGTTGTACAATGAAGCAATTGAACCTTTTCTTTCAATAAACGGTTGCCTTCGGAAGAGTTCCGGTAGTTGATAAGATCGTCAAATGATTGAGGTGTAGCTTTATTAAGATATCCATAAGCCAACACATCTAGGGCTTGTTCAATTTCCTCTAATGTAGACATACCAGTTGATAAAATAACTGATCTCATTGATTGCCCTATTTTTAACAAAAATGGTCCATTAGTAATTTCCCCTGATGGGATTTTAATACATTGCAAATCAAGTTCAGTAACAAGCATTTGTAAGCTTTCCATATCGAACGGAGAGCACATAAAAACAATATTATAATTATTACAATGTTCTTTGAGTTTTATAAAATCATCTTTTGATAATTCCAAACGCTTCAGCATATTAATTTGTGGTTCTAAAAGACCAGTATTTTTTATTTGATATTCTGCCATTTGCGCGGAATTCGAAGCCAAGCGATCGGCTGAAAAGGCCTGAAATTTGACTGCATCGGCACCTGCTTTTGATGCTGCTTCTATCAAATTTTTGGCAAGATCTATCGAGCCATTATGATTTACCCCAGCTTCAGCAATTATGTAAGTTTTACTCATCCTGATAGGTTTAAATCTTCTATTAGCGCTACATCTAATGACCGTGGGCACCAAGAGAGTAAGGTTCTTGCCTTGTCGTTATTCCCTATAATCCGTTGCGGTTCTCCTTCACGCATAGAAATTGTACCAAATTTAAGATTGCTTTGATTGGCACCCAATGCTTTTGCAATAAGTTTTAAAACAGTGTTTAATTCTACAGCAAAACCAGAGCAAATATTAAAAACATCAAATCCACCTCGTGTTAAATCTTGGGCCAGTTTTAAATAGGCTTCGCAGATATCTCGAACACCAGTAAAATCTCTAGTTTGGCTGCAGGGCGACAAATCAATTGAAAAGTTATTTTTGAGGGCTTCAGTAACAAGAGGTATCACCTTTTTTGGATGATCAAAGGTACCAAACGGAAGAAATAGCCGCGCAACTCTGGTTGGCACAGAATAGAAGTCAGATTGTTGATGAGCAGTAATTGTTTGTGCGAGCTTTGTAATACCGTAAAGTGAATCTGGCTGGGGTATATCATTCTCTTTATGTGGAATACGTGAATGGCCGTACTCTGCCTCGCTACCGGTAATAATAATTCCGCATGATTTGTTCTTTAATACATCAAAAAGTATTGGAATGGCCCCAGCGTTTACTGCGATACCTTTGTTAAAATCAAAGTTTGGGCTGCCATAGTTGCAAGTATAACCCGCATGTTGGATCCACACGTCGGGAGCATATTTGTTTACAATATTACGGATTTTCTTTTTATCACTTACATCAAATTTTTCGAACTCAACAGTTCCAGTTAATTGAGATATGCGCTCAAGTTGTGGTGTTCTGTGAGCAGATGTTTGCTCAGAATGAGCAGCTATCACGCGCCAATTATTTTTGGCGAACATATTACACAGATGCATTCCGATAAAGCTAGTTGCGCCTGTTATAACGACAGTTTGGTTTAGGGTTTTCAATTTTGTTAAACCGTCCAATCGAATTCAACGGGTGCTTCTTTTAGATCACGTTGTTCGGATTCACCAGGTTCATGGGGAATGCTAGCACAATTCGCCAACAGAGCCTCTGTTCCTCCAATATTTTGAAATCCAAACCAAACCATTGAAGGAATTTTTATTAAGGCGTAGTTATCATTAGGCCCCAGAATAAATTCATGAATTTTTTGATTGGCATTATTTGAACTGCGATCATCATAAACTACGAGACGAATCCTACCGTGGGGGACGGCGAGATTTAAAGTCATTTTCGTATGACGTTTCCATGCCTTAATTTTTTTAGGTAGAGTAATTGAAAAATATATTTCACCAAACTTCTCGAAATGAGGGGCATCCGACCTAAGCATATGCATAACTGAGCCACGATCATCTTCAATTATTCTAAGTGGCGTAACACTTATATTTTGTATAGTTGTCATTATTCAAACGAACTCGAAACATAAGATGAAATTTGTGCTACTGTTAGATCGAGTGGGTTCTGGCCTGCGTCTACTTTCTGATACCAAGAGATTGCTTCTGTAACGCAGCGCTCAAAATTCCAAACGGGGCGCCACCCAAGTCGTGTTTTAGCTTTATCACTAGATAACATAAGCAAATTTGACTCGTGCGGCGCAGAGTGATCTTGTTGAACGCTCACTGAACCAGAACCCCAAATATCTATGGCCAAATCCGCGAGCTCTTTGACTGGGCGGACATTTTCAGTGTTGGGACCAAAATTCCAAGCCCCACGCGTATTATTTGGGTTTTTTAGAATTTCTGAGGTTAATGTTAAATAACCAGAAAGTGGCTCTAGAACATGTTGCCAAGGCCGAGTTGCCACGGGGTTTCTCACCTCAATGGGAGCTTGTGTTCTTAAAGCTCGAATGCAATCAGGCACGATTCGGTCTGGTGACAAGTCACCACCACCAATGACATTGCCAGCTCTTGTAGTCACAGCATCCATCTCTCTATTGGTTTCTATAAACGATTGATAATAGCCATTAAAAATATTTTCTACAGCCGCTTTAGAGGCCGAATAAGGATCAGTACCCCCTAATTCATCATTTTCACGATAACCCCATATCCATTCTTTATTCTTATAGCACTTATCTGAAGTGATAAAAACTAATGCTCGGACGTAAGAACAATTGCGCAATGCTTCTAATAAGTTGATGCCACCGCCAACATTTGTATCAAAAGTTCCTTTTGGATTTTGATAACCGTATCTTACCAGCGCTTGAGCCGCCAAATGAATAATGGCTTCAGGTTTCGTTTTTTCAATAACGCTTTTAATAGAATTAAAATCTCGAATATCGCCATCGTATTGGTCAATCCTATCGCGCAATTTAAGTTGGTCGAATAATGGCGCATCTGATTTTGCTGGCAATGAAAATCCAGTAACTTGCGCACCAATTTCTGCAAGCCAAGTACAAAGCCAGCTTCCCTTAAATCCCGTTGATCCAGTAACTAGTACTTTTGCCCCTTTCAAGCTGTTTAATATATTATTGTTTATGGTCATTTAATCCAATACGCCTTATTATCTGCGTAAAGTTTATTTAATAATTCATAATCTCGCCGTGTGTCCATGCATTGCCAGAAGCCATTATGTGCAAACATCATCATTTCACCCTCACGAGCGATTTTTCGCATCGGCTCAGCTTCGAGGGTTTCATCATCGTTTTGATCATTAAGATAGTTAAAAATAGAATTTTGGCAGACAAAATATCCGCCCGAGATTCTTCCGCTTGTGGTTTGCGGTTTCTCGTTGAATTCACTTATTTCCCCGCGTTCGTTAACTTCTAATTCACCAAACCGGCCTGGTGGAAACACACCGCAAACAGTCATTACTTTACCATGGCTTAGATGGAAAGTTTCTAATGCTGGAATATTGACGTCGCTTAACCCATCACCATAGGTTAACATAAAATTTTTATCATCTCCGATATGAGAACGGATTTTTGAAACTCGCGATCCAGTCAAAGTCTCCAGTCCAGTATCTACAAATGAAATTTTCCAATCTAAAAAGGCCTGTTTGGAATGAAAATGAATTTCGCCATTATTCCCAAAATCCAAAGTGAAGTCATTTGTAAGGGATTGATAATTAAGAAAAAAAGTTTTAATAATTTCAGCTTTATAACCCAAACATAAAATGAATTCCTTATATCCGAAGTTAGCATAACTATTCATTATATGCCAAATTATTGGAAGGTTCCCAATTGGCACCATTGGTTTTGGAAGACCCTCATTAACATCGCGAATTCGGGTACCTTTTCCACCACAAAGAATTACGACTTTCATTTGAAACCCAACCTATTGTTTCCATGAGTTTCTTGGGGTTGAGGTGTATCTTTAAATTGCCCTCGGACAGTCCTTACAAAAGCATAAACCATAATATAAATTGGTGCTTCAAGGGCAGCATCTATAAATAATTTAAACGCACTAAAATAGTCACCCTTCATTATCGAGTTTAGCACGCCCTGAAACTTAGCCTTAGTGATTTGACGCCGACCCTTTAATATTGATTTTTTATTTAAGAAATTTAAACCCTGCGCATGTTGCAGTAAAGCAAGAAGGTTTTGATTTCTTATTATTTCACTACCTTTTTTTACAGTTTCTTGATCCACGTGTCGCCGGCTTTTTATTAAGGGTTGATTTATTGCCGCAATTTTATATCCAGCATTAAGAATATCTAGAGCCAAGCGATAATCGCAGGCGTAGGCAAATCTTTGATTATACCCACCTGACTTGACAGCAATTTCTCGTCGGAACATGACAGAAGAATGGGCTAAAGAATTACCTTCAGCATATTTTTGCATTAACTCATCGCTCTCAGGAAGATCTGCGCTTGTACCTAACGTCTTGCCAAACTGGTCAATGACATAGAATTTACTTCCAACTAGTCCAACATCTTGATGGGCTTCTAAATATTTCCATTGTTTTTCTATCCTGTTTGCTTCTGAAATATCATCACTATCTTGAACAGCAACATATTCTCCGACTGAAGCCTTGAGAGCTTCTGCAATGCCTGAGGCGAAAGTATTCCGTGGATCAGGGGCGATCGAAATAACCTTCAGTCGTTCATCGTTTATACCTTCCAAAATTTCCAAGGTATGATCATTTGAACCGTTGTTTACCACAACTAATTCAGTATCCAAAAAAGATTGCTCTAATAAGCTTGAAATTGCTTCGGCCAAATATTTCTCGCCATTTTGCACGGTCATAATTAAGCTAACACAAGGCATAAATTCAACTCTCAATTAGGAATAGTGCGAAGAAAGGTAGGCATGCTACCGCACTCTGGGTGAAATTATGACCCAGAATCCAGGAGAAAACTTAGAATGTTATCTTAAGCGTTTATCGCAGAAGATGGCAGGCGCACACGTATATTTCTACCCATTAAATTCAATAATATAACAACACGTTCATCATCATGATAACAATCAAAAACTCCACTATGTTCAATGAAAGCACCAGAAGTTATGTTTACGGCATCGCCAGTTTTAATTTTCAGGCACTTGTCCATCAATATTATACCTTCTGAACCCTCTCGAGCGCGGATTTCATGTATTAAATCTACCGGCACAGGAGTTGGGTGCGATCCAAATTGAAGCAGCTTGCCAACCCCAATAGTCGAATTAATTGCTGACCATTTTTGCTTATTCATATCTATTTCGACGAAAAGATATTTGGGAAATAATGGGGCTAGAACCACATCTGTTTTGCGAGCATGTCGTCGAGTTTTTTTGTATTGTGGCAAGTATGCATTAAACCCTTGTTGTTTTAAATTGAATAGGGCCCTTGACTCCTCGCGTGCTTTTGTACTGGCAACAAACCATTGTTTCATCCGATTTTCTCCGAAACGGCTTCTATAAAAGTAGGCGTATTTCTCTTTTGTCGCTTAATTCCTAAAAGAGATAATGTGAGAACTTGATCAAAAGGAAAAAACTGGACTATCTCGTTAAATGTATTTTGTGGTTTTTCCATGTCTGTTATAATTAAGGCATCTACTGTATCAAGCTCAGAAAGTGTTTTCACAACTGGCAGATTCATATACTTTATATTATCAATAGATGCTTCAGCGTCCACAATACCGGTAAGTTTTACATTTAATTCAGTAGCGCTTAAAATAGTAATTTCTGTAAGATCGCTTTTCCCAATAAGTGCTACGCTATTCCATCCCCGATTAATACAATCCCTCAACGCTTCATCCGACTGTCCTCTGGCCAGACGAAAAAAATTAAATGATTGTTTTAAATACTCTGCTGTTAATCGGCCTTTCTCAGCAAACCCGTTTGGTGTAAGATAGTAGGCATAACGGTTAGATGGAACTTGTTTGACTTTAATAAGCCCTTTTTTTGCGCAACGTTTAATGTAAGAATTTGCTAAACCAAGGGCTACATTTAGCTCTGTAGCAAGTGATCTTTGGGTAATAGCACTATTTTCTTCGACCATTTCGAGCAGGTCTAATGTGATTTTTTCCTCTTGATTTAGAACTTTTTGAGAGATCTTGATGTTAGACATTTAAATGATACCCAAGCAATGTTACTAACTGCGTTCGTGACGTGAACATACCAAGTGTAGAGTTAATTGTCAATGGTGTTCGTGAAATGAACGAGATATTAAGTCATCTAAATCATTGGAGAATAGTGGTTTCCTATAAATAATTTAAAGATGGTATGCTCAATATAGTAGATCAGCACAAACTTGCCTTTTAACAGTATTCACCAAAAGTAACCTAAGCACTATTAATAAATTAATAATAATGCCCGTTTTAAGTAGGTATAGTGGTTAGCTGTAATGATAGAAAACTGACTATTTTATTGGAGAATTTCTTTGAGGGGCTTGGCTATTTTATAGAGTTTTGTCTCGGGAGATATATGTTTGCGAAAAATTTCTTCGCTTTTGAATATAAAACGATCGGTCAAATAACAAGATCCGGATTTCCTATGGTAGGCTTGAAAATAATTTTCAACTTCTAGTTTAGACTTTGCGCCCCCATTATCGGCGTACTTTGTTACATACGGAGTATAGTCATACCCTAAATCTTTAAAATTAAGAAGCGTAGTTTTCATGAAGTTACCTATCAACAAATCATCAAAAATTTCGTATTTAATTGCCGCCATTAATGAATTTCTAGGCACTTGAAAGAATATATCTTTTTCTGAATTTGATATTCTTATGGTATTTTCTACTCCACCAACTTTAAAGTGTATATTACCCAGCCAATCTTCTAGATGTTTCATATGCTTAAAATAATTTATAATGAAGTCTAGATCAGCTTTCTCTAGTTGGTCGCTCCAATTATCACCATACTGCTCAGGTCGGTGAAAAATTTGCTCTAATTTTGCAGGCTTTATTTCTTTGTAAGATTCGTTTTCTGTTTCCCAAGTAATAAATGCTGGCAATAAATTCCCCAGGGATGAATCAAAACCTACATAATGTTCCGAGAGAGGTGTTACATATTCATTAATATGCATCGAGTCTTCTCGTTGGTAACGGTGAGTTGAAGAGAAAGGTATGCCAAAATTACAATTCCATTTCTTCATCCCTTGATTATACATTTTACCGACAGGGGGTTTTGTCGACGCTGTAGGACTAATAAAATTACCATCAATATCATACAAATTTATCATATCCGAATCCCCCCAACCATAAAGTTTGAGTAAAAAACGGTTTTTAAATTTTTTAATTTCCTGTTTAATTTTTTTCGTCCAACCGAGCCCTTGGCCATCATTTAGATTAACTATGATATCTTTGTCATCAATATTAATTAATAGGGCTGCATCTTGATTCCAGTCAGCAAAACTTTTTATCTTTATTCGCGTTGATAGGGGGCGCCAAACATCCGAAGGAATAATCTCTGTTTTAAACCCTTTTTTTGACAGATCGTTGTAGATCCGATCCCCATAATGGTCGGGAATTAGAAAGGTAGTGTCTTTGAATTGTTCCAGTGATAAAACGTCTAAATGGTCTGGGTGTCCGTGAGATACCCAAACATATTTTGAACCGTATATATTCTCACGCTGTGCTTTTGGGATTTCATAACTGTGTCCCCAACTGCCAAAGTAGGGTAAACCATCTACCCATGGATCAGTCGTAATAATAGGTTTTGAGTTTTCGAAGGCAGTTATGGTAGCGTTTCCGATGGTTTCGAACCCAAGATTAGCAGACATAATCGGCCACGCTTCTCTCTCACTAACTACGACTGTTAATTTAAATAGATTTTTTTATATTTATAACGTATTCTAAAATTTTTTTATTGGCAACTTTCAATTTCCAACGGCAGCGTAATGAGACACTTTTTAAAAAAATTTCTAAGTAAGATCCGAAATAATATTTTACCGCTTGAGGCAATTGATTTAAATCGGCCAGTTTCAATTCAAAAAATTCTTTGGGATGAAGCCCGTCATGAAAGCGCTAATTTTTGCAGGCCATACCTTAATGGTGCTTTATTATTTGATGATGAGGATCAATTACGGAAATATGTGTTTTCTAAAATTCCTAAGGAAGGAATTATTTTAGAGTTTGGTGTTTATCAAGCACATTCAATCAACTTATTCGCACAGCATTCCAAATTTCAGGATGATAAAAGGCCGTTACATGGTTTTGATAATTTTGAGGGTTTAGAGGAGGAGTGGTTTGGGCATTTTAGTGCGGCTGAAGATTTTAATTTAAAAGGATGTATTCCGCTAGTTGAAGATAATGTAAAATTACATAAAGGATGGATAAAAGATACTTTGCCAGAATTTCTAACAGTGAATCCTGAGAGGATTGCTTTTGTCCATATTGATACTGATACCTATACGCCGGCTAAGTTGATATTAGAACTATTGAATGAACGCTTAGTAGAGGGAAGTGTTATATTATTCGATGAGTTCTTCGGTTATCCTAATTGGCAGAATGGTGAATTTCGTGCGTTTAAAGAGCTTCTCTCCAATAGAAAAATTGAATTCATAGCCTTTGGAAGCGAGCAAGCCGCTATTAGAATAAACGAATAGACAACATTAATTTTATAAATATTAGAGTATGAATATAAGACGACTCATAAACTTAAACTTTAAAATTGGAAGTAAATAAATTGAGATGTTTGGCGAAGAAATAAATAAACGATGGGTAGGAGTGTAACAAAGATCAATATTTGCGTAACATAAGAA
>Ga0209630_10001672_pt1 | contig 23085 bp, 19 predicted proteins | sample COG_01_FD_184745 | JGI IMG/M metagenome (GOLD analysis project Ga0209630, IMG submission 184745) | Pelagic Microbial community sample from North Sea - COGITO 998_met_01 (SPAdes) (version 2) | ecosystem: Environmental > Aquatic > Marine > Neritic zone/Coastal water | place: Helgoland, sampling... | reverse complement strand
ATCACCCATTAGTTTATAGCTTCCAGAAACACCTGTACCGTCTGAAACTGCCCATTCTGCGCCAGCTTCATAAATCGCATTGTTCGGACATTCAGGCTCGCAAGCCCCACAGTTGATACATTCGTCTGTAATGATAATTGCCATAACTAATTATTTGTGGCGAAGATAAGTTCCATTTTTATTATTTACTGTCCATTCAACTGTGAATATCTCCTCACGGCAGCGTCATGTTTTGGGTTTTGGGTTAAGATGGCCTCCAACCAAATACGTTCATTCGCCACATCGTTCAATTGATTGAACAACAACACCAGATTCTCCTTGCCTTTCATATTATCCGGGTCCAGCTCCAATGACTTCAATAAAATCGATTTTGCTTTACTGTACTGTCCGGTAAGTAAATACACATAGCCTAGGTTATTGTGTGTAGGAGTGTAATTATCGTATTGCGCCATAGCCTCTAACAAAACCTCTTTAGCAGATTCAAATTCTTTGAGCTTTATTAACTGAGAAGCCAATTCACTTTTAAAGGCAAATTCTGTTGGCTCTTTGATAACAGCAAGTTTTAACCAATTTACCGCGTATTGAACTGAGTTAGAAAGTGCATATGCTTTACCTACTCTATAACACGTATGACCGGTTACGTTGTCAGAGAGTTCATTCCAGTCGATAAAACTGATAATCTTATCCCATTGTTGTTTTTGATAATACAAATGAATGGAAAGTTCAGGTTCTTGAACGTGCTTTAATAATTCCTCCGCTTTTTGTTGATAAATGGGCAAATTGTCAAACTTCTCGTAATACGTTAGGTATGCTTTAATCAATGTTTTCGGATCAGGTTTTTTGTTATTTACACTATACAACCCCACTACAGGCCCTTTGCTGTTGGTCGTAACTCCTTTATGAACACCTATTTTATGATCATGCACCGTAACGTGCGGTATGTCTTCAGTTCCACTTTGGGGCATATGACACGTAATACAGTTATCGTCAACACCAATTCTAACCTCGAGTATTTCTTTGCAATCCTTTTCGTCAGGATGACAAGACATACAGGCTTTGTTGAAGCTCGCTGTAGCTGTTTCCTTAACACTTACGTGTGGATTATGACAAGTAATACACGTGAATGTTTTGCCCGCCTCTGAACTTTGTATAAAACATTGACTGTGTTGAAATCGATCAGCATGATTGGCCATGTTAAATAATTGATCGTCCCCTTCATATTCTGGCAGAAAAATTTCAAATACATCCGACAAAACCATACCTGGCCTAAAGTCGTTAAATGTCTTGCCCTGTTTAAGCACATTATTCCCTTGTAAATGACAGCGTTGGCACACATCAATTTGCCTTTCCCAGGCCAATTTGGATGGGTTCACAATGGCCAGATCCTTTTCCCCCTCTGGTATTAATCCAGCCAATCTATTGGATACGTGCAAAGAACCAGGCCCATGACATCTTTCGCAATCAATACCATTGGGGACATACGAAAACGCTTTTTTACTATCAGGCATCATAACCGGAAGGCCGTTATGACAACTCATACATTCTTGATCTATTACCCGGCTAAAACGACTATTCGCACCATTTTCGAAGCCAGGAGGAAGGTCTAACTTTTCGTCCTGTGCATACCAGGTAAATGGCGCTTGAACAATATAATCTCCTTTTTTAATGAGGTGACTATTGGTGTGCTGACCTGACCCAATGATGTATGTAATTTCTTCTGTTCTTTGGTATACCGTGTCTAAATTTCTTAATCTAAACTCTTTAACATACAGTTTGTCACCTGCCCAATACGGGTAATAATGAAAGTCATTTATACTGTCGTATATGACATGATTCGTATGGAGATTAGCACTGCTTTTTTGTGGTGAAGCAGTATCGAAACTTAACCCCATTCCCGTATGTACAAATGTTTGCACCTTGTCTAAATGGCAGCTCCCACAGACTTGCATACCCACATACGTAACACTATCGTTGTGGTTCAGATATTCAGATGTTGTGTTTTGTTTGGCAGGAGTACAGAATTGTGTGAGAAACACAATGGCTCCCGCCAATGATCCAAAAACCCAAAAGGATTTTCGGGTAATCATTTAGGCACCGATTTGGGCTTGCCAAGCCATCATTCCGCCAGCAAGGTTTCGAGCATTTTTAAACCCCTGACGGGTCATAAAATCAACCGCTGCCGCGCTTCTTCCTCCTGATTTGCAGTGCACTACTACTTCCTCATTCATCCAAGCATCTAAATCATCAATCTTACCTTGTAAATCTCCCAACGGAATCAATTTTCCTTTGATGTTAAATTCCTCAAATTCCCATGGCTCTCTAACGTCGATAATATGGATGTTCTCGCCGGCGTCAAGGCGCTGCTTCAGTTCTGTTACGGTAATGTCTCCAGTCATTTTATTCTTTAATTACTTTAGCGTTTAAAACGCTATTTTGTTTGTCTATAAGGGTTAAAAAGTAAATTCCGGTCTTTAGTTGTGATAAATCAATTTGGTTCGTATCCAAACCTTGTGCAGAGGCAACAACTACACCGCGCAAGTCGGTAATGGCATACGACTCAAACTCGGCGTCTACATAGAGCATGCCTCCAGTAGGATTAGGATATACCTTCAGTCTCTTTTGTACTTGAACAGACGCTATACTTGCCGTCCAAGGGTCTGCACCACCAACTATTGGTCGGATCATGGGTGCCCCAACCAAAGAGCTACTGCTGTTTTGAATCCAACCATCGCCCACATTGAAATAAATATTCTTATTGGCTTCTTTCGACCTGATATGTCCGTTATTCTTATCAAATCCAACTGTTAAATTGAAGTTCCTTTCTTGACTCCACCCGATGTAAAACTTTCCTGCAGGTAATACTATAGGCGTATCTAACCCAATGGTATAAAAGCCACGGTTATCTATTCCATCGTAAATGTCTTGGCCAACGAAAGATCTTTCAAAGACAACTTCATCCTCACCACCATTAAAAGCAATGTCCCTATAAATTTGGAAAACAAATCGCTGTCTTCCGACATCTTGCGTATTGTAGGTCAACATGAAATCAACCGCTCGCAATGTGTCTGCCTTCTTCATATCAAAGGCCAACACTATCCTGCCATCGCCAGTGCGTAAATCGTTAAACCCAAACCCCGATTCAGGCGTGCCATCGTCGTAAGCATAATGACGCGTGAAAACGTGTTCAACCTCAATGGCATCGTTTTTTTGAAAGATCGGAATGTCGTTCACCGATTCTCCTTTCAGAAAGAATTCTCGCTTGATACGAATGGGATAAGCCGTATCAATGAACTTGCTTAAGTCGTAACCTTTCACTTTTCGTTCGACATATCCCCTTTTAGGCGTATTGACAAAGTTTAAATCGAAAGACGTATTCGCAAAAAAGGAGTCGTTTTGGCTCTCTTGATACCTCACTTGGGCATTAACATTGTCTGGGCTTAGATTGGCCACTTCAAAGTAAAAACTGTCAGAGGCCTCTGTCTGATCTGCTAAAAAATGATCGTAAGGCATTGAAAAATAACGCTTTAATAATGATGTCGGCTTCCCCGCTATGGTGTTGTCAAGTTGATAGTCTTCAGCTACTGTTCGATTCTGATCGATGTATACATGGTCGAGGTGCCAGTGATTGTTATTTCCCCATCGGTGTGTCAAATTCACAAATTGAAGTTGAAAAGTTTCGTGTAAATATTTCGTTTGATTGATGGGCAGCATGACTTGGATAAACTCGGTCAATCCATCACCACGAACGCCCCACATATGCTTCCAACTCCCTGAACTATCTTTAAATAACAGTTTTAACGAATCGTTTTCAGTGATAAAATCACCCAGTCCTTTCGCTTGATAATAGAAACTGAGATAGATAGAATCCGATAACTGGTATGGATTATTAAAAACATCCGTTTTTAAATTGATGAATTGAGATGTTAACGTATCACCATAATCCAAGCTCTCTCCTTGAATTGATGAATATGGTTGACCAGTTGGATTCAGATAGTCAAACGTTGCTACACCATAAGAAGGCGGATGTATGCCAAAATCCCTGTTCACATAAACATCATTGTCTTGCCATTGGGAAGAATCTGGATAAACGAGTGTCGATGTGAAGTCTTCAAAGAAAGGAAGGTCTAACGTATCGAGTTGCCCCCATTTCCCATGCTGTTTAACATCGTTCCATTGATAGCCCGGATTCTGCTTTAGATATGAAATAATTGTTGGATTGCTTGTTAGCGGTGTTAAACCGATTTGACCAAACGCTGGCTTACACAGAACAAGTCCTAAAGCAATTAAAACCAACTTATTATAAATTTTCATTGTCTAATTTGTTTTGAATATGAACGGCCTTAATTCTGCGCTTATTGCAACAAATTTATTGAAATTGAAATAAGACCAACCGTTGACATAAAATAATGTGGATTACTATTACCTAAAACTGATTGTAGTGGGCTAACCTCTTTATTGAAATGGGTATTGTTTATACCACCAGACTACCCTTCATCGACATAATCGTTGACCTCTAACTCATCCTCGTCCAAGGGTTCGTCATACTTTATCATCACACCCACTACTAAGTCAATGGTGGAGTTTCTTTCAATTTTTGTTCCACTGGGGATTTGCTTATCAGAATTGGGATATCGTTGTTCTAAAACAGGTTCACTTGCCGCATCCATGATGCCTGCCAATTGCCTTTCAATCTTTTGGCCAACTCGAATTCCGCGGTTCTTTAATATCCTTTCTGCTTGGGTAAATGATGTTTTACCTGCAAGATCTGGCATTTCGACATCAGGAATTTGTTCAGCGTTTAATACCAAGTACACCTTTCTTCCAGACTTAACTTCAAAACCGGCTTCTGGTATTTGGTCAATTATGGATAACAGTGGGACACCATCTCTGAACACCGTATCGGTTATTTCATAGTTAAACCCACCATTTTCTAACACTCTTACTGCTTTATCAATGCGCAGTCCTTCAATTTCAGGGACTTTAACAAGTTCTTGGCTGTGCTTGGTGTATGTGTGAATAAACAGCAACACGCCACCCACCAAAACCAGTGTTGTCAATGCAATGAAAATGATAGACCTAAAGGTTTTTTTCATACGGCTAAATTATGTCTTAATCGTTGTCGACCAAAGGTTAATATTTCGTCAATAAAATCAAAAGGTTTGTATCCATTGATGGCAGCCTGATGGTATATACAGGTTGCAGGCGTCATCCCAGGCAAAGAATTTATTTCTATGATAACCACTTCCACTCGTTTATCCTCAAATATGCGAACAAACGCGTCGATACGACAATACCCTTGAACATTCAAGCATTTGGCTACTTTTTCAAACTCATTACGAACAACCTCGCTGACATGTGCGTTTAAGTTTTTGTCTGTCGAGAATCGAGCAGGTGTAATATTCTGCCCTTCTCCAGCTAAAAACTTCTCTGCCAACGACAAGATTTCTCCTTCTGCCAAAGCTTCCGAAGGTTCGAAAATTTCATAGACCAGTTCCCCATCTTGGTATTTGGTTAACAAGCCTCCAGTTATTTCAAGGAAGTTTTGCGCTTCTTCATGATCAATAAACTGCTCTACTAAAAAATAATCCTTGGCAGGAAACTCTTCTTTTTCCTGAATACTTAACGTTTTCTTTTGGTCTCCTGTGATAGACGCATTCCCTCTAAAGGTAGCTTCTGCATAGGCCTCAAAAGCCTCTGTAGACTTCAATTTTTTCACTGCACTACTGCAGCCTTCATCTGATGGTTTGGCTATTAACGGAAACTTCATCAGTTGAATTTCTTTCAAGACAGTTTCTTTATTCGCTTCCCAAGAAGATTTTTGGACCAAAGCGCCATCTGCCACTAGAAAACCATTTTCTCTAAGGATGTTGTTGGTCTTAAACTTGTCAATTGTTGTTGATGAAGAACTTACATCGCTACCGTTATATGGAAGGTTTAAAGCATCTAGGTGCTTTTGTACTTGACCATCTTCTCCAGGTCTTCCATGTAATGCGATAAACACCGTTTCGCAAATTGATGTTAAATCCGTGTACGATATTTTTCTTGGCTCAAATACCGGTGGCGTTTCTGTATATTTCTGTGTTATGGACGCGGCCTCCTGAATAATCTTTGAAATAATTGGTGCATGATGATATGCTTCAACTTTTGCTTTGATATCGTCCGCATTGTCTTTTAACATGACATTGATTGGCAACACATACAGATGATGGTCGTCATCCTTTCCCGTTAAGAATACCGGTATGGGTTGGTACTTGCCTGATGAGGATAGCTTTTCAAATATATTTCTACCGCTTTCGACAGATATATGTCTTTCTGTTGAGTACCCTCCCATAATGATGGCCACATTTTGTTTGGCGCTTTTTTCAGATGCGTCTTTAATCAACTGCCCATCCAAGTGTTGCAACATCTTTGATTTCATGACCATAGACGGTATGGTTCGGATCCTTTCTGCAATTGAAGTCCGAATAAGGTAGGTTAAAAACTGACTGGGGTTGAGACCAATCTCCGCGGCTTGGTGAAAGAAAAACGACGACGGCATCATCCCCGAAGTTGTATTTGGATCATTCAGAAATATCTCTCCTTCGTGGGTGTAAAATCCGTCGATTCTTGCATAAACGTTAAAGCCGAAGTCTTTGAATAACTTGGAGCAAGACTGTCGAATAGACTCAATCTCCTTATCAGGCAACTCAATGGGTGTAATCTTACGGGATAAACCAGGAAGATATTTGGACTTATAATCGAAAAACTCTGTTGACTTTGCTATTTCTGTTGGCGGCAAAGCTATTACGTTACCCGATTCGTCTTGAACCACGATGCAGCTAAATTCCTTTCCAGCAATCATACTTTCTACCACAACTTCAACTTCTCCCCTAACGGCTTGAAGTTTTAGGGAGGCTTTGTTTTCCAGTCTTTCATTTAGAAATTCAACGGCCTGTTCAGGATGGTAAACAAGCTGTTGATCCATAATCAACGGAAATCCTAAAGAACTCCTTATATCAGAGAGGTCCCGAATGTATTGGACTTTGTCCAGTCCATTCCACTCTTCTGCTTGAATTTCTTTTTCGAACAAGCTATTGCCTACCGCCTCGCTAAATGTTTTATAATCGGAATCTTTAACAATGTTAACTCCTATCGATGAACCTTGGTTGGCTGATTTTACAACCAACGGAAATCCTACTTGTGCCTTGGCTTTTTCATAAAACCCATGAGGGTCCACCGCCCATTGTTCTTTTGTTAAGCGTAAATAGGTAGGACCGGGATATCCCTTGTCTGTCATCCAGTCTTTCTGAACAGCTTTATTCATACCCAAGGCAGATGGTAAGATGCCAGAACCTGAATACGGTATGGCATACCACTCTAACAAACCTTGAACATTGCCATCTTCTCCTCGTTCACCATGCAAAGCAAGAAAAGCAAAATCAATTTTGTTCGACAGTGTACTCGGTTCGATTACCTCCCCAATTTCGGAAAGCATTCTTAAACGATCGGCTTGAGAAAGCTCAATACTCTCGGAATAAATTTGAAATTCGTGCGGTGATTGAGGTAAAAATGAAACAGGTGGATAGAAATCTCTAATGGTCCCTCTATAGATAAATTGCCAGTTTAAAGACACCATGTTGCCAAACTCATCTATGAATATGGCCACTGGTTCAAACAATTCCTTGTCCAAATTATCATACACGGTCCTCCCTCCAGCAAATGAAACCTCGCGTTCCCGAGAACTACCTCCGAAAAATATTCCAACTTTAATACGATCTGAACTCACTTAATAATGTGTTGTAGGCCATAACTATAGCCTGATTGTCAATTCATTAACTTACAACTGATGTCTTTTGTTGTTAAACAATTTACTTTATCTTGAATTTGATTAAACTTGCAGACTTCCTTGTTGGAACAATAATTGAAATCTATCTTAACAAAAACAAGAAATGAAGAATATAGTTATCTCCATTGCTCTTTGCTTAACAACTATCGCATCACAAGCAGAAGTTAAAGACAGTACAACCACTAAACAAACATTGCCTGCAGTTACTTTAAAGAACACAGAAGGTGAAAATGTTGATGTATCTCAATACGCAACAAATGGTAAGATCACCATACTTTCATTCTGGGCGACTTGGTGTAAGCCATGTCTTAAAGAATTGAAAAACATTAACGAGGTATTGGATGATTGGATTGAAGATTACAACGTTGAGCTTGTTGCTGTATCGGTAGACGATAGCAGAAACTCACCTCGAGTTAAACCATTCGCTGATGGCCAGGGTTGGGACTTCGACATTTTGCTAGATCCAAACGGTGAATTACAAAGAGACTTAAACGTCACCAATCCACCCGTTACTTTTCTTATAGACCAAAACGGAAAAATAGTTTACACCCATACAGGCTACCTTGAAGGTGATGAATTAGATTTAGAAGACAAAATAATTGAACTTCAAGAAAATGCGGCAGAAGAGGCTGAAGAAGACGAAGAATAAAATTACGTTAAAAAGAAAAAAGGCACGAAGTACATCGTGCCTTTTTTTATGCTTTTTTTAACGCTGGATTTAGAAACCCGCCAGCCAATTTTGTTTTCAGAAACTTTCCGGTATGCGTGTCGCTTGCCGACAAATCTTCAGGTGTTCCTTCAAACACTACCTGTCCACCCGCCTTTCCGCCATCAGGGCCAAGGTCAATAACCCAATCTGCAGACTTTACAACGTCCAAATTGTGTTCGATGGTAATAACCGTATTGCCACTATCCACTAAGGCATTTAATGACTTTAACAGCTTTTGGATATCATGAAAATGCAAGCCTGTAGTTGGTTCGTCAAAAATAAATAGTGTATGTGTTTGACTGTTGTTTTTCCCTAAAAATGAAGCGAGCTTAATTCTCTGTGCTTCACCACCGCTTAAGGTATTAGATGATTGCCCAAGAGAAACGTAACCTAAACCGACATCTTGAAGTGGCTTCAATCGTTTGAGAATTAGCGAAACGTCATGAAAAAAGTCCATGGCATCATCTACCGTCATAGAAAGCACATCGTGGATGTTTTTACCGTTATAGGTGACCTCTAAAACTTCCTGTTTAAATCGTTTTCCGCCACACACTTCACAAGGCAAATGTAAATCGGCCATAAACTGCATTTCAATGACTTCTTCTCCTTCTCCTTTACAGTTATCACACCTTCCACCTTCAACGTTAAATGAAAATATAGAACCCTTATACCCGCGTTGTTTCGACAAAACCTGCTCGGCAAAAAGATCTCGGATTGCATCATAGGCTTTTACATAGGTAACTGGGTTAGAACGAGAAGATTTCCCAATTGGATTTTGATCAATCATCTCTACCGCCTGAACCGTTGAAATGTCTCCAACTATTCCGTCTGATTCTCCTGGTTTGATACCAGCATACTGATCCAAGGATCGTAAAATCAATGGATAAAACACCCCTTTAATCAAACTCGTTTTACCGGAACCAGAAACGCCTGTAACAACCGTTAATGCAGACAACGGAATCTTTGTAGTGACCCGTTGTAAATTATTGAATCGAACATTTTTGACCTCAATAAAATTATTCCACTTTCTTCGTTGTTCTGGTATTTTTATTTCGCGAACGTTATTTAGAAACTCTGAAGTCAAAGTGCTAGACGATATCATGTCATCGAACGTACCATTAAAAACGACTTCACCACCATTGGTTCCAGCAAAAGGTCCAATATCAATCAATTCATCGGCAGAATTCATAAGCTCTTCGTCGTGTTCTACGACAACAACGGTGTTTCCAGCCTTTTGTAATTTCTTTAAAACCTTGATTAAGCGTTCTGTGTCACGAGAGTGAAGCCCGATACTCGGCTCGTCTAAAATGTATGTAGAACCAACCAAACTACTGCCTAAAGAAGTAGCTAAGTTGATTCGCTGTGATTCTCCACCAGACAGGCTATTCGATAATCGGTTTAAACCTAAATACCCTAGTCCAACGTCTGACAAAAAGTCTAAACGCGCGTAAATTTCTGTTAATAGTCGGTTTGCAATCTCCTGATCTGTTTTGCTAAAGGTAAATACCACAAAGAAATCCTTAGCCTCATCTACCGTTAAAAGTAAAACCTCAGACAAGGCTATCTTGTTCGGTGTCTTTTTTGAATGGAAGGGGAGATTTGTTTCACTAACAATCTTAACAAAGTTAGAGTCGTGTCGGAGTCTTGTGCCTTTACAATCAGGACAAACGGTACGACCGCGATATTTAGCAAGCATTACGCGGTATTGTATTTTGTACGAACTTTCTTGTAAAAACTTCACAAACGCGTTGATGCCTTCAAGATGATCATCACCTTGCCATAAAAGGTCTTTTTCTGATTCTGACAACTCCAAATAGGGTTTGTGAATCGGGAACTTCTCAGCATCGACATTTTTCATGAACGCTCTTTTCCACTTGCTTAACGACTCGCCTCGCCAAGGAGCGACTGCTCCTTCAAACAATGACAAACTGCTATCAGGAATTACCAAAGATTCGTCTATACCTATAATAGTACCAAAACCTTGACACGTTTTACACGCTCCGTATGGATTGTTAAAACTTAAAAAATTGATCGTTGGTCGCTCGAATTGAATGCCGTCCAATTCAAATAAGTTACTGAACTCCTTTTGAGCTGTGTCCTCGGCTGTTTTGATTTGAATAGTAAGTATGCCCTTGCCTTCGTAAAACGCAGTTTGCACAGAATCACTCAACCGTTGTAAGTACTCGTCATCGGTTTTGGATTCTACTAAAACCCGATCAACCAAAAGAAACAAGTCCTTACTGCGCACTTTGGTTTCTGTAAAGTCTGCAATTTTTATGACTTGATCTTTGTATAAAAGTCGGCTATATCCTTTTTGGACCTCTAAATCCAAAACTTCAGCAAGCTCCTTGGCATTTTCGAAAGGAACGGACGTAAGAATATAGACTTGATCATCTGGTTTGGCCTGACCAAGTATATGGTCTACAACATCCTGTGGTGTGTGACATTTAACTTCACCTCCTGAAATGGGTGAAAATGTTTTACCTACCCGCGTAAACAACAGTTTTAAGTAGTCATAAATCTCTGTAGACGTAGCTACCGTAGATCGAGGATTCCGTGTATTCACCTTTTGTTCTATAGCGACACAAGGTGTTAAACCTTTGATATGATCAACTTCAGGTTTATCAAGCTTTCCTAGAAACTGTCGTGCGTAAGACGATAAGCTTTCAACGTATCTACGCTGACCTTCGGCATACAAGGTGTCAAATACAAGCGATGATTTACCAGAGCCGCTAACACCAGTAACCACTGTAAATTTATTACGCTTAATCTGTATATCAATATTCTTCAGATTGTGCATCCTCGCCCCAACAATATCTATAACTTTTTCAGATTTGTATCCCATGATTTTACTAACAACAAAATAACTCAATTGCTTTGTTTTTTAATCTAGTTGAAGGGAATAATATTTTGAATTTCAAATTGAATTCGCTATCTTAGTATTTCATTTAAAGCACAAAAGCCTATAAAGTATACCTCTACTCTACAAATTTTATTTACAATCGACTGATTTTCAGTCACGTAACACATTAGGAGGTATATATGAGCGAACAAATCAAAGACCGTGCTTTAATCAAGCAGTACATTCAAGGTAATGAAGCGTGTTTAGAAATGCTTATCAATAAGCATAAAAACAAAGTTTTTACAACAATCTTATTAATTGTAAACGACACATACATTGCAGAAGACTTATTCCAGGAAACATTTATCAAGGTGATTAGAACCTTCAAATCTGGAAAGTACAATGAAGAAGGCAAGTTTTTACCATGGGTTGTGCGCATTGCTCGTAATTTGGCTATTGATCATTTTAGAAAATCTAAACGTATGCCGACGATTACTTCTCAAGACGGAGAAGACATTTTTAGAACGATAGAAATCAGAGAAAGTAATCGAGAAGAATCATTCATTCGCAACCAGCGGGATGATACGGTTAGACAAATCATAAATATGTTACCAGCAGAGCAAAAAGAAGTTCTTGTGTTGCGTCATTATGGAGACATGAGTTTTAAAGAAATCGCAGAACTTACTGGTGTAAGTATTAATACCGCACTTGGAAGAATGCGTTACGCTTTGAATAACATGCGAAAAATTATTGCAGAAAAATCAATAACACTGCAATAATTGTTTGACGTCGTCGTTCATGAGGTAAAGAAACTAATTTTACTTTATGGATTACAGCTCTACTCTAAACTCTATTATTCAACTTTCATACTCAGAACTCACTAATAATGAGCGCTCTGTGGCGCTTGACAAGATGTCTGAGTCTGAAGATCTTTGTGACACGTTTAGTCAAATTGAACAAATTAAAACAGTTCTTGACTCTGAAATGTATAGCCCGAACCCAACTTCGGTTAAAATAATTTTAGAAGAATCGCAACGTTCTGAATTGGAAATGCACTAGACCATACCTTCGGTCTGTAGTATTTCAGAAAGTCTTTCTACCACTAATGGTTTACATATAAATCCGTTGACAACGTCATACGTCTCTGATTTTTGTATGTCTTTACTATTGATGGACGAAGACAGCATGTAAACACGAACTTTATTCTCCAATTTGATATAGGCGTCCAGAAAATCCCAACCATTCATTTTAGGCATGTTGATGTCTAGAAAGATCATCTCGGGTAACGCTTCACTGTTATCTTCAAACTTTTGTAAAGCACTCTCCGCAGAGGTAAACGCCTGTACAGGTATGTTGTCTGCTACAATACTTATTACACGAGTGTTGATCAGATTTTGAATCTCATCGTCGTCAATCAAATAAATCATTGTTACTTACTAAAGTTCTTAAATGTCACCGTAAAAGTAGTGCCGTCTCCATATTTGGACTCCACTTTTATCTTACCTTTCAATTTATCTACGGTCTCTTTTACGATATACAGTCCAATGCCCGTGCCTTTTGAATTAGAACTAGCTCTGTAGAACAATTCAAAGATTGAGGTCAGGTGCTCTTTTTCTATCCCTAAACCGTTATCAGATACCGTTACTTTGGCTTGCTTGGCATCAGCTTCAACGTCAATGTTTAAAAAGCAATCCGGCTTCTCTGGATCCATGTATCTCACTGCATTGGACACCAGGTTGTTCATTACAACAGATAAGCGGTTTACATCGGTTACAAACTTACCAGGCTGCTTTACGTTTATAGCAATCGCTAACTTTTCTGCATTCTCTGAGAAGCGGTATTGATCCACAACTTCGTTAACAAATTCATCCAAGTTGATTTCGTCTTTAGATAAACCCAGGCGTGAATTCCGAGAATAGTCCACAATACTTCTGATAAACTCATCAAGCTTTGCTAAACTCTTTTCCTGAAGTCCGATATAATGTGATGCTGTTTCGGATATTTCTTCCATGCGTATCAGCTTCACTAGACCCATAACGTTAGCTATCGGTGCTCTTAAATCGTGCGCAGCGCTATAAACAAATTGATCAAGCTCTTGATTTATTTTAATGAGCTCTTCGTTTTGTTTCCGTATTTTTCTGTCTGCGGTTTTTCGTTCGGTAATGTCTTCAATGATGGTAACATTTCCATAATGGTTTCCACTGTCGTCGTATAACGCGCTAGAAGCCGTTTGTGCTACAATTCTCTTACCTGATTTAACTTTATATTCCTTTTCAACAGACACGTATCGTTTTAAACCTGAAGCAAAATCCGCTGTTATTTGGTCGTTTATTTTCCGGAAAGAAGGCACCAACATGTCATTCTCTTTAATAACCTGCATGTCTTCCTCTGTGTAGCCAAAAATCTGGGTAAACGACTCGTTTATTTTGACCATGTCTTTTTGGTAGTTGGTGTAAACCACTGCCAAACTATTGCTATCAAACATGGTACGGTAACGCTCTTCACTTTCACGTAAGGCTTTAACGGACTCTTTGAGGTCAGTTATGTCCTGTATACCATATAACAAGTCTCCCTTTCCTCCTACGTCGGCAAAATGGACATTGATATTTAGGTTTCTCATTTCACCATAATTGTTTTTTATCACAACTTCGCAGGTAAAACTATCCAGTTTGTTTTTAATGGCACCGAAGAACTTCGCAGCTAAATCTTCTATACCTTCATTAATATATCGTAGTGGCTCAAAATCAGCTGGATTCATACCCTTAGACAAACCAAAAATATCTCCTGCTCTTTGGTTAAACCGTGTAACCAAGCCAATGTCTTCTCTATGTTCCTCAATTACTTTTTTGAAGTCATAATTGGCTTCAACTACGGATCTTATCAGGTTTGGTGCGCTCACCTCAACCCAACCAATAGAATCACTGTTAAAGAAATGCTTGTAACGTCGTTCTTGGTCAAGCATCTTATTTTCCGACTCTACATCGTCAGTAATATTTTGCGCGTATATAATAATTCCGCCTATTGTAGCCTCATCCACATACCATGGCTTCACATCCCATCTGCACCAGGCCGAATTTCCATTTTCATCTGTAACCTGATCACGCTTCATGCTTGAAGAATGTCCTTTTAGCGCTTGCTTATGTTGCAATTTCCATCGTAACGGAATTTGCGGATTCAACTCATAATGATTTCTTCCAATGATATCTTTTCCGTACTTGGTCGGAAACGTTGCGATCCATTCATCAGCAACAAACAAATAATTCATGTTGTTGTCGAGCATGGCTACAGGCATAGGACTATCCCTTACAAAGGCTCGTAAATAATTCTCTTGTTGTTCCCGAATGGCTTGATTGATGTTACGCTCAAACTTGAGCTCATTTTCTTCTATTTGTATGGACACGTCACGTTTCAAAGAGATATCAATCACGCTGCATCTTATATACGTACCATTTTGAGTCGGGAGTTTGAAAACACTCACTTCACAAGGCAACAATGTACCAGTCTTTTGTCGTATCTGCCATTCAAAAACCACACGTTTATTGGTTTGCACACACTGCTTCAGGTGCTTTGTCGCCGATTCCGTTGCGTCGATTCCATCCATTGACCCAGGACATAGGTCTCCAAGCTCCAATGATTTAAGCTCTTCCATTGAATAACCAAACAATGCTTCCGCTTTCTCATTACCTGCCACATAACGCTTACGGTCAAAATCGAGAATCAATACCGCTTGCGGCGAGTTCGCCAGAACAGATTCCATAAGTTTTAAATCTGCGTTGTTAATGGAAGAAGATCCCTCTACAGCGTGTTTTGCCCGCTGCATTATCAATGCTGTTGTTGAAGGTATCGAAACCATACAATACGGTTTACCATTCAACCTCAGTGTTCGAAATTCAATACCAGTGCTTTTGTCATTAATAAATTCATCCTTATCCGACTGAAATACTGTTTGACAATGATTGTCCCAGTGTAGCTTAACATCATCTATAGCTAGGAATTCGTCATACGCGTTTCCAAATTGCTGTGTAAATGAAGTGTTTTGATATACGGGATCTCGATCGGGATCAATGACAATGATGGCGTTCGGATTGGAGTCAAACAGCGAACAGTACTGCCTAACATTCTCAATCGTATCAACATTTGGTTGATAGAGACTCATAGGAACTTATTAATAATTTTCTTTAAAAGTTATATAGTAGTACCTCAAAGATAACACATTAAGAATGTTAAAACCAGCTGTTTCGGCAGTTTTTTGGACCGGATCAGTTCAATTAAGTAGACGATATTACGCCAGAAGGTGGCGCATAATATCCAAAGCAGCTTTTGCCATTTTGTTATCCTGATCTATTAGTGGGTTGATTTCCGTTATCTCTAAAGCCGCAATTTTAGGGCTCTTGTAGAGATGCTCTAGCAATGACTTTGCATTCTCAAGCGTCAAGCCATTCGGCACACTTGTACCTGTACCGACACTAACAGACGGATCCATAGAATCAACGTCGAATGAAATGTATATAAGATCACAATTCTCAAGATATTCTAACGTTTCAGAAGCAACTTGCTCCATTGTTTTATTCAATAACCTGGCTGGAACGTAGTTAAATATGTTGTTGTCGTCTATGTCGTTCCATTCCGCGTCTTCCAAGTCTCTAATGGCGATAAGGGCTAAATCTTTTGGATCCACCTTCGGGTGAATCTGGTTTTTTCCCATATGTGTTAATGCACGCCAACCTTCGACCACTTCGGCGTTTGGCTCATTGATTGCATCAGATTCGTACCCTTCACCTAAGCTTGCCCCTAAGGGCATGCCATGCACATTTCCGCTTGGTGTGGTATACGGTGTATGTAAATCCGCATGGGCATCGATCCAGATAACGCCAAGCCTTTTTGTTGGGTGGTAATCTTTTATGGCAGCTATTGTACCAAGTGCGTTACTATGATCGCCAGATAGAATTACAGGAAACTTGCCGTCTTGTAGTAAAGGCTGAATACGTCCAATTAATCTGTTGTTCTGCTCAACAATCTCATTAATGTATTTTGCATTTGGCGTGGTAATGGGGTTGCACAAAGCACCATTGGAAGTTTCAACAGTTATATGCGGAAACCTGCCATACACGGTGTTGCCGGTTTCATTGTCCTGTAACCTTACTGCGAACGGTCCTGTTCCGGCACCACGTGCTCCCGCTCCTACTTCAGAAGGATTCTCTACTATTACAACATCTCTATTCATGAATAACTTCTTTTACACGCGCATCTTATGCCTTTTCACTAAAAACGGCAATAATACTTGGTCTAATGGTTTGTTGATATCACAGTTTACAAAATCAATTTTGTACTGTGCGCATTTATTCTTCAAGTTGGTATAGAACGCCTCGAACTGTTTGGAATATGCTTCCTTAACTTCAGATGGAAATAACTTGACCTTTTCCCCTGATTCCAAATCTTCGAAGGTGTAAGGCCGATCTGAAAAACTAAAATCTTTCTCTGATTCGTGGTCCATAATGTGAAACAAGACAACTTCATGCTTATTAAATTTGAGATGCTGCAAAGCATCAAACAAGGCTTCTTCGTTTTCTCCATCAAACATATCACTGAAAATAACCACCAAGCTCCTTTTGTGGATGCGCTCTGCGATTTCGTGTAGCACACCAGCCACGTTCGTCTTTTTTTGTATGGTTTTGTTACTATAGCCATTGCTCAACTCAGTAAGCAATTGTGCGTGATGACTAGCCGATGATTTCGCTGGTAAATGATTGACAATTGAATTATGAAACAGCGTCAGACCCACGGCATCTCTTTGCTTACGCAGTAAGTGCATGATCGAAGCGGCGCCTACCACACCATATTTAATTTTGTTCTCGTCCTGATTGGGATAAAACATAGATGAGGAGACATCAAGCAGCAATTGACAACGCAAGTTTGTTTCCTCTTCGAATCGTTTAACATACAAACGACCCGTTCTAGCAAATAACTTCCAATCAATGTTCTTGGTGCTCTCACCACGATTGTATTGCCGATGCTCGGCAAACTCAACAGAAAAACCGTGATATGGACTTTTATGCAGCCCAGTAATAAAACCTTCAACCACTTGTTTGGCAAGCAATTCTAGGTTTTGAATTCGTACGGTTTCTTTGTTTAAATCCATAAAAAAACGATGGCTACAAAAATAACCATCGTTCTAACTATAATATTGTTGCTTTGGCTTTAGTTATGCCAATTGTGCTTCTAATTTTCCAGAAATTGTGCTCTTTGGTACAGCTCCTACAAGTTTGTCAACCACTTCACCGTTTTTAAATACTAGTAAAGTAGGGATACTTCTAATTCCATACTTCATTGGCGTGTTTCTGTTTTCATCAACATTCATCTTGCCAATTTTAACTTTACCGTCGTACTCTCCAGCCAATTCTTCTACAATTGGTCCAATCATTTTACAAGGACCACACCATACTGCCCAAAAGTCTACTAGAACAGGAACGTCAGAATTTATCACTTCTGCTTCCCAATTGTCGTCATTAAATTCTAATGCCATTATTTTATGTGTTTATTTCGTTAACAAATCTTTCCTACAAAGGTATTGGTTCAACAAGAAACACAATATTATTGTTCCATAATTTGTTTTGATAGTGTTATAACGCCTCTTTATTTGAAGACATACAACCTAACTTTCACCCATACCATTTTAATAGGTATTCTTATTTCGCTGTTTGCTTGCAAACCTGACAAATCGCGCAAAGAGACTAAAGACGAAAAAATTAGAAAAGAGCAACCCGTCATTGCTGCCGTTGATTCATCGTTTCCACATTACGGTTTACGATTAAACAAATATTTCGACAAAATTGACACCTTTAAGGTGCGCAGAAACAGCGTCTTTAGCAACCTTTTTGATGATTACAAAACGGCTGACTCGCTTCTGTTTGAAGCCATTGGAATTGCAGACTCTTTGTATCCAATAAACCGAATTATTGCAGGAAAACCCGTGCACATGGTTTATAGAACGGTCAAGAGGAAAAAGCGTGCATCTAACTTGGTGTACCACATAAACGAGACGGATAAACTCATCCTGGGGTTTAAAGATTCAGCCTACGCATTTATTCACAAAACACCTCTAGATACGGTTAGAAGAAGCATCTACGCGCATATTAATCAAACACTTTATCACAGTATTCTTGCCAGTAACACGTCTTATGAACTTGGTATCAAAATGTCTGAGGTATTTGCATGGCAAGTGAACTTTTTCAGAATAGATAAACACGATTTTTTTAAGGTCGTTTTTGATGAATATCAGGTTGATGGCAAGGCTGTTGAAATTGGAGAAATTAAAGCCGCACTATTCTACCACAGAGGAGATTCATTTTATGCATTTCCTTACCAAAAAGGCAAGGACGACGGTTACTTTGACGAAGCAGGACAGAACCTCAAAAAAGCCTTTTTAAAAGCCCCTTTAAAGTACAGTCGAATTAGTTCAAGATACACCAAGCGTCGTTTCCATCCTGTCCAAAAAAGATGGAAGGCGCATTTAGGCACCGATTATGCAGCTCCCAGAGGGACGCCTATACGAACAGTTGGAGACGGCAAAATTATTGCCGCCAGTTATACCCGTGGCAACGGGCGTTACGTCAAAGTCAAACACAACAGTAAGTATACCACACAATACCTGCATATGAGTCGGATTGCCAAGGGCATCAAAAAAGGTCGTCGTGTTAAACAAGGTGAAGTGATTGGTTACGTAGGAAGCACCGGTTTGGCCACAGGGCCGCACCTTTGTTTCAGATTTTGGGACAACGGCGTACAAGTAGATCCATTCAAAATCAAAGCGCCTCCAACTACGCCTGTTTCAAAATCAAATATGGAAGACTTTAAGAAATTGGCTAAAATTGGTCGAAGTGAATTGAATCAAATTCAATTGTCTGTGTCGGACTCTACAACGATTTCTAAAGACAAGATAGACTGAACATTTACAGGTCGGTTGCGAATTTTTCCAGGTATCGCATTGGGTAAGGAACGTATCACATAAATCCAATAGTCATCTGGGATAAGGTTGTCGCTTTCTAAAACATATGCGTCAATGATTGACGAGTCTGCACCAACAACAAATTGAATTTCAATAGCTGTTGTATCAAATTTAAAATCAAACGTATCGACCAACATGGTACGTACAAAGCTTTTGATAGAGTCTAATCCTCCGTAAAACGTTGGGGGTTCCTCACTTTCTTTGTAGTACGTATATTGCTGTGTATCAAGGTCTAATTCCGAATCAACGTAAGTAAACTGAAAGTTTAATACCATTTGTGAGTTAGCTACTACGCCATTATGAACCGCTGGATGCCACGCTGGCATTCCGGCTACAAATCGTTCGACTTCTTCCTCAAATCCGTTATCACCCTTTGGAAACACAAAACTTTGAATCCTAACTTTTCCAAGTGTATCAATCTCGACAACCACTCTGATTTCTCTAGAATTTTTTGATTCAATGGCTTTCTCAGGAAAAACCAAGTTGGACTGAAGATATGCATTATAGGCATTGTCTCCTCCCGGAAAGCTTGCCGATTTATCATTTTGTGCAATGGATATAGTTGCAAACAACAACATTAAACATGTTGAAATGCTTCGTATCATTTGCGTAAACTTATTTTAAACGTTGTACGTTCATTAGGGATAGATTCTTTAACCACAATGGTACCATCGTGGTAGTTATGTACAATTCTTTTGACCAATGAAAGGCCTAACCCCCAACCACGCTTTTTTGTCGTAAATCCGGGTTCAAAAACAGTTTTAAACCTGCTTCCAGGAATTCCTTTGCCCGTATCAGATACCTCTAAAAAAAGAAATTTGTCATTTTCTGTAATGGTATAGGTCAATGCGCCATCACCATTCATGGCATCGGTGGCATTTTTAGTCAGGTTTTCTAAAACCCATGCAAACAAGGGCACATTCAGTTGGCAAAATCCGTCAGTGGTGTTATCGATTATTGTAAAAGAAACACGGCTAGATAAACGCTTTTCAAGATAGCCAATCGTTTGATAGACAACTGATTTCATGTTTGTAGCTGTCAGTACTGGCTCTGAACCAATCTTACTAAACCGCTCAGTAATTAATTCTAACCGGACAATATCATTGTTGATCTCTTCATATATCTCGTCAGACATTTGGCCATCGCTTCCTTTAATCAATTCCATCCAGGCCATTAAAGAGGATATGGGCGTGCCCAATTGATGCGCAGTCTCTTTACTCATACCAACCCAAACCTGATTTTGCTCTGATCGTTTTGCATAACTAAATGCATAGTAGCTCACCAACAAAAACACCGCAATAATGATTAATTGGGCGTAAGGATATAGTTTAAGTTTGGTAAAGAAAATAGAATTTTCGTAATATATAATGATGTTTTGATCCTCGTACAACCCCGCAATGATTGGCTCGTTAGCAGCTTTCATACCCTTGATTTGATCTTGGATATACACCTTATCTTCGGCCGAAGCAGAGTCAATATTTCTATGCGCGATTACCGTTCCATCTTCCAAGGTTACAATCACAGGAATCGTGTTGTTTGCCCGTATTACAGAAAGTGCGTATGTAACGTCCGTTTCATCTTCTACCTCCAACGTAGCAATTAAACGAGTTGCTTCAGCCCACAAAGCGACTTTAGAACGCTCATCCTCTTTCAGGTTTTTAGCCAGGTTGTCGGTGTACAAAAGGGACAAGGCGACAATAGACATGGCAACGGCAAACAATGCTACCTTTACTATGGTTCTGGATTGATACTTATTTATCGCCATTGGTACAAAGAACGATTTTTTTTGAGTTTCCTATATAGAATGAAATTGTGGATGAATTAAAAATGCACAGGAAGCTTATTTTTGGGACTTAGTTATACTATGGAATTTCAATTCAATCACAACGGACAAGCCTATACATTTGAAAGTACAAAATTTCATGATCTCTCTACACCGATCAGGAATGGTTCGGAAAATGTAAATGCCTACTATCTTGAAGATCCCAAATTCGAGCCTTTTAGAGCTGGAGATTTTGTTGGATCTGTTAAACAGGGTGGCGCTTGCAATTGTGAAGACATAACCTTTAACGCTCATGGCAATGGAACACATACAGAATGTGTTGGACATATCAGTGATGGTGGGCAAACGATTAATGGATGTTTAAAAGATTTCACTACCATGGCCTTGGTTGTCAGTCTTACACCAGACCAAATGGATAATGGCGACAAATTATTGTCAAAAGATTCTCTTGCTCAATACGACTTAAACGTTATTGATTCACTGATTGTCAGAACGTTACCAAACTCAACTGATAAAAAGACAAAGCGGTATTCAGGAACAAACCCGACGTATTTGTCTCCGGAGTTTACTGCTGCACTGGCAGCAAATAACATCAAGCACCTGATTGTAGATTTGCCTTCAGTAGATCGTGAAGAAGACGGCGGATTGCTTAAAGCGCATCATGCATTTTGGCAATACCCTGATAACCCGCGCACAACATCCACCATAACAGAGTTGGCATACATCCCGGATGAAGTAGCAGATGGGCAATATCTCCTTCAAATTCAAATTGCCGCATTTGAGTCGGACGCTAGCCCAAGCAAACCAATCCTTTACCCTCTAACCGAGATTTAGTGGATACCGAAAAAATTCTTTACTTAGGCACTTCGCTCGTTTCATCCGTTGTTAATGCCTTTAAACAAAGTCCGAGCAAGGTTGATTCTATCCTCGTTGTTAAGTTAGACGAGATAGGCGATATGGTCTATACACTTCACTGCATACAAGCATTACACGATCAATTTCCAGAATCAAGCCTATCGGTGTATTGTAAACCCATGAATAATGCATTGGTTATGCAAACGGGTTGTGTTTCGCATGTGGTCAATGAGATTAACGATTTGCACACCAAGTACGACATTCAAATAGACTTCAGAGGGAATTACGAAACACTTCAGCGAGCCATTACTGGTAAATGTGATATCTATTTAGATCGTGGTATCGTTCGGCTAAAAAATAAGTTTACAGGTGGTCAGCGTCATGAAGTATATACGAATCAAGAAACCATATCGTGGCTCTTTCCCGAAGATTATACATTTAAAAAACCTAGTTTCACTATTTCAGAAACAGATATCCACTTCGTTCAAGATTTAGTAAAGTCGGCTGGTATTGACAAATACGTAGTGATGCACTGCGGTGCCAGAGACGAAGCCCGAAGATGGCCAGCTGAGCGGTTTGCAAGTTTGATTGACGAGATTCACAAAATCTATGGCTTAAAGACAGTTCTTATAGGCTCTCAGAACGAAAGTGCGTTAAACCAAACAGTTGTGGCTCAATGCAAGAACGCTGTTAACTTGGCAGGTAAAACGAGCTTGCTTCAGATGGCCGCGGTGATGCGACATAGCGCGTTTTTTGTTGGAAACGAAAGCGGGCCATTACATTTTGCCATTGTCGAGCAAAAGCCACTGGTAGCGTTATTCGGTCCAGGGGTTAAGGATGTTTTTTATCCGTTGTTTCCGAATCAACAGGTGATTCACCATATTACCTCAGGACTCAAAGGAAGTGATGACAGTATGCAAAAAATCACTGTTGAAGAGGTGGTCACTGTTATTGAGCAGGCGATGCATTCAAAATAAGCCTGTACATTAAGTGGCAATACACCTATTACATACAGCAATATTCAATTTTTACATACACTATATTTGCTCACCAAGCGTTAAAACAC
>Ga0209630_10001671_pt1 | contig 23087 bp, 22 predicted proteins | sample COG_01_FD_184745 | JGI IMG/M metagenome (GOLD analysis project Ga0209630, IMG submission 184745) | Pelagic Microbial community sample from North Sea - COGITO 998_met_01 (SPAdes) (version 2) | ecosystem: Environmental > Aquatic > Marine > Neritic zone/Coastal water | place: Helgoland, sampling... | reverse complement strand
CATTAGATGATCCACTGCTAGAAGATAGACCACTTGTTGTTGATCCAAATACAGTGCCTTATGATTTGTCAAAAGCAGATGCGCAGAGAATTGTTTTAGATTTTTGTAACAAAGGTTTAGATGCATCGATAATCCACCCCTCTGGCATATTTGGACCTAACGATTTTAAACCTAGTTTGTTTGGACAAGAATTTATAAAGATTGCAAACGGAAAAAGACCTTATAGCATTAATGTTGGCTATGACTATGTAGACGTACGTGATCTGTGTACAACCGCTGTAAACTGTGTAGAACAAGGTAGAAGTAAACAAAATTATATTGTTGGAGGTAATTATATGGACTTTGTTTACATGGCTGATATTATCTCAGACGAGTTGGGCAAGAAGCTCTTACGGGGAACCCTTCCTTTTTTCACAATTTATTTATCACTTCCTTTTTATTTCTTACAGTCAATTATGAGTAATTCTCCACGTGCGATTACTCTAGACTCAATTCATACAATTAAAGTGCAAAATAAAAATATTCCAAGCAAGTTGTCTAAAGATGAACTTGGTCATTATCCACGTCCCGTTGTGGAAACAATATCAGATACTATAAAATTTTTTAAAGATTCAAAATTTATTAATTAGAACAGAGGTAGATGGGCTTAAGTTCCAATCACTCAATCCTACAAATTTTATTTAACTGATGCAAAAAAATATTTCTGTAATTTGTTTTTAAGTTGAAAAGCTAATCGATTGTTCGTAGATTCTTATAAGAATGTAAAGGGGGATTCTATGTTAAGTAAAGAAGCAATCAAAGCAAAAAACAAATACTCTAAACTTGGGGCTGTGATTTCGTGGTTGGTTGTAAATCCAAGAAAAATAAAAAAGTGGAAAGTTAAATTTCAAAGACTAAATTTTAATATGATTGGAAAGTTGAACTCAAAATCAGCTGGAGCTAGATATGAAGAGCTTACACTTGGTGGTATGAGAACTTGGAAAATTACTACTCCAAATTCAGATCCAGAAAAAATACTCCTTTATTTTCACGGAGGTGCTTATCAAGTTGGTAGTCCTGAAGGATATTATCCTATGCTGACACATATGGCTAGAGAAACAGGTTTCACTATTTATATTCCTGACTATAGACTTGCCCCAGAACATTATTATCCAGCTCAATTAGAAGATGGGGTAAAAGCATTTGAAGCATTAATAGAAGAACTTGGTTACTCACCAGGACAGATAGCATTCGGAGGAGACTCAGCTGGTGGAAATATGTCTCTTATAACTCTTTTAAAGCTTAAAGACGATGGAAAAAGCCTTCCTAGTGCAGTTTTTTGCATCTCTCCATGGGCAGACCCTGCCGCTACTGGAGAATCTTACAATGAAGAGATGTGTAAAAAAGATTTGCTCCTAGGCCCCATTTTTACAAAAATGTGGCATAACTATAGCCTTGATGGTTTTGCAGGATATTTTGTTCGTGATGAAGACCTCGATTCAAACAATCCTTATATATGTCCTATCAAAGGTGATTATACAAACTCACCTCCAATTATGGTTCAAGTTGGAGCTCATGAATTACTTCTTTCAGACTCAAGAACTTTAAAAAATGTTTTTGAGAGAGACGGCGTTACATATGAATACAAAGAATGGGATGAATTATGGCATGTATTTCAATTAGAAGCTGAAATGCCAGAATCTATTGAATCTTTTAAAATGTTTGGTAGTTTTTTAAACAAATATATTGGTGTTTCTGTTTAAAACTAGTTACAGCTAGTTAGTCAATCTCATTAAGTGCAAGGAAAGAGTTTCCTATCATTATTGAGTCTTCTCCTAGCTGTTTAGCATTTTGTGCAATAATTCCTACAATATCTTTAGATTTATCAACATCACAGATAATGGAGAGTTCGACTGATTCCTCGGCCTTGCCCTTCCACATTCCATCAAGTTTAAGTATTGACCAGCTGTCAATAACTTCAAGGAGTTGTAGTTTAGACTGTTCAACAACTTCTGGGACCGTTCTAATCTTAAGCTCTACATCAAACATTTTGTTAAGTATGGCATTAATTTAGTGCTAAAGAGCTTATTTAATTAATTTTTTCAAAAGAATTCGACTTCAAACAAAAAAAATTATCTTAGGTGCTCTCTAAACTCTTTAATAAGCCAAGGAATCATAAACAGTGCTGCTATTGGATCGAAATACCATAGACCGAAAAGATAATTTACCCCCACCCCAATAATGACTAATACTGAAAGATTTAAACAAAATAATGTCTCTTTTGCTTCAGCAATAAGGACATTGTTGTTAAGCAGTCGTCCTAATTTTAATTTTCGATAAGCTAAAGGACCTTCAACAAGAATAGAAACTACTGCAAGAATGACTCCGTAAAACGATGTTTCTGGTTTATTTATATTAATTAAATCAAATGAAGACTTTGTAAGAATAAAGACTATTAATAACAAGAACGAGTAGGCTATTAATTTTTCAGCTTGAGTGTGGCTCGTTTCATTTTTAGATGTGACTCCCCATAAAGCAATTCCAGATGCTGTAATCTCAATAAAACTATCTAATCCAAAACTTAATAATGATGTAGAGTTACTTTCAAGTCCAAAATAAAGGGCAAAAATCCCTTCAACTAAATTATAGAGAATAGTTAGTATGATTAGTTTTTTGGATTGTTCAAATGCTTTATTCACAGAAGAAAGTATATTCCTTATTTGTTATAAGCTAACGTCTTTCAAGATACAGGATTATTGTTGCAGCAGAACCAACTTGGATTAAGGTAGCAAATAAATCCTCTAGCCCAAGAACTGACGCAATAATTCCTCCAAAAAATGAACCAGCTATACCGATGATTGCAGTCTTTCCCCAAGTCATTGGGTTAGGTCCTGGTATTAAAAGTCTTGCAATTGCGCCAATTACTAGGCCAACAATAGCGAACTGAAAAACAATGATAAATGTAAGTCCTAAGAAAAATTTACTCATAGAAATATTTTAAATTGACTTCGTCTATAGTTTTAAAGGCTTTTGCATATAGATTATCTTTTTAGAGGTGTTTTAAATCAAGTTCTGTTTTAAGCAAGGTTCGAAAATCATCTAAAGTACTATCACTGAGTGAGTAATTTTCGATAACTTTTGGATCTCCTTTAAAAGCAGAAGGAGAACCTTTTGGACCAATATAATCTCCGTTTTTTATATCATCAGACAGGATTCCCATTAATTGTGATAGGGCACCTTTATGGATTGTCATTCCAAAAAACTTCATTACATATACCCAGAAAGGTCCACTTATACCTACTCCTCCCATTTTACGAGTGTTTATTTGTAACTGCGAAGCAGTCCCTCCTGGGTGAGCAGCAATTGATCGAGCATTAATATCTTGTTCTTCAAAATATTTAGCTAATGCTTTTGCATAAAATAAATCCGCTAATTTTGAATTGGAGTATGTCTGCCATGGTCGATAATTTTCTGAAAGACTAAACATTTCTTTTTGGAGTGGTCGCCCAGAGTTACTTGCCACACTACTTAATGTAATGACACGAGCATCTGGCGTTGTCTTAATAAGTGGAAATAATAACTCTGCAAGTAAGGCATGTCCAAGTACATTCACTCCAATTTGTATTTCATATCCATCACTAGTTTCACTTGGGGGTGTTGCCATCAATCCTGCGTTCAGCATTAAAGCGTTTAATTGTTTTTCATTTTTAAGAATATGATCAGCACATGCTCGTATTGAGTCAAAAGAAGAAAGGTCACAATATATATACTCAACTTTCTCTCTTAGTTCCAAATCAAAAGTATTGATAGCTTCTAGTGCTTTTGCTTCTGAGCGACACGCCATGTATATGTAATAATCTTCTTTGAGTAATGCTTGTGTGCTTGCGTAACCCAGTCCTGAGTTTGCTCCTGTGATTAAAGCTATTTTCATATGTTTAGCTTATGTATGTAGGGTTTATAGGTTGCTGTGGATAAAATTTAATCTTCTATAGATATAGATTTTGCTCCACCTTGAACTGGGTAGCTTTCTGCAACAAGGCCATCATAGGTAACGTAAACCAAAACAGATGAATCAACAATAAATGGATAGGTGTCGACTTTTTTACCATTAAGATATATGTCTGTGTTGTCAGAAATATGAGCCCAACCATAGTCACTGATAGTCAGTTGATCTGTTTCAATACTGCGACCATCTACTAGGACTGTAATGTCACCACTACTATTAACCTTTGTGTCCACAATGTAACCAGTCATATCGTAAGTAGTAGGTGCTGATTGACAAAAAAGAAAGAGTGCTGAAAAAGTAAGAGTTGCTACAAGTAATTTAATTTTGCTTTTCACATATAGAGAATAACATTTTTATATAATTTTAATATGTTAAATGGTAAGCCTCTTAAGGAAACCCTCATTGACCTAACACGAGTGATAGTTTTTATTGTTATTGTTTATTATTTAATTGAAACACTAATTGTAAAAAATTAAATATCGTTAATAAATGTATCTTGAAAACTCTGTCTATTAACTAACTCAACCACACCACCATTAGTCACTGCAACTACACCTGACTTTGGCACTCTGTTGTAATTGCTAGCCATAGCAAAAGTATATGCACCAGTTGAGGTTGACATCAATATATCCCCAGACTGGGTATCACTTGGTAGCATTGCGTCTTTTACCAGTAAGTCACCACTTTCACAGTGTCTTCCTGAAACAGCATGCACCATGTCTTCTCCATTTTTTCCACCAGAGATATTAAAAAGTTTGTGTTCGCTTCCATATAATGCTGGTCTAGGATTATCAGACATACCCCCGTCAACAAGAATATAGGGTTTCTCTCCTCTATCATCTTTAAGTGCACCGGCAGTGTAGAGAATAACCCCTGGATTGTTGACTAATGCTCTTCCCGGCTCAATCATAACCCTATAAACATCTTGCCAATGTTCTTGAATTCCAGCATGAATAGCATCAGCGTAGACTTTTAATTCATGGTCTACTTCATCACCTGCATAAGGTGAAAAGAATCCGCCTCCAGCATCAAAGACAACTTCTGCTTGAATGGCGGCCCGATGTTTGTAGAGAAACTCTGCACATTCACTCATTGCTTTTTGATAACGCTCAGGATCTTTAATCTGACTACCAATATGAACATGAATACCTGAAAATAATAAAGAAGGTGCATCGTAAATCTGTTTTAAAGCCTCTTCTGCAAATCCAATGGAGATACCAAATTGCTGATCATATCCAGTGGTTAAGACCATTGGGTGTGTCTCTGCCCCAACATCTAAATTAATACGCATAATAACTGGTTGTTGCCTACCTAATTTAGAAGCTACAGCTTCCAGCATTGGAATCTCAAATCGATTATCAATAGAAATATGTCCACCTTCGTTTTGCATGAAAAACTCAATCTCTTCAATACTTTTATACGTACCATTAAATAGTGTATTTTCTAAAGTACCTGTAACTGCTTGTACTGTTGCCATCTCTCCACCAGAGACAACGTCTACTCCCCAGCCTTTGTCACTAAGTTCTTTAACTAATGCTTTGCAGATAAATGCTTTTGCAGCATATCGAAATAAGGTATCAGAGCCAAAAGCATTAGAGAAATGGTCAATATTATTTTTGAGATGCTCCCAGTCGTAAACATACAAAGGGGTTCCATACTCTGTTGCAACATCAAGCAGTGAAGTATCTCCTATGTAGGCAACTCCATCTTTGAATGAAAGATTAGAAGGTAAGTAATTCATTTTTTAAGTCGACGCTTAATCCACGCTATATCTTTTTTCTGTGCCTCAAGCCCGCCTGGAGTTTCAACAATTATGTCTGATTTACAATTCTTAATAACATATTCAAGCTCTGCTTTTGGAATATTACCTTTGCCTAAATTTTCATGTCTATCTCTACTACTCTCGAATCCATCTTTAGAATCATTAAAGTGTACGAGGTCTATTTTTTTAGTAAGTTTTTTAAATCCTTTTACAGCATCAATAGTTGGAATTCCACCTGCCCACGTGTGGCAAGTATCTAAACAAAGCCCAACATTAAGATCGCCGATGACTTCCCAGAGTCGTTCAATTGAATCCATGTAACGAGCAACTGAGTTTTTTCCTCCAGCAGTATTTTCTACTAATACTCTCATCCCAGTGTCTTCTACAAACTCTATTGCTTTTCTCCAATTCTCATATCCCTCTGCTATATCTCCACCCTCACCAACAGAGCCACCATGGACAATGACTGCTTTTGCACCGAAAGATGCTGCAACCTTGCAGGTGTCTTTAAGTAATTTTCTACTCGGGTGTCGTACTTTATTATTGGGTGTAGCAACATTGATTAGATAGGGGGCATGGACATATATTGGTCCTTTGTATTCTTGCAATACATCTACGTCTTCACGGGGTTTTGGGCTTTTCCACATTTGGGGACTGGAAACAAAAATTTGGAATGTATCGCCTTTTCGAAGCTTTATCTCTTCAACAGCGTTTTTAGAGGGTATGTGTGAGCCAATATTCATGAAACTAAGTATAAATCATCTAAATTCTATCAAAATAGAAAGATTGGAAGAATTTCACTATGCTTAACTTAAGACTTCCTTTTGTGCCTTGAACCACTTTAACAGGGCATGATAAAGCAAAAATTACAGCCACGAGGGAGTCTTTTGCATTTTTTCTTGGAATTTAATTTTTTATATGTATTTTTAAGTCTTTTCTTGGAAAAGGAATAGGTGCAGGATTAACTATAAGTGGTTCTGTTGATGAAATCTCCTCGATGTTTGAAACTAATTTATAAATGACATTTTTAAACAAATAACTAGCAAAGAACTTCCCAAGGCAGGTGTGTGCTCCCCCAGAAAATGGGTAATAAGCTTCATTTGGTTCTTCTGTGTTTAAAAATCGCCTTGGATTGTATTTCTCAGGTTCCTGCCAGTAACGATTATCATTATGTAAAACAAGGGGACCAATAGCAACATAAGTTCCTGCCTCTAATTTATAATTATCAACAACTGTATCCCTCATAACATATCTTACTGAGAAAGGGACAGGTGGGTACATTCTCATAGCTTCAGAAAATAAAGACTCCCCTTTAATACCATTTTTTAAGTCTGTGGTATCTGTATAAGACATCTCACTACATTCCTCTCTCAATTCTTGATAAAAAGTCTGGTCTATAGAGAGATGGTGAATAGCAGAAGTTAATGTACTTGTAGTTGTGTCATGAGCAGCGAGTAGTAAAAAAATCATGTGCTCAGCAATTTCATAATTGCTTAATCCACCTTCATGTTTATTTGTTTTAACTAATTCTGCAAACAAAGTATTTGATTCTGTATTTACATTTTCTGCTTTATTTTCAAAATATTCAAGTAGGGACTTTCTAGCTTTAAGGCCTTTTCTTAACTTGGTAAAAGGTAATGGGATTCTTACCACAGAGGTTGCAGATTTGATTGCATCGGTAAACAACTTTTCTAGTTCCTTTTGTCTAGAGCTGTCAATTTCATCAAAGAAAAGTTCAAGGGAGATTTTAAACATTAACTCTTTTATGGTCGCATACAAGTTAAATGATTTGCTATTTTGTAGATCGTCAATCCAAGAGTCAAGCAAGGGTTGTACTATCTGTAAATAGTTAGCTAAAGCATCTCGTCTAAAAGAGTCTTGTAGTAAACCTCTATGAAATCTATGATCATCAAAATCTCTTAACATCAAACCATTTTCAAATGTCTTTCCTAGAGAAAATTCCCATCCATGCTTGGATGAAAAATTATCTTCTGTGTCAAGATAAATGTGTTTTGTTGCACTAGGGGTCATAAACAATGTCACTCTTTTGTGCAGAATGGAGATTTCGAAGATATCACCGTGCTTTTGTTGTAAGTTTTTAACTAATGATAAAGCATCATTGTTAAATTTTATTGAGTGACCAAAAAGGAAGTTTCCTTTATCTAGTGGTGGCTTAGTCATCATATATAGATAACTGTAAATAAAAATATTTTAAAAAGCAAAAATCCCAGTTGATCTTGCGACCCTCCGGGATTTTCTATTCTATTTCATTTTCGGTCTTGCGACTTCTTTTTCGATAGTGTGTAATAAATGTACCTAACTATCGGCATTTTGGCAAAATTTTTTAAGGTGTTTTTTTCGCGAACTTTTATACATATTATTTATATTTTTATTGAATTTTGAATATTATCTACTTATGAACATAAGGTTGTTTAAAAAAAGTGATTGGAATCAGGTTAAGACAATCTACCAATTAGGAATAGATACTGGTGTAGCAACTTTTGAGACTACTCCTCCAGCAAATGTCTCACTCTGGTTAGCAAAAATAAATCCTAAATTGACTTTTGTTTTAGGGGAGGGAGATGAACTACATGGATGGATAACATTAAGTAAAATATCTTCGCGGTGTGTCTACGAAGGGGTAGGGGAAATCTCAATTTATGTTCACCCACATTACCAAAAAAGGCATGTAGGCAAACTGCTTTATCGACATCTAGAAACAGAGGCTAAAAACTGTGGGTACTGGACCTTACAAGCACAACTCTTTACAGAGAATCTTGCCTCGAAAGAATTTTTTGAAAAACAGGGTTTTAGACAAGTTGGAACAAGAAAGCGAATAGGGCAGTTGGAAAATCGTTGGATTGATAATTACCTCTATGAAAAAAGTTTATAAATTAGAAATAAATTCTTTTAAGTTGTAATTAACATTACAAAGCAAAAATCCCAGTTGATCTTGCGACCCTCCGGGATTTTCTACACTATTTCATTTTCGGTCTTGCGACTTCTTTTTCTTTAGTGTCTTATAAATATACGTTAGTTTTTACTCTTACGCAAGATATTTGCTAATCTATTTTTCGCGAAGTTTGAGAGCTTTTTGCAGCTTGGTTAACTGCACATTTAACAACAACAAAGATGGATTAAACATGCTGAGAAAATCTTATATCTATTTTTAAGGTACATTTCCAGAATTTAGGTCATCAATAAAGCTCTGCAACTCATCGGTGTCCGTATTTACTATCAAGACAGAGTAGGTCTCTTTATCAAAGATAAGCTTTAGATATTCCTCCTCTAAAATGACTTTTCGTAAATCTTGAATATCTTTGACAACAGTTAATAACTTTTCTGATGTTCTCATTGCTATTTTGTATTCTGAGACTTCAAGTATTGGTTGAAACATGCTTTGTACAGCAGTAAATAATTGGAAGCCACCAACAATTAGAATGAGGTAGTATAAAACCTCCTCTCTGGGGTTAGAGCCAAACTCATTTAAGGTAATGTAGTTTTTTAAAAACTCTCTAAACGGCCCATTAAAAATGTTATCAATAGAAACATAGGAGAGGAAAAAACCTGTAAGAAGGATTGGGGTCATTTTTTGTTGTGTTCTATATAGTGTTCTTTGCATAATTTTATTTCTTTTCTTATCAGAATAACTCAATTTGGCTATTGTTTTTGTAATGGAAATTGTACTTATTAGACATGCACAACCTCAATGGTTAGAAAATGATAAATATGTTCTCAATCCGGGCCTTACCCCAAAAGGAATTGAGCAAGCTCTGCTTTCATCAACTGTGTTTCAAAAAGAGAGTATGGATGAAATTTGGGTATCTCCTTTGAATAGAACTCAACAAACTTTAGAACCCTTTAAAGAAGGGGGTGTATCGTCAAACATACATACTTATGACTGGCTTCAGGAAATGATGGATGATGAAGAGAAAGATTTGATGAGTAAATCAGATAGCGATATTCAAGAATTTTTCTTAAAGAGGAATACAAAATCATTTGAAGAGTGGTTGGAAAGTTATCACGGAGAGTACATGAAAGCCTTTAGTGATAATATTTTTTCCAATCTTGATGAAAATTTAAAGCAGCGTGGAATTGTCAGTATTGATGAAAAATATGATCGTCTTTTCGACTTAGAAAAAAACACATCTGAAAAATTGATGATTATCTCCCATGCTGGGACTATGTCTGTACTAATGTCTTATTTTCTAAATATGCCTTTGTATCCCTGGACGTGGAGAAAATTTCTTCCAAGACACGCTGGACATACCATTTTAAAATCTACTCAGATTTCATCAGGTCATTTTTTCCGATTAAAAGAATTTAACAATGTTTCGTTCATGGATAGTGACGAACTTAAAACGTATTAATTTAGTTATTAATAATTTCCCTGGTAACAGGGCTTACTCCTAATCCACCAATCATATACCCAAAAAGCAATGGTATGGTTACCAGTCCACCAAGACCATAAAACCTCCAAACCATTTCTTGTTCAAAGTAAAAGCTGGCTGTGAACAAATAGAAAACAAAGAGTAGACCATATGAGCCTGCTATCAGAGATGTACCAATCTGCATTTTCTGTTTACTTTCTGTGATGTAGTACCAGTTGGTTATTTGCGATGCTAAATAACCAAAAACAATCCCCCACAAAATTTTTGCTGCCATAAGTTTTAGGTCTCCAAGAACAGAGTGGAAAGAGAGATACACAAAAGATATGGTGTACATGATAAATATTTGATTTTTTGTTGGTTGAAATCTTATGATGAATACAAAAAATATACCAGCTAACAGGGCCTGAAAAAATAATGAGCCTGCTGCAAGTTCCTCTATGCCGTACCAGAAGAATTCTCCGACATTCAAATAAGGATGTAAAAACTGTGTAATAAATGTAATTAAACTTAATGAAGCCCCAACAGTTATTACTGCAGGAGTATCTAAACTTTCTATCTTTGGTCGTGAAGCAAATACATAGGCCAACATTAGAAATGCACCAAGAAATAACATTAAGTGTGAAGGAGACACAAGTGGCTCAACTCCCTGTTCTATACCTAAAAAAGTATGCCAAAGTACATCTAATCCCCCACCAATTCCAAAAATAACTGCACCTAAGATTCCTACATCCACTCGGTAATCTTTTATGGAATTTTTAACATACGCTGCGGAGACTACTGAAAACGCATAACCCGAATACAAAACTGCATGCCACGGGGTAAAGAAAGACTCTATCTCTTGACTTAAATAGATGTGAGCACTGGAATCAATCCATGTACCAATAAGAAACCATGTCATTGAAAAAATTAATAGACTTCTATGGGCGGGGTTGGTTATTGGTACTGGAGCAAATTTATCAAACATATATTTATTTTCTATATTATTAGATAGTAGTAGGAATACTTAACATGAAACATTTTAAAAGAACATTAACTTTACAGAACTCAATATTTCTTGGCCTAAGCTCAATGATTGGAGCAGGTTTATTTGTAAACATTGCCCCAGCAGCTGTAGTTTCCTCTTATTCATTAATATTTGGACTCTTGGTTGCCTCTGTTTTAGCATTCTCCAATGCAAGTTCATCTGCACAGCTAGCAAGGCTGTACCCTGAAACGGGTGGTACTTATTTATATGCAAGAAAGGTACTCGGAAATAAGGCCTCATTTTTAGCCGGTGCAGCATTTATCATTGGAAAAATAATAAGCTCAATCGCTATTGCTTTAACTTTTGGAAACTATTTACTTCCCTCATCACCTAGAGTCGCTGGCATAGTTGTAATTCTGATAGTCGGAATAGTAAGTTATTTTGGTGCTACTAAAACTGCATCTGTTGCAAAATGGTTTGTTTACTCTGTGTCAGGAATTCTTATATTTTATATCATCTCTCTCATCTCTACAGAAAGTTTTAACTTCACTATCCCAGTCTCAGATGGATTGTCTTTTGAGTCCTTGCTATTAAGTAGCAGTATTTGGTTTTTTGCTTTTACTGGCTACTCGCGTTTAGCTACATTTGGAGAAGAAGTTAAAAACCCAGAAACTATAATTCCAAAAGCAATTATGACAGGTCTTGGAATCACTGTAACGTTATATCTCTTAACTACATATGCGACCTTAGGTATAGTTGATCCGTCAATAATCCAGAACTCTTTAACTCCACTCAAGGTTGCATTTGATGTGTCGAGGTTCTCAAGTTTCTCATTCTTGATCTCTATTGCTTCAACTATTGCAACAGCATCTGTACTGCTAGCTCTTATTCCTGGAATAAGCAGAATCGTTGTTGCTATGTCTAGAGATAACTACCTACCAACCATTCTGGCTAGTATCCACAAGAAATACAATTCGGCCTATTTCGCGGATATATTTATTTCTTCCGTAGTTGTAATTGGCATATTGTTATTTGATGTTGTAGAGGCAATTAAGCTAAGTTCTTTCTTTATTCTCCTGTATTACTCTTTAACCAACTATTCAGTTATAAAGCTTGAAAAGTCTAAGAGACTTTATAGTGTTTTGATAGCCTATTTTGGTCTTTTAGGTTGTATTTTGCTAGCTTTGGTGCTTCTTCTAGATTTCTTAAAATAAGTTCACAATAAATAACGTTTGTGATTTAATTTTCACATAAAAACAACTCTTGTGAAAAGTTAATGTGTTATGCAATCAACTTTATTATGGCTCTATTTTCGTCTGGCCCCCTCATCATCATTTTTGCCATTAATCCATATTTTTTCTTAATCGCTTCGATGCCATCCTGCTTTTCTACTGGATCTTCAATAATTGATGCCTGTAGGTTTAAGTCCTCCGAAAGTTTTTCAGATCCAGACTGGTTTGTTTCATGAATCGTTACGTTTCCATTATTTCTTATTCTTTTAACTTTTCCAGAAACCTTACCTGTTGTTACATACAACGCATTCCCTATCCCAACGACCCAGACAGCAGTTGATACTGGGGTGTTATCACGCCTATAGGTAATTAAGTTAATGTATTGTACGGATGAAAAATCATTTAAGGTCATAAAACAACCTTAGGTTAAAAATTATTTAATAGAAGCTCTGGGAGCTGAACCAGTCTTCTTGCCAGATAACTATCTGATAAAAGTAGGTAAAAGAGAAGGGCTCCGATAATGACTACTCTTATTAATATTCTGCTGTTCATTAATAGCTCTCTATTTATTTCTAAGTCCAAAAAGAGGTCTTAAAAATTTTTTCATAAGTTAACCTACCTTTCATAAGTTTGTGCAATTTTTTAATTATACGCATAATTTAACTTCCTTAAATTACAAGATTATTTTATAGAGTTAAATAATGGGATGTGCGAATTTTGGTAAATTTTAACTTATATCAATAGATACAGGGCTAAATCCTATGTTTCCATATCTATGGTTGGTTATAGAAACGCTTTGTTCTCTTGTCCAAGAAAAGAGCTCTCTTTGAGGATTTTGTACAATATGGTTGGTATCTACAGAAAAATTATGTTTATAAATCCAATCAGGAGCTGGCTCTCTGCTTAACCAGCGAACTAGTGAGTATTTATCCATCGAATTATTATCTTCTAGTTTTGAAAACTCTATTTCATCAATAGTCATTCGAAATATATTTTTAATTGAATCTAAATATTTTTTAAATTCCGGGTTAGGCTTCTCGTCTTTAACTATCAGAACTTTTTTGTGAGGGTATAAAACTGAATAATTGTGTTCAGATTGCAAATCATCATTTTTAATTTTTTTTGATTTGATATTCCAAAGTTCTTCTAACTTGCTTACCAACATGTCGTAATCTTTTACCTCGTCATACCTCTTAAAAACGCCTGGGTAAAAACTTGATCCAGCTTTTACTGTTGAACCAAAACTGCTTTTTTTCCATCCACCAAAAGGTTGTCTTTTTACTACTGCACCTGTTATTGGTCTGTTGATATATAAATTTCCAGCTTCTACATTTTTTAACCAATAGTTACATTCTTTTGTGGATAAAGAGTGGAGACCTGCTGTTAACCCATACTCTGTTGCATTTTGCCATTCAATAGATTTTTTAAGATTTGGTGCTTTCATTATCCCTAGAACTGGCCCAAACCACTCGTTCATATGAGTCCATGAATTAGGTTGTACATTAATTTTTATACCTGGTGTCCAGAGATTACTATTATTTAGTATTTTTGGCTTCACCAACCATTCTTCCCCTTCTTCAAGCTCCGTAAGTGCTCTTAAAAGTTTTTCGTCTGCATCTTTTATTATTGGTCCCACAGAATTACCTAGATTTGTAGGATTGCCCACCGAGAGTGAATTTGTTGCATCAACTAATTGTTTAAAAAATAAAGGATTGTTGTATATTTCTTTCTCGACAATTGCGAGACTTCCAGCAGAACACTTTTGACCTGCGTGACTAAATGCCGACTTTACAATATCGTAAACTGCCATATCGATATCCGAACTATTTGTTATAACTATTGAGTTTTTTCCACTTGTCTCTGCTACTAAATCTAAATCGTCCCTCCAACTTTTAAACTTTACAGCTGTTTCATAAGCTCCAGTTAAAACAACTTTGTCAACATCCTGGTGCGATATTAGTTTTTGACCGACTTCATTGTCTAATGTAGGGACAAAGTGAAGCGCTTGTTTTGGTACACCTGATTTCCATAACTGATTAACTAACTCCCATCCAACCAGCACCACCTCTGGGGCTGGTTTAAAAATAACCGTATTACCTGAAACAAGTGCTGCAATTATCCCACCTGCAGGAATAGCGTATGGAAAGTTCCATGGTGATGCAACAATGACTACACCACATGGCTGCGAACCGTCTTTGGAATCTAGTGCTGTCAAGCCATATAGTCTTGCAAAATCAATTGCCTCTGAAACTTCTATATTTGCTTCTTCTATAGTTTTTCCTGAATCTCTAATCATTGCAGCAATTATTCTTGCTCTATCGTTCTCCATATTTTTTGCAACATTGCCAAATATCTCATAAATTTTTTGCGGTTTTGTTTCAGACCAGTTTTTTTGCTCAAATTTTGCAATCCTCACTGCATCTTCAACGGTTTCTAAATTTGCAATATTGTGAGAATAAAAAGGTTTGTTTCCCTCACCTGGCTCACCAACTGTTACTCTTTCAAGATTAAGTTCTTCTTTGCCACCAACAACTACAGGAATAAGACTTTTACCAAACATATATAACTTGTTAGTAACAGCGTCTACAAATTTTTTACTTGTTATGTCTTCGTCTGCTTGGTTAGCAAAAGAGTTCTTGCTATAGAGTTCTTCTTTTTCTGGTGCTGTAGAGTTTCTCCTTTTAGATTCAAGACTTACAACATGTGACATGTGTACAGAGTCTAAAAATCGCTTTGCTTGCTGGTTAAATTCTTTATTGTTTATATCAATAGTAAAAGATGCTCTTAAGTAATTTTCTTCAGAAGTATTTTCATCTAGCCTTCTCACCAAATATGCTACTGCAGCAGGAAAGTCTTTCCTTAATGTGATTGGAGAGTACAAAAGTACTGATCCAAATTTCTGTTTTACTGCCATTGCTTCTGCGTTAGCCATTCCTTCAAGCATTTCTATCTCAACCATACTTTTTACTTCTCTAAGCTCAGCAAGCTGTTGTGCAAATGCAATATGAAATAAATTATGACTGGCGACTCCGATAACCAAACAGTCATTATTTTCTTTGGATAAAGCAATGTTAATAAGTCTTGAATAGCTTGCGTCAACCTCTGCTTTTGTATTATATGGAGCTGGATTCCAACCATGTAGTTCTGCTTCTGTTCGCTCCATTGCTAAGTTTGCACCTTTTACTAATCTGATTTTGATTTTTGAACCATATGTCTCATAACGTTTTTGTGACCAACTTAATAAATCATCAAATGCAGAATGAGCTTCAGGTAAGTAGGCTTGTAAAACTATTCCTGCATAAAGATTTTTAAACTCTTCTTCCATAAGTAGCTGCTTGAACACATCTAATGTTATTTCAAAATCTTTAAACTCTTCCATATCAAGATTGATGAAACAATTGTTTTTATGACTCTTCCTATAAATAATTCTTAATTTTTGTGCTACTCGTTCACAGCTCCCCTTTAAGTCAGATGGAATGATCTGAGATACAATTGCTGAAATCTTTACAGATATGTAGTTAACCTCATCTAATTCCATTAAATATAATAGGTCATTAAATCTTTTTTCTGCTTCTTCTTCTCCAAGTACTGCTTCACCAAGTAGGTTGAGATTAATATCTACATTGGCTTTACTTTTTTTTCTAAGATATTTTTTGAGTTTTCTTGGATTTGCACTGTTAATAATTCCCTTAGATGCAATTCTTACTCTTTCTGTGACAATAAACAAAACAACTGGCCTTAGAATATGAGAAATTAAACCAAGTAGTTTCAAACCAAAATAATCTATTAGGCTAAAGCCCTTTGATTTTACTTTCCTTACAATACTTCTAAACATTTTTGCTGAAGCTTTGCTTGAGTCTATTCTGATCACTTGATCAGTTAATTGCTGAGTTGCCTTTAAAGCACGATTATCTTTTACAAGTCTTGCTAGCTGTCTTTTTTTAGATATTTCTTGTCTAGATTCTTTTTTCTTGGCAATTTCAAGCAATTCAGTTGCTAAATAAATAGAGTCATCAATTATTTGTCCAGAAACAGTCTCCATACAACAACCATTTTATTACTATTTTTTTATGAAGAAGTCGGAAGTTAGAAGATTAAAAGAGCGTGCTTCTTATGATTTAGATGAACTTTTTTCTTTCTTGAACAAAACCCATTTTGTAACTGTGTCCTTTATCCAGAAAGAAACTATATTTTCAATTCCAATGTTACATGCTGTTTATAATGAAAAAATTTATCTACACGCTGCTGTTGGTTCAAGAATTACAAAAGAATTAACTAATAATGCAAGTGTGACATTGTCTGCAACAGATGTTCATGGAATAGTTTTATCAAAAAGTCTTTTCAATTCTTCTATGAATTATCAATCAGCAGTTGTGTTTGGTGAAACTAAAAGAATTGATGATGAAGAAATTATGTACGCTGCATTTGAAAATATGGTTGATAGGTTTTTTAAAGGAAGGTTTGAAGATGCAAGAAAACCTACAAAAAATGAGTGGCTACAAACTGCAATGCTTGAATTCACAATTAATGAATTTTCACTAAAACAGCGCACTGGTATGCCAAAAGAAGAAGAGTCCGATAAAACCCTTCCAATTTGGTCGGGGGTAGTTCCTCTGAAAAGTGAGTTTGTTGAACCAGAGCCTGATCTTGAACACTCAAAAGGAATTGAGTTACCAGATTATCTAAAATTTACTTAAAACAAAAAGCTTTGTTTTTTCGTTATAAAAATGTCTAACAAATAATTAATTGTCTAATTTATCTAAAACTAAAGGCTTTACTTTTTCTCCTATAAGAGAATATGTCTCCATTAAATCTTCATGCGTTAAGCCTGCGTTATCTATCTGAAAAGTAAAGCGAGATAAACCACCTAAAGCTTCACTATGTCTAATTAATTTTTCTGCTACTTCCTCTGGTCCGCCTATAACATAAGCTCCCAAGTCTCCAATTTGTTGTTCAAATCTCTCCATAGTAACTGCTGGCCAGCCTCGCTCTTTCCCAATTTGGTTAAACCAAACTCTGTACCCCGGATAATATCTCTCAATAGCTTCCTCTTTTGAGTTTGCTACGAATCCGAGTGAATGAAGACCAACTTTAAGAGAGGTTTTGTCATGACCTGCTTTTTCTGCAGCTTCGTAATATAGATCAATTAAAGGTCTGAATCTGTGAGTTTCTCCACCTATAACTGCAACCATTAAAGGAAGGCCAAGAGTTCCTGCTCTTACAAAAGAAGCTGGCGTTCCACCAACCCCAACCCATACTGGAAGTTTTTCTTGTAGAGGTCTTGGATAAACTGTCTGATTTTCCATGGGTGGTCTAAATTTTCCAGACCAAGTTATTTTGTTCTCATCTCTAATTTTTAATAAAAGATCAAGTTTTTCGGCATAGAGGTCGTCATAATCATTAAAATCCAAACCAAAGAGAGGAAATGCTTCTGTGAATGAACCTCTTCCAGCAACGATCTCTGCTCTTCCATTAGAAATTAAATCTAATGTGGCATAATTTTGAAATAGTCTTACCGGGTCCATTGCACTAATAACTGCAACAGCGCTTGTTAAACGAATATTTTTAGTACGGGCTGCAGCTGCTGAAAGAATATTATGTGCTGCGGAATCTAAAAACTCTTCCCTGTGATGCTCTCCGATTCCAAAAACATCTAAACCTACTTTATCTGCTTGGACTATTCTCTCAATTAGCTCAGACATAGCACGGGCATCGTCCTGAACAGTACCACCTTCATTTGTCTGAGTTTTTTTTGCGAATGAATCGATACCTATTTCCATATGTATTTTTATTGTATTACTCTCTTTTTTTAATAATCTACAAGCTAAAACTCTATAAATTAAAAGTTCTAGCTTGTAAAAAAATTATCCTCTAACTTTTTTGTTTAATCTTTTCCCACTCTTCTTCAGTTTTGCTATGAAATCCTTGGCAAAAACCTGTTTCACTTCTTCCACACTTACATTCTTTAGGCACTGTTTACCTTCTTTCTCCATTTTCTTATTCTTGGTAGTTGCCATTTTGCTAATCCGGTCCAAAATGCTAAACCACCTGAAAGCATTACAAGGTTTACCATCATTTCAGTTGCTGTGTTTCCAAGAACTACTGTGTAAAAAAAGTAGCCATTTATTGCTACGCCGAAAAACAAGTGGACCCATCTTAAAATTGAATTCCAATTCATTATTTTCTCCCTATATATATTACTTTGATATCATATACCTATTTTAAATATAGTACATACTTTTTTTATAGTATATAATTTATCGTACACATACCCTTAGGTTCGTGTATAATTTGAAAATGGGAATTGAGTATAAAACTGATTGTCCGATAAGGGCTGTTTTGAAAGTATTAGGTGGGAAATGGCCACTACTTGTATTATCAAAGTTAGAAGAATCTAAGAGATTTAGTGCTATCAAGAGAGAAATCCCTGAGATTTCAGAAAAAATGCTAATAGAAACCTTGAAACAGCTTACTGAAAATAAACTTGCAACAAGAAAAGATTTTAAATCCATTCCTCCTCATGTTGAATATAAAATAACAGATAAAGGTAAGAAGGCTTTGGAGGCAATCCCGTTAATGAGAGAAGCTCTAAAGAGTTAAGAAAAATCTTTTAAAGTCTTTATTAAACTTTTGATAAGATTTTCAATATCTTCAATTTGAACACTTTCATTCGGAGCATGGGCGTTACCCATTTCTTCATCCGCTGCTCCGATTAGAACAAGTTCAGCATTGGGAAACTTTTCAACAAAGTCGTTAGCAAAAGGTATAGAGCCCCCAACACCCATGTAGGCTGCATCCGTATTAAACACCTCTTCAAAATTTTGTACCAACTTTTTAGTAAATTCTTTATTCGGATCTGCTACGATACCTGAACCTTTTGCTTCCGGTATAAATCTAACATTTGCACCCCAGGGTACATTTTTCATAATATGTTCTTCTAGCATCTTCATTGCATGTTCTGGGTCCTCAGTGGGTGGTAGTCTTAAACTTACCTTTGCTTTTGCATTGGGAATAACTAAATTGACTGCCTCTTTTGTTGAAGGTGCATCTATCGCTAAAATGCTTAGGGCGGGTTCCAACCATAATCTTTTAGAAATACTATCTAATTCAAATAAATTGATATCTTCTGAGCCAAAGATTTTCTTTATTTCCTCTTCCTTAAGTTCCAAAACATCCATATCACTAGATGTTAAACCCTCTATTTGGAGCTCACCTTTTTCATTATGGAAAGAAGCGATTATCTTGCTTAATACCATAAATGCATCGGGTACAACTCCTCCGCCAACCCCTGAGTGCACAGGTCTCATTGGCTGGTCAACCTCGATAAATCCATCAACAAGTCCTCTGAGTGAAGTAGTTACTGTTGGAGTTCCTATTCGTATGTTTCCAGAATCTGCAATTACGATAACATCTGCTTCAAGTTCTTTATTGAACTCATCTAAAAATTCTGCCATACAAGGAGAGCCTATTTCCTCCTCTCCTTCTATAAAAATCTTAATATTTACAGGAAGATCTTTCATGAGTTCTTTAACAACCTCATGGTGAATAACAACTCCAGCTTTATTATCTCCAGAACCCCTACCAAAGAGTCTTCCATTAATAATTTCAGGATTAAATGGATCTGTTTCCCATTTGTTAATGTCTCCCACAGGTTGTACATCATGGTGCGCGTATAGAAGTACAGTTTTTCTATCTGGATTAATCTCAGTTTGAGCAAGTACAGCCGGTCTACTGTTGCCAGAAGTAGCTATTTTTGTTTGTAGACCCAGTTCTAAAAAAAGCTTCTCGACAAATTCGGCTGATTTCTTAACATCTGCAATATGATTTTTATCTGAACTAATAGATTTAATTTTTACTAGTTCGCTTAATATTTCAGTAACATTTTTTTCTTGCATATTGATAATTCTATCTCTTTATGGTTTTTTGTTATTCGTAAGAGATAGCATCCAATATATTTTGTCTTGAGGCGCGGATTGCTGGAAGTATTGCTGCAATTACACCGGCGATTATTGAAATACCTATCCATAACATTGTTTGTGATAAGGAAACTGCAAACACAGTGAACCCTTCATCAGCTAACGTTTGAATTAAGCTCCAAGCAAAAAATATTCCCAAACCTGTACCTAAAGCAGCACCAAATATAGAGATTATTGAAGACTCAATAAATATCATGCTTCTAATTTGTTTTCGATAAGTTCCGATAGCTCTCATTAGTCCGATTTCTCTAGTTCTTTCGTATACAGAAAGTGAGAGTGTGTTAGTTATTCCAAACAATGCTACAAATATTGAAATAGATAAGAACCCATAAATAACATTTAATAAAAGTTGAATTTGATTATTAGCTTCTTCAACCAGTCCATCCTCATCTCTTATTTCAACGCCTGGATAACCATCAACAATGGCATTTATTTTATTTTCAAGAGCTTCTGTTTTCTCATCTACATTGAAATACAATTCTGTATCTAGTGATTCATCGGTAAAAAAAGTATTATTTTCAAGTAATACAAAAAACTCTGCTGGAGGTTGTGTTGTCCAGTCGAATATATAGGAAACAACAAAAGTTATTTTTCCTTCCTCTGGAATTGTTAAAGTAACCTCATCGCCTATGTTGAGTTCCTCTCTCTCGGCTGTTGGTTTTAAGATTCCAAGTGCATTTTTGTTGAGAAAATCATTTCTACTTCCTGCTATATCATCCGTTTTAACAAGATCAAAAACGGTTTCATCAACAGCACCAAGTATTAAAGGTCTGTCATTGTACCCTACAACTGTAGCTCGTGTTCTAGAGAGTTTTGTTACTTCATCTAGCTCTAAAAGCTCTTCTGCTAAACCAGTTGGAATGCCTGGTGATGCAAAAACGTTTGCTGCCCCAACTTGATAATCAGCAAGTATTACCTCGCTAATTAAAGATTCTGCCTGAGCTTTAAACGATGTGGTTATAACGTTTGCTAAAGAAATTAGTGTTAAGCCAATCATTAATGCTGAAGCTGTTGAAGCAGTTCTTCTTGGTGTGCGTTTAGAATTCTCAGTTGCTAATTTTCCTAGAATTCCAAAAATTGCTAGATAAATCTTATCGAATAAAAATACAAATGGTTTTGTTATAGAAGGTGTAATAATTGAGATTCCAATAAATACAATCCCAGCCCCAAACCCAACTTGTTGTAAACCTGAAAGGTTTGGTATATCTAAAAATTCATATAAGACCCCAAACAACATGACGAACCCAATAACTGAAACAGCAACACCTACAACTAAGCGTAAGAATAACGATTTTCTTCTTGGGGTTGAGACGCTATCTCTTATTGCCTCCATGGGACTGACTTGCGAAGCCTTTCTAGCAGGGAGAAGAGAAGATAAGATTGTAACGGTAATACCAATAATTAATCCTGTTATTGCAGCTTCTGAAGTTAACACTAATGGTCCATCAGGAAGGCCGAACTCAAAATATTGGAGTCCTTCTTTTACAGCGACAGCTAAACCTATGCCTAAACCTATGCCTAGACCTGAACCAATAATTGACATAAATAGTGATTCTGAAATAACTAGTCGATAAATTTGTCTTTTTGAGGTGCCTAGAGCTCTTAGAAGTGAGAGTTCCTTTGTTCTTTGAAGTAATAAAATTCTAAATGTATTTTGAATAATAAATGCACCTACAAATATTGCTATTCCGGCAAAAACATTGAGGATTGTATTAAAGAAATCTAGACCCTGTTTAATAGAATTTGCTTGTTCTGCAGCAGCCTCTTGAGCATCTATTACGTTTAGGTTTTCACTATCAAGATCAGTAATGATATTCTTAATTTCATTTACTTCGAAATTGTTTTCTACAACAACATTGATGAGGTCTATCTTTCCTTTAGAATCTAGAAGTTGTTGCGCAGTTTTAAATTCAAACAAAGCAAATGTTGCACCCCCAGCTGCAAAAGCAGAGTCAGCAACACCCACAATTGTGAAAGTTGCAGGGGTTGCACCAGCCAACACAGTAACTTTATCTCCGACTTTAAAATCAAAATTTTCAGCAGTTACAGTGTCCATTGCAACCTCTTTCTTGTTTGTTGGAGCCCTTCCCTCTATAAGTGTCCATTGATTAGCATATTCACTTGTATCCCAAGCAGTTCCAAAAGTAGGTGCAAAGCCATTTGATATTAAAACAGTCTCCCCGTCAACAATTTTTATAAATTGTGCAAAACCTATTACTTCACCCCAAGCATCTTTAACCCCTGGGAGATTTTTTATTTCTTGAATTCTTTCATCAGGTATTTTTTTTACTTCGAAGGAAATAGGTCCTTGCCCTCCATCTCCGCTGAAACCTTGGGCAAACTCTTCTTGAACTGGTTGAACTACTAAATCAATGCCCTCATATATTCCAGAAAACAGATTATCAAATGCTGATTTGTTACTTTCAGAAAATATATTTGAAGCAATAATTACAGCAACACCAAGAATAATTGATGATGTGGTTAAAAATATTCGAACAGGGTAAGTTTTTAAATTTTTCCAAGCAATTAAAAAAAGTGGATGTTTTGTGAATCCAAACATTAGGCGTTAGTTAAAGCTGTAACCTCAGCAACAATTTCTTCTTGGGTTGGCTTTTCTAAATCGCTCGCTATTCTTCCATCTTTTAACATAACAACTCTTCCAGCAAAAGATGCTGCAAACGGATCGTGTGTAACCATAACAATGGTTTGGTTTAATTCTTCTACTACAGATTTCATAAAAGTTAGTAGCTCTCTACTTGACTTTGAATCTAAATTGC
>Ga0209630_10001670_pt1 | contig 23116 bp, 15 predicted proteins | sample COG_01_FD_184745 | JGI IMG/M metagenome (GOLD analysis project Ga0209630, IMG submission 184745) | Pelagic Microbial community sample from North Sea - COGITO 998_met_01 (SPAdes) (version 2) | ecosystem: Environmental > Aquatic > Marine > Neritic zone/Coastal water | place: Helgoland, sampling... | reverse complement strand
CATAACACAGATATCACAATCAGGTGCATATGTAAATGGATTACAAAATTTTAGAAGTTTACATGATGATGACAACGCAGGAAATCATAGAAAAAAAATAATATCAGGAGCTTTAAAATCGTTTTTAAGTAAATCGCCTATTGAAATAACTGTAAGAGGCCGAGAGTTTTTAACTGGAGATGAAAACTACACTATAGGAAAAATTATAAGAATATTATTTGTAGATAATGAAAGCTCAGCACAAGGGAGCGACATAATAAAATTTGATACTAAAAAATCAGGTGATTATGTAATTGTTTCAGCAAAACACGCATTCGAATCTTTTTACACTACTACATTATTGTGTGGTAGACTTGCTTCGTTAGAAGAGGATTTTTCATTATGAGTCAAATCTTTTATGGTGATCACAGCAGATGGTTTATAGGATTAGTTATAGATGTAAATGATCCACTTAAACTCGATAGAGTTAAAGTTCGTATACAAGGTATACATACTCCAGATACTACATTAATACCTAATCATGATTTACCTTGGGCTCAAGTTGCGATACCTGTAACAGAAGGCGGTAGTTCAGGTTTAGGTGCTAATAGTAGTTTAAAACCAAGAGCACAAGTATACGGTATATTTTTAGATGGAAGAAATTCACAATTGCCTTTAGTTATAGGATCAATACCTAAGATAGAAACTTATGCAAACCAAAGCGGTGATGCTGATCCGTCATATCCATCATTAAATAAAAAATCTGGAATAGGAAATATAGACTTGGACTTAGATGGAAACACTAACATTGAGAAAGCATTTAATTTTTTTGTTTCAGAAGAAGGTGGCGATTATACAGTAGAGCAAGCTTGTGGTATTATAGGTAACTTTTGTGTTGAATGTGGTCCATCACTTGACCCAACAACAGTATCAGGATTTCAAGGCGAAGGTTCAGTTGGAATAGCACAATGGAATCCAGCGCAAGCAGCTGGTAATAGACTAGGTCAACTAAGAGAATATTCATCTAACTTAGGTTTAGACCATTTAACGCTAGGTGCACAACTATTATTTACTAAGTACGAACTTGAAACATTTAACTACTTAGGTGATGGCCCGTTAAGAAAATCAACTACAGTCAAGAGAGCAGCTGAGTTATTTCAAGATAATTATGAAAGACCTAATAAACAATTTGCACACACAGAAAAAAGAATAAGCTACGCAAAAGAAGTATTCGATAAATTGGTGAACGTATAATGGCAACTAAAATATTTTTAAATTCTAATAAACTTCAGATACCTGCAGGATCTCTTCTTCATAGTGTAAGACTCAGAACTGACTATACTGAAGAAGAACAAAAACTACTAAATTTAAAAAGTCCTGAGTACACATCTCTCAGTGAAGGTATACAATATAAGTATAATGAAACTGCAGGTATAATAAACCTAATACAAGCATACGATAAAGTTGAAGCTTCATTCACTGATACTGGATTTGCACAGAGAGATCAGTTTGGTCAATTGATTTCTAAAGAAGATGTCAATCAAGCGGCTAAAAACAATCAACCTTTCTTTTCTACAAAATTAGAAAATACACAAACAAATAAAATTAGTAACGAAGGTACAACCATTGGTAATTTAAAAGAAGTCAATGGGTTTAAATCTTTAACACCATTTGCTAAAGAAAGTGAAACAATAACTAAAAGAGCAATGCCAGTTAAACTAACTGGATCAGCCGGCGATGGGAGTTTAACATTAAATACTACTAATGCATCTCAACTCACGAGTATATTCGGTGTTGCACCTGCAGCTTCAGGTTCATTGAAAAAAATAGTTACCAGTGGATCTCCAGCATCTTTACTTAAACAAATGCAAAAAAACTTTTCAAATCTTTCTCCACAGAAAATAAGAACATATGCATCAAATGTTTCTATAAGTCCATCAAGGACTATTGAATCTTTAAAACCAGAAAACAATCCTTCAACTGTTGCTGTACAAACTTCATCAAAGATTTATAAAGATAAATTAAAAGACAAATTGAATTTAGCGGGCTTCAACTTAAATCCACTTGCAGCATTTTCTGGATTAGGTAGAAGTAAACAAAATTTAGGTGCACAATTTGTAGCTGGTTTGTTAAATAAAGTATCAAGTGCATTTGGTGATATTAAAAATGGAATATCTGGAATTGCCGGTGCCGCTTTAGATTTAATTGAATCTGGTGGAGGTCAAACTAATGTGGCTGATTATATGAGTAGAGGAAACTTAGTAAGTGTAGGTGCACCGAAAATATCATATGTATTGCAAGATCAAAATGCATTTTCTGGATACGCAACACCTGAAAGTTACGAATTTACTTTTGTTAGTTCTGTAGAAGAATTAATTACAGAATTTAAGAGTTGCAATAGAGGTCCAAAGAATAATGGTGATGATTTTATAGGAGGATTATTTATTCATGAACCTGCAAAATACACCGGTCCTCCAGAAAAAGCTAATGCTAAAAGTATGCAAGAGTATGTTAAAAAGGCTCAACTACGCGTATTAACAAGAGAAATTGAAAATACGAATACTGCGTCTGATGGAAAAACTGCTGCTGAAACGGCACTCGAAAGAATATCAATAAGACCTAATGAATACGGAATAAATTCTCATTATGTAATTTTAACTGATGGTAGCTTACAAAGAGCAAGACCTATAGATAAAACTCGTACACCTATAGCATATCCAAGATTTTATAAAACTGGTGTACAGCTAACTATACTTTCTGGTGGATCACCTCCTAATTCTAAACAATTTGAAACGTATGATAGATTTTTAAAAGCATGGTTTACGGTATTTCCAGATTGTGGTGTATATGGCAGCAGTGAAGCAAGTGATCGTGTACAAAATACTTTTAATGTAAGGCAAAATGTAAAATCTAAATATAGATTTGTATATCGTTATGATGATCTTACTGATCTTGATGAATTTCCGCCAAAGCTTCAAACAGCAGTAACAAGACCTGCAACTATCGCTAAAACATCATCTACAATATCAAAACCAGTATCTTATGCAGAAGCAAACAAAACTATCACAGATCTTGCAGAAAGTAAAAGATTTAATAATGATGTTAATGGAATGTTTAAGAAAGCAGGTGCTGCATTAGCATCTTTAAATGGTGATAGCAGAAATGCAATCAGTGATAAATTTGGTGCAGAAAATTTACCTGATGGAGATTTAAAAGCAAATTTCGATACGGATTATAAAGCAGCTCAAGCTAAAATGAAAGAAAACAATAAGTTGATTAATAATATTGTTAATAAAGTTAATACAGATGCGAACAGTGTTAAAACTCTTGGGTCTACTTTAAAACAAAATAGGAGTACTTAATGGCTGAAATTGATGATATAGATCCTAGTGAACTTGAATCGATAGCAAATCCAGATGATGGAAGATCCGATCCAGATAAAAGATTTCCAAGACGAGAATATGTAGGTGTTTCTGGTGTAAACAATATTGCACGTGGAACACGAGTTGCTAATGTGTATATCGGCGGAAGTGTACCCGGTGTTGATTTAGAATTAAATGATGAACCTTCTACGCAATATCCAGAAAATCAAGTCAAAGAAACTGCATCAGGCCATATTATAGAATATGATGATACTAATGGCCGTGAAAGAGTAATGATTCGACATAGAACAGGTTCAGGCGTAGAGATGCGTGCAGACGGAACTGTAATTTATAGTTCTACAAACAATGCATTAAGAATTGTAGCGGCTAATGAAAAAGTCATTGTTGAAGGCGATGGTGAAGTAGTATACAACGGTAATTTAAAAATGAAAGTTGCAGGCGATTTTGATTTAGAAGTTGGTGGTGATTTTAACGTAAATGTTGTAGGTGATAAAGAAGAAATCATAAAAAGTAATTCAATACAAAGCGTCACTAAAAATAAAACTACAGACATAGGTCAAAACAAAGCTGAAACAGTTTTAGGTACAGATACACAAACAGTCTTAAGTGATAAAAACCAAATTATAAAAGGAAACTATGAAACAAATGTTGAAGGATTTATTGAGTTAGATGCAGCCGGCACGCTTATTATGACTACTGAAAAGAAATTTATTGCAACATCACCAGACGTAAATATTAGTGCTAGAAGTCTTACACTCGCAGGTGATAGCGGAACTATCGGTGGAGACGAAATAGTTTACTACGGTCATACCGCGCATATACCAAGAGTAAATTCTACATCTATGCATGCAACTTTCTTTGCAGCTACAGGAGGAATGTCAGCTCCAACATTCAATGGTAATTTATCTGGTAACGCATCTACAGCAGGCACTGCAGGTGCAATAGGTGCAGGTAGTAGTCAATCTCCAGCTACTGTCACAACTGCAACAGATAAAAACACTGACAGGCCGGACACTACAGTTTTAAATTCTATAATAACATCACCAGAATATGGTGTTAGACAAGTTGAAATAGATACGTTTGACGATTTAAAATTTACAGTTGATAGAAGTAGAAACTATGGTGGAATAACCGTGACTGATTTGAATGCAAAATCTACTAGATCAAAGTTACGTGATCCTAAAACTCTTGCTAATGAAACATTTGTTGGTGAGGTAATATCAGAAGGATTAGTTTCAAAAGATTTTGCAAACACTATACCTCCACAATTTGGAAAGTCAGTTAGCATTAAAGATAAATCACAAAGAGGAAGTGAACCTATGGGACCTTCTAATCCTAAATCGAAAGTATATCAAACATAATGGCACTTACGTTAGACATAATACCAGACGCTCAATACGACCCTACATTTCAATCTGAAATAACAGGACGTACACGATTAGCACAAAGCATTACACTATCTAAATTTTTAGGTAGTTACAGTGATCCTAATAGTTTAAATCATTTAGCAACTCCTGATAAACTATTATTAGCTAAACAATATTACTTACATGCTCAAGTAATGCAGTCAATAAATTCATCGCCTGGTTTACGAGGTGCAAAGGGTTTCGAAAATTTCAGATTAGTAGTATCTGAAGGGTTTTATAGAGAAGGACCGAGCGAAGATTTAGATGTAACTGATGGTATAAATTATTTAAAGACAAATGGAAGAGCTGTAGTGTATGAATTGATTGGTGATGACGGAAAAATAGCATTTGATAAAACATTCGATCTTGCAGTTTATCTTAAAAATAATATAGATTATGATAAGATAATATTAAACTATGATAGTTACAACACGAATGGTAGATTGCATGTTGATATAGTATTAATCATGCCTGAAATAATAGCACCATGGAATGTAACATATAATGAAGTTATTGAAACAAGATTTAATAATGCTGTTCAAGCTACAGGTGAATTTTTAGAAGTTGGTGAAGAAGAAACAACAACTTCATCTGCACCACAACCATTAGATGAATCGAAAGCTTATGCAGTTTATGGTACAAGTAATTTTGGAAATACTTCTGGCCAAAAAGGTTATTTTTATCCAATCTATTTAGATAGTACTAAAGCTAGTGGCTCTGTTCATAAACATACGTTTATAGAATATCCAGAAATAGAGTTTTATATGCCATTGTCTAATCAAAATCATGCTGTTCAGAATTATAATGCAAATATATATACGCTATATCCTTCAAATGAAGTAAGTGCTTCTTCAAGCTCAGGAACTAGTTCTGGCTCATCATCTGCAGGCTTAGGAAATTATTGATGTTTTTATGTATAAATAGAACATATACTTAAGGAAACAGAATGCCTACAAGAGTTTTTTCGAATGAAGATGGGAATCTAAATAAAACCAGTATAGCTGTTTCACGAACACGCGTTGATCAGGATATTGATCTATCATTTGCTGCAAAATTTATAGGATTGGATAGTGATGGAACAAATTTACGTGCAGATGTTTTTAAAAAAACAAGTGGATCTGCTGTAAAACAAGCAGTAAGAAATTTACTATTAACTAATTTCACTGAAAGACCTTTTATGCATAGATTTGGTGGTAACCTTTCTGCTATGTTATTTAGATTGAGTACTGAAATCGATGATGTAAATTTAGAAGGTGATATTGCAAGCGCCATTGAAGCGTTTGAACCAAGAGCTCGAGTAGTAAATATTACGAGTGTAGTAAGCCCAGATAGACACGAAGTAAGAGTTAAAGTAAATTTTTTAATAGTAGCTACTTTACAACAAGATTCAGTAGAATTAAATTTAACAAGGTTAAGATAAATGGCAACAACAATAACATCAACAGATCTCGATTTTGATACCATCAAAACACGGCTCAAAGATTACTTTAAAAGACAAAATGAATTTGCTGATTATGATTTTGAAGCTTCCGGTTTAAGCAACATACTAGATGTATTAGCTTATAATACACACTTTAATGGATTGACAACTAACTTTGCACTTAATGAAAGTTTTTTAAACACCGCACAACTAAGAAGTTCTATTATATCTCATGCAGAAGCTTTAGGATATGTTCCAAGATCTTATGCTTCATCACTGGCCAAGCTCGCAATTACTGTCACTATAACAGATGACAATAGACCGAGCCTTATTACTTTACCAAGAAATACACAATTCACAACTTCAATAGACAGTGTTAGTTATACTTTTCAAACAAGAGAAGCATACACTGCAGTGCCTAATTCGTCAGGAACATATACATTTAAAACATCTCAAGGTTTATCAGATATTCCAATTTATGAAGGAATAGAAAAAACAAAAACATTCTTTGTAGGTGATACAACTGATTCACAAATTTATGTAATACCTGATTTAAGTATGGATACGACTACAATACGTGTTAGAGTATTTGATGATGCAGGTGGTTCTACCTTTGATACTTACACTAACATTAAAGAAGCAACTAGAATAACTGCTGCTTCCACACACTATCAAATTAAAGAAGTACCTAACGGGTATTATGAAGTAATATTCGGAGATGGCATAAGTACAGGTAAAGCTCCAGAAGCAGGTAATAAAATTGTAATAGATTACTTATCTACAAAGGGACCTGATGCTAACGGCGCAAGTATCTTTTCAACAACAGCACAAGTAAATGGCGTTAATATTGTAAGTACTACTACATCAACGGCCGCAGGTGGATCATTTAGAGAAGGCATAGAATCAATCAGACAAAATGCTCCTTTGTATTTTACATCTCAAAGACGAATGGTTACGGCTGAAGACTATACTGCACAAATTTTAACTAATTACGGATCATACATCGATGATGTTACATCTTGGGGCGGAGCAGATAACGATCCTCCGGTTTACGGTAGAGTGTATGTGTCATTAAAATTTAAATCAGATGTAGATGATGCAACTCAGTTAGATGTCAAATCACGAATTATAAGTGAGTTAACAAATAACTTTGCAGTCGCGAGTATCGATACGGTATTTATAGATCCACAAACTACATTTTTGGAATTATCTACTACATTTAACTTTGATCCAGATTTAACGAGTAACACTTCAGGAGCTACACAGGACTTAATACAAACAAACATCAATACATTCTTTTCAAATAACTTGAAAAAATTTGGAAGTGTTTTTAGAAGATCAAACTTATTAACTATTATAGATGAAATAGACGAAGCTATATTAAACACAAGAATGGCAATAAAGGTTCAACAAAGGCTGGTGCCGTCTTTAGGTATAGCCAAGAATTATAATATAAACTTTCCTGTAGCATTGGCTGTATCAGATGATACATTTAAAATTATAACATCTTCAAGATTTACTTTCAATTCAAAAGAATGTACAATTGAAAATAGATTAAACACTAACGTTTTACAGGTAGTAAATACTGGTGGAGGAGTAGAAGTTGATAATATAGGTTCTTACGATACTGCAGCTGGAAGAGTTGATTTAGTTGGATTTAATCCTACAAGTTTTTCAGGAGATGCAATTAAATTCTCAGCTGTTCCTGCAAATCAAAGTACAATACGTCCATTAAGAGCTACTGTTTTAGATGTTGATATTGCAGCCTCAAAGGCATCTGCAGTACTTGATTATCAGGAAACTCAAGTTTCTCTAGGTGGAGGTTCAACCTCAGCAACAACAAGTTCGAGTTATTAATGGCTGAAATTAAATATCATCAAAATCGTAGACCACGTAACTTTCTTCATAGAAAAGTACGTGATGCTTTACCTGAATTTTTTACACAAGATTTTCCAAAGCTCGTTACTTTTTTAGAAAAGTATTATGACTACTTAGATTCAGATGATGTTAGTTCTTTTGACAATCAACTAAGACAAATATATCAAACACGTGATACTCAAGAAGTACCTTCAAAACTTTTAAGTACATTGATATCTGAAATAGCTGCAGGTAATACTGGAGACAACTTCATTGATCCTAATTTTTATGCACAAAGAATACATGAATTGCATAGAACTAAAGGCAGTAGGTTTTCTATCGAAGAATTTTTTAGAGCTTTCTATCAGCAAAATGTAGAAGTAGAATATCCAAAGAATGATATATTCACAGTAGGTCATGATTCAGCTGGACCGCTAAGCAGAATTGGTGCTGAATCGAATAAATTTATTAGAAATAATGCGCTATACCAGATTTATTCTATATTAATAAAAAGTCCATTAGCACAAACTACATGGATTGAACTATATAAAAAGTTTGTGCATCCTGCGGGGTTTTACATTGCAGGTACTGTTCAAACGGATGTAGAAGCTGTAGGAACATTAAGTGCACCATTAGCATCTCCAGATAGTGGTAACCCTGGTGTTATATCATCTGCAGTTATGAGTGCTATTGCACCATTTACTCAAATGACACTTTTATCAGGAGGATTATCAATAGACAGTGGAGGGTTTAGATCACAGCTTGGTCAAACAATTGATAAATACCAATCTATACCTGCCAATGAATTAAATACTATCTATGGTAATATCAATGAAATATTAACTGCTAAATCATTTACATTTGATGATAGTGATATAGGTGACAGTGCAGGAACAGCAAGACCAGACTTCTCAATTGCACTAGAAACTATGGATAACGAACAATTTGATTCATCTTTTAATTCATAACGAATGTTTTTGGTATAAATAGAACTATTATTAGGAAAGATTAAATGACTAGACAAAATATAGGCATAGGTAGCTCAGCAAATGATGGTAATGGAGATACATTACGAACTGCTGGCACTAAGATAAATGCAAACTTTGCTGAAGTATATGCATTACTCGGTGGAGGAGATAGTAGTAATCTATCATCACAAATTACTTTAGAAAATGATGCAGTAGTATTTGAAGGTTCTTCGGCTAATGATTTTGAAACAAGATTAAAATCTACAAATGCAACACAAGATAATGTTATAACATTACCAGATTCAACTGGCACAGTTACTCTTAATAATACAATTCAAACATTAACTAATAAAACATTAACAGTACCAACTATAGCATCAATTAAAAACACTGGTACTTTAACTTTACCTACATCAACGGATACACTTGTAGGAAGAGCTACAACCGACACATTAACTAATAAAACACTAACATCACCAACTATAAACACTCCTAAGGTAGGAACATCTATCAATGATACAACTGGTAATGAGGTTATAAAAATAACTGCAACTGGAAGTGCAGTAAATGAATTAACAATAGCAAATGGTGCATCATCAACGGGCCCAACGCTTTCTGCTACAGGTGGTGGAACTAATTTAAACATTATTATGACACCAAAGGGAACAGGTTCTGTTGAACTTAATAAAGCAGCTTTTAGTTCTTCAACTATAACTGCAAATGGTGCGGCAAGTACAGCAGCAACTTTAATAATAGGAAATAAAGGTTCTCAACTAGATGTATCATTAGCGGATGGAACAACTGTAGGTGAATACAAGATTTTTACAAACAAAGGTGCAGGTGCAATGCACGTTACACCAACTAACTTTGCACAAGGTACTAAATTTGTTCTAGCACAGAACGATGGTTGTACTTGTATATGGGACGGATCAAACTGGTTTTTAGTAGGAAACCAAGGTGAAGTAACGGTATCATAAGGAATAGAATATGTCAGCAATAATTACAGACCCATTTAAAAAACAATTCATGCAAAATATATTTGATGAAGTTGAAAACCTTACTGGTAGATACTACATTGGAATTGGAAAGAATGATCAGTGGAATTCTACTGAAACAGTACCAACACCAACAGATACACCTAGGACAATAAGACAAGCACAAGCTGCTCTACAATCAGTAAAGGCTGTTGCTGGAGTATCATACGTAATTCCAAGAAAGAACTGGTCTTCTGGTTCTATATACGATGCCTTTGATGATGACCTTACTGCAATACCTACAAACAGTTATTACGTACTGACTGAAGACAACCAAGTTTACATATGTATACAACAAAGTAAAAATGCAACAGGTGCAGCAAACGTATCAACCGTAAAACCAACAGGCACAACTAACCACGCATTTACAACGGCTGACGGTTATACATGGAAGTTTTTATATGCATTAAGTGCTGCAAATGCAAGTGCATTTTTATCAGCCAACTTTGTGCCTATTCAAGTAATTGATTCAGCTGGAACTGCATCTAACGCTATTGAGACTCAACAGCTAGGAGTACAGGATTCTGCAGTTGCTGGCAGAATACTTAATATTGCAGTTACTAATGGAGGAACCGGTTATTCATCGGCTCCAACAATTACAATCACAGGAAATTCAAGAGCAATCGGTGATAGTGCACAAGCAACAGCAACTGTTTCTGGCGGATCGGTTGTTAAGGTTGAAATGCTTAATGAAAGCTCAGGATCAGGTAAAAATTATGATAACGCAACAGTAACTATCACAGGCGGTGGCGGAAGCGGTGCAATTGCTCGAGCAATCATTGGTCCACCTAACGGAATTGGTAAAGATCCAAGAGATGAGTTAAAAGCAACCTCATTAATGTTTAATGCTAAACCATCTGGAACAGAGGGCGGAGACTTTTTAGCAGGAACTAATGTAGATTTTAGACAAGTTATGTTAATTAAGAATCCAAAAACAGATTCAGCAAATGGCACTACATTAACTGCAACAAGTGGTAAAGCTTTAAGATTCTTAAAAACTGACTTAACATTTGCAGGAAACTTAGCAGTTGACGAGTTAATTTTTAATAACACTGTACCACCAGCAAAAGCATACGTAAACCAAGTTTCAGATAGTGATGTTTATTTTCATCAAACAGATAGTACAGGATATACACCTTTTGGAGTTGGTGATACATTAACAGACGAGCAAGGCAATACAGGAACTATTGCCGTGGCTCCCGCATCAGAAGATCTCATAAATACTTCTGGAGATATCTTATATATAGAAAATAGAGCACCAGTTATAAGAGATGCATCACAAACAGAAGATATAAAAGTAGTAGTTACACTTTAGTAGGATATTAATATGGCGACAACATTTACAGAAACCAGCTTATCAACCACGTATAAAGATGATTTTCGTGATAGTGATAACTTTCATAGAATATTATTTAATACTGGTGTTGGATTACAAGCAAGAGAGCTAACACAACTTCAAACAATACTACAAAAACAAATTGAAAGATTCGGTAATAATGTATTCAAAGAAGGTGCAGTTGTTCAACCCGGTGGAACTAATATAAATCCACAATATGAATTTATTAAATTAGATACGACTAATCCATCTCACGTTTTACCAACGGATATTACAACTCTTGTAGGTAAAACCGTAACAGGACAAACTTCATCTATAGTTGCAACAATAATAGAAGTAGTAGCTGCATCTGGAAGTGATCCTGCAACTCTGTATGTCAAGTACACAAATACAAGTTCAGCTCAAGGTAGTACTGATGTAGTAACGCAAAGAATGGCAACTAATGAAGTTATGGATGTGTCAGATGGAACTGACTTAAAAGTTAAATTATCAACAGTGGCTGATCCTTCTACCGGAAAAGGAACTCAAGTAACATTGCGTAGCGGTATATATTATGCTCGAGGTAATTTTGTATTTACTCAAGATCAAAGCAAAATAATATCAAAATATACTGATACTCCAACAACTGACATTGGGTTTAAAGCCGTTGAAGAAGTAATAACTGCAAGTGACAACAATGCCCTTTACGACAATCAAGGATCAGTTCCTAATGTAAGTGCGCCTGGCGCAGATAGATATAGAATTCAACTTACTATTGCAGAGCGAAGTGAAATAACTTCAAATGAAAATTTTATACATGTAGCAACTATTGTTGATGGCGCTGTATTTGAAGCTGTCGATACCGATACATCTTATAACATACCAAGTAAATTAATAGCTACTAGAATTAAAGAAAATTCTGGTGATTATATTGTCAAACCGTTTAATGCTAGATTCGAACTTGATTCTCAGAATACTCATCTATTGCTTAAAGTAAGTGATGGAACCGTAGTAGTAGACGGATACAGATCACACCGTGGATATCCAACAACCATAAGGACAGCAAAACCAACTGCAAGAACTATTATTAATAATGAACCTACAGGCGCAGCACTTGGCCATCACATTTTAGTAGATGTAGCTCATAGTGGTTTAGGAAAAACACAAGGTATTCCAAATTTTGATGAACTTGAATTAATGAATCTAAGAACAGCAGTTACACATGGTGGAAGCACAATAGGTACTGCAAGAGTTAAAGCTGTAACCAAAAGTGGTACTAATTTAAAAATACATTTAACAGATATTATCATGAATTCTGGCCAAGCTTTTCGTAATGTAAAAAGTGTAGGCACAAGTACAAATAATTACTTTGATATTACACAAGAAAACTCAAAATCTGTTTTAAAAGAACCTACTAACGATTTTAGTTTATTTGCGCTTCCAAGACAAAGACCTCAATCTTTAACTGATTTGATTTATACAGCTCAAAGAAAATTTTCAAGTTTATCTGCAAATGGTTCTGGTGTAGTAACACTTACGGGATTAACAACGTCTGGTGAAGTATATACACAGACAGGTGACTTTGTTTTTGCAAAAGCTGACAGTGATGTATCAGCTGCATCTCCTACAATAACTTTATCTGGCGGAGCTACTGGCGGTACTGCAAATTTTGGAACAGCTGCAGATGTTGCAACAATTTCAAGTTCTTCTAATATAGAACTTGCTTCATATGTCAGTAAAACTCAGACAACACCAAAAGTTAAAACTTTAACTACTTTTAATTTAACTAATTCAGTTGAATCTGATGGTGCAGGTTTTAAATTTATTAATATGAAACGTGCAGATATATTTGAAGTTGATCAAATAGTAAAAGCTGGAGATAGCAGCGTAGATTATTCATCTAGATTTATTTTAGATAATGGACAAAGACCTTCGAGATACGAACCAGGTAGATTGATATTAGCAGCTGGCCAAGCCGCACCAGCTGGAAACATATTTGTTAAATATAAATTCTTTCAGCCAAGCACATCTGGTGATTACTTCTCTGTAAACTCATATGCAGGACAAGTAGACTATGATAAAATACCTAATTATAGAACACCTTCTGGAAGAACTATAAATTTAAGAAACTTTATTGATTTTAGATCAGTTGGAGATTCAGCTGGTAATTTTGGTGGAAGCGGATCTACGATGATTGAGTTGCCTAAAGATGGAACAACGATAACTGCAGATGTGACTTATAATTTAGGAACTGCTAATAAACTGGTGATAGACCGTAATTCAAACTTATCACTTATTGAAGGTGCTCCTTCATTCACTCCTACTTTTCCAGATAAACTCGAAGGAACACTTCCATTATTTGATGTTGTAATGAATCCTGCTACACTTAATGATTCTGACACATCATTAAGTAGGTTTAATTATAGACGATTTACTATGAAAGATATTGGGCAAATTGAAAAAAGAGTCGATAAGCTAGAAGAATTTACTACATTAAATTTACTAGAGATAGACACTAAAAACTTTGAAGTTTTAGACTCCTCAGGTAATAATAGAACAAAAAGTGGATTTTTAGTCGATAATTTTAAAAATCACACAATGTCGCAGTTAGTCCCTTCTAATGAATATAGGGCTTCACTTGATTTACGTAATCAACACTTACGTCCACAAACACACGAAGATCAAATAAGAATGATTTATGATTCAGCGGCTTCTGTAAACACTATAAAAAAAGGTGATAACGTTTATCCAACACACGATGAAGTTTTATTCATTGATCAAACAACTGCAAGTAAAGCTATAAAGATTAATCCTTTTGCAGTAACAATATACACCGGAACTATATCATTATCTCCATCTACTGATGAATGGAGAGATGTTGAAAGATTACCAGATAAAGTAGTTCAAGGTGGAACTACAATTTCACGGAAACCTGCTAATTTATATGATAATCACGTATATGATTGGTGTGGAACTACTACAGATCAAGCATTAGAAAGAGTAGTTACTAATGAAGCAATATTAAGCTTAGTTGAAGATAGAGTCATTGAATCCGTATTGTCACATTTTATGAGAGCTCGAAAAGTTTATTTCAAGGCGACAGGATTAAGACCTAACACAAGAGTATTTACATTTTTAGACGGAAACAACATTTCTAATTTAACTAATGGTGCTGGAGGCCATACTGCATTTCAATTTTATTCTGACACTGATTCAGATTTTGGAAACACTTTAAAAAATATTACTACACATCCTGATGGTGCATCTACATTAGTAACAGACGCTGATGGATTTATTTCTGGATCATTTATTGTACCAAATAGTGATACTACAAGAATAAGAACAGGAACTAGACAATTCAAAATACTTGATATTAGTGTTGACAATGAAAAAAATGCAGCAGCTATATCATCAGCTCCATATACTGCTTCAGGTTTCTTAGATACTAAACAAGCTGAATACAAATCAAGTAGATTGATATATAGACCATATTTTTATTACGGTAGTCAAGGAGATGATGGCGGCATAGGAGGTTGGGGTTATACATTAGTCGACGGTAGCTGGGTATCTAATAAGCCTACAACTAAAGGTGTGCCTGAATTAGATCATATCGATAACTATAGTAAAAATTTCAATATGAATTACAGCGATTTTGGAGGAAACACCTCAACAGGTGGTCCGGGTGGATTGGATGCATCATCAAGTGGTTTTGATACATCCTCTCACGATGAAACTGGTGGATACGGAAGTACTACAGCTGATGTAGGTGGATGGACATAATGATAATTTTTAGGAGAAATATAAGATGGCAATAAGTTCAACAGGATATAAGGTAGGAAAGCATCCATTAGCGCAATCTTTCTATGTTGCACAGCCAAGCGGCATTTACTGCACAAAAATAGATTTATATTTAAAATCTGCTGATACGAGCGCGCCAATACAAATAGAGATAAGACCTATGTCGAATGGTTCTCCTTCTGCAAGTGAAGTTCTTCCGGGTAGTATTAAAGCTTTACCGGGTAGTACATTTTCAGGAGGAGCTAATGTTTCTAATGATGCAGCAACTGCGGTTTCTTTTGAATTAGATGAACCTTTATATTTAGCAGGCCAAAGAGATTACGCATTAGTAATAACCGCAGACTCTAAAGATTACGAAGTGTATGTAGCACAAATAAATGAATTTGTAGTAGGATCTACCGAAAAACGAATAAATAAGCAACCAACTTTAGGAAGTTTATTTTATTCACAAAATGCAACAACATTTACACCAGCGCAAAATCAAGATTTAACATTTAGAATACACAGAGCTAAATTCAAAACCACATCATCTACAGTAAGACTTAAAAACGCACCGGTGCCGAAACAACTTTTATTAAAAAATCCAATAACAACAACATCTGGATCTCAAACTGTTACAGTGCTTCATCCAAATCATGGTATGCAAGTTGGTCAACCTGTAGTTATATCTGGCGTAGATTCTGCAGGTGTTGGCGGAATATTTGCATCTACATTAAATAAAAGATACAATATTACTGCAATGGATTTTACAGGATATCAATTCACTGCAGACTCAGCTGCTGATTCAGATGCTATAGGCGGAGGTTCTTTAGTACAATCTACAAAAAATATAGCATATAATAAAATATTTCCTAACATACAAACAATTGTACCACCGGGTGCAAACATTAACACTACGGTAAAGACTACTACTGGTAAATCATATGGTGGAGTAGGAACTGCTTTTCAAAAAGACACAGAATTTCAATCATTAAGATTATTGCAAAACACTAATCTTACAAGATTGAACTTAGTTGCGCATGACAGTGCTGAAACAAGTGAATTAGGTTCTGGTGTTAAATCATTAGAGATGGAAATACAATTAAATCAAGATTCTAATAATGCTGGAATGATAGATTTACAAAGATCTTCAGTGGCATTAATTAATAATATAATAGATAGGCAGGCATCAAGCGTAACTGACGACTTTAACGTTCCATTAAATTTTGTAGATGAAACATCTTCGATTGGTGGAAGTGCTGCATCTAAGCATTTGTCAAGAGCTATAGTACTTGAAGAAGAAGCAGTCGGTCTTAAAATTTTAATAGATGCTAATAGGCCATCCGTTGCAGACTTTCAAGTTTATGTCAGAACATGTGATGCAGATGAAAATATAAGAGAACAAAATTTTACTTTACTAAGTGCAGAAACAATCGTACCTTCAGATGATAATCCTAAAATATTCAGACAGTACACATTTCTACATGGAGGTTTAGGTGGTGATTTAACAGCATTTAAAAAATATCAAACTAAGATAGTATTTAGAAGTACAAATCAAGCCCTTGTACCAGTATTAAGAAATTTAAGAGTGATTGCATTAAGTGTATAAAGATGTAGAAGGACATAGCAACTTAGTAAGAGATACATCTACAGGAGCTATTTTGAATATAAATAAAGATGAGATCAGTGCGGCAAGGAAAAGAAAGCTTGGAAAACGACAAAAAGAAAAAGAGTTTGAAGATTTAAAAGATGAAGTTGGTGATATTAAAAAAATGTTAACTCAAATTATAGAGAAATTAGATGGCTAAAACTACGGTTAACCTAACAGATACAGTAACCAACTGGGTTACAAAAACTAATCAAATATCAGGCGCTATTGGTGATTTAGTAAACCTCAATACAACTATAGACTCAGATATTGTAGGTGCTATTAACGAATTAAAAACAAAAACTGATTTACTCGATTCTGCTGACATTACGACAACAGCAAGAAGCGCATTCCAAGTTCTCGATGCCGGAGGTGACGGAGGATTAGTTTATGATTCAGCTACTGGAAATATAACTTATACTGGACCAAGCCCTGATAGCGTACGTTCACATATTAGTGGAGGTCATGGTATTGACTTTGCAGCTGGTAATCTTTCGGTTGATTCATCAGTAATACGAGGATTAGTTTCAGTTAATGATGCTGGTGGTAGTGGATCACTAGCTTATAATAATTCAACAGGTGTATTTACATATACCGGTCCTGGTGCAGTTGCTAATCCATCGACAATTACAAGTTCACAAACATTCACTCCTCCATCAAGTGATGATCAATATGTAAGAGTAAATACAACGAGCGGTGATATTACACTTAATATCGCAAAAGGTAGTTTGAATGTAGGACAAACTGTCGTAGTAGATAAAATTACAGGTGGCAACAATCTTACAATAAATTGGAATACAAGCGGAAGTTCTCAAGGTATATCATTAGGAAACTCGGTTGAACTTGCAGTTGGATTCTATAACGGAACAGCATTCTCTTTTGTTGAAACAGTTAAATCATAGGTGATACATGGGTGCTCCACTTATTTCAAATCTTGGTTTTACTGAGGTTAACTCTGCCGGAAGTTTAAATTCAAAAGCCGGTGCAAAAATAAACCTTCCGATACAGTTATACAAGCTGACAGGCAATGTGTCTGGTCAATTAACATTAGACTCAACTACTAATCATAAAAAAGTCATCTTAGATACAAATGGGTTCAACATTGACAATGGTTCAGATGCGCCATTAGATATGGATACGCCTGGAGGTACAACAGTAGAATTAAAAGGATCTGGTGCGATAAGAGCCACTGGTAAAACAACCACAATAACTCAAGGTAGTGCAAGTCACACTGGCACCACAACCGCTGGTACAGGTGATACTACACAAGTTGTAGTTGATACAAATCATACATACACTCAAACACAAATTAATGATATTAGACCAGACCCTGGTAGTAGTTATGGATCGGGTGGTGGTACATCATGGAATGATAATTATCGAATTACAGTAGGTTATCCTCCTTCTGGAGGAGGTAATAGAGGAAGTACTGCAGTAAATCAAGCGTACTACAGCACTTCAACTGGAACTAAATTTGGTGGAAGAATGTTGACTAATGTTATAAGATCTGATTTTAGTATGACATTCACACATGCATTCGTAGAAGATGGCAATCGTACTGACGGTCCAATTACTGGTGTCGGTGGTTCGTTTCCTCCTACAAACAATACAACTCATAGTGCTGGCGGAAACACTTATCGTTTTTGTAGATGGTTTAGTGCATTTCAACGTGTTAATAATGGTAATGCCGGCCAGACTGGTGTTGCAATATACTTAAATACATCTAATCAGCATGCTGTTGTTGAACTTGAAAATGGAAGACCTTCATTTTGTCAGATACGAGATGTAAGAGTTTCTTCCACTGAAACTGGCAGAAAATTTACATTCACTAATAATACTGATCATACAGTTACAATGGGTGGAACAAATAATCCATTAAGCGGGTCATCTGTTGCAACAAGTGGATCACTTACTGGAACTAGAAATTCTGAAGATGGTTCATATAATATTACATCTACACTACCAAGCACTGATGAAAGTGGCAATCCTTTAGCAATTCACGATTTAAATAAAGGCACTGCACTTCTCGACAGCAGCCAACATACAGGAATAACTTCGGTTAAAGGTTTTTAAGAGTCGTTTTTGTATAAATAGACTTAAAGGCAGGGGCGTTAGCGTCCGACAAAGAAATCAACCGGAGTATTTCATGGCCCAATTTCACGAATTTACCATTGATCAAGGTACTGACACTACTATTGAACTTCATTTAGTCGACATCAACGGCGCAGCTAAGAATCTCTTAGGATATTCAGTAACTGGTAAGATAAAGAAAACTTTCAATACAGATAGTTCTGAAGCTACAGCTTTTACTACAGTAATAACAAGTAATACTGATGGTACTGCTACTTTATCTCTTACCAATACACAAACTGATGCGTTGAAGCCGGGAAGACACGTATATGATGTTGAGTTATCTCATGCTGAAAGTGGAACTGGCAACACCATAGTCGAAAGAATTATGGAAGGACGCATACAAGTAACTCCATCCGTAACTAAGTGAGGAAATAATGGCAATTAAGGTTGTTACAGGCCAACAGACTTTCATCAAAAAGATTGTAGTTGGTACACCAATAAGTACTGCACAGACTGGATTGTCCATTGATAACTTTTCAGACTTTAGTGTCGCAACTAAATCTGATGGTCAAATATTAGTCTATGATTCAGCTGAAAACGCATTTAAGAACTTTACATTCGATGTCGGTCAAGGTTTAGCAAGAGAATATTCACCCGGTAATGACAAATTAATCATTGCTATAGATTCCGATAAAACACCAGTCGTAACAGGTCTTACAACAAAAGGCCACATTGTTCCTACACTAGATAGTTCATTTGACTTAGGTGACAGTGCTAAGAAATTCAGAGATTTATATTTAAGTGGAACTACAATACACTTAGGTAGCATAAATTTAAAAGATTCCAGTGGAGGTTTTGCAGCCACAGACAGTGTTGGAGCTCCAGTAAATTTTAATTTACAAGGTTCTATACAACAAATTAGAAATATGTTTGCCAGTGGCGGTGATCTTTCATATAATGCCAGCACCGGTATATTTGAATTCGATGTTGAACAAGTATATACAAAAGCAAATTTTGATTCTGACTTCAATATAACACTTGATAGTGCTGTTCTTGAAGGTGTAGGTTTAACTTACAATAATGCTAGCAACACGCTAAGCATCGACTCTGCAGAATTAGAAGCAAACTTCAAACAAGACATTCGTGGATATTTTACAGCTGGTGGAGATTTAACATATAACTCTGGCACCGGTCAGTTTACATTTGATGTAGAACAAGTTTACACTAAAACAAATTTTGATTCTGATTTAGGTGATGCAAATACTGGTCAATTGCCAGAAGGCACTAATTTATATTACTTAAAATCGAGGGTTGACTCCGATATTGATTCTGCATTCGATGCAAGATCAACAACAGATTTATCTGAAGGTAATAATCTATACTACACAGTTGCACGAGCTGATTCTGCAGCAAGAAGTGCATTACTTGGAATAGACGCTGGAGGAGATGGATCATTTAGTTATGATTCTGCTACTGGTAAATTTACTTATACAGGTCCAAATGCAAGTGAAGTGAGAGCACATTTTACTGGAGGATCCGGTATTGCTATTACTTCTGGTGATATTAAGATAGATTCTGCAGAACTTACGAGTTTATTTAGACAACAAATTAGAGGTTTCATATCAGCAACAGATGCAGGTGGAGACGGAAGTTTTGCTTATGATAATTCTACTGGAATTCTTACATACACCGGTCCAAGTGCATCTGAAACAAGAGCTCACTTTAGTGCCGGTGAAGGTATTGATATATCTTCTGGCGAAATATCCGGTGAAGATGCATCAACATCTAATAAAGGTATAGCATCATTTAACACTGAACATTTTGCAGTTACATCTGGTGCTGTCAGCATTAAAGCCGATGGAATAGATGATACACATATTGATTTTGGTACAGGTACAAATCAAGTAAGTACGGCTGATATTCCTGAACAAACCAATCTTTATTACACCACAGCAAGAGCAGACAGTGATGCAAAGAACGCTGTAAGTGCTACTGATGCAGGTGGTGATGGATCATTTGCATATAACAACTCTACAGGTGTATTCACATACACTGGACCGTCATCTGCAGAAGTTAGAGCACATCTAAGTGCAAGTAACGGCATATCTTACAATAGTAGTACAGGTGATATTCGAGGTCCTCAGCCTTTAGATTCAGCAGCTACACCAACATTTGCACAATTAAGAGGTCCAGCTGAATTAATAATTGATCCAGCTGCAATTGGTGATGCTACTGGTACAGTAAAGATTATGGGTAACCTTCAAGTTGAAGGATCTCAAACTACTATTAATTCATCTGCAATAGTACTAAAAGATAAAAATATTGTTATAGCTGATAGTGCAGCAGATAGTTCAGCACTTAATGGCGCAGGATTCACTTGGGGTGATTCAGCAATTGTCAATAATCCTACATTTAACTATCAACATTCCGGTGCTAAATTTATTTCAAATAGAGAAATAAATGCTCCTTTATTTTCAGGATCAGGTGCATCATTAACTAATTTACCTGCAGCATCTTTAACAGGAACTATTGACTCTGCAAGAATACCAACATTATTAATTGCTGACATTGGAAATATTCCATCTATAGATCATGATGCACTTACTAATTTTGTAGGTGATGAACATGTCGCACACAGCGGAGTTTCAATAACTGCAGGATTTGGTTTAAAAGGTGGAGGCACTATTGCATCTACTAGAGATTTGGCTATTGATTCTGCTGAACTTTTAACTTACTATGAACCAATAATAAGGCATGATAATTTATCAGGGTTTGTAGCTAATGAACATATTGATCATACGTCAGTATCTATAACCGCAGGTGTTGGTTTAAAGGGTGGTGGAACAATTGCATCAACAAGAGATTTAGCAATTGATTCGGCTGAATTAACAACATACTATCGTCCATTAATAAGAGGTTATGTCTCTGCCACAGATGCAGGCGGTGATGGTAGTTTTGCTTATAATAGTTCAACCGGCGTATTTACTTACACTGGGCCAAGTGCAGCAGAAACACGAGCTCACTTTAGTGCTGGTGAAGGTATTGACATATCTTCTGGTGAAATATCTGCAGAAGATGCTACTGCATCTAATAAAGGTATAGCATCATTTAGTAGTGATCACTTTACAGTTACATCTGGCGCAGTAACAATTAAAACTGACGGTATTGATGATACTCATATTGACTTTGGTACAGGAACGAATCAAGTAAGTACAGCTGATATTCCGGAACAAACTAATCTATATTATTTAAAATCAAGAACAGATTCAGATATTGATTCTGCATTTGATGCAAAATCTACTACCAACTTATCGGAAGGTAGCAATTTATATTATACTACTGCAAGAGCAGATTCTGCGGCAAGAAGTGCTTTAGTTGGAATAGATGCTGGTGGAGATGGAAGCTTCTCATATGATTCTGCTACTGGTATTTTTACTTACACAGGACCAAGTGCCTCAGAAACAAGAGCACATTTTGCAGGTGGTCATGGTATTGATATAGCTGCTGGTAATATTTCAGTTGATTCATCAGAAATAAGAGGTTTATTCTCAGCTGGTGGTGATCTATCATATAACTCAGGAACTGGTCAATTCAGCTTTGATGTCGAATCAGTTTACACGGCTGACAATTTTGATAGTGATTATTTCTTTGCAAAAGATTCTGCAAATACTGCAGTTGAAAGAAATAAACACGATGCAACTACAAAGAATTTTGCAGTAACGGTTGCATCTAAAACAGCTTCACATGTTTATAATGGAACAGGAAGTTCTAGCGGATATTTAATTGATGGCACATTCTCACCGATAGTACATTTACAAATCGGTAGAACTTACAGATTTACTCTAAGTTCAAGTGATATGTCAAGTCACCCATTTAGACTTTATTATGACGCTGCAAAAACAACAGCATTTACTAGTGGCGTTACAACAACTTCAACATATTTAGAAATTGTTGTAAGTGAGGCTACTCCTCCAGTACTACATTATCAGTGTTCAGCTCATGGTTATATGGGTCACGCACTTGTAATTGGAACACGCAACTTAACAGGATTTACAACTACAAACTTAACTGAAGGTAATAATCTTTATTATACTGATGCAAGAGTTGGAAGTTATCTTGCGGCTGGTGAAGGTATCGATGTTTCAGGTGGTACTATATCAGGTGAAGATGCAACAACATCCAATAAAGGTATAGCATCATTTAGCAGTGATCACTTTACAGTTTCATCGGGTGCAGTAACACTTAAAGCTGATGGT
>Ga0209630_10001662_pt1 | contig 23227 bp, 10 predicted proteins | sample COG_01_FD_184745 | JGI IMG/M metagenome (GOLD analysis project Ga0209630, IMG submission 184745) | Pelagic Microbial community sample from North Sea - COGITO 998_met_01 (SPAdes) (version 2) | ecosystem: Environmental > Aquatic > Marine > Neritic zone/Coastal water | place: Helgoland, sampling... | reverse complement strand
CCCGTCGATGCCGTTCCCGTGTCCTCACCCGTGTCCTCGCCAGACGACCGGGAGGCGCTCGTCAAGTGGGGCGGCGGCCTCGGGTACGAGGATGCCACCTGGGAGCCGGTTGGATGGGTCGCGTCCACGCCCGGCGGTGACGCGGCGATGCGCGCCTATCGGGCGGTGCAGGCCAGGCGGGAGATCAAGGCAGCCGCCGCTCGCGGTGTGAAGGATGGGTCCACGATTCAGAGCGTCGAGGACGACGCCGATCTCGCGCCGAGCAGGGAGTTGTACGGGAACGACGGTGACGTGCTGCGAGGGTACCAGAGGGATGGCGTGCGTTGGATGGCGCACAATCTCGTGGTTCGCGAGCGCGGCTGCATCCTGGCAGACGAGATGGGCCTGGGGAAGACGGCGCAGTCACTCGCGCTCGTCGATTACGTGCTCCGGGCGCAGCGCGAGTCCCGCCTGCGCACGCGGGGTCCGGCGCTCGTCGTCGTCCCCTTGTCCACGCTGGTGAACTGGGAGCGGGAGGCGGCTCGGTGGGTGCCGGGCGCGCACGTCGTCGCCTACGTCGGTCCCCCCGCCGCGCGCGCGTGCATACGCCGCCACGAGATCTCCTACGGTGACGGATCGTCCCCCACGAGTGTGGGTTCGGACTCGGACGTTCCCGTGGGTGGCGAGGACGCGGACCGCGGGGTGCGCGTGGCGGATGTCGTGTACAGGGCGGATGTCGTGTACAGGGCGGATGTCGTGCTGACCACGTACGAGATGGTGCAGGCGGATCGATCGGCGCTGGCGAAGATCCCGTGGTCGTGCCTGGTGGTTGACGAGGCTCACAGGCTCAAGAACAGCGGCGGGAAGGCGCAGCGGGACCTGCGCACGCTCGACTTTGCCGGGAGGGTGGTGCTGCTCACCGGTACCCCGCTCCAGAACGACACCGCCGAGCTTTGGTCGCTGCTCAACTTTGTCGACGCCAAGCGGTTCGCGTCCAGGGATGAGTTCGAGGCTGCTTTCGGGGCCATGACCGCGGCGAGGCAGGTGGAAACCCTGCACAAGGTGCTCGCGCCGTACCTGCTGCGTCGGTTGAAGCAGGACGTCGAGCACAAGCTGCCGCCGAGGGTGGAGACCCTCGTGGAGTGCGAGCTGATGCCGCTGCAGAAGAAGTGCTACAGGGCGCTGTTCGAGCGCAACTTTTCGTTCCTACGCCAAGGGAGCAAGGACGACAGAGCCCTTGCCAACTTCAGCAATCTCATGATGGAGGTGCGCAAGTGCTGCCAGCATCCCTTCCTCCTGGACGGCGTCGAGGAGGCGTTCGTGTCGCAGCAGGTGTCGAAGAGGGGCGGTAAGAGGCTTGCTAAAACGGCCACCGCGGCGGAGCTCGTCGCGTGCTCCGGCAAGCTTCAGCTCCTCGATAAGCTCCTGCCGCGCCTCAAGGCTGGTGGACATCGCGCGCTCATCTTCAGCCAGATGACGCGCGTGCTGGACGTTCTCGAGGACTACTGCCGCAACAGGGCGCACTCCTACGAGAGGCTCGACGGCGGCGTCACGGGCCGAGCGCGCCAGGCTGCCATCGACCGATTCTGCGGCGGCGGTGACGCAAACGACGCCGCGAACGCCGACGACGGCGCCTTTCTCTTTCTTCTGTCCACGCGCGCGGGCGGTCAGGGGATCAACCTCGTCGCCGCGGACACCGTCATCGTGTTTGACAGCGACTGGAACCCCCAGAACGACGCCCAGGCGCTGGCTCGCGCGCACCGCATCGGTCAGACCAAGCCCGTGCAGGTGTACAGGCTGGTCATGCGCGCCACGTACGAGCGCGACATGCTCGATCGCGCCGCCATGAAGCTCGGCCTCGAGCAGGCCATCTTCAGCCATCTTCAGCAGCAACCCGCACTGGACAACCCGGGCGGGATGGGCGGAGCGGTGAGGACCGATAAGGAGAGGCGCGGCGCGGCGGCGGAGATTGAGAGGCTTCTCAAGCACGGGGCGTACGGTGCCCTCGCCGAGGATTCCGCGGAGGGCGACGCGCGAACCAAGGCGTTCGCGGGCGAGGGGATCGACGATATCCTCGCGAGGTCGGAGCGCAGGGTGGTCGAGGCTTCCGACGACGAGGCTAAGAGATCAAAAGAGGCTAAGAAATCCATGTTTGCCACGGCGACGTTCACCGGCGGCGGCGGCGGCGGTTCGGACGAGATCGCGCTGGACGACCCGGACTTTTGGCAGAAGCTCATGCCGGAGGCTGCGGAGGCGACGAAGCTGAGGGAGACGCGGGAGGCTGCCGAGGAGGCGGAGCGGCTCCGGCGGGAGGAGGCAAGTTTTGTCAGGATGAAAAACGGCAAGCCCGAGGTTTTCGTGTGGACGTGGACCGAGCGGAAGCGCGTCCTCTCGCAGCTCGCGTCGTTCGGCTACGGGCGTTGGGAACGGATCCACGAGGGGTCGAAAGCCGCGCTCGCCGAGGACAAGACGCTGTCCGCCATCGCCGCGTTCTGCCGACGTTTCGTCCTCGAGGCGTCGCAGGTCATGACGGATGGCTCGTGCCCCCTCCTGCTCGCAGCCGCTTCCTCCGGCCCGTGCGTCGGCGCCGGGGTGGACGAGGCCGGGATCGAGCCGGACAAGGGCGGCGACGCGACCCTTTGCGCCCTCTTCGGCGAGGTGAAGTTCGCCTCGCACGTTCGCCAACGTGCCCTCGAGGAGATGCCGAAGCTCGAGCTCCTGCGAGCGGCGGCGGAGGCTGTCGAAAGAGCGGGCGGCGAGTCCGCGGCGCTGGCACCCGACGCCGCCGACTGGCTCGAGGGTATCCCCGAGGTCAAGGACGTGTTCAAGTACTCGGAGCCACCCGCGCCGTGGTGGTCGGAGATGGAGGACAGGGCGCTGGTCGTGGGCACCCTCCGCCACGGCTGGGGCAGATACGACGCCATCCGCGCCGACGAGACTCTCGGGCTGGAGCTGGCGTTGGAGCGCGCCGTCCAGGATCACGCCGACGAAGGAGATGACGCCGACGAAGGAGATGACGCCGACGAAGGAGATGACGCCGACGAAGGATCACGAGAGCGTCCAACGGGCACGCCGCGGTCCAATGGAAAGTCCAAGCGGAAGAGATCGTCCCTGGACCCCGACGGCAAGGAAAACACCCCTCAAAACGCGGACGGCGCCTCCAAACGGGGACCGGGAGCGACGAAGGTCAACGGCGAGGTTGAATCCGGCGACAAGGTGGCCATCCCGGAGTGGCCTCTCGGCCGGGTTCTGAGCCTTCGTCTGCGTCGTCTGTGCACGGCACTCGGCGGGAAGGTCGCCGTGGCGCCTCCCGCGCCGAAGCAGGCCAGGCCGGCCAGGGGACCACGGCTTACGAGGGAGAAGGGAAACAGGGGCGGCGGGGCGAGGGCTACCGCCGCGGTGGGCAGCATGGACAAGAACGCGCGCGCGGTGCATCAGATATCGACGCTGCCCCGAGGCGAGGATGGGAAGGTGGTGCTGCCCGTGGGACCGATCCACGGCGTCACCCTGGAGCACCTGGGGTCGGTCCAGCCCCCGGACGCGCCGGGGTTCCACTCCGCGGCGTACGTCCTGCCCGTGGGGTACCGCACCACCCGCCAGTACATGCGCTGCGACGACCCGAACGGTCCCCGCACGAGGTGGGTCCAAGAGATTTGCCGCGGCGAGGGGGACGACGAAGGCAAGCCGCTGTTCAGGCTGTCCGCGGACGAGGGCCTGGACGAGCCCATCGTCGCCAAGTCGGCCACTGCGGCTTGGGCGGAGGTGCTCGGGCGCGTCGCGGCGGTCCGGAGGGCCAACGGGGAGACGCCGAAGAAGACGGCCATCAGCGGGCCCGAGTTCTTCGGTTACTCCCTCCCTCACATCCGTCTTCTCATCGAAGAACTGCCGGGGGTGAAGCAGTGCGTCGAATACAAGCCTCTCCTCGAGCGAAGCGTCACCGTCGGCGCGGCGGCACCCGCGGAGGAAGGGGTCGAGACGAAGTGACCAATCTCGGATGGCGCGAAGCATCGGGCGACGAGGGGAACACGACGAGCTATCGCTTACGCTTTGTATTAATACGTGATAGCCGTGAATGAATGATGTGTCGAAAAGAATTGACTATTTGGTTGCGTGCTTTCGCGTCCGCGTTGCGCGGGGAAGTCGCCGCCTCCCCTTCACAACATGGCCCAGAACATGTTATCGTCCTTGTCCCCAACCATGTGCGCTCCCTCCGACTCCAGGGACCTCATCATCAGGGCCCCGTCGTTGATGCATTCGGGCATGGCGACGCAAAGAGAATCGTCGGAGTCCTTCGTGTCGACGCTGAAATCCTCGGAATCGTTCGTCTCCTGCTTGACGTCAACCTCCGATTCGCTCGCCTCGCACTTGACGACGGGCAGCTCCCCCTTTTGGCACTGCTTGCCCGCGTGCGACAGCTTTTTCTTCTTCTCGCTGAGAACCTTCGCGTGGCGTTTCTTGTAGATGGTCTGACGAATCTTGAGAATCTGATCCGGCCACGCCTTTTTGCCGTTGTAGAACTGGTTAAGAAGGCTGAGGTCGGACTCGAGCCTGATGCTGTACGCCTTGATGACGGCCATGTCGTTGCAGTAATGGTGACGCTTCGCCGAGTCTTTCTCGCACCGGTCCATGTGCGCCTTGAGGTCCACGTACAGGTTGCTCAGGCTCTGAAGCTTGCGGTGGGGCCACCGATCGATGCCGAGGTCGCGGCACCTGAGGAAGGGGCGAAGAGGGGTCGCGGATCGGTCAGACGAGCGTGTCTGTTGGTTTCCAAAAATGAAAAAAAATGTCCAAAAGTATGCTCGAGTCTGGAAAACCTGCGGACGTTTTCGGAGACGACCGGGCGGACTCACTTGGCCTTGAAGCGGGTGGTTCCCATGTTGAAGACCTTGGCCGCGGCGGCCTCGGTGAGCATCGCAACCTGCGACAGCGTGTTCTTCGTCATACCCTGTCGAAAGAGCGCGTAATGCCGGGTCAGTGATGGCGAAGGGCCTCGTCTTGGACGCATGCGCGGGGATTGAGGCGTCTCTCGGTTATCGGTTCGTGGACGGAAACGGGTTGGTTCGGGACGCGCGCGGGAGACGAGGAGGTTGACAGGGATGGGAATCGCACCACGGACGAGACTGCGCTGAGGGATACCGAGACCTCCGAATCGCTGGCGGCATCGAGCTCGATCTCGGAGTCGCTAGACTCGTAGGAGGACTCGCGCTCGATGGCCGAGCGCACCACATCCTGCGCGTTCTGTTTCGAGGTAAAATGCGGGCCGATCCAGCGGGGCTGTTTCGACGCGGTGTGGTTGGAAGGTCGCGCGGGCATTGTCTCGTTCTGTGCGGTGGTCGATGTATCCGAGTGTGTCCACTGCGGCTCGCGGTGTCCGTGTTGGTCTACGGGTCGTTCTCTGCGGTGTCGCGCGCTGGGAAGTGGCGCCTCTCCCGGAACGGGCACGACGGTTTGTTTATCTTCCCGCACACTTTTGACGAACACAAGTCCAAAGACGTCCAATTGACGAACACAAGTCCAATGTGTCATACATAAGATGATAAGATTTGCTACGTCAATTGATGACGTGGTTCGTGCTTCTGGCCTTGGTGGTCAACCTGGCAACTGGCGAATGGTCGATTTCGATTCTGGTGACTGGACGATAAAGATATCTGGACGACCGAGCGACGACGTTCAATCTGGTGAGTTACATTTTTATTTCCATATGGGCAACGTGACTGACAGTTCGCCGATCAATTACCCGACGGGAAACGATCCACTTGGACAAATATCAAAGGACGTCTCTCCGATTCACGAAAAGCACGACAATTTCACGGTTTCTGCGGACTGGAAGTGATAATAAGGTTATGACAAATCGGAAAGTATGACAAATCCAGAAATGTGCCGTCAAAAGATCGGCCTCTGGAGCCCTTTCCACCACGATCACGTCTTCTTTCCGTTTCCAAAGAGAAAGACGGGCGCTTTTGGCCTTTGATCTTCGTGCATTCATTTGGACACTTCGTCGTGAGGTCCCGCCTCGTCGCGCGGACATCATGCCGGGTGAGTACTCTTCGATCCCAACAACCTCCTTCTCGACACTCGCGACGCTCCACGGACCTCGATGGCCTCCGCTCGACACGTCTGCACTCCCGTTCTACCCACATCCCCGCCAAAAAAAAACCAGGCAAACGTCGAGAAACTGATCGTCAGGAGATCTGTTGCACATCCCTCACTCACCCGAACCATCCCCCGCGCAGGATTCCATGACGCGGGCCAATTCTCCGTCGCTGACCCTCAGTCGATCATGGAGCTATACTGCGCGGACGAGATCGCCCCGATAGACCGCGACCAGACCTGCCGCGGAGCCCCCAGGGCGCGCCCCGCACCGTCGATAACCCAGGTGGTCCTTGGGTCACATTACCCAATTATCGCCGACGCGCGCGCGGGGCGCCGCGACGGAGGCGCGAGGCGCGAGGGCGGACCGATGACGGACCCCACGACCGCGATAACGGTCGTGCCGGATATCAAGAACGATCCAGCGGATTCACGGAAGGCCAAAGTGAAAGCAGGTGCGCCGTCCCTCACCCGCGCCCGCCGTGCCAGAGCTCGCGGGCCAAAGCAGCAAAGCAGGCGCGCGGCAGTTTTTTTTCCGTTATGCAATTTTTATTTTCTCCCGTCGCGACGCTGACGCAGGTCACCCTCTCTCGCATCGCAGCGTGTCAAAAGTTCGTCAACCTCTCGGGCACCCACGGCGCGGCTGACACTAACGGGACCGCGCGCAAGCGGGCGAGCCCGCACTCCGCCGGCCACGTCGGTCGGCGCGTGAAGGCTTCGGGCCGCCGGGGGCGTTGGTCGGGCGACGGGGACGGAGGCGGAGGCGACGCCGCTCGGGTTGAACCCGGGTTGAACCGTTCCTGGCACGGATCCGACTCCGCCCACGCCGCGCGTCGTGTGACCGACGTTCGAAGCGCGCCGGACCTCGGTGAGAACGTCGTGGACCATGAAGTGCAACGCGCGGCGGCGGCGCCCAGCAGCATCCTCGCCGTGCTGGACTGCATCGACGGGGGCTTCACGCCCAAGGAGCTCGCGAGCGGAGACGGCGCCGGGACCCTGACGCGCGAGAGTCAGGTGGACGACTCCACGGAGCCCGCGCGGAGACCGACGAAACCTTCGCCGCCCATCGGGATACTGTGCAACCTCGAAGCACCCGACGGATCCTCCCACCCCGCCTCCCCGGCGGAGGCGAAGAAGGTGAAGGAAAGGACAAAATCGAACCTCGGCCAGGCAAAGGCGGATGACGCTCGCGAGAACCCCCGTGACGCTCCCGAGAACCCCCCCACCTGCCCCTTGGCCGCTTCCTCCCCGGCCGCCTTCCTCGACATCGACCTTCCCGCGGACCCACGTGCGCCGTTCAGGGACGTGCGGGTCGAGCTCAAGGGCACCTGTCTCGACGAGGTGGGCGTGTACTTGACCGAGAAGGAGAAGGCGCTCTCGATGAAACACGCGCGACAGATGGGGATCTTGCTCGCCAATCGAACCTTCGACGGAACCCTCCACCAGGCGGAGGACATTCACAGGCAGACTGCCGAGATGTGGAAGGATGTCGCCTTTGTCATCCACGAACACAACGTGAAAAGAACCCCGGGGTTGCAACCTTCGCCTCCGCCCGCGTTTGAGCCGCCGCGTATCCAGGTGAGCTTCGAGACGCACGGCCCGGACGACGAGTTCGAGGTCCTCGATGACGAATACATCGACGCGTGCGATGACGCGGCGGTGCCTTTCCTCGAGAAGGACCAGTGTCGGGGCGACGTACGGAACGTGACCACTCGTGCATCGCAGAACGCACGCGACGGCGACGCTCCCGATCCGAACAACACGGGGGCCCGGGGTACTGTCCGCCCCGTCATCCAGCCGACGAACGTCCACCTGCCCGGCCAGTTGATGACCTTCAAGGACGCGATGGACACGCTCGAGTTCCTCTCGTCCGACGATCTCATCGAAGCCGCACTGGATCATCACGAGCGGGAGGTATACTTCTCGTGATGGGGGGGGTCGTTCCCGATGTTTGTAGAATCAATTGTTGGGGGGCGGGTTCCCCCCTTGCCTGTGTTGCCTGCATTAATGACTAAACGTATTGGATATGGAGTCGACGCGTCGATCGTGTTTTACTGGTACAACGTATCCAATGCTACTAGCTAGTACAATTCGCGGGGTTCCGTTCGGTTCCGATCCTCGGCTCCGAATATCGGCTCCCCGCGCCCCTCTCACACCCTCCGTTTACGTCTCTCACCGGTGAGATGAACGCGTTCATCGTCGTCTTCCTCGCGTTTCACGCCACCTCCCAATCACCGAACGTATTCTCGCCGCTGTATGCGATGTAGAGGAAGCCGTCATCCTCTTTGTGCTCTTCGTAGATTGACGACATGAGCGCCGCGGTTGGGGGCAGGACGTTGTTGACAAAGACGAATATGGCCTTCTCCGGCGAGAGCTTGATGCGCTTGCGGATGACGTAGACGAACTGGCCCACCGTGAGGTCGGCGGGGACGAGGTACCTGGGCACGTGGGGACGGGGTGGGACGGGTGAGGTCGGGACGGGTGAGGTCGGGACGGGTCACGGAAGTTCGCCTCGAAAGAAACGCACGCCCTCGGGGGTTTGGACGGGACACCCATCGGTGCGACGGGTTCGACGGGTTCTCACTTCTTCTTGTCGAGGTCGGGGATGTCGCTCTTCTCGGCCTTCTCCACGATGACCTGAACGGCGGAGGGGATCGGTGTGGGGTGAGATTCGACACGACCTCCGGGTGCGCTTCGCGGAAAATAAATCAAATCGATCGTTGGAGGCGACGTCAGGTCGGGGGAATATTCAAATTCGACGCACCGGGATCCTATCCGGATACTTGGTGCGGATGCGCGCAGCCTCGGCCTGACGCTTGTCTGCGACGGGGAAGACGTGAGACGGGAGTTCAGCGGATGCTCGGATCGATGCGGTCGCCCCGGAAGGCGAATCAGCGGGTCGGACGGGACGGCGGATCTGGGGGGGTCCCGGAGGCCGACTCGGCAGGCGGAGCCCCACCGCGCGGCTCGACGGGCCGACCCCCGGGCGGAACCCGCGCGCGGAACGCGAGGGATCCGGAACGCGAGGGGTACGAGACGGGCGTGAAGGTTCGATGACAGGCGGGTGCCGCGTCGTGTCCGTCTCGGATCCTTGGGCGCCGGGCGGCGATGTTCGAGCCCCGCGGCCCGCGGGCGAACCGAGGGGTCGCTTTGTTGCCTCGTCAGGACCGAGGCCTATCTAGGTTCGGTGGACGCGTCGGGGCACGCACCTAAGGGGTGCTCCTGCTTGAACGTGGAGCGGGCGGACATCGTGGGTCGTGCGTGCGCCGTGCGGTCGGTTTTCTATTTCGTTCTCGCGTAGCCTCGCGTCGCTCAGTGGCCGGAGGTCAAATGAAGAAATGGGTGAGGCGACCTCCAACGTGTGTTTCCCGGGAATTTGTTTGGATTTGTCCAATCATCGTAGTGATTGATGTGTGAGAGGGGATGAACCGCGATCGGGGATCTATTTCCCGCCGAATTTCAAACAAAAGATAAAAAAAGATTCCCCGATTTTCATCCTCCTATGCGGGAAAGCACTCTTAGTTTTATGCGGAATGGATTTCATCTCGTTCGACACCCGCGTGTAGAATTTCCGCGTCTCGCGACGAGGCGACGAAGATCGAAAACTGAAAGTCACCTTGTTGCACCACTTTTGAGATCCGTCGGTCGGAGCTTCCATCCCCCGGGACGGGCCCAACGGGTAGTTTCGTTGCGTCGCGATGGACGACGAGTTCGCGCTCTTCGCGGCGGAGATCACCGCGCTGGATGAGGAGGCGGCGCCCGCCGAGGGCGCGGCACCGGCGGGGCCCGGCGACGCCCCTCAAAAAGTCGAGGCTCCTCCTCCGCCGCCCGCTCCCGCTCCCGCTCCCGCTCCCGCTCCCGCTCCTCGCCCGAAGGTCATAGCCAAGGCCCCGGAGCACGTCCCCGCGGGACCGGCGGCGAGGCCCGGTCGGGTATCGGCCGGTCCCACGGCTCCGCACGCGTACCACCAACCGCCCGGCGCGGCGGCCGGCACCCAACTGCAGCGGGGATTCGCGGGCGTGGAGGCGGTGCACCTCGCGCCGTCTTCGTACCCGCCTCCCCCCGGGGTGGGATACCACGGCGATGCCAGGTCGGTTCCCCCGCCCGGGCCACCGCAGCCGGTGAAGAAGATCGGCAAGCCCGTGTTTCGCAACGCGGGCGGGGACAGGTGGGAGGACAAGAGTTTGGCGGATTGGCCCGAGAATGATTACAGGATCTTCGTGGGCGACCTGGGCACGGAGTGCACGGACGAGACGTTGGCGCGCGCGTTCGCCAAGTACTCCAGCTTCCAGAAGGCGCGGGTGGTGAAGGACAGGCACAGCGGCAAGTCCAAGGGCTTCGGTTTCGTGTCCCTGATGGACGGGGGCGACTACGCCCGGGCGATGAAGGAGATGAACGGAAAGTACGTCGGCAACCGGCCGTGCAAGCTGCGGAAGAGCGACTGGACCACGCGGAACGACACCAGGTCGGGGCCGAAGGTGGCGCCCAGGCGGAAGCCGCTGGATAAGAGGAGGCACATACCCATCGGACCGAGCATCAAGCGATGAGCCGAGCATCAAGCGATGAGCGGCTGTGAAATAATAGACCTAATCGATAACCGAGTGATTACGCGGCGACGGCCTCACCGTCTCGGCGGCGGCACGACTCGCTCGAGGTTGGACGCCGCTCGCTCCAACTGCGCCGCCGCGTCCCTCAGCTGCGCCTTCTCCCTCTCGAGCGCGGCACGCTCCTGCGCGAGCTTCGCCGTGTCCGGGTGCTGCGCCGCCAACGCCGCCGCCGAGGAAGCAACCGCCGCGGACGCGCTCACCGCCGCCCCAACCTGGTTCTCCATCACCTCCACGCGCTCCACCGCGTCAGCCACCGCGGACTCCGACGCGTCGATCCGCGCGGTGAGCGTCTGGATGGCACGTGACGACTCCTGCACGAACACCCCGATGCGTTCGAGCACCGTGGCCTGCGCGGCGGCGAGCGCCGTCATCTGTTTCCTCAGCGCCGCAACCTCCCCGGCGTCAATCGTCGAGTCCCCCGCCGCCATCGCGATATCCACCGGCGATGACGACTCATCGTTCGCCGCGACGACGACGTTCGGGTCCACGCGGGTTTTCAGCCGGGTTTTGGCGCCGCTCTCAATCTCCTTGGCGAGGGACATCCACCCCGGCGCGGCGCCGTCGGACGGATCGTCGTCATCCGGAGAGCCATCCGGAGCCATCCGGTGGGAGGTGTCGAACGTGAACGGCTCAGTCTCGGTGAGCGAGCGCGACGCCACGGGCGGCTGTTTCGAGGGTGGAACCACGGGTGGACGCTGTTGCGACGGTGACACCGGTTGTGGCCGGTGGGGAGGTACGTTTTCGTCGCCGTCCGTCGAGGTTCCGTCGGCGGCGCCGTCCCATCCCCCGCGGGTGCTCTTCTCGCTCGCTCCCTCCGTTACGTCTGCCGCCGCCTGCGCCGGTACCTCCGTGGCGTCGACGACGTGCGCGGGCGGGGGGTTCTTGGGCACGGCCACCTCCACCACGTCCCCTTCCGTCGGCAGTTCCTTGGGCGCGTGCGCCTCCATGAACGCCTCGGAGAGCTCCCGCCTGGCGGTGCCCGCGCCGGCGCCCCTCGGCCGCCGCGGCGACGCCACCCCGGGCTTCAGACCCGCGGCACCGTTTGAACCCACGTGCTCGCCCACGTCCGCGATCCCCTCGCCCAGCTCCTCCCGCGCCCAGTTCCTCCATGCCCCCAGGTCGTCCCCGCCCGGTCCTTTGTCGCGAAAGTTCTTGAGCTCCGCGACGAGCGCCGCCGCCGCCGCCACCGCGTCCCTCGCCGGTTTCACCTTGTCGTGCCGGTGGACGTCGAGCGCGCGTTCGATGGCGTCCAACAGCGGCGTGAGCGTCACGTTCGCGTTGTCCAGCATCGGGCCCAGCGCGTACACGAGCGCGGTGATCGCCTGCGCCGCCGCCCGCCGCGTGGGCCACTCCTCCGACGCCAGCGCCCCGAGGACGCCGCCGTTTGTTCCAACCGACCCGTGACTCGTCACCGCGTTCCACTCCGCCACGTTAGCTGAACCGTCCCGTGAGCCCTCCGGCGGGGGCACGCCCAGCACGACGGGTAGGTGCGACCCGCACTGCCCCCCCGCGGCGGCGAACAGCGCGGTGACGGCGTGCAGCAACGCCGGTTTGGCGTGGAAGTTTGGCAGCTCCAGCGCCCGGGCCAGTCGGACAGCCAGTTTCCCGACGCCGCCGTCGGGGTACCAGTTGTTCCCTGCCGGGACGTTGGCGTTGCCCGCGCCCGGTCCGCATCGACGGATCACCCTCGCCATGGCCCTGCACGCGGTGTCCTGCGCCTGTTTGCTGTTGGTCTCGTGGAGGACGTCCAGGATCGGGCGTAGGAAGTTGACGCCGATGGAGTCCGGTCCGGTGGCGACGGTCTTGTCGATGCGGGGTGGAAGTGAGCACGTGAACTCGGCCAGCGCGCCCATGGTGTCGACGCACGCGTCGGACACGTTGCTGTCCGGGTCCTTGAACCTGCGGCAGACGGACGACACCATCCGCGGCAGGTGAACGAGCGCGCTCTCCCCCCGCAGCGCGCACACGCGGTCAAACAACCGCAGGATCTCTCGCCTGGCGCTCGCCTTTGGGGCGGCGACCAGCTCCTCGCACAGGCACAGGACGATGGTGGTGACGTGGTCGGGCTCCTGCGCGTTCGCCGCCAGCCGCTCGAGCTCCTTCACCGCCACGCGCTGGGTGTCCCTGTCCCCGAGCCGCGTCAACGCCTGCAGCGTTTTGTTCTTGAGGACCGCATCCTCGCGCGGCATCTTTCTTTGGCGACGTCGGTCGAACCCAAAGAGCTCTATCGGACCCTGGTAGGCCTATCGGAACCTCCGTATCGGACCGCCGATGGAGCACGGGAAGCCAAGGTTGCGACCGCGCCCACCAACCGGTCACCGAGGTCACCCAACCCTCCCGGTCGTCGCGTGCGCCCCGGTGTGGACACCTCGGAAAGTTCAAACGGCACAGCTAACTGAAAAGTCAACCGACCAAACAAGACCCCGCGATCGCACCGCGCTCACTCCACTCAGCACCCACCCGTCGACCCGTAAGAGGTAAGATGCTCTACCGCCAGGTGATGCGCCAGGTGGCTCGCGCCGCCAGGGCGTCCGAGCGCGCGCTCTTCTCCACCGCGCGCGCCTACGAGGCCCGCGCGCCCCTCCTCGCCGCCGAGGGACACGCGGCGATGACCAACCGCACCGCTCCGGGCGCGGCGCGGGGCTTCGGCTTCGCCGCGGCCGGTGCTTTCGCCACCGCCGCGGCGTTCACCCCCACCGCCGTCGCGCTGTGCGCCGAGGGCGAGGATGCCGCCCCCGCCGGCGCCGAGGGCGTCGCCCAGGGCGCCACCGCATCGACGAACAGCCCGACGGTCGTGTTCGTCCTGGGCGGCCCCGGCGCGGGCAAAGGCACGCAGTGCTCCAACATCGTCAACGACTTTGGCTTCGTCCACCTCTCCGCCGGCGACCTCCTTCGGGCGCACATGAAGAGCGGAAGCGAGGACGGCAACATGGTGGCGGAGATGATCAAGAACGGGCAGATCGTCCCGTCCGTGGTCACCGTCCGCCTGTTACTCGACGCGATGGCTGACTCGGGCAAGTCGAGGTTCCTCATCGACGGCTTCCCGCGCAACAAGGAGAACCGCGACGCGTGGGAAGTCACCGCCGGGTACGACTGCGACTTTGTGCTCTTCTTCGACTGCCCGGAGGACGTGATGGAGCGCAGGCTGCTGGGCCGCGGCGAGACGTCGGGGCGGACGGATGACAACATCGAATCAATCAAAAAGAGGTTCAAGACGTTCGTGGAGTCGTCCATGCCGGTCGTGAACTACTACGAGGGACTTCGAAAGTTGAGGAGCGTGAACAGCGACCAGTCACCGACGGACGTCTACGCGCAGACCAAGGGACACTTCGCCGCCTTCGCGTAGACGTCCGTGAACACCGCGGCGGGTCATCATCGCACGCGTCAATTTAATAAGAATCTCACACTTAAAGTATAGACAAACGCTTGCTCTCGTGTTTTACATGTTCGACTCTACGGAACACGCGGCCGCGGATGGTGGCGGCGCGATGAACAACAATTAAAATGAAACTTACGGAAAGACTTACGGTGATGATGACACCTCGGCCGCGTTGTCCCTTCTTCGATATTTCGCATCCTTTTTTTTGGTTCCTCCACTCGGGTCCCTCACGCCTCGATGACGCCCTCGTCGGGGGCGTACTTGTCCATGCCCTGGGTGACCTTACCCAGTCTGCGGGGGTTGAAGCTCAGGCTCTGCTTGTTCCTGTTCTCCATGTCCACGTCCCAGGTCATGGCGGGGATCTCGGGCACGACTTTCTTCTTGTGGTCGTCGTCGGCCCACGGGAAACTCACTTGGTTTCCAGTTTGGTTCTGGCCGTGGTTCCTGGCGGGCGGCTTGAACTCCCTCACGTACTTGTCCACGCGGGTGTAGTCCCCGACGATGGGCGCGCCCAGACCCACCGCGTCCAGCTCCTTGGTCACGGTTGGGTCACGGTCGGGCTCGATGCGCGGGCCCGTCGTGACGAACGAGCGAAGGTCCTTGCCGGTGGCGAAGGCGGCGCGGGTGAGTCGGCCAAACGGCACCATGGAGTTGGCCCCCGGCAGCTCCAGACCCGACTGCGCGTCCTCATCGGAGTCCTTCTTGGAGCCCTTCTTGGAGTCCTTCTTGGAGCCCTTCTTCGCGTCGTCCGTTCCGTCGAGCTCGAGACCCTGAGCACCGCGAACGGCGCGGTCGGTCTCCTCCCTCATCGCCGTGATCTCCGACCCCGCGCGTTCCGCCCGTTCCCTCCAGAGCTGCGCGGCGAAGGAAGAGGCGGATAGCGCCCGGCGGAGTGCGTCGACGTTCCTGGTCGCCTCGTACACCTTGTAGTCCGCGGCGCTGTTGATGGCGTCGAGCTGGGAGTCCACGGCGTGGGCGACAGCCTGCTCGTCGGCGACGCCCGCGCAGACGTACTGCGACTCCTCGATGATCCGCTGCTTCTCCTTGGCGGATTCCTCAGCCTTCTTGGCGACATCCTCGGCGACGGACGCGCGCTGCTCAACCTTGGCGGCGGCGGCGATAGCCTTACCCTCCCACTCGACGGCAGCCTCGCGCGCGGTCTTGGCCTCGGCGGCGAGTCGCTCAATCTCGCGGGCCTGCGCGTCGGCTTGTTCCGAGAGGGCGACCACCTGCGACTCCGCAGTTTCCTTCTCCGCAGCCATCTCAGCCATCTCGTCGAGGAGCTCCGTCTGTTTCTTGAGCAGGCTCTCCGCGTGTTCCGCGCGTGCCACCGCGGAGGTCACCTGGACCTTCCACGATACCGCGTTCTCCTCAGCCTCCGACAGCTCCCGGAGTCGAAGCTCGAGCTCGGTGCGCGCCGTCACCGCCTTGCCTTCCCAATCCGCGGAGTACTTTTTGGCAACCGCGAGGTCCTCGGTGAGAACGGCGATGGCGTCAGTCATCTTGACCGTCTCCCGGGTGAGCTCCTCGACGTCCTGGTCCACGCTCTCCTTGAGCACGGCGATCGCCGTCATCTCCTCGAGCTTGGAGTTGGACGACGCCAAGTTCGTCTCGGCTGCTTCGTACCGCGCCGTGGCGGCTGCGAGGTTGTCGGCGGCGAGCTGGGCATCCGTCTCGGCGCTCTTCTCAACCTCCTGTCGGACGCGCTCGGCGGTGGTGACGCACACCTCCGCAGCCTCCAGGGTCTGGGTCACCTTGTCAGCCACCGCCGCCTCCGCCGCCTCCGCCTCGGCCTGCTTCTTGATCGCCAACGACGCCGCCTCGTCCGCCATCTGCCTCAGCGCGGTCGTCTCCTTTTGGAGCGCCTCGACGGATTCGTCGCGCTGCGCCACCGTCTTCTTCACGTCCCCGTTCTCCCGGATGAGCTCGTCGACGCGGGTGAGGAGCTCGTTCTGGTTCTTGAGCTGCCTCTCGGCGTCGGCGGCGAGTTTCTTGGCCGCGTCCCTCGCCTCGTGCGCAGCCTTGATCTCCTTCTCAGCCTTGACGAGCGCAGACTCGGCGGCGGCTTTCTTGTCGGCGTCCAGAGCGTTCCTAGCCTCCATCTCGATCGCCTTGGCGGATGCGAGCGCGTCGGCAGCCTCCTGGACCATGCGGTCGATCTCAGCCTTGGCGACGCGCTCAGCCTCCTCGACCGCCTTCTTGTGTCCCTTGGTCGCGAGTCGTTCCTCCACTTTCTTCTCGGCGGAGGCGGCGGTGACGCCCAGTCTCTTCACCGCGGCGGCGGCTTCGTCTCGCGTCGCCTGGAGCTGCGATTTGTACGACGTCACCTCAGCCTTGACGGACTTGAGCTCCTCGGCCACCTCCAGCAGGGTCTTCTGCTGTTTGGCGAGCTCCGCGTCGGCGGCGGCCTTCTCTTTCGCCATCTCATCCTCGAGCTCTTTTTGCCGCGACTCGAGTTGTTTCGCCGCGGCCTCCGTCGCCTTCTCGGACTCCGCTAGCTTTTGCTTGTAGGACGCCACCTCCTCGCGGACGGTGGCGAGCTGCGAGGAGAGCTCGCCGATCGTCGCGGACTGGCCCTCGTCCTTCTTGGCGGCGGCGGTCTTGACCGACTCGAGCTCCGTCTCCAACGCGGCTCTGCGCTTCTCGAGCGACGCCTCCGCCGCGTTCTTGTCAGCCTTGGTCTTCGCGAGGGACTTTTTGTGCGAGGTCTGATCCGCGACGATCGCCTCGATGTTCTCCTTGAGGATCTTGATCTTCTCGCCCTGCTTCTGTTCCTTGGCGGCGGCGGCGGCGCGCTCCGTCTCGAGGTCCGTCTCGAGGTCGTCCCGCCGCGTCACCGCCTCGTCGAGGAGCTTGGCGAGCGAGCCCATGCGCTTCTTGAGGTCCCGCACCGTCGACGTGAGCTCAGCCACCTCGGAGGAATCCGAGTTTGAGTTCTCACCGCCGGGACCCTTACCGGGCGGCTGTGTCGGGAGGGCGGAATCGGACGATCCCCCGGAATCGGACGATCCCCCGGTGTTGGACGATCCCCCGGCGGCCACCTTGCCGAACACGTTCGCCGCGGCGGTGACGGCTTTCTCAACCACGTTGTTGACCGCCTTCTCGACGTTGGGCGTGATTGCCTTCATCTCGGCGACTGTGAGATCCTCCTCCTCTTCGAGGTCCTCCTCTTCGACCAGGTCCTCCTCCTCGACCAGGTCCTCCTCGACAACCTCCTCGACGACGGCCTCGATAGCCTCCTCGATGACGGGGACGGCGGCTCCGGCGATCGCGGCCATCTCTTCGAGTTTGGCTCGAGCCTCCTGAGCCTCGGCTGCGGCGGCGGTGTCTCCGAGTGCAGCATCAGCGGCGGCGGCGAGCCAGATCGCCTTGGCCTCTTCGAACTCGGCCATGGCGTCGACGAGGGCGGTGCGCTCTTCGACCTCCTCGTCATTTACCTCCTCCTCCTCCTCGACCAGGTCCTCCTCCTCCTCTTCGGCGGCGGCGACTGTCTCGATCAGGTCCTCCTCCTCCTCGGCGGCGGCGGCGGCTGGCCCCTCGACCAGCTCCTCCTCCTCCTCGGCGGCGGCGACTGTCTCGGTCACTTCCTCCTCCTCGGCGGCGGCGGCGGCGGCTGGCCCCTCGACCAGCTCCTCCTCCTCCTCCTCGGCGGCGGCGGCGGCGACTGTCTCGGTCACTTCCTCCTCCTCTTCCTCTTCTTCCTCTTCTTCCTCAACGGCGGTGGCCTCATCCTCCTCTTTCTTGGCGACGGGGACGGGGAAGCCGCGACCGGCCTCCTCCTCCTCCTCGGCCATCAGGTCCTCCTCGGCCATCAGGTCCTCCTCTGAGAAGATGAGGTGCTCATCCTCGACGACAATGTCCGCGTCCGCCTCGGCGACAATGTCCGCGTCCGCCTCGGCTTCGTCCTCAATCTGCGCAGCCTTGGCCCGCGCCTCCACCAGCCGCCGGGCCGCTTCAGCCTTTTCAGCCTCGAGCGCGGCTTCCAGTTCCTCCGCCGTCACCGGTTCCACCTGATCGTCAAACTCAAAGTAGTCGTCGTCGTCTTCGACGTTGAACTCGTCGTCGAAGAACTCGGACTCGTCGGCGGCTTCGGCTTCGTGCTGCTCCGACGCGTTCACGGACCTCCACCTGGTGGTGGTGAGGACGACGAGGGGGCGGCGACGTGTGCTGCGCTCGATGATGGAGCGCAGGGAGAGGCGGCGTCGCGCGTTGCGGATCAGACTCGGGTTCTGCATGCCGTGCCCGTCTCCCGTGAAGTGGTAGAGGGGGAGCGCCTGCAGGCGGCTGCCGCAGCCGTCGGGGCGCGGGCGCATGCGGTCCGCGGTGGTGACGCCGGTGAAGGTGCGCGCGGAGAACATGTCGCGTATGTTTTGAACGCACGCACCACCGGTCAATCGACGTGTTCGATCGGTCGCGTGAGGGCGCGGTCGCGATCGAGCCGAGGGAGCCGAGTGTTATTTAATAACCTCGCTCCGACGAGTTTCGAACCTTTTCGGCCGCTTCCGCTGCCGAGGTGAGTCGGTGTTTCGTCGACACCTAGCGCTCTGTCGCGAATGCCACGGGACGGGAGGGACGATACGTCAGGACCGAGGCGTCGGACGGAAGAGGCACGCGGTGGGAGCTTCCGCGCGGCGACGGGGCGTCGAGGCGGAGCGCCCCGTCGGTTCGAAAACAAAAAGAAGATGCGGGCGAGTGCCAAAACAACAAAGTTTTTTTCACCGAGCGGGGACGAACGGCTATCGGACGCGTCGCGACGGGACACGGGAAAGGTTCGCGACTCACCTCGATGCGCGGTACGAATGTCGTGGAAGGTTGCGCGGGTGACACGAGGCGGGATGAGGTCGCTCTCGTGCGTGTGCGCGTGCGTTTGTGCCGCCAAACACGACTCCACCTCTTTTTTTCAATCTCGCCCCGCCAAAGACACTGGAGTAAAAGAACCCTCAAATTTACCTCCGCCTTTCGTTGGTGCTGACTTGGCTCTTTTTGTGTCTCGTAAATAGACCGTCGATCCTCGGTTCGCGCTGGTATCGGCTGCGAAAAACGACGATTCGAGGCTTCATTGGCCGGGATATTTTTGCAATAATATCTCCCGTGTTGTGGGAGCTTGAGTTTTTAGACTAATACCAACGGCACTAAAACGCGATAATAATTTCTGACTGCTCGCCAGTACTCGTAGATATTTTGGAGGTGGGGCCAGGAGAGTAGTGATAAAAACTGTGTGTGTTCATACAAGCGTAAAACGCTGCGTTGGCTACTTAGTGGTGAATGGATCGAGCGCGCGGCTCGGGGCGCGATCGATCGGTTTTTTCCTCGATCGGTCATCTCGCGGCTTGCATGCGCACGATCCCGCGGCTCTGGCACACGTGTATGCACTCCGCGAGGTCAGAGTCCCCGTTCAGCGCGCACCACTCGTCGACCTCGTCTTGGTACCTCAGCCGCAGGTCCCCGACCTGGCCCCCGATGCTCTCCTTCAGACGGGACTGCACGTCGACGTACGACATCCCGGGTAAGAGCTTGAACCGGACGTTATCGCCCGTGTTCACCGACACCTTCACCGTCAACCCCGCGGCACCGATCCCGTTGAGCCCCGCGCCGTTGCCGTTGACGGCGAGAAAATCCTCGCCCATCGACCCGCCTTGCGACGCCTGCGCGCTGCTCGACTGCCTGAGCAGCGACCCAGCCGCGCTCCCGCCGTGGGACCTTCCGCCGTTCTCCGCCCCCCGGCCCCCGTTCTCTGTCGCTCCATCCGCGCTCGTCATCAGCGTCGTCCCGGCGCTCTCGAACGAGTTCCAATTCACCGCGAACTCGTTTGGCCCACCGCCCGCGGCGCCCGGGGACCCGACAGGCTGGTTACCGAAGGAACCCTGCCTGTGTAGACCGCCGGGCGGCCCGTTGTTGAACGCGTTGTTCGTGGGCGAGTTTGGACCAAAGTTCGTCGGGGAGTTTGGACCAAAGTTCCCGGGCATGCCGCCGTGGAAGGAGTTACCCCTCAGCGGGTTCGTCGTGGCGTTCGGGATGTTGATGGGATCGACGGGCGCGGCTCCGTTCATGTACCCGTTGCGAGCCATGGATCGCATGGCGCCGTCGCCGCCGTGCCAGGACACCCCGCGCGCCTTCGATCCGCCCGGCTGGTCGAAGCCCCGTAGCCCGTTCGCCGCGCCGCTGTCCCGCTTCAGGCCCGTGAGGTTACTCCCGTTCCGGGTGCTCCCGCCCGGTCCGCCCATGGCGCCGCCGGGGAACATCGCGCCGGCGTGCGCGGATCCCCCGAACGTCGCGGCGCCCCCTGGCGTGAAGTGAACCCCGGCGTGCAGGGACCCGCCGTAGGAAGAGCCGCCGTGGATGGACCCGCCGAAGGAGGAGCCGTCGTGCATGGACCCCCCGGGGGAGTCCATGTCGTGGCCACCGTACCGCCCCTCCTGACCCATGTACGTCCCCGAGGCGTGTATGCCGAACTGTCCGGGCGGCAGCGCGCCGTCCGCGGCGAGCGTCTTGAGCGCGTTCTGCAAACGGCCCTGCTTGGACTTGAGGCTGCGTCTCGGCCACCGCGAGATGCCGAAGTGGCGGCAGATTCGCTTCAGGGTGGTGGAACCCACGCCGAGGTCCTTCGCCGCTTCCTTGAGGTGTTTCGAGAAGTGCATCTGGAGCATCTCGAGCGTGATGCCCCACGGGGGAGCCACCTCGCCGGCCTTGCCGCCGGCGGCGGGCGCGACGATACCGGGCGCGACGGCATCCAGGTCGGGGATGCTCCCGCTGAAGGGGTCGAGGTGGTTGATGTCCGTGGGGATGGGCTGGACGTTCACGGCCGATGAGCCCAGGGCATCGACGCCCGGTCCGCCGGCAGCCATCGTGAACGTCGATCCGTTCTGTAGGTGCGTCCAGAAGGCGTCCACGCTCGCCTGCTGCTGCTCCGCGGTGGTCAGGTTGCCCGGGAGGTAGAGCTCGATCACCGCCTCGGTTTTACTGCCGTCCTTGTTGGCGAGCATCACCTTGCACGCGCACATCCCGTGCAACCCGAGCAGCGCGGTGGCGTGGTGCAGCGGCCACTCAACCTGCGAACCATTCTGCACGTCGTCCACCCAGATCATCGTTCCCTTCTCGCACGCCTGACCCACCGGACCTTGCCCCCGTCGCAGCGCGATCTGCTCGGAGATCTGGCGGTAAGGCAGCGTCATCACGTCGCCGATGCAGAACGGCGCGCCGGACGTGATGAGCCACTCGCCGTCCGACTTTGGCATCCAGCACTGCGCGTAGGGCGTACCCAGCGCCCGGCACATCTGAACCAGCGCCTGAGAGTTCGATTCGCACAACGCGTCCACCGCGTCAGCCACCACCCGCCGCATCGTCGTGGGCGAGCCCAGCGATCCGTTGTCGCAGGTGTGGAACCCGTGCTTCGCCATGCACGCCGACACCGTCTCGAACAACGTGCCGGGTAACATGGTCTGGCGGTCCATCACGATCTCCATCACCGCGAAGGGCATCGTCTCCCGCTCCGAAGATGCCGGCGCCAAGAGAAGCGGCACGACCACCGTGGAGTTGACCTGGCACTCGATGGCGCACTGCAGCCGCGGGTACTCCATCGGCCTGTAGCAGCACACGCTCGGGGTCCACTCCGACCTGCCGTAGAGGAAGCATCGCCCGGGTAACCCCAGCAGGCCTTCCGATGAGTTGGGCGAGAGGTTGAAGAAGAACGACTCGGAAACCTGGTGGTACTTCCAGAACTTTTCGTCGTGCACCGTGCTCACCCTCGCCAGCGCCCTGTGCGTGATGAGCGTCACCGCGCCCGAGGTGGCGTCCAGCTTCGGGATGAACATCTGCACCAGGCTCCCGAGCTCCACGCGCTCGCTCACCGCCTCCAGCATGTTCTGCAGCCTGATCAGCATCGCGGGCGCGTCGTCGGCGGCGCTCAGGTCGGGAACTTCGCCCACCGAATTGTTGCCGGCTCCGATCTGCTGGGCGCGGACCGTGGCGAGCGCCGCGGAGAGGTTGGCGAGGCCGTCGAGCGCGGCGTTCTCGGCGTTGCCGTCCGCGCTTCCGACGTAGCCGCTGCCGCTGCCGCCCGACCCCGTGCTCTTGCTCGCGTTCTTGCTCCCCCCGCTCCGTCTGTCGCGGTCCCGATGTCCTGGGGAATCCCCCCCGAAGCCGTTCGCGTCGCCGTTCGCGGTGTGGCCCATCGGCGTGTCCGGGCGGAGATCGGAGGAGGGTGGGGACTTTTTCTTTCCCGCCGCGACGGGCGCGTGCGCGGAGGACGTCGCGATGTCCGCGCTGAGCGCCTCGTCGAGCACGTCCCAATTGGCCAGCCCGCCCCCCTTATTGGATTTTTCCCCGCCCCCCAGCGCGCTCACCTCGTCGCCGTCGGGGATGGTGGACAGGAACTCGTCCAGGCCGCCCTCCTCCGCCATGTTCCACAGATCATCGCGGATGGGCCCGGGCCCAGGGTCCACCGCGGACGTGTCCTTCATCGGGTCGGTACACCCCGCGTTCTATCGCAGTCGTCTCTCCCGAACCCTCCTCCGTACACGAATCGGACGTTGCCCGAACCGCCCGGGATTGACGCGCGTTCAAAAACTTCAGAGCGCCGCGAACGCCGAAGCTCGCGGCCGTTCACGTGGACGATCGGTCGTGTGAGCCCGCGCCGATGACGACGGGTGACTCGGCGCGCGGATATACCGACGCGCGACGCCTTCTGAGCGCGCGAACCGCGAACAAAAGGTAGGTAAGATGGACGGCCAAAACACCAAAAAGTTCACGGGTGTTGGCTCATGAGAATCTGCAAGTCCCAGATTTCAGAAACTCGGAAATGCAACTAAAAAGAAGACTGATCACCAGCACGATCGACACGAACCACGCCCGAAATACTCGGCTGTGTTTTGCCGATTCTCATGGATATCTTTCGGAAAACAGAAAAAGCCATAGGGTTTTTTTGGCATTTTTTTTACGTTGGGTTTCAGACCGTGCTTTCGTTTCACTCACAAAAAAATCTACGAATGAGAACGGTACACACGACGAAGACGGCGTTGTGAGTTTTATTCTGCTCGCCATTGGCTGAACCGCATAATTGCCATATAAAATTATGCGCAGTCGTCACGGTCTCTTGACCCCGCCTCTCGGGTTCTTCAAAAGGTGCGGTCGGTTTCAACATCGGTCGGTGATCTGAAAACAAACTGAACGTGTT